>Ga0114931_10003117_pt1 | contig 21045 bp, 8 predicted proteins | sample 2SBtaG_FD_89579 | JGI IMG/M metagenome (GOLD analysis project Ga0114931, IMG submission 89579) | Deep subsurface microbial communities from Kolumbo volcano to uncover new lineages of life (NeLLi) - 2SBTROV14_V59a metaG | ecosystem: Environmental > Aquatic > Marine > Volcanic | place: Kolumbo...
CCGAGGGTCGCGGACTGCCGCCGATCGGCCGGCCGATCGACAACCTCTCGACGTTCGTGCTCGATCCAGCCCTTCAGCCGCAGCCACCCGGCGTTCCCGGGGAGCTGCTGATCGGCGGCGCCGGGCTCGCCCGCGGGTACCTTCGCCAACCAGCACAGACCGCCGAGCGCTTTGTGCCCGACCCGTTCTCAACGGTGCCGGGCAGCCGCCTCTACCGCACCGGCGACCGCGTCCGCTGGCTGCCGGACGGCCGCCTGGCCTTCCTCGAACGCATCGACGCCCAGGTCAAGATCCGCGGCTTCCGCATCGAGCTCGGCGAGATCGAGGCCGCCCTCGGTGAGCATCCTGCCATCGCCCAGGTCGCGGTGCTCGCCCGTCCAGCGCCCACCAGGAGCCCGGACGGAGCCCAGGAGCATCGCCTGGTCGGTTATTTCGTGGTGCGGCCAGATCACGACGCTCCGGATGCTGCCGATCTGAGCCAGCACCTTGGCGCGCGTTTGCCCGTCTACATGGTGCCCGCCATGTTCGTCGCCCTCGACGAGCTGCCGCGCACCACCCGTGGCAAGCTCGACCGCAATGCGCTGCCGGAGCCGGCGTGGGTCGCCGGGGTCGAGGCCGGCGAGGCGCCGCGAGGCGCCGCAGAGCAGTGCGTCGCAGATGCCATGGCCGAGATTCTGGGCCTGGCCGCTGGAACCCTGACACGCGATGCCGACTTTTTCGCCCTCGGCGGGCACTCCTTGCTCGCCACCCGTTTGGTATCGGCGCTGCACCAGCGGTTCGGCGTCGAAATACCGCTGGCACAGCTCTTTGCGTCGCCGACCGCTGCCGGAATCGCAGCCGCAATCGAGGGCGCTCCGGACGCAGCGGACCAGCCGCCGCCGATCGAGCCCCGCCACGACGACCGCCCGCCGCCTCTTACCTTCGCCCAGGAGCGGCTGTGGTTCCTCGATCGGCTGGAGCCCGGCAACCCTTGGTACAACGTGCCGGCTGCCGTTCGCCTCGAGGGCGTGCTCGACCTCGTGGCGTTCGATCGCGCCTTGAGAGCAGTGGTAAAGCGGCATGCATCGCTGCGCACGGCCTACCCGGAGCAGACCCAGCCGGCGCGCACAGGCCGGCCGCTGTCGCGCCCGATCGATACCCGCGCCGGCAAGTCGGCGATCGCCCTGCGTGTTCTCGACCTCGGCGGTCTCGGCGACAAGGAGCGGATGGTCGCCTCGATCGTCGGCGATTTCTCCCACCAGGGATTCGATCTCGCCCGCGGCCCGCTGCTGCGCGTGGCGCTGCTGCGTCTGAGCCCGGAGCAATACATCCTCCTGATGGTTCTGCATCACATCGTCGCCGACGAGTGGTCGATGGGCGTGTTGGTGCGCGAGCTCGGCGCGAGCTACGCGGCGCTCGGTGGAGACAACAGCAGCGAGCTGCCCGAGCTGCCCATCCAGCTCGGAGATTACGCGCGCTGGCAGCGCGACTGGCTACGCGGCGCGGTGCTCGAAGCTCAGCTCAGCTACTGGCGCGAGCACCTCGCCGGTATCCCGCCGCGCATCGAGCTGCTGGTCGACCACCCGCGACCGCGCCAGGCGAGCTCGCGCGGCGCCAAGGTGGGGCACAGGCTTCCCGAGCCGATCGCCGGCGGCCTGCGCGCCTTCGCCCGCGAGCATGGCGCCACCTTGTTCATGGCCATGGTCGCCGCCTGGTCCGCGGTGCTTTCGCGCATCAGCGGCCAGCGCACCGTGGTCATCGGCACGCCGCTCGCCAACCGTGAGCGCACGGCCACCCAGCAGCTCATCGGCTTCCTGGTCAATACCCTTCCCTTGCGCATCGATGTGGATCCCTGGGCGGGTTATTCGGCGCTGGTCGAGCGGGTCCACACAGCGGTGCTCGGGGCCCAGCGCCACCATAATGTGCCCTTCGAGCGCATCGTCCAAGAGGTGGGAGCGCAGCGCGAGCTCGGCCACGCACCCGTCTTTCAGGTCATGCTGGCCATGCAGACCGGCGGCGGTGAGCCGATCCGCTTCCCGGGGCTGAGCCTGGTGCCAGAGCCGGTGCCACTGGGGGTCTCGAAGTTCGAGATGACCCTCTCGGTGGCCGACTTGGGCGAGGCGATCGGCCTCGGCCTCGCGTACCAAACCGACCTGTTCACCGCCTCGACCGCTGCGCGGGTGCTCGGCATGGTGATCCGCTTTCTGGAGCAGGCCCTCGCCGACACCCGGCGTCCTCTCGCCTACCATGACCTGCTGGCGACGCACGAGCGCGCTCGCATCCTCGGTGCCTGGCGGTGTGCCCCGGACGCCCAGGAGCAGCCGCCGGTCATCGCGGGCGCACCGGCACCCTGGCTGCTCCACGAGCTGGTCGCGGCCCAGGCCATGCGCACGCCCGCCGCGACCGCCGTCGTCTTCGCCGCGGCACCCGCGGACGCGACGCGACTCGACTACCAGACCCTGCTCGCGCGCAGCCACCGGCTGGCCCATCACCTGCGTGGCCGCGGCGTCGGACCCGAGGCGGTGGTCGGCATCGCCCTCGAGCGTTCTCTCGACTTGGTGATCGCGTTGCTCGCCGTGCTTTAGGCCGGCGGCGCCTACCTGCCCCTCGACCCGGACCACCCAGCGGCGCGCAATGCCTTCATGCTGCGTGACGCTCGGGCCAGGGTCCTGATCACCGCCCACCGCCACCTTGCCGGGCTGCCAGATCTCGGGCCGGCGGCGGTCGAGACGGTGCTGGTCGACCGCCACGCCGAGACCTGGGCCGGACAGCCCGCGCGGGCGCCGAGGGTCGGCGTGGCGCCTTCGAACCTGGCCTACATCATCTACACCTCGGGTTCGACCGGACAGCCCAAGGGCGTGGCGATCAGCCATCGGGCGGTATCTGAGCGCCTGGCCTGGGTGCGCGGGAAAGACCTCGACCCCCAGAGCGCCTTCTTGCAGAAGACGACCATCAGCTTCGACGTCTCGGTGGCCGAGATTTTCGCGCCCTTGGTTGCGGGCGCACGCACGGTGCTACCGCCGCCGGGCGCCGCGCGAGACACCGACGCTCTGCTGCACCTGATCGAAGAGCACGGCATCACCCACACGTCGTTCCCGCCGACACTGCTCGCAGCCTTGCTCGACGAGCCCGGAGTCGCCACGCGTACGCGCTCGGTTTGCAAGATCATCACCGGTGGCGAGACCGTTCCTCCGGGCTTGCCAGCGCGCGTTGCCGAGCGCTTGGGAGAGGTGTCGCTGGAAAACCGCTATGGTCCGACCGAAACCACCATCTCGGTCACCGCCTGGCCCTGTGATCCCGCGGCGGATGCCGTTTCCCTGCCCATCGGCCGGCCGATCGCGGGCGCAGAGATCTACCTGGTGAACGAGGCGCTGCTGCCCGTTCCGGTCGGCGCGCCGGGCGAGATCCTGGTCGGCGGCTCGTGTCTGGCCCGGGGCTAACTCGGCCATCCCGCCCGCACCGCCGAGGCCTTCGTTCCCGACCCCCTCGGGGGCACACCCGGGGCGCGCCTTTACCGCACCGGCGACCTAGGCCGGTGGCGTGGCGACGGTGCGCTGACCTTTCTCGGCCGCCGCGATGCCCAGATCAAAATCCGGGGCTTCCGGGTCGAGCTCGGTGAGATCGACGCCGCCCTGGCCGCCCTCGACTCGGTGCGCGAGGCCGCGGTGGTCGACGTCGCCGCGCCCGGTGTCGCGCCGGGCGCCGAAGATCGTCGCCTGGTGGCCTACGTGACCACCGAGCCCGGAGCGTCGATCGACCTCGACCAGCTCCGGCTGGTGGCCGAACAGGTCTTGCCCAGCCATCAAGTGCCCACAGCGTTCGATGTGCTCGACCGGCTTCCGACCTCGACCACGGGCAAGGTCGACCGCGAAGCCCTGCGTGCACGCGGTTTGCCGGACACAGCCGCGCACCGCGCCTTCGAGGCGCCCCGTACGCCGGGCGAAGTGCTGATCGCCGAAATCTGGGGCGAGCTGCTGGGACACCAACCCGTCGGTCGCCAGGACGATTTCTTCGCCCTCGGCGGACATTCGCTGCTGGCGACGCGGGTGATGGCCCGGCTGCGCGAAGCGCTCGGCCGCGACATCGCGCTGCGCGCGCTTTTCGAGGCACCGACGGTCGCCGCGCTCGCTGTGCGCATCGAGGCCTTGGACGCACAAGTGGCGGGCGCGGATCGGATGCCGATCCTGCCCGCGCCAGCGAAGGAGGGGCCGGTCCCGGCATCCTTCGCCCAGGAGCGGATGTGGTTCCTCGACCGGCTGACACCGGGGCTTTATCTTTACAACATTCCCATCCTCCGCCGGCTACGCGGCCGCCTCGGCTTGCCGGCGTTGGCGCGCGCCCTCGAGGCCATGGTCGCACGCCACGATGCCTTGCGCACGGTGTTCGAGCAACACCAGGGTGAGCTGATTCAGCGGCTGCTACCAGCCACCGCCCTGCCGCTGCCGGTGATCGATCTGCGCGATCTTGAACACGCCGAGGACATGGCCTCGCGTCTGGCGGCGGCGGAGGCCCGCCAGCCATTCGATCTGGCCGCCGGCCCGCTCTTGCGGGTACGCGTTCTGCGCCTCGAGGACGAGCTCCAGTTGGTGACCATGACCTTGCACCACATCGTGGGCGACGAATGGTCGATGGGTATTTTCGTTCGCGAGTTGGCAGCCTGCTATGGCGCATTCGTTGAGGGTGAAGAGCCCGAGCTTGCTCCGCTGCGGTTGCAGCACACCGACTACGCCCGCTGGCAACGTGATCTGCTGGCCGGGCCCACGCTCGAGCGGCAGCTCGACTACTGGCGGCAGCGACTGGCCGGCGCGCCGCCGCGCATCGAGCTGCCGACGGACTTCGTGCGCCCCCGCCAGCCAGGCTTCACCGGCGATGGTGTCCGCCTGACCCTCGACCCGGGGCTCGCTGCGCGCGTTCGCGGTTTTGCGCAGCGCGCAACCGGCCGGCTGCTCGACGGCGAGAGAACGGGGGGCACGCTTTTCATGACCATGCTCAGCGCGTTTTCGGCGCTGTTGTCACGGATCAGCGGCCAGTCGACCGTGGTGATCGGCACCCCGAGCGCCAACCGCGATCGGCTGGAAACCCAGGAGGTGATCGGCTTCTTGCTCAACACCCTGGCGCTGCGGCTGGACATCGACGATGCCTCCTTCGCCAGCCTTGCCGCGCAGGCGCGCGAGGTGGTGCTCGGCGCCCAGGCCCACCAGGACGTGCCCTTCGAACGCCTGGTTCAGGCGTTGGTCCCAGAACGAGATCTGGCCCACGGCCCGCTGTTCCAGGTCATGCTGGCAATGCAGACGCCAGAGCGCGCGAGCGCTATCACCTTCCCCGGCCTCGAGGTCGAGGCGCAGGCGCTGGCGGCCGACATCTCGAAGTTCGATCTGACCCTCTCCGTGGTCGACCTCGGCGACGCCGTTCATCTCCGCCTCACCTTCAAGACCGATCTCTTCACCCGCGCCACCGCCCGTCGCCTGCTCACCCAGCTCGTCACCCTGCTCGAAGCCGGGCTGGCATCGCCCGACACGCCGATCGCCCACCTCGATCTGCTTGCTGAGGACCAGCGAGCCCTGATCCTCGGTGCCTGGCGACACGCTCCACGGCATCCGCAGGCCAACGCACGCGGCGACGATGGCCGAGACGATCTGCTCCATCGGATGGTCGCAGCACAAGCAGCACGCACACCCCGAGCGACCGCGGTCGTTTTCGGGGAGGCCCGTCTCGACTACCAGACGCTGGTGGCGCGAGCCCGCTGCCTGGCGCATCGCCTGCGCGATCTCGGGGTCGGCCCGGAGGTGGTGGTGGGCGTCGCGCTCGACCGGTGCCTCGATTTGGTGAGTGCGCTGCTTGCTGTGCTCGAAGCCGGCGGCGCCTACTTGCCGCTCGACCCGTCCTACCCCACCTCGCGCCTCGCCTACGTGCTCGAAGACGCGCGAGCAGTGGTCGTGATCACCGACGAGCAACACGCCGGGTCGCTGCCTGCGGCTGGTGCCGAAACGGTGTTGATCGATCGCGACAGCGCGGTCTGGGCCAACGCCGCACCAGCCCCGGCGGCGGATCCTGGGGTATCTGCCGCCAACCTGGCCTACGTGATCTATACCTCGGGGTCGACCGGCCAGCCCAAGGGCGTCGGCGTCAGCCACGGTGCGGTGGCGCAACGCCTGGCCTGGACCCGCAACGGCGACCTTGACGCCGAGAGCGCCTTCTTGCAGAAAACCACCATCAGCTTCGATGTCTCGGTGGCCGAGATTTTCGCGCCCCTGGTCGCTGGCGGACGGACCGTGTTGCCGCCGCCCGGCGCCGCGCGCGACACCGGCGCCTTGCTGCAAACGATCGAGGACCATGGCATCACCCACACCTCGTTTCCGCCGACGCTGCTCGACGCGCTGCTCGACGAGCCCGAGATCGTCCGTCGCACGCGCTCGCTGCGATCGATCATCACCGGTGGCGAAACCGTACCTCCGGCCTTGCCCGGCCGCCTCGCTGACCAGCTCGGCGGGGTGGTGCTGGAGAATCGCTATGGCCCCACCGAGACCACCATTTCGGTCACTGCGTGGCACTGCGATCCGACCGTGCAGGAGCGCTCGCTGCCGATCGGGCGGCCGATCGCCGGCGCCGAGATCTACCTCGTTGACGAGCGGGGCCAGCCGGTTCCGGTCGGCTTCCCGGGCGAGATCCTGATCGGTGGCTCATGCCTCGCCCGCGGCTATCTCGGCCAGGGCGCGCGCACCGCGGAGGCCTTCGTTCCCGATGCTCTGGGCGGCGTTGCGGGCGCCCGGCTCTACCGCACGGGTGACCTTGCACGCTGGCGCGCCGACGGCGCTCTCGAGTTCATCGTCCGGCGCGACGCCCAGATCAAGATCCGCGGCTTCCGCGTCGAGCTGGGTGAGATCGAGGCCGCTCTTGCCGCGCTCGACCGCGTGCGTGAGGCCGCGGTGGTCGACGTGGCGGCACCGGACGTGGCCGCTGGCTCCGGCGATCGTCACCTGGTCGCCTACCTCACCGCCGAGCCCGGCACAGCACTCGACACCGCGGCCATCCGGGCCGAGGCCGGCCGCCAGCTACCGGCCCATCAGATGCCCACCGCCTTCGTGCCCATCGAGCGCTTGCCCACCAGCACGACCGGCAAGATCGACCGCCAGGCCCTGCGCCTGCGCGGCCTGCCCGGCGCCGACACAGCGGAGATCAGCGCACCGCCCAGAGGCGTCACCGAAGAGATCGTGGCGGGCATTTGGGCGGAGCTGCTGCGCACCGACAGCATTGGCCGCCACGACGACTTTTTCGCGCGCGGTGGTCACTCGCTGCTCGCCACGCGGGTGATCGCCCGCCTGCGCGATGCCTTTGCGATCGACCTGCCGCTGCGGGCGATCTTCGAAGCGCCGAGCGTCGCGCGCCTGGCAGCCGCCATCGAGGCCGGGCGTCAGCACGGCACTGGCACGCCAGCACCGCAGCTTCGCCGCTACCCGGCCGACGGCCAGCCGATCCCGCTCTCCTCGGCCCAAGAACGCCTGTGGTTCCTCGACCGCCTGACGCCCGGCGCCTACCTTTACAACATCCCGATGATCCGGCGCCTGCGCGGTGAGCTCAGCGTGCCGGCGCTCCGGCGCGCGATCGAGACGGTGGTGCACCGCCACGAGGCCCTGCGAACCACCTTCGGCACCGAGGCGGACGGCGACCAACCATCCCAACGCGTGGCGAGTGTCTCGTCCGTGCCCTTGCCAGTGGCCGATCTGCGCGCGCTCAGCGACGCACCGGCGCGCGCGCTGGCGCTTGCCGGTGCGGAAACGCGCCGGCCATTCGACCTGGCTGCTGGCCCCCTGCTGCGCGCGCGCCTCTTGCGTATCGGGGACGATGAGCATGTGGTGACGCTGGTGGTCCACCACATCATCGGCGACGAGTGGTCGATGGGGGTGCTGGCGCGCGAGCTTTCGGCGGCCTACCGCGCCACCCTCACCGGCGAGCCACTGGCGCTGCCACCGATCACCATCCACCAGAGCGATGTCGCGCGCTGGCAAAACGGCTGGCTCACGGGGGAGGTGCTGGAGGCGCAGCTTCGCTACTGGCGCCAGCAGCTTGCTGGCGCGCCGAGCGCGCTCGAGATCCCGACCGACCGGCCGCGGCACGCCATCGAGAGCCACCGCGGCGGCGCGGTCCGCGCGAGCTTGCCCGGTGTGGTGCGCGACCGGCTCGACGCCGTGTCGCGTGCGGCCGGCGCCACCCGCTTCATGACAGTGCTCGCCGCTTTCGGAGTGCTGCTCGCGCGCCATGCTCGCCAGCCGAGCGTGGTCATCGGCACGCCGATCGCAAACCGCGACCGCAGCGAGCTCGAGAACGTCATCGGCTTTTTGCTCAACACCCTGCCGTTGCGCCTCGACCTCGGTGACGATCCCACCTTCACCGAGTTGGTGGCTCGTGCGCGTGCCGCCCTGCTCGAGGCAGCGGCGCACCAGGATCTGCCCTTCGAGCGGCTGGTGCAAGAAGTGGCTGTGGACCGTGACCTCAGCCGCTCGCCGGTCTTTCAAGCGATGCTGGTGGTCGGACAGGGTCCGGCTGGCACCAAGGGGGCCCGGGCGGGCGCAGCGGAAATGGCCCTGGACCTGCCCGGGCTCGAGGTCGAGAGCATCGCCCCAACCCGGACCACCGCCAAGTATGAGCTCACGTTGGGTGTCTTCCCGACCGCAGACGGCCTCGACGTCGCGCTCGAGCACAATGCCGACTTGTTCGAGCACGCCACCGCCGAGCGCTTGATCGCGTGCTTCCGCGTGTTGTTCACCGCCGCCTTGGCCGACCCGCAGCAGCGGGTATCGAAACTGCCGCTGATGGATCGCGATGCGACGGCTGTCGTTCACGCGCTCGGTCGCGGCCCGCGGGCCACCGGCGGTGAGCCCTCGTTGCCAGCGATGTTTGCGGCACAAGTGGCGCGCACGCCCGATGCCGTGGCCGTGTGTGAGGGACACGGTGACCCGGCGGTGACCGGCCTCAGCTACCGCGCGCTCGCCGCCCGGGTCGATGCGGTGGCCCGCCGCTTGGTCGCTGCCGGCGCGGTCGCGGAAACACGCATCGGCATTTTCCTCGATCGCGGCCTCGACCTGCTGGTCGCCGCGCTTGCTGTGCTGCGTGCGGGCGGCACCTACGTGCCGCTTGACCCCGGCTTCCCGCGCGAGCGCCTGGCCATGATCGCCGAGGATGCGGACATGCGCCTGGTGATTTCCGGCGGCGCGCTCGCCGCCGCCGTTCCGACCGGGCAAACCCCGCTGCTGCTCATCGACGCACCGCCCGAGGACCCGGGCGGCGAGCGGGGCGGCGTGCTGCCGCCGATGCCGGACGCTCGTGCCGCGGCCTACCAGATCTACACCTCCGGCTCCACCGGCCGGCCCAAGGGGGTCACCGTCGCGCACGGCGCGCTGGCCAACTTCCTGCGGGCCATGGCGCAAGAGCCGGGCCTTCGCGCTGGTGAAACCCTGGTGGCGGTCACCACCCTGTCATTTGACATCGCCGCTCTCGAGCTGTATTTGCCCCTGAGCGTCGGCGCGCGGACCGTCATTGTCTCGCGCGCTGACGCTATCGACGGTCCGCGCCTGGCCGCCCTGCTCGAGGCCCTCCAGGCGGATGTCCTACAGGCCACTCCGGCCACCTGGCGCCTGCTGCTCGCCACGGGTTGGCAAGGCCGCGAGGGCTTGCGCATGCTGTGTGGCGGCGAGCCGCTGCCCACCGATCTTGCCGAGGCGCTGCTGGCCACCCGCAGCGACGCACTGGAGCCGGTGTTGTGGAACCTCTATGGCCCGACCGAGACCACCGTGTGGTCGGCCGTGGCCGCGGTCCGGGCTGGGGAGCCGGTAACCATCGGCCGGCCGATCCTCGAAACCGAGATGGTGGTGGTGGATGCGGACGGTGAGCGAACGCCGATCGGTGTCCCTGGCGAGCTGTGGATCGGTGGCGCGGGCGTGGCGCGCGGCTATGCGGGCCGGCCGGCGCTGAGCTCCGAGCGCTTTGTGCCCGACCCCTTCGGCGCGGCGCCGGGGGCCCGGCTGTACCGCACGGGCGACCTCGCCCGCTGGCGCCACGACGGGCACCTCGATTGTCTCGGCCGCATCGACCAGCAGCTCAAGATCCGCGGTTTCCGCATCGAGCCCGGGGAGATCGAGGCTGCGCTGGTTCGCCATACGGCGATCCGCCAGGCAGCGGTGGTGGCGCAAGACCACGATCGTGGCGACCGGCGCCTGGTGGCCTTCCTGGTGCTCGCGGGCGACGACGACATCGAGCCGAGACGCCTGCGCCAGCACCTGCGGCGAACCTTGCCGGAGTACATGGTGCCGTCAGCCTTCGAGACGCTCGAAGCACTGCCGCTCACGCCGAACGACAAGGTCGACCGCAAGGCCCTGGCTCACCACTCGCTCGGTCACGCCACACGCCGGGGTCGGCGCGGTCAGGAAGACGGCGTGCGTACGCTCGCGAGCACCAACACCGAGAATCGCCTGGCCAACATTTGGTGCGAGGTTCTGGGGCTCGAGACGGTGGGGGTGGATGAAAGCTTCTTCGAGCTCGGCGGCCACTCGCTGCTGCTGGCCCAGGTCCACGCACGCCTGCGTTCCTGGCTGGAGGCCGAGGCGGTGGACAACGGGATGCGCGGCGAGACCGTCACCACCGTCGCCATGGTCGATCTTTTCCGGTTTCCGACCGTCCGTGGCCTGGCACATTATCTGGACGACCTCCGCAGCCAGCACCCTGCGGACTCGCCGCGTGGTGCAGCCGGGGGCGGCGCCGCGCGTGCGCGTCGCCGCCCCAAGGAGCGCAGCGAGACGGGTCGCGACATCGCGGTGGTCGCCATGGCCGGGCGCTTCCCGGGCGCTGGCGACCCGGACACCCTGTGGCAGCGGCTGCGCGCGGGCGACGAGCTGCTGACCCGCTTCGACGATTCGACCCTGCTTGCGGCCGGGGTCGACCCCGCCCTTTTGGCGCGACCGAACTATGTCAAGGCCGGCGCCCTGGTCAAGGACGCGGATCGCTTCGACGCCGCCTTCTTCGGCTACGCGCCGCGCGAGGCCCAGATCATCGATCCGCAGCAGCGCGTGTTCCTCGAGTGTGCCTGGGAAGCACTCGAGTTGGCGGGCTATGACAGCACGCGCGAGCCGGGTCGTATCGGGGTCTTCGGCGGAGTCGGCATGAATACCTACCTGTTCAATCTGCTGTCGCGGCCGGCGCTGCTCGACGTGGTTGGACGCTTCCAGGTGATGATCTCGAACGATAAGGATTTTCTACCCACACGGGTGTCCTACAAGCTCGGCCTGACGGGCCCCAGCGTCAACGTGCAAACCGCATGCTCGACCTCGCTGGTCGCCATTTCGCTGGCTTGTGACGCGTTGGTGGACGACCGCGCAGACATGGTGCTTGCAGGTGGCGTCACCTTGCGCCCAAGCGCCTTCAAGCCCATGGGCTACCTCTTCGAACCCGGCGGCATCCAATCCCCCGATGGCCGCACCCGCCCCTTCGACGCCGCCTCCAAAGGCACGGTTTCCTCCAACGCCGCCGGCATCGTCCTGCTCAAGCGATTGGACGACGCCATTGCCGACGACGACCAGATTCGCGCCGTGATCAAGGGCTGGGCGATCAACAACGATGGCGCCGACAAGATCGGTTACACGGCGCCCAGCGTCGGCGGGCAGGCAGCGGTGATCGCCGAGGCCCTGGCTGCCGCGGGTGTGCCCTCGGCATCGATCGGCTACGTGGAGACCCACGGCACTGGCACACCGCTCGGCGACCCGATCGAGGTGGCCGCGCTCAACCGGGCCTTCACCGCCGAGTCCTGGCAGCCGCACACCTGCGCGATCGGCTCGATCAAATCCAACCTCGGGCACCCGGATGCTGCCGCAGGCGTCTCCGGCGTCATCAAGACGGTGCTGGCACTCGAGCATGGGGAGATTCCGCCCAGCCTCTTTTTTGAACAGCCGAACCCCAACATCGACTTCGGCGCCGGCCCCTTCTTCGTCGCCGACCGACTCCTTGCTTGGCCCGAGAACGGCCTTGCGCGCCGGGCCGGGGTCAGCGCACTGGGCATCGGCGGCACCAACGCCCACATCGTGCTCGAGGCAGCACCCGAGCGTCCGGGCCCGGAGAATGCTGCGGATGCCGCCGAGAGGCCCGAGCTGCTGGTGCTGTCGGCGCGCACGGCCACCGCGCTCGAGCGCATGGGCCGCAACCTCGCCGACCACCTCGATCGAGCCTCAGCCGAGAGTGGGGACCCAGAACCTGGCCCGGCGCCGTCTCTCGCCGACGCCGGCTTCACCTTGCGGGCTGGCCGTCGCGCCTTTCCCTACCGCCGGATGGTGGTGGTTGACAAGCGGGCATCCGCGCCCGCGACGCTCAGGGATGAGGCTCGCTACGCCAGCCGCTACCAACCCGCCGACCGCCGGGCCGTCGCCTTCCTGTTTCCGGGCGGTGGCGCTCAGTACCCCGGAATGGGCCGCGACCTATATCTTTATGAGTCGGTCTACCGGCAGGAAATCGACCGTGTTGCCGCGTCGTTCGCCGAGCGTCTCGACCGCGATATCCGCGCCCAGCTCTTTCCCCAAGGCGCGGCTGCAACCTCCGAAGCCTCGCGGCTGCTGCGCCGAACGTCCTATGCCCTGCCCGCGCTGTTCGCCACGGAGTACGCCCTCGCCATGCTCTGGCGTGCCTGGGGCCTCGAGCCGGCGGCGGTGATCGGCCACAGCCTGGGCGAATACACCGCCGCGGTCATCGCCGGGGTGCTCGGGATAGACGACGCCACGCTGCTGGTTGCCGAACGCGGCCAGCTCTTCGAGCGCCTGGCACCGGGCGCAATGCTCAGCGTCGGGCTCGGCGCGGAGGCGCTCGAAGCGTACCTCGGCGACGAGCTGGCGATCGCGGCGGCCAACACTCCCGAGCTGTCCGTGGCCTCCGGTCCCGAGCCCGCCATCGTGGCCCTGGCAAGGCGGCTGGAAGCCGCTGGCGTCGACGCCTCCCGCGTGCACATCGACGTCGCGGCCCACTCGCCGATGGTCGAGTCCATCCTCGAGCCCTTCGCCGCCGTGGCCCGCGGCATCTCGCCCGCACGGCCGCGACTGCCCTTGGTTTCCAACGTCACCGGCACTTGGATCACCGACGCAGAAGCCCGGGACTCGGGCTACTGGCCACGCCATTTGCGTGCGACGGTGCGCTTCGCCGAGGGTCTCGGTGCGTTGTTTGAACACGATGGGCCAATCGGTCCCAAGCCCATGCTCTTGGAAGTGGGGCCGGGCCGCACCCTCGCGACCCTGGCCCGACAGCATCCGTGCAGTGAGGAGGCGGGCGCCATTCTCACCTCCATGCGCCATCCGAAAGAGACCACGAGCGACCTGCGCTACTTGCTGGACGCCCTCGGGCGCACCTGGCTGGCCGGCGCCGACATCGATTGGCGTTGCTTCCACGCCCGCGCGCCGGGCCGACGCGTCGCCTTGCCGAGCTATCCCTTCGAGCGCAGCCGCTTCTGGGTCGAGCGACCGGCGCGCGCGGAGATGCCTGCTGGGGGCGCGGCCCAGCTCGAGGATGACGGCTTGCTTTCCGCCCAGATCGCGCCAGCCAGCGGCGGTCCTGCCGCCGACAGTCTTGAGCACACCCCGCCGCGCAACGCCCTGGAAGGGAAGCTTGTGGCCATCTGGCAACGGCTGCTCGGTGTCGAGCGCGTCGGAATTCTCGACGACTCCTTCGAGCTCGGCGGCAGCTCGCTTTTGGCGGTGCGCATGCGCGCGCAAATGAGCCAGGTGCTCGACCGCGACGTGCCGCCGCATCTCTTGCTCGAGGCGCCGACCGTGGCCGGGCTCGCCGCCCGCCTCGAGGCGGATGGCGTGGCCAGCACGGCGGAGGCTCCGGCGCGCGCTGGCGAGCCGCAAAGCCCGGCACCGAATCTGGTCCCCATCCAACGCGGCACCAGCCCACCGCTGTTTTTGGTTCACCCGGTCGGTGGTCACGTTTTTGGCTACCGCCGGGTGGCCCAGGCGCTCGGTGCGCAGTGGACCGTCTACGCACTGCGCGCTCGCGGCACCGAGGAGGGCGAACATCCGATCGACGATCTGGTTGCCATGGCCACGCTCTATGTCGGGCAGATTCGAGGCGTGCAACCGAACGGCCCCTATCGCCTCGGTGGCAGCTCCATGGGTGGCAACATCGCCTTCGAGATGGCACGCCAGCTCGAAGCGGACGGCCAGGTTGTCGAACTCCTCGCCTTGCTCGATGCCGTCGGACCCGGGCAGATGCCCGAGCGGCCGGAAGACGATGCCGCCTTGCTCGAGTTCCTGCTACGCGATCGGCTCCCGATCTCGGTCGGCGCGCTGCGCGCACTCGACGAGGACGCGCGCATTCAGGCCGTGCTCGATGCCGCCGAGAAGGCCGGGGGTCTGCCGCCGGACCTCGGTCAGGCGGGAGCGCGACGCATTTTGCGCTTGGTCAAGAGCCACCTCAAGGCGCTCTTCGACTACCCGCACGGGCCCTATGGGGGGCCCGTGCTCTTCCTGCGCGCCGCCGAGCGCCGGCGTTGGGACCCGCCCCACCCCGAGATACCATGGATCGACCTCGCGGGTGGCGGTATCGAGATTCACGTGGTTCCGGGCGACCACCTGAGCATGCACCTGCCGCCCAACCTCGAATCCCTGGCCAAACGCCTACGCTCGGCCCTCTTGCGCTTGTCCTCGGCGTCCTCGCCGCCAGATCTCCTGGCACGCGGGCCGTTTGACTGAGCCCGAAGCGCCAGGATCCATCTTTCGTTGGCCAGCCTTGACCGGGCGCCAGGGCGCGGACCAACGCCCGCCGCTCCGGCGCTTTCATTCCCGTCGCCACCATGAAACAATGGTCCGGCCGTGGCAACATGGCCGCCTCCCATAGAGGACGAGATCGTCGATACTCCGGATGGCCTGCAACCGACGGAAGAACGCCCCATGTCCCCTCTCGATGCGCTGAAAGATCCCCTCGCGCGCGCCATTGATCGCGCGGTACGTACCTTGGGCGAGCAGCTCGAGGGTCCGATGCAAGAGGCCCGGGAGCGGCTGGCGGCGGCGGCCGATACGCTCAAGAACGAGCTGCCTGCGTCGTTGATGGCCGATGATTCGTTCGCCCACCTGGCCGGGGCATCCGGTGGCGGCGCGGCAAGCCGCCTGCTCGCGGCTGTTTCCCGGCTTGACGAGGCGTCGTCGCAGTCTGGGGTGCTTCAGGCCTTGCTCGAGGAGGCGAGGTCCTTTGCTGGCCGCAGCGCCTTTTTCCTCGCGCGCGAGCAAGAAGCCGCGTGCTGGTCTGGCGGCGGATTCGGCGCGGCCGACGGCGCGCTCCCGGGCGCGCGGCTCGACTTTGGCGATGCGATGTGGCGGCGGCTGCGCAATGCGCACGGCTTGGTGCGCGCCGGTAGCGACGCCTGCGCGCAACTGGCCACTACGATCGGTGCGGAGGCGGCCGAGGAGGGGGTCTTCGTGCCCTTCTTGCTGCGCAACCAGCTCGGCGGCTTCCTGTACGCCGAGCGCGTGAACGGACAACCGCTCGACGTCGACGCGCTGCGCATTCTGACCCATTTGGCCGCGCTCAGCCTGGAAACCTTGGCTTCGCGCGCGGAGGGCCTATCTGCCACCTTGCAAGAAGACGACGCGGCGATCGATTCACCGTTGGCGGTCTACACGGTTGCGGGCGGCGAGGCCGCCAGCACAGCCTCTTCTGCGGCCGCCGCGGCCGATGACGGACTTGGCCCCGCGCCCCAAGCCATGCGCGACGATGGGGCGGTCGAAGGCCCTGGTGCGCAATCGCCCGCGCCGCTGCCGGCCGGCACAGCACCGGCGGAGATGGAGCTGGCGGATATCGAGCCGCCGCCGCTGGTGGAGCCGACCGACACGGCGCCCGTGGTGGAGATGGAGCTGGCAGAAATCGAGCCGCCGCCACTGGCGGAGCCGACCGACACAGCGCCCGCGATGGTGGAGCTGGCGGAAGACGCCGCGACGAGCCCGGATATCGCGCGCCTTGACGTGCCGCCGCCGGTACCCGAAACAACGCCAGGCACAGCAGAGACGGCACCCCCTGCCGCGGGCGCGCGCAGCTCCGAGAGAAACGCGTCCGCTGGCGAGCTCACGCCGCCGGCGATCACCGAGGCACACCCCGCTGGCGCCGAGGATCGACCGCCCGTCTCCGTGCGTCCGCCCCACGGCGTTCCCGGCGATGTGCACTTTGGCGACGAAACCATCACCGAGCAGATCCGGGTCGATGCCAGCTTCCCGCGAATTCGCTCGGAGGCGGAACTCGCCCGTGAGGCGCTCGGCGAACGCGAGAGCGACACGCTGGAGCTCGAGCCGATCGACCCGGCGTTGATGCCGAAGCGCTTGGCGGATGAAGATCTGGGCGACCAGACCGCGGACTTGAGCAATCAGGCCGCACGCCACAAACAGCCCGCGACTCCCGCGGCCACAAACAGCGCCGCGATGGGCGACGATCGGTTCGCCACCCCCACCAGCCAGAAGACGGTTCGCGTCAATCTCGAGCAACTCGGTGACCAAGCCCAGGCGCCCGCGGTCGCCAGCACCCCCCCGCCACCACCACCGCCGCCGGCCAGCGAAGACGCGACGTTGATGGTCGAACGAAGCGCGGTGTATCGGCCGCCCAGCCAACCAACACCCGAACCCGCCAAGCCGGCACGCAAGACCACCGAGGTGCGGCCGCCGAGCGATCTGAGCGGGCCGGGCTCGGCCTTCGGCGCGGGCGGAACCGATGGCGACGAAGCCTTGCGCGAGGAGGCGCGGCGCCTGGCGCGGCTCCTGGTCAGCGAGATCAAGCTCTACAACGAGGATCTGCTCGAAGAGGGCCGTCGAGAGGGGAACGTCTATCTGCGGGTGCAGGAAGATATCGACCGTTCGCGCAAGCTCTACCATGAGCGGATCGATCCGCGTCTCAAGAACGCCGATGATTACTTCCTCCAAGAGGCGATCGACCGCTTGGCAGGCGGCAACGCCGACCTGCTCGGCATGTAGCGGATCGGCATCGAGCGGGGAAACGCACCCTGTGGCGAGAGCGGCTGGTAGTCTAGGAATTCGCGCCCGCCCGGGTTTCGGAGGGTCCATAGCTCAGTGGTTAGAGCAACCGGCTCATAACCGGTCGGTCCCTGGTTCAAATCCAGGTGGGCCCACCACCCACCGATGATAGGTTTCGGAGTTATGCTAGGAGACGGAGTCGCCCATATGCCTGGTCAAGTGGAGTCGATCGTTGCACTTCAACAAACGCTCAACGAGTTGTCGGCCGCCGAAGGCCGGCTTCATGGCATTCCTGAATGGATGAAGGAGCTGCACGAAGAGCATCAGTCCCGCAAGGCAGAGATCGAGGCGGTGGAAGAAACGGCTGCGTCCGCCGCGCAGCGCCGGCGCGAGTCGGACGCTGCGATCAGCGACGCGCAGGAAAAGCTGGCGCGCTACCAGGCCCAGATCAGCCAGGTGTCGACCCAGCGCGAGTACGGCGCCTTGCTCAAAGAGATCGACGCGGTGAAGCAGGAGATCGCCGCGGCCGAACAGGTTGCGGTGGTGTCTCTCGAGGAGATCGAGGCGGCGGAGAAAGAGCGCGATCGGCTGCGCGAAGACTTTCGCGACCTGGATGAGCGGTACCAAACGGAGGCCGCGCGCTGGGAGAAGGAAAAGCCGGGCGTGGCGAAAAGCGTCGCCAAACTCGAACGCCGGGCGCAGACGCTGCGCGAGGCGATCCCCCGCGGTGTCCAGACTCTGTTCGACCGTCTGGTAGGCCGCACCAGCGCACAAGCCCTAGCACGGGTGGCCAAGGGAGCTACCCCGCGGCGCAAGGGGAACGCGTTCTGGCATTGCACGGCCTGCCACTACCGGGTCCGCCCGCAGGTGGTGGTCGAGCTGCGGAACCTGGGCAGCCTGATTCAGTGCGAAAGCTGCAAGCGAATCCTCTACATCGACGATTCGGCCGGCAGCGAGAGCTGATCTTGCACGCGGCGGCAGCCGCTCTGGCCTCGAGACGAGCGATCATGACGGAGCCCGAGACGGCGAGCACGGCGCTTGCTCCACGCGTCGCGGAGATCCGCCAGCGGATCGCTGTGGCCTGTCGCGACGCTGGCCGCTGTCGTTCGGAGGTGTCCTTGGTGGCGGTGAGCAAGCGCCAGCCGCTGGCGCGCGTCGCCGCTGCGGTGGCCGCGGGGATCTCGGTTCTGGGCGAGAACCAAGTGCAAGAGGCGACCGCCAAGAGCGCTTGCTTGCCGACCCACCTCGACTGGCACCTCATCGGTCATCTGCAGTCGAACAAGACCGCTGCGGCGGTCCGCCTGTTCTCGACTCTCCACGCCCTCGACCGGCCCAAGATCATCGACCGTGTGGTCCGCGAGGCCGTGCGGCAAGGGCGCCACTTGCTCGGCTTCCTCGAGGTCAATGTCGGCAACGAGGCGAGCAAGCACGGCTTTGCGCCCCACACCCTGGTCGACACGGCCGACCGTTATGCGCAGCTTGACCATCTCACCATCGTCGGCCTGATGGCGATTCCGACCTTCGAGCGAGACCCGGAGGAAGAACGCCGGTGGTTCGTCGCGCTTCGCGAGCTGCGGGACGAAATGGCCGAGCGGCCGGCCTGGCGCGACCGGGCCACGCCCTTTGGCGCCCTCTCGATGGGCATGAGCCACGACTTCGAGATCGCGATTCAAGAAGGCGCCACCCATGTTCGCGTGGGCACCTCCTTGTTCGGCCCGCGCGCGACCTGAGCGGCGGATTGCACAATTCTGGTAGCATGTCCGGCCCGCACCGGCGGTTCTGCATATGGCCATGCCCGGGAGGGCGCGCGTGGCCAAGGGAATGCACCGATGAGCCTCACCCCACTCGACATCCGCAAGATGACCTTCCCGACCCGCCTGCGCGGCGCGGACGGAGCTGAGGTCGAGCGTTTTCTCGACTTGGTGGCCGAGGTGCTGGCCGCGCGCCTTGCGGACATCGCGCGACTCGAGCAGGAGAACCGCAGCTTTCGTGCCCGTCTATCCGAGTCGAACGAGCGCCAAGACGAGATGCAGGCGGCGTTGCTGCACGCCCAAAAACTGTCGCAGGAGATCATGGTCAATGCCCGGCGCGAGGCGGAGGTTCTGGTCAAGGAGGCGGGGGTCACGGCGGATACGATCGTTTCGCAGGCGATCGAGCAGGCGAACAAAATCGAGGCCAACATCAAAGAGCTGCACACCATGCGGCGCGAGCTACAACTGAAGTTCAAGAACACCCTCGACCTTTTCCAGCGCATCCTGGAAGCCGAGATGCACGACGCCGAGAACACCGCAGTGGTGCGCACCTTGCCGCGCAAGCGCAAGAGCTCCGCCCAGCCCTGAGTCGCCCAGCCTTGGCGCGAGAGAGGACGCCGCTGCGGCGGGGGTCGCTAGGTCGGCACATACAGTAGGTTGCCGATGACCGACGCGCCGGCCGGAGCTTTGTAGCCAGCGACTGCGTTGTGAACCAGTCGCTCTTCGAGGTGGGAGCCCCTCGGCAGGCTGACACCCGGGCCGATGATGCTGGCGCGCACGCGGCTATCAGCACCCACCACCGCGCCGGGGAGAAGCAACGAGTCGGTAACCACGGCACCGGCCTCCACTCGGCTATCGCGTTCCAGCACCACACCGTGGGCCATCGCCCCCGCGGCGACTTCGGAGCCCTCGCCCCGCCAAGCACCGCGCCAGAGCCTGCGCGGCAGGTTGCCGCGCGCCCAGTCGAGCGCGGCGTCGCGATAGCGCGCCGGCGTGCCGACATCGTGCCAAGGGCGCCCGGTGGTCATGCTGTGGATGTGGGCGCCGGCGGCGAGCATCGGCACGTAGAGATCGGCGATGATGTCCGATGGCCCGGGAGGTAGCGCGTCGAGCAACGACGGATCGAGCACGTGGGCGCCGGCAAAAACGAACCGTCGGCGCACCTCGCCCACCGGCTCGGCGGTGCGCAACTGAACGACACGGCCCTCGCCGTCGACCCCCACGCCGCCGCCGTAGGCCGCGGGCGAGGCTGTCTTGTGCAGGAGCATGGTGGCGCGCGAGCCGCTTCGGCGGTGGCTGGCGAGCAGACGCGTCCACGGCCAGTCGCAAAGGGCATCGCCGTTGAGCAGCAGGATGGCGGTGGTGTCGCGCATCTTCGCGCGCAGCGGCAAGAGCGCCCCGAGTGTGCCGAGGATCTCGGGCTCCTCGGCGTACAGCAGCGGCAGCGTGCCGAAGGTCTCGCCGAGCCGGTCCCGCAGTTGGGTGCCGAGGTGGTGGAGATTGATCGCGGCCAGCTCACAGCCGGCCCGGCGCAAGGTGTCGAGCGTGCGTACCAGCACCGGCTGGCCGCAGATCGGCACCAAGGGTTTGGCGACTGCCAGCGTCAGCGGCCGCAGCCGGGTACCGAAACCGGCGCACAAAACCAGGGCACGCAGGCGCTCGGCCATGGCGCTCAATCAGAAAAGGCCATGTGCGACGAAGCGCCGGGGTGCTCGAGGCGATAGTCGGCGTACAGCCGCAGGTAGCTGCGGCGCTCTGCGGTCTCGGGATCGAAGCCACAGCGCCGGGCGACCCGTTCGCAATCGGGACCCTCGAACTCCGCGAAGTCGCCGATCGGGGTGTGATCGAGGGCGATGAGGATCGATCCCAGGCGCCACTCCTCGCGAATCTTCTGGTAGCGGCCGACCGCCTCGAAGCCCAGGGCCTCGAGAATGGCGCGGATCTTCTTGGCGTCGTCGACCCCGGTCTCGTACTCCTCGCGCACCTTGACCTTGCCGTCGAAGACGGCCGGGCCCTTGAACGTGATGTGCGTGCCGCGCCGGTCGACGCGCAGCCGCAAGACCTTCCCGTCCTTGCCGAGCAATCCCTCTCGGTCAAAAACCCAGTTGTCTTCTTGCGCCCCGGACCCTTCGCACTCGGCCGTGAGTTCGATCAGTCGCTCGCGCAGCACGCTGTGCTCGACGTTGGCGAACTTCAGCTCTCGTTCCGACGATGTGGTGTCCTCCACCATGGAAACTACCCCCTCCCAGCGCCCTCGGGCTACGCTGCATCGGCCATGCGGTCAAGCATGCGCACGACGGCGCGGATCCCTCCGTAAAAGTTACGGATATTGA
>Ga0114931_10003118_pt1 | contig 21041 bp, 23 predicted proteins | sample 2SBtaG_FD_89579 | JGI IMG/M metagenome (GOLD analysis project Ga0114931, IMG submission 89579) | Deep subsurface microbial communities from Kolumbo volcano to uncover new lineages of life (NeLLi) - 2SBTROV14_V59a metaG | ecosystem: Environmental > Aquatic > Marine > Volcanic | place: Kolumbo...
TCTATTACACCTTTCATTTAAACCATTGGAAACAATATTAAATCAGAATTATAGTCTGCTATTAATTCTTTTTTTATTTCAGATATGAAGTTTACTTGGTCAATATATGTTTCTCCAATTTTCTTTTTTCCACTTGGATGCCAGTAAATGTCAATATCATTTTTTAGGTCTTTTGAACCAAATGCAAATACAACTCCAAATGAATCTTTGTTTTCATAAATAGAGAGTCTTTTTCCTATTAAATCTACAAATTCTTGACCTGAATTAAGTGTTTTTTTATGCATTCAAACTTGATAGTTTCTTACATTTAAATACTTTTCGATATTTTGTTACTTTATAGTGACAATTTAATATCGGGTTATTATTTACAATATAGAACATTAATATTGTTCCATATAAAAAGTGTTTAACAATATTTAAATAAAAACACTCCTTTCGTCGATAAATGCTTGATTTATTAAAGAAGAAAACAAAAGTAATACTTGACACTAACTTTCTCTTCGTTCCAGGAGAATTAGGAGTAGATATATTCTCAGAAATAGAGCGATTAATGAATGAACCTTATGAAATATGCGTCATTCAAGAAACAGTGGATGAACTCCAAAATTTGATAGTAAAATACGGTAAAAAAAAAGAAGGATTTAACGCAAAACTAGGGTTTATTATGATAAAACAAAAAGGTTTAAAAACACTCCCAAGTTCCACGAGTGAATACGCAGATGATGCTATACTTAGTTGGGGGCGAAAAAACCCAAAAAAAACTATTGTAGCAACACAAGACAAAGAGTTACGAAAGAAGCTCCGTGATGATTCTATACGCGTAATAGAACTCAAACAAAAGGGCTATCTGACTCTGAGGTGAACATATATGTTTTACAAGCTAAAAGTAAAAGACTATATCAGGATTCCACCTGAAAAATTCAAGCTAGAGCTAGATGATGCAATGATAACTGAGATTAAAACCAAATACGATGGCCACATCTCAAAAGAACTTGGAACAGTAATTGACGTTTCAAGCATAATAGACATTAAAGACGGAGTGATAATCCCAGGAGATGGCGCAACATTTTACGAAGCAGAATTTGAATTACTAAGCTTCATACCAGAAATGCACGAAGTAGTCCTTGGAACAATTAAGGACATAGCAGATTTTGGAGCTTTTTTAAGTGTTGGTCCTGCAGAGGGAATGATTCACATCAGTCAAACAATGAATGATTTTGTATCTTTTAACAAAGAAAAAACACTTGGTGGAAAAGACACAAAAAGAGTCTTAAAAGTTGGCGATAAATGTAGAGCGAGAATAATATCTATTTCATTCAAAGATTTATCAAACCCAAAAATTGGTCTTACAATGAGACAAGAAGGCTTAGGAAAAGATGAATGGGTAGAAATGGATACATCAGAAACAAAAGCAGCACCAAAAAAAAACAAAAGAGGCGGCTAAAAAATGACTGTAAAAAGAGAAGTATGTAAAAAAACAAAAAAATTCATAGACGATCCTAACTTCAAAGACTATAAACCTCCTAACGGAACAACAACAAATTGGCAAGGAAGAATATATGTTGTTGATCCAGAAGAATCGGACATAGCAAAAAATATGGGTCTTGAAGAAAAAGGAGAATATGCAATTAAAGCAAGATAAATGATTCTCAAAAACTCAAAAAAGTTTTTGGAATCCTAAAATTATGAGGTAATTTTAATGAACACAGAAATAAAATCAAGAAATGACTCGGCACTTCCAAGAAGCGAGGTACAAGCAATCGTTACTTTTGATGGTACAACTCCTAGCAGACAAGAATTAATCAAAAATTTATCATCAAAATTAAAAAGTAAGGCAGAATTAGTTGTTATTAAAAATATTTATACAGCTTACGGAGACAAAGAAGCAAGCATTATTGCTTATATTTATGATAATGAAGATGCTTTGAAATCAATTGAATACAAAACAATGATTGAAAAAAACACTTTGAAAAAAGAAGAACCAAAAGATAAAGAGAGCAAGTCCAGCGAAGCTGAACAGCCATCTAAAGCAAGTTCAGATAAACCAGCAGAAAAAGCGCCTAATACACCAGAAAACGCAGAAGCTGAGAAACCTGCTGAAGAAAAGAAAGAAGAAGCTCCAAAAGCAAAAGACGGTGAATCAAACACAGATTCGCAATCCACTGAAAAAGGTGAATAAAAATGGCAGATAAGAAAAAAGGAGCAGGAAAACCTGAAAAGAAAAAAGAATCAAGAAAACTACATAAAGCTTATGAGGTATCTGGCGATTCCTTAAAAAGAAAAAATAAAACATGTCCTAAATGTGGATCAGGTGTTTTTATGGCAGAACATAAAGACAGATATTCATGCGGAAAATGTGGCTTTATGGAGAAAAAATAACTTTTTTTTAACACTATTTCTTATAGAAAGTTATATAAATAATTGAGTTAAATATTTAGTTATGATTAAGCACTGTAAAAAAGAGATGAGTAGATTTATCTTTATCCTCATAGTTTCATTAATATTTATTCTAACAATCAATTCAGTTTTAGCACTTAGTGGATGTTATATAGATACAGATACTTTAGATTGTGCACATAAATTAAATCCTTTATTTGACTATACTAGTTATGGCTATGTAAGTGCCCAAGGTCACTTTTCTAGTGTATCACCAGGTGTTTTTAGCGCGTTTCAATATCCTTTGTGCTGTCCTGATTTCTGGCCTTTTGGATATGGTTCAGGCTCATTTAAATATTCAACACTAAATGAAACAGGACATGTATCAGTTAATAATTCTGTTGTGACAAATTTTGATGGAATTCAATACCTTGGAACATATGACTGTATTTATGTCGCTAATGGAGATTGCCCAGCAGATAAAGCTTGTATTTTTAAAATGTCAAATCCAGATAGTAGTCATATAATGGATTGTTCAGAACCAAATAACCCTGTTAATAATGATTTTACAGATAAATTGTGTTGTAAACCGTATGAACTTTGTTGGGACAACCTAGATAATGATGAAGACGGTTTTATTGATTGTGCTGATTCAGAATGTAATGGACTAAATACAACAGCAGGAGTTGGATTTGGAACTCCATACAAGCAACCTGAACTCTGTACAGATATTCCGACGAACAAAAGAACAAATTATGATACTAATGCTTGTATTATTAGTTGGACTAATCCTGGGACACCAATTGATGATCAAATAGTTGTTTGGAATTCAACTTGTATTGGAGAACCAGATACTATTGCAGGAGGAGATACTCATTATTATTGTAACTTCGAACATAGAGATAGATTTGTTGATGTTACATCTACACCTGGCTACTGTTGTATGGAAGGTTTTGAATATAATTCAGGAACAGGTTATTGTGAGCCAACTGATCCTTGTGGACCTGATTGTAACCAAGATTTTGATTGGAGCTTTGTTAATTGGTATGATAATCATTATCCAACTGTTAATAATTGGTGTAATAGCATAATACCTGATTTGTACAGCCCAGACACAACCCCAACTGAAGGCATAAGAAGCGATGCTTGTTGTCTTATATCTAAATTTGGAGAAGTGAATAATTATGTTGATGAAGACAATGTTCATGTTTGGTAAATATTAATTCTAACAATAAATGTTTTAAACTAGTTCTAAGTCCAATAGCTTTATGAAGGTATATACTAAAGCAGGAGACACTGGAGAGACATCCAGATATGATGGAAAACGTGTTGCTAAAGATCATCCAGATATTCTTATTATGGGTAAATTGGATGCTTTAATGGCTTCGATTGATAGCGCAGCTGTCAACGTTAGAGAATCAGCAACCAGCTCAAAGATTGCAAAAATATTGTTCATTCTTGATGAAATTCACACAAAGCTATGGCAAACTGCTGGAGAACTAAGCTTGGGTGCGCCAGGAAAGAATGTAAAGAATGAAATTAAGATTGAAGACATTAAATTCTTAGAACAAAGTATTGATAAATATAATCCAAATATCAGCTTTTTTACAAGGTTTAAGACAGAAAGCTCTTCAAGACTAAATGAAGCAAGAGTAAGATGTCGTAATCTTGAATCAGCATTAACAGATAAGTTAAGAAAGGGTGAGATTCGAAAAGAAATTTACCATTACTTAAACAGATTATCAGACCTACTTTACGTTCTAGCTTGCTTTATCGAGAAAAAAGAGAATTAATTCTAAAAAAAACAATTCTAACTTTCGTCGTACTACTGAGCAAAGCGAACGTAGTACTTGAGAATGGGTCCAATTACCGTAACAATTGAAAGAAAAAAAATTGCCTTCACAAAAAACTCGTTGGGGGTTCGACGTTAACGTGAAGGCAAAGAAGTCTTGCTATTAAGCGAGTGTGATAAATAATAAAAAAAGGAAGGGAATTAAACCCTTACCTAACAATTTCTATGCCTAGTTCTGAGCTTAGCCTTTGTCTTGCTGTCTCAGCTTGTTTTTCTGTTGGTCTTCCGAGTATCCAAGGTGATTTTACTCCTGTAATTATTGTCATTACAGTAATTTTACCTTTCATATCGTCAGTAACTCTTGCTCCCCAGATAACGTTTGCATCGTCATCCATTGCTTCTGTTACTAATTCTCCAACTTTGTTAATTTCGTCAAGAGTCATATCATGTCCACCATGGATTTGGATAATTGCTCCTGATGCGCCCTCATAGCTTATGTCAAGCAGTGGGTTACTTAAAGCTCCTTTAACAGCTTCATCTACCCTGTTATTAGTGTCAGATGCTCCTACACCAATTGCTGCTACGTCTCCGTTTGTCATAATTGACTTAACGTCTGCATAGTCAAGGTTTACCAATGATGGTACTGCAATTGTTTCAACAATTCCTTTAATCATAGTTGCTACTAATTCATTAGCTACTGCGAAAGCTTGTTGAACAGGTAAGTTTCCTGCAATCTGTACTAATCTATTATTATCTATTACTATTACTGTGTCTGATTGTTTTCTTAGTTGCTGAAGTCCGAATTCTGCTTTGTCTACTCTTGCTCTTTCTATTTTAAAAGGCATTGTGACTGTTCCTATTACTATTGCTCCTGCATCTCTTGCTACTTGTGCAATTACTGGTGCTGCTCCGGTTCCTGTTCCGCCACCCATTCCTGCACATACAAAGACCATGTCTGATCCTTTTAGAGCTTCTTTAATTGATGAAAGACTCTCATTTGCTGCTTCTGCGCCTTTTTCTGGGTATCCACCGCATCCAAGGCCTCTTGTTACATCTCTTCCTAGTAGAAATTTGCTGTCTGCTTCTATCATGTTTAGATGTTGTTGGTCTGTGTTGCATGCTAAAATTTCTGCACCTTGTACACCTTTCATGTACAACCAATTTGTCATATTGCATCCGCCGCCGCCTACGCCCATTACTTTAATGTTGGCTTGTCCTACTTGTACTGGTTCATATTCTTTCTGGTATGTCATTGATCCCCCTCCGATCCGTTTTGTTTTTTCATCTTGTTTTTTTTTATTTTCATCTCGCGGCAGTTGAAAACCCGAGATGCCCTTGTGTTCTGTGGAGAAAATGGAGCTAGCGCTATATTTATATAGTACCATCTCTAGTCTCTGTTGTTAGAACGTTTGGGTAATTTCGCTAGGTTGTAACATGAAATCAAGGCAAAAATCGTAGATTTCTGCAACCACCACCAAAATGTTCTTATAAATCAACTATTTAGTATTTAAACTTTTTGGTAGTTGAGACTATATTCTATTACATATATGTTTAATAAATATAGAAAATAATTGTCTAATATTTTATTTTTTCAAAGTCTCGAGAATAAAACCACTTTTTTACCTGGATAAAGGCCCATGGAGAGCATTTGTTCATATTGGTCTGGAGCCAAAATAAGGTGAATTATATTAAACTTGTACTTCTCCTTTATTTCTAGAGTTTTTACTCGTATTGTGTCTCTATCGATGTCTGAGCCCACAACAAGCAAACTGGCTTTGTCTTTTTCTTCCTTGCCATGAAGGATAACAATCTCAACACCTGCAATTTGTTTGATGAAATCTGTGAACTCTTGAATAGCAGATCTTTTGTCTTCCAACAAATCTGCAAACATCCTTGTATTTTCTTCATTTAATTTATACGTCTTCAAATGCTTATTTTTTAGCTCTTCAAGTAATTCTAGTTCAAGCAAATTCTTAAGTATTCTATACGTAGATGCTGGTGGAACCCTTGTTAGTTTAGCAATTTCTCTTAAATAATATTCATCTGAAGGATTATTAATGAAGAGTCTTAGTATCTTAATTATTTTAGGATCAAAGAGCGATTCTATAACTTTTTTCTTATCCATTTCGTTTGTTTTAGAGGACAAATATATAAATGTTTCGTTATTGGAACACTGTTTCATTTTTGAAACAGCGGTTTTTCAAAGGGTTTCGAGAAGAACCTAAATTTATTTATAAGGGAACAAACTACCAAAATACTGCTATGGCGGAAATTTGTATATTGTTGTCAAAAGAGAATCAAATCTTAAGTGAAGCGGAAGCAAAAACAGTGTTAAACTTTCCAAAAACAAAGCTTGATATGAATCTACTTAAAGTTGAATCAAACAAAGAAATCATCAAAAATCTAAATAAAACAGCATATTCAAGGATGGCTTTTGAAATATTGGTAGAAGAAGACACATATCCAAATCTTGAAAAAACTCTTGAAAATAGCGATTTAAATCTGAAAAAATCAAAGACCTTTGGAATCAGAACTCTAAATCTTACAAGCAATAAAAGCAATTTTGATGTAATAAAAGTGTCAAAACTAATATATTCTGATTCAATAGGAGAAGTTGATTTAAAGAAACCTGAACAAGAATTTTACTTAATATTAGCAAAAAGAGCATATTTTACCAAATTGATTTGGACAAATCAAGATAAATTTGCGGAAAGAAAGGCAAACAAAAGACCCTCCCCACATCCAACAAGCATGAATCCAAAGCTTGCAAGAGCTCTAATAAATCTTGCAAATCCCAAAAAAGAGGTCTTAGATCCTTTTTGTGGGTCAGGAGGAATACTGCTTGAAGCAGGAGTTTTAGGACTTAAATCAATAGGATTAGACATTGATGAAAACATGATTCTAAGAAGCAAAAATAATCTCAAACACTATAATATAAAAGAATCAGAGCTTTTGACACAAAGTGCACTAGATTGGACGACTCCTGTTGAGTGTGTAGTCACAGATGTGCCTTATGGTAAAAGTTCAAAATTAAAAGAAGAACTAAAAGGTTTGATTAAGAAGTTTTTGACACACTACCATAAATTGACAAAAATAATAGTATTAGTTGCTCCAAAAACAATGGATGCAGAAAAAATAGCAAAATCTAATGGTTGGAATGTAAAAAACTCTTTTTTTATGTATGTTCATAGCAATTTAACAAGACAAATATTAATTTTAGAAAAAAGTCTATAATTCTGTTATTTTAGCGTAAATATCTTCAAGATGCTTATCATCATTAATTATATTTCTAATAGATGTAATAATAGCATTAATCTTATCATAAATATTTGCTAAAAGACTATCTCTAAGTTCAGAAAGAGGCGGTTTACTTGTCATAAGACCTATTAAATCATCAAGAGCCTCGCTAACAGCATTAAGTCTGGCAAATTTATCTTCTAAAAAACCTTCATCATGAACAGTAATATAATCTTTATTATAAATTTCTATATCAAGAATACGCTGCAAATCTGTTTTTAAGACATCAACTTTAGATTTCATGTTTTGAAAGCTATTTTCTAGTTCAGATAACTGATAATCTTTGTTAATAACCTCCCTTTTCTTAATTAAGTCATCTAATTGAGAGAGGTTATTTTCTGCTCTAACTATTAATTGAGTAATTTGATCATTAATCTTTATGTCGTCTAACTCAATTTGATAAATAGTTGATTTTTTCTTGAATAATTTATCTAAAAAATTAGCAACCATCTTATTATTCTTTATCTCCTATGAATTTATTTGCTGAATTAACAATATTTGATATAGTATTCAAATCAGGAACTCTTCCTTCGTTTAATTCTGAAGCAATTATTATTAATTTTAACAAATCATCTTTTTGAGCTAATCCATGTTTATCATGAAGGTCTATTATGCCTTGCTTAGTGCTTTGAGGAGTTATTCCAAAAGATTCAACATATCTGTTATGAAGCTCTTTTTTTACGTTTTCCATAATTTCAAAAACTATTTCTCTGTAATACTTTAAGTCTTCCTCTGTACCTTGAGAAGTGCTAATTTCGGCATTTTGATAATCATTTTCTGATGCAGTAGCTGCATCTTTTGTAATTTGCATTTTTTCTTCTGGTACATCTTCTTTTATTTCTTCTTGCGTTGTTTCAGATAATATGAACTCTTCTGCTGATTCAGGAGTTGTATCAGGAGTTGTATCAGGAGTTATATCAGAAGTTATATCAGGAGTTGTCATTTGTTCAAGATGTTGTTCTTCTCTTTTTGAAGGTCTTGATTGCTCCACGACAAATTCATCTTCAGAATCTCGAGTTTCTTGATTATAAGGTACTTGATTGAGTTCTTCTTCTGAAGGTTCAAAAGATGTTTGTTCTTTCTCAGATGGTTTTGCTTCTTGAACAGATTCTTCTTCATATACCTCTGGTTCTTCCTCAACAGAATCTTCACTGCCCTCATCGTTTTGATTGATATTATCAGTTCTCAAATCAGGTTCTTCATATTCTTCTTTAACAGCTTCAACTTGAGTTTCTTCAATAATTGTGCGAGGTTCCTGTGTTTGGACTTTTGGTTCTGAATCTGATTCTTGTTCAACAAGCTCCACAGACTCGTCTGATTCTTGTGTTTCATAAACTACTGGTTCTGGTGGTTCTGGTTGAACAGATTTTTTCTCAACAGGCTCAACTTTTTCAGAAACAATGCTTTTAACCTCTGAATTAGTGTTTTGTTCAGGAAATCTGTTAATCATAAAAAAATAGATTTTTTCATTTTTCCAAAGATAATATGCTTTAAAATGAAAATTGAATGTTAAATTCATTCTTTTTGTAAGACGAGCAACTTCAAGTATTTCTTTATCAGATAATTTTTGGCCTACACCTCTATTACCCAAATCTCTTTTCAAAAGTTTATTTGGACTGTCTGAACACATCACTTTGTATTCCTGACGAGCCTTTCTTGAAGATTCGATTTTTAAAAATTCTCTAGATACACTAAACACATCTTTTGAACTTTGTTTTAGAATATCTGGAAGACCTATGTATGCTCTTACAGTAATCTCGTAATCACCTAATGGTCCTTTAGAATATGCTTCACAAGAATAGTCTGCTTTAATCATCTTTTGAACAATAACACCCACGTTGAATTCTTTCAATTCTTTTCTATTTCTTGAGACTAGAGCTTCTGGAGAATACATAGACAACCAAGATGATTTTAGACCATCAAGAAATGCATCAAAACCATTAATATTCATCAAAATTCCCTTCATGTCCTCTGTTCCCGTTAGATAATCTGGGCTTGTAATCATTGAAACTGTTGGTTCTTCTTCGCTTAGTAAATCTTGAGCAAAGTTACTATCTCCTTTGATAGCTAATGTGTTGTATGCTTCTTTTAGAGGTTCAAGAAATTCTTCAGGTATACTCGCAACTGAAAATAATTCTTTTATTTTTTGATATGCTAATTTTAAGGATGAATCATTGTCATAAGAAATATTTAACAATATTTTGCTTACTTCAAGACCTAATTTTGTTTGCATCATAAATTCATCAAAGACAACGTTTGGAACAACAAAACTAAGAGGTGTTTTGTATCTTGCTTGAAAAACAGTAGCTAGGTCTAGTGCTCTGTAACCTATTTTGTGCAAGTCCGAACTAGTTATATTATTTAGCGTTAGTATGTATGGCATTTAACCCACCCCTGTAAAGTAATAATATTAATTCTATCTTCTCAAAGAAGTATATAAACTTTTTGCTAAGTAGTTTTGTTTATCGTCGATAACTACTTTTTCATTTTAGAAAATGCTTCTTCTGCACTTTTTCCCTTAAATATGATTTCTTTAAGGCCTTTTGTAATTTCAAGAGGGTGCTCGCTTTGCCAAACATTTCTTCCAACAGCAATTCCGTCAAATCCTGCATGAATTACTTTTTCTACCATTTTAAGAAAATCTAAATCTCCTTGTTTAGAACCACCAGCTAGAACTAATTTTGATCTTCCTGCACATTTTCTTATCCATTTAAGACCTTGCATATCATCTACAAATTTTGTTTTGATAACATCTGCACCAAGTTCCATTGCGACTCTAACTCCGTATGCTATCGTTTCAACGGAAGTTTCATCTTTAATATGATTTCCTCTTGGATACATCCAACAAATAACAGGTATTCCTGCTGTGTGAGCATCTTCAACAATTTTTCCAAATTCCTTAAACATTTTTTGTTCGTAATCACTTCCTAAATAAATTGTGTATCCGACAGCTTTTGCTCCGAGTTCAACAGCATATTTTACGGAAGTATGCTGAAGAGAAACAGGTTCTTTTGAATCAAATCTGGTTTTTGCATTTAGTTTTACTAAAAGAGGCACTTCTCTGTAGTGTGTAAAATAATATTTTTCTGCAATACCTGATTGAACTGCAACACAGTTATATCTTCCTTCTAGAGCAATATCCATTATGTAGTTAGGGTCTACATTTTTTTCGTTAAAATCAGATGTTGGGCCATGCTCAAAACCTTGATCATACGCAATAATCATTGTTTTTCCTTCTTTAAAAATTTCGTTCAGTTTGGCGTGTTTCATTAGTTTTTGCACCTTTATCACTATCACATATTTTTTATTTCTATTTTTCTTCTATCTTTTTTAAGGAGCGCAATTATTTTTTTGTTTGTTAACAAATCATTTTTTGCTCCGTAAGCTTGAATTACTGATTCAGCCTGAATAAATGCTTTTTTCATAGCTGTTTTTATATCTTTTTTTCTTATAAGTCCTGCGACAAATGCTGACGCAAATGCATCGCCTGCTCCTGTTGTTTCGTGAATCTCAATATTTTTTTTAGGAGCACCAAAATATCTTTTTTTTCCATCAAAACAATATGCACCTTTTGCTCCATCAGTAATAACTACGTAGTCTGTTGCATATTTTTTTAATTTTTTTAATATTGAATTTATGTTTTTAGTATTTGTAAGGTAACATCCTTCTTCTTTGTTCATTATTAATACATTGGTTGCTTGAAGGATTTCTTTAATGTGTTCTGGTCCTTTTTTTGTAAGGTAGCTTGATGGATTAAACGCTAATTTAATTCCACTATTTTTTGCGTATGTAGCAAGAAATTTTAGTGTTTCAAGAGATTTTCCAATCATTGAACTAAAATAAAACCATTTTGTTTTAAGAAATGATTTATGTAACTCTTCTTTAGATAAAGAATCATTACAACCTTTATGTGTGAGAATTGTTCTGTCTTCTTTGATTGAATCTAAAATTACTGAATAACCGTTTGATTTTCCTAAAGGACCAATAAATTTTATTTTTTCTTTTTTTAGAAGCCTAAAAACTTTTACTCCGTTCTCATCATCACCAATTTTTCCCAAGTAAGCAGTTTTTAATCCAAGTCTTGCAAATGAAACTGCTGTATTTGTACCTCCACCACCTACCTGAAATTCCAAATGATTTATAAGAATTTTTTCACCTACAGGATAAGCTAAACAAAACTCATCTGCGTTTACCTTCTTAGATTTAGCATGATGCTTATGCACTACTTTTACATCCGTTTTTACAAATACATCAATAGTATTACTTCCAACAGTGATTACGTCGTACAGAATCACTCACCTCTCCAATATTTAATTTATGATAAGCAATATAAAAATGTTTTCGTTTAAAATCTTATTTTATCAAGAATTTTATGCGAATCAGTAGATTTCATGGCTTTTTCAACAATAGGCCAAAACTCTCCAAATTTGATAATAAATTCAACTAATTGTTCTTCAATTTCCGTTTCGGATATTCTTGCTTCTTCGTCAGCATCAATTAATCCATAAGGATAACCTAAAAATACTGGGTCTGAAGAAATTTCAAGTAAATCATTTATTTCTTTTAGAACTTTTTCTTTTTGTGATTTGAATAAGTCTAGTCTAAAAATGTTGTCAGATTTATCGTTTAATTTAATAAAACCCGTAACTATATTATTGTTTTCTATTTCTTCATCTAAATACAACCAAGTTTTTAAATTAGTTTTTTCATTAAGAGTAAAACTTATTGGTCTATTAGCATTTGAAATTATTCCTGTTGATTTTGACAGCCCTATACAAAGAATGTTGTTTTTTATACAACTTGATTCCAGTTTTTCCATAATCTTTTTTTCTTCTAAATTAAAGGATTCAAGAGAACCATCTAGTACTATAATTTCTGCTGAATCATTTCCTGATATTTCTAAAGCTAAGTTAATCTCAGATAGTCGTCTTACATAACCACAAATATTAGCAATTTTTTGAGAATTTACATATGATTTTTCTTCTTCTGCTTGATATATATTTGAAATGCTATTTGGAATTTTTTGAACAGGATTAGTTTTTATTAAAAAACCTTTATCAGAAAAACTAGCCAAACAAGTAAATTCACATCCTTTTACATCAATTCTTTTTTTTCCCAGATAATAAACTGCTTTTGCTTTAATTGATTGAATTGAAAAAGCAGAACAACCCATAATTTGAGCATTTCCTCCGTCAATAAACGCTATTTTTTTATTTGAATTTATTTTTTTTAATTCGATAAATTTTTCCTTTTTTATTGAAACACTTTTTTCTTTTGAAACACTTATTTTTTCTTCATGAGCTATTTTTGTTGGTTTTAATATGTTTTTTATGTCTAGTATTATTTCATCCATATATTTTAAGAAATTGTTATTTTATAAAAAATTATGCAAAGTTCATACACCGAGTTCTGGATGAAAGGGTTTTGGTAGTTTTTGACCTGTTTTAAGCTGCATGTACTGCTTTATTTCATCTTGCAGACGATAAACTTTCATCCAAAGGTCGCTTTGTAAATCTTCAATTTTATTTTTATAAATTCTTTTAATAAATAGTGGTTCAAGACCTTTTAATATTGCGTGGTTCCTCCATTCTTTATTGTAATCAAGCATAAGCCACGCTTTACATCTTACGATGAGATCTCCTTTGTTAGTTGAATATTTTTTTCCTTTACTTGTCACTTCTGATTTTCCCATATTAAGAGTTTGAAAATCAAATTTTATGAAATATTTGAAATATGTGCTTTTTTCTGGAATGTGTTGGAGTCTCCACCAAATATGATGTTCTAGGTTTCCGTTGCCTAAAACTCTTTGAAAATACAATGTTTCTGGTTTGTCATCACCCTCTAAAGAAGTGAACTTGTATAAAGAGAACCAATCAAATATTAATTTGTATAAGTTTTTTAAGTGAAAAACGTCTTCGTGTTCTATCTCAAAAAAAGCAACTACTTGATTATGTACTGTGTCCGTAGGATCCATTGTTAAATCTGGCATTTCTTCACCTTTCTATACCTATTTTAATTAGTTATATAAATTTTTCTAAACAACTAACTTTACGTAAAATCTTCTTTTTTTGACGTCCAGAAAACAAGTAAAAAGTATACTGGAAGAATAAATACTAATACTCCTATTCCTAAATATTTGAATAAAGACACTATTCCTGTTGACTGAGCAATAGCTAGTAGGATGCTAACAAGTACTAAAAAAGGAGGAATTATAACTAATCCTGATGTTGCGTAATATGTTTGCCTGTCTTTATCATTGAGTAATTTTGATGCAAATAAACTTTGTACAGAGCCTATAATTGCCACTCCTAAAACGGATAGAGAAGTTGCTACAAGTATTGCGGGATAGTATGCTGTTGGATGGTAAACAATTGTTAGAGGAAGCAAGGCCATGATTAGAGAACCAAACACGAACATAGGAGCAAGTCCTAAGTATTTGTTTAACTTTGCTGCAATAATAGGTCCTGCAAAAGATACTAACAAAGCTATTGCATATATTATTGCTACATTAACAAAACCTCCAAACCATTCTGATTGGTAAGTATAATAAATGTGAATTCCTATAAAAGAATTGAGAACTGATTGAAAAACAGCGATAATTAGAGTTGCGATTGTTAAAACAAATAAATATTTGTTTGTTGTAAATCTTAGAATTTTCATCTTCATTTGTTCAAAATAAAAGGTTATGTAGTCCCAAAACAAAACTTTGTCTCCTGTTGAGCCAAGATTCATTTTTGCTAAAATGTATGCTGATAAAATAGACATTACTGCAGTTATCATAAACGCTATTAAGTACCCAAAACTTTTGTATGCTAGTTTAGAACTTTCAGTTATTTGAATGTAAAACATTTTTCCTGTTACAGGAATAAAATCCATCAAAAAGCCAGATAGTAAAATAGAAATTGCAGTTATTAATAAACCTATAAATGTTAGCTTTGATACAGCAACAATAAATTTTGTTTTTCCTAATTTTTTTATCATAATATTTTTGAAACTATCTCCATAAGACACTATGCCTATGGAACCAAACAAAAGGGATAATGCAAAAATCCATTTAGATCTAATTGATACTGCTAATGCAAGAAAAATAAAACTAAAGCCAAAACATAAGCCTGAAATTCTTATGAATGAATCACTTATTCTGGCTTTTTGAGAATAATCAGTGAGTATTGCTGAAAGAAATGTGCTAACTGAGGATTTTATAGCATTTATCATTCCTATAAAGAATAATGATGCGCCAGTCATTGAAAATAAAATGTTGATGAATTGGGTTGCACTAAACCCATAACTTGCTCTGTCTAGAAGCATTTTTTTGTTTAATTTAGAAATTATATTATCTGTCTTTCTTTTTATGCCTAAGGATTCAGAAATTTCTTTTACGGTTTTAATAATATCTGATTCTAAGTATCCTTTATTCACGAGGTCTGCTCTTATTTCTTCTACAGATTGGTTATTTTTTAGCCCAGACTCTACCAATTTATTTAATCTTTCAACCATTTTCCCTCTTTTATATATTGTATACTTAGAAAGTTAATTTTTAAATCTTTCGAAGAAAAGAGCTAATTCTTAAAAAAAAATGCAAAGGTATATAAATATTCACGAGGAGTATTACATTAAAGAGGAGAGGTTTTATTGGTTGTACACCAATTAAAAAAATGAATTTTCAAGAAGTAATAGATTTTTTAAATAATGAGAAATCTGGATTTATCACGTCGGTTGCAACATATGATACAAAATCCAATTCTATAATGGAACCTGTTGCGTATGACATAGACAAAGATGGTTCAGATGAGGTTATTACAGGAACTCAAGATGGAACCCTATTAGTTTTAAAGAATGATGGGACTGTTTTGTGGAATTATAAAGTTTCTGAAAAAGTCGGGGCTGTGGAGGCAATGTTTCTTGATCAAGATGTTAGTAATAGTATTAATTCAACACCCTTAGTAGAAGATATCAATGGTGACTCAAACTTAGAAATTATTTTTGGGACAGAACTTGGTCATGTTTATTGCCTTGATAACAAAGGGAAAAAATTATGGGATTTTAAAGCAGATGGAGCAATTAGAGGAAAAATAGGGTTACTAGACATAGATAATAATGATAAACCAAAAATAGTTTTTGGGACAACAAATAAAATAATATATATTTTGGATGTTAAGGGTAAAAAAATTAAGTCTATTGAAACTGAGCATGTTATTGAATCAACACCTATTATGTTTGATGGAAACCTTATTATTGGAACATCAGAAGGAAAATTAGTTGCTATGAAAAAAACTGGAGATGTAAAATGGATAGTTTCAACTGAAGAAAAAATAACTGCTGAACCAACATTGTTTCCATTAAAAAAAGGGGTGACTGGTCTGCTTGTGGGCTCTACAGATAATACATTATATTGCATTAATTCTAGAGGTAAAGTACTTTGGAAATATAAAACAGAAGGTTCAATTTATTCAAAAGTATTAATTGAGGATTTAAATGATGATGGACTGCCAGAAATAATATTTGGTTCTTGCGATAATAGATTGTATGTTTTAAATAATAGAGGAATTAAACTTTGGAGTTATGATACTGATTTTTGGATTGTTGGCAGCCCTGTTATAATGGATATTGATAATGATAATAATAAAGAAATAGTTGTAGGTTCTTATGATACTCAAGTTTATGTTCTTTCAGCAGAGGGAATGTATGGTCTTGGATTTGTTCCGGGAATATCAGGAATTGTGACTCAAGACGGAAATTATTCGGAGATTCCAACACAAGACCCAGGAGAAATTGTGGGAAAAAAACTTTGGTCGTATCAAACACAGGGTTTTATTGTTGGTTGTTGCAACTCCAGTGACCATTTAGTAGTGCAGACAAAAGATGGCAAAATTATATGGATTAAACACGAAAAAAATTAAAAATAAAAGAAAACTATATAAGTAATGAAAAATTAAAAGAGGAAGGAGAGGTGAAGACAACATGCCTAATGAGTTAATATTAGACGCTTCTAAAATTAAGAGGATAAAAACTTACATTAAAGGATTAGACGAGAACATGCAAGGAGGAATACCTGAAGGACATGTAACACTTATTCATGGTGCTCCTGGTACAATGAAATCATCATTAGCATTTAGCATTATGTATAATGAGGCAATAATTAACAAAAGAACATCATTATATGTTTCTCTTGAACAAAGTTATGCATCACTCGTTAAAAACATGGTTAATATGGGCTTTAACATGAACACAGTTAACTTTGTATACATCGATGATCTTGCAAAATTCAATCTTATTCTAAAGAAAGTTAAGCCTGGAGAAGGAAACATAATCGTTGCAGATCTTGGATGTATAAGAAAACAGGTAAAAGACGTAAAAACAGATGAAAATAGAAGTTGGCTTAATGTTGTTAAGAATATCATATTAAAATCTACAAATACGGTAAATGTTGATATTGTAACATTTGATTCATTAGCAGCACTTTATACTGTTTCAACTTTCAATAATCCTAGAATGGAACTATTTTATTTCTTTGAGTTTTTAAGAGATTTAAATCTTACATCATATCTTATATCTGAAGAGTACAGATCAGATGGTAAAGATATGTATGAAAATGAAGCTTTCCTTGCTGATGGCATTATCCAACTGAGATTAACGCCTTTTAGGAGAAATATTGTGCGTGAAATTAAAATAGATAAAATGAGAGCAACAAAATGTAACAACGATGTATTTAGTTTTGAATACAAAAACGGTTCATTTTATGCATTATATGGTGGGCAAAACCCTCTATTATAAGCTGCTTTTTCATTTCTTCTTTTTTATACAGAAAAGACGAAGCAAGACTGCTTACTTTAGTTGGTAGATATATTTATGGAGCAAATATATGAGAACGTTAGTGATCATACGACTCGTCTTTTTGTACCCTAGAAAACTCTTTGAGTTTTCGGGTACACGAAGCTTAGCTTCGTTGTATCGCAGAAACTCGCTTTTTAGAAAATACGTCGCACAACGCACTTTAGCACATGGGTAGCATTTTCGCGAGTTTCTTACGATATTCGAAATATTTATATGAAAAGAGTAGTTCTGGGACTTAATGGAAGGGGATAAAGGTCAAATTATTAGTGGAGGCTATGGAGATATTCTTGTTCGACAAAAGTCTGATAGCGATTTAGAAATAGGAGAATTATTAGTTGCTGAATCAAAAGATGAAAAAATACTTCTTCAAGTTCATGATATTTATTATGGTTCTCAAATATCTCAACTTAATTTAGAGAAAATATCTGGATACAATCTAGAAGAGGATAATTCTAGTAGTTTTATTAATAATAATTTAAGAAATTATAAGCTTGCAAAAGTTAAAGCACTAATTAATCTTAAGAATAAAACGGTTAAGTCATCAAAAAATTTACCAGGATTTTTTTCAACGGTAAGGTCAGTTAAAGAAGAAGATTTGAATTTTTTATCTGATACAAAAAACAAATTATTGCTTGGAAATTTAAGGTCTGGAACAAAAACACTAAATCTTCCAGTATATCTTGATGGAGAAAAAGTTTTGTCACACCATGTATTAATAACTGGAACAACGGGAAGAGGAAAAAGTGTTCTTATGAAAAATCTTATTTGGAATGTTACTCAAGAAAACTATGGTTCAATCCTTGTTTTTGATCCTCACGACGAATATTATGGCAGAAAGGGACCTGGGTTAAAAGATTTTCCTGATAAAGAAAAGGTTGTTTATTATTCTTCAAAAGATATTCCTACAGGACAGCGAAGTTTGAAACTAAATATTAAATTATTAAGACCTGATCATTTTGATTTTTTAAATTTATCTGGTCCTCAAAAGCAAGCTATGTATCTGTATTATAAACGATTCAAAAAAGAGTGGATTAGCAAAATATTTCTTGAAGATTTAACATCTGATTTAGTTAATGAAATGACTCTTGCTGTTTTGAAAAGAAGAATTGGGTTGATTCTTGATATTGATTCTGATGGAGATAAAATTTATTGTTCAGGAATTTTTGATGAAACTTCCGGTTCTACAGTTATAACAGATATTGTTAATTTACTTGAGTCTGGAAAAACAGTTATTGTAGATACTAGTAATTTTTCTGGTTCTGTTGAACTTCTAATTGCAAGTATGATTGCAACTGAAGTTTTTAATAAGTATAAAAGACATAATACGACTGGAGAATTAATTACAAAACCTGTTGTTAATATAGTTTTAGAAGAAGCGCCAAGAGTTATTGGAAAAGATGTTTTGGAACAAGGAACAAATATTTTTTCTAGCATAGCAAGAGAAGGAAGAAAATTCAAAATAGGTCTTAGTGCAATAACTCAGCTTCCATCACTCATACCAAAAGAAGTTCTTGCTAATCTTAACACAAAGATTATTCTTGGAACAGAAATGAATTCTGAAAGACAAGCAATAATTGAGAGCGCATCACAAGATTTGTCAACAGACGGAAGAAATATAGCGTCTTTAGATAAAGGAGAAGCAATTATTTCAAGCAATTTTGCAAGATTGCCTCTTCCTGTCGCCATTCCTTATTTTGATGAAGAAATTAAAAAAAATCAGAAAAAATCTGAGAAGAATTCTTTTTCAGGAGTTAAATTAGGATAAAATGAAATTTGCACATATAGCAGATGTACATATTGGTTGTTGGAGAGATCCGAGACTAAAGGAATTAAGTTCTCTTGCATTTATTAAAGCTATAGATGATGCTATTTCGGAAAAAGTTGATTTTATTTTAATTGCAGGAGATTTGTTTAATACAGCTCTTCCTGGAATTGATCAAATTAAAACAGTTATAAGAAAATTAAAACATGTAAAAAAAGCTAAAATACCTGTTTATTATATTGCGGGAAGCCACGATTTTAGTCCTTCAGGAAAAACGATGCTTGATATTATTGAAGAAGCAGAACTTGGAATTAATGTTACAAAAGGAAATATTAATTCTGAAGAAAAATTAGTACTTGAATTTACAACAGATAATAAAACAGGTGCAAAAATAACAGGAATGATTGGAAAAAGAGGAATGCTTGAAAAAAAATTCTATGAAAATTTAGATAAAACAAATCTTGAAGAGGCAATTGGATTTAAGATTTTTATGTTTCACACAGCACTTGATGAGATGAAACCTGAGCATTTGAAAGATATGGCTTCTAGTCCTGCAAGTTTTTTACCAAAAGGTTTTGATTATTATGCAGGAGGACACGTTCATATAGTGTCAGAGCGCAAACTTCCTGAACATGGTTATACTAGGCTTGTTTATCCTGGGCCTACTTTTCCTGCTAATTTTTCTGAAATTGAAAAGTTAGGACATGGAGGATATTATATTTATGAAGATGGAGAATTAAAAAGAAAAGATTTAATAATCAAAAAATCGCTTTGCAAAACAATAGATGTTAACAAAAAAACTTCTGAAGAAGCAGAAAAAATTATTGAAGAGAGTTTAGAAAAAGAAAATTGTGAAGATAAAATAGTTTTGTTAAGAATTAATGGTAAATTGAAGTCGGGAAGAGCAAATGATATTAATTTCAAAAAAATAATTGATAACATCTATTCTATGGGGGCTTATTTTGTTATGAAAAATTCAACAAAAATTTCTTCTGAAGAATTTGAGATAATCCAATTAGAACATGGTTCTGTTGAAGAAGTTGAGGAAAAAATTATTAATGAACATCTAGGTCAAATAAAGAATAATTTTAAGAGTGAATCAAGTGCTGTAAAAGAGTTAATTCATATATTGTCTTCTGAGAAACACGAAGGAGAAAAAGTTACAGATTATGAATCTCGGCTTAAAAAAGAGATGGATTTATTTATAAAAGAAAATAGTGAATAAGATACTTTTGTATTTCTTTATATTACTTCAAACCCTAAAAAATTGCAAATATAAGTCATATAAAGAGAAAGATTTGAATAACCAAATTTATTTACTATTATTAGGGGGCGCGAATTTGGAAGTTTATACAATGAAAGACTTGATGACATAGCCCAAAAAAATCCTAGAAAAGCAGGAATGATTGACGGAATAGTTAACACAGAGTTTGACCAAAAAACGAATAGGAGACCAAGATCTAAGATATATACCCAGCACCTTGACTACGGAAAAAAAGCAGGATGGGCAATAGCAGGCATAGCTGTAGTAACAGGACACATATTTGTAGCGAGCGTTCCTTTAGTTAGTAAAGGATATAACTACATCAAGGATAAAGTGAACGAAGTTAAACAAAACAATTAACTTTGTTTCTTATTTTTTACCATATGAGTAAAATATAAACAAGCATATGGTTCTTGTATGCTTTAGATTACTATCAACCCAACATAACACTTCTTTATCATATCAAGGATTACAAAGATTTGCTAAGTTTTTCTATGAAACACAAACACCGGAAATTCAAGTTTAAAACAGATACAATTTCGGTAGTTGAGAACTTCAATGGAACCTATAAAGTTCTTAAAAAAATAGTTTTTCGGAAAAAACACAAAAAACAACTGGTTAATATTATTAATAAATTATCATTTCTACAAGTATGACACATAAATTATATAAATCCAAGAATAAAACGCAAGACATGCTTCAAAGATTTAATATAA
>Ga0114931_10003119_pt1 | contig 21041 bp, 20 predicted proteins | sample 2SBtaG_FD_89579 | JGI IMG/M metagenome (GOLD analysis project Ga0114931, IMG submission 89579) | Deep subsurface microbial communities from Kolumbo volcano to uncover new lineages of life (NeLLi) - 2SBTROV14_V59a metaG | ecosystem: Environmental > Aquatic > Marine > Volcanic | place: Kolumbo...
GACCACCAGAAGGGCGAAGCTCGCCAAGCCATAATAGCCCTGCTCGAACAAGAGATGGACGGCCAGGTTCTTGGCGTGCCAGGGGAGGTGATTTTCGGCCATGAAGAACCAGCGATCGTTGCCCCGCGAAAAATCGCCGTTGGCGATCAGATCGCGCCCCGAGGTGTCGACCAGCTTGATGTTGTCGACGTCGATCGCCGCTCCCGGCTGGCGGCGGTAAAAGAACAGCGACAGATCGACCGGCCGTCGCGACAGCCGCAGTCCGCGACGGCCGAGACTTTTCCCGACCGCGCCCATGTTGACGTCGATGACGTGATGTTCCCAGGCGCCGTCGGTACGCCGCAGGGGGCTCTCCAGCCATCGGCATTTGAACGTATAGAGCAGTGAGCGTTCGCAGATCGGGATCGTCAGCGCCGCGCCCCGGTCCGTCGAGCGGATGTCGAAGGAGAGCGTGTAATCGGCTCCCGGATCGGTCGAGACAAGTTGGTTGATGTAGGTGTAATCGCCCGAGGTGAGGCGCAGATAGGCGTTGTCGCCGTCGCGCGGGAACAGCCGTTGGGCGGGCGGCGGATCGACCGTCGAGCGTTCGCGGTAGAGGCGCGCGAAACTGCCCACGCCCTCGCCCAGAACGACGCTCGCGAGGCCCTCTCGCCTGAGCGAGAGGATGTTGCGCCAGTGATCGGTCCGGGTGGTCATGTCCTGATCGATGGTCTCGAGGCGTTTCTGCATGAATGGCGCCTCGATCACCGGCACCGCGAGCCAGGCGGCGACCGCGACCAGAACCGCCGAGGTCAGGACCGAGCGCCAATGCCAATGCCGCGCCGCCGCGATCAGGCCCAGCGCCAGCACGATAAAGGCGGCGACGGCGGCGATCAGGGGCGCCCGCGAATAGGTCACCATCAGGGTATAGACGGCGAGCGTGAACAGGATCGCCACGGCGAGATAGAGCGCCACCCCGCGACGAGCGAAAAAAGGCACGACGATGAACGGCAGCACGGCGGCGAGATAGCCGTCGATATGCTGGCCGCCGGTCGCCATGCTCGAAAACGTGGCGGTAATGCGGAACGGCTTCTCGAAGTTCCGCAAGCCCACGAACAGGAAGCGTTCGACCACCGCCGCCGACACCACCCCGGCGAGGCCGATCAGCATGCCGGCGGCGAGCCAGTTCCGCGCCCCGGGATGGCGGCGCAGGGCATGGCCAAGGAACGGCGCCAGCGCCAGCGGCCAGGCGAAACCCTTGGCGACGCGCAGCGCGTTGTAGGGGCTTTCGATCAGGGCGAAGGCGTTGCCGTCGAGTGGCGCCGGCGGCCACAGCCCGATGACCGTGCCGACGGCGTAGGACAACGCCAACGCCAGCACGGCGATCGCGCCCCAGCGTCCCCAGCCGAGGAAATCGTCGCGTGTCGGGGCGACGCGCCATGACAAGACGGCGAGCGTGGTCACCACCACGAGGTCGAATTCGTCGAAATAGAAGCGACCCGTCCAGCGCGCGAAATCGAGCGTCGGCAGGGTCGCCGGTACCACCACCAGCCACAGCAATGGAACCCGCGCCAGGGCCAGCGCGTAAATCGCCAGCCCGATCGCCAAGGGCACCGCGATAAGCGGGTAGCCGACCAGCCCCCAGACGACCACCAGGGCCAGCGGCACGGCCAGGGCGCGCTGGACGGGTCCCGGGCGCGGGCTTTCGGCGGCGGATGCCATCATCGATGTGGCCGCCGAACGACCGGCGAATCCACCCGCGCACAGCGGATCAGCGCGGTAATCGCCAAATAAGTCACCGCCGCCGCCAGGGCGGCGACGATCAGGTTCGACGGATCGGGGCGCAAGGGGCTCAACAGCAGGCGACCGGTCTCGATCACCGCCGCCAGGGTGGCGGCGAGCCCGGCCGCGACCAGCGCCAGATTGCGACCGCCACCGCCCCAGGCCCACAGCAAGGCGCCGACCGGGGCATAGAACAGGGCCTGTTTGATCAGGCTCGCCAGGGCCGTCGCCTCGGAGGTGTAGTAATGGTAATAAAAGGGAATGAAGCGGATCGCGTCGAGCCGCGCCAGGGCGTCGTCGATATCGACCGGCGTGGTCAGCTTCCAGCCGGCGAGAACCGCGAGCGCGATCAAGTAGGGCGGTGTCGCCAGCGCCGCCAGCACCTTGACGACCCGCGCGCCGCGCCGGCTTCCGAGCCCCGCCAGCATGGGGACGACGGCGGCGCCGAGACCGCCACCCACGGCCCGGGTCAAGATGGATGCCCCTTGGCTGACCCCCGACAGAATAAAGAATTGGGCGGTTTCGATGCCGAGGCCGATCAGCGCGCCGGCGATCGACGCCGCGAGGATGGTTCGTTTCCGCCGCCGGGCGAGGCCGAACAGCATCCCGACCGGAACCATCGCCAGAACCTCGGCGGCCAGCTTGGCCAGGCAGCGAACATCCCGCGCGCAACCGGAGTCGAGAAAGGCGACCACCGCGCCGCCATCGAGCTTCCACGATAGCTCCTCGGCGCTGAGCACGAGATCATAGGGAAACAGGCTGACCGCGACATAGGCCAGCAGATAGAGCACCAGGAAAGCGCGCATCGCCCGCGCCGTGCCGGCGGCGACCTCGGCCCAAAGCTCGGTCAGCGCCCGCCCCCAAAGCGCCCAGACGGCGATCCCCACCAGGGCGCCGATCCCCTCGGCGAGGAGATCGTTGAGCGACACCGTTCGCGGCGGAAAAAATTGCTGCGCGAATTCGAGCCCGAGCGCGATCGCGGCCGAGATCGCGGCCGCCACCACGATCGCCCCGACCCGCGCCGCGCCACCCAGCCGGGGCCACAACGCCGCCGCCCAGAGAAAGCCCACGGGTACGAACAGAACGATGTTCGAGACCCAGTCGGCGCGCGACCCCGGCCCCAGATCGAGATAGGGAATAGCGCCGAACCGGGTCCAGGCCTCGGCCATGGGAAAAGGCCGGAAGTCGAGCGGCACCAGGCTGCCATAGACGGCAAGCACGACATAGGTGACCGCCAACGCCACACGGCGACCGCGCCGAATTGGCCGATCCGGGCCTCGGGTAAAAGACATCGCGGCCTACCGCTCCCCTCGCGCTATCGCCCCGCGTCGTCGTCTCCGAGACCCTATCGCGACCCGGTTAGGCCAGCGTTAATCCGGGCGGCGGAGGGGCCGAGACGCCGACAGTACGTTATTCGCCGGCGACGACAAACGGATATGCGGGGATGGGCGGTGAAAGCGGCGCGTCTCGATCAGCCATCGCCGGCTTCGGCGGCGAGGCGATCGAGGGCGCGATCCATCGCCGTCCGCTCCTTACTATTCTTGGGCAGCAGGTCGCGCAGCCGGCGCCAATAATCCCGAGCCGTCTCGAGATTGCCGCGCTGGGCCTCGGCCAGTCCCAGGTTCCACAGCGTTGTGGGGTTATCGGTCTCGAGCGCGTCGAGCGCGCGATAGACGGAAAGCGCGCTATCGGGAACCGGCGATCCTTTGGGCTCGGCGGCCATGATCGCGGTCGCGAAATCGCCGAGGATGGCGGTATCGGAGGGCGCCAACGCGGCCGCCCGGGCCATCGCGTCGCGGGCCTTGGCGAGCTGCCCGAGAACGCGGTAGGACCGGGCCAGCTTGAGCCAGCCGTCGAGATCGTCGGGCTGCTTTTGGAGCCGTTGGGCGAGACGCTCGACCATGCTTCTGATGGTGGCGTCGTCTTGGAGGGTGGCGTTGTCCTTTTGGCCAGCGGCGGGCGATGCGGCGGCGGGCGCCGGGGCCGGCACGGGCAGCGCGGCCAACAGTTTGTCCGGGTCCTCGCCGAGCTTGGCGGCGACCGCCGCGATGTGGTCGCGCACGGTGCCCAGCCAGGCCGCGTCCGGCGTGGCGTCGCGGGCCAGCGCCAGCCAGATGTCGAGCGCCGCCTTGGGCTCGCCCGCCTGAACCCGTGCCAGACCGAGATAGAAACGGGCCGCGGGATGGCTTGGCTCGGCGGCGACCGCGGCCTCGAAATTGGCCCGCGCGGCCGGGGTGACCATGCCATCGGCGGCCATCACCCGGAGTTCGCCCAGGCTGGCGGTGAGTCCGGCGTCGCCGGGTTTCAGCGCCAGCGCGCGCCGCAGCGCCGCGACCGCGTCGTCATAGCGCCCGAGCACGCCGTAGGACCGGCTCAGCATGACCCAGCCCTTGAGGTCGTCGGGCCGCGTCTCGAGCCGCCGCGCGAGCTTGGCCACCATGGCCTCGATTTGCGCCGGCTGGGTGGCCGGGGCCGGCCGCTCGCGCGAGGCGAAGGGCTGGGTCTCGGTGCCGGGAGCGCCGAGCCACAGGTAAAGCCCGCCCGCCGCCAGCGGCACGAGAAAGGCGATGGCCACCGCCATCGCCGGTCCCGGGCGAGCGGTCGCCGGCGCCGCGTTGGCGTCATCCCCGGCGGCGGCCAGCAGGCGACGCTCGATCTCGCGCCGGCTGGCGGCGTGCTCCTCGTCGTTCAGCCCCCCGCGCGCGCGGTCGCGATCGACCTCGGCGAGTTGGTCGCGATAGACCTCCAGATCATAGGCCGCGCGCGGCGCGCGCGACGGCGGTCGGCGCAGCAGGGGCGCCACCAGGATGGCCAGAATGGCGATCGTCATCAGGCCGAGGCTGAGAAACAAAACCATACCGAAGGGCCCCTACGCGCGACCCTGGGAATCGCCGAGAATGTTCGCCAACCGGCGGCGCTCGTCGTCGCTCAACGGTGTCGCCGTGGGGTCGGCGGCGGCGCGGCGGCGGCGCAGATGGATCGCCGTCCCGGCGCCGGCGAGCAAGAGCAGCGCCAGCGGCCCCAGCCACAGGGCATAGGTCGACGCCTTGAACGGCGGGTTCAGCAGCACGAAATCGCCATAGCGCGCGACGATGAAGCGTCGCACCGCTTCGTTGCTGTCGCCGGCGACCAGGCGCTCGCGAACGATGCGCCTGAGGTCGCGGGCGAGATCGGCGTCGGAATCGTCGATCGATTCGTTCTGGCAGACCAGGCAGCGCAGTCCCTTGGAGATGTCCCGCGCGCGGGCTTCCAGGACCGGATCGTCGAGCAGTTCGGTCGCCTCGATGGCCCGGGCCACCGGCGCCGCCAGGACCAGCATCGAGGCCAGGACCAGCATCGAGATCGGAAACAACGCCCGCATCGGCTTACGCCGTCCGCGGGACGGCGACGGCCGGGCGCCGCCGCCGCCGCACCGGCGCGCCGATCCGCAAGCGCCGGTCGCTGAGACTGACCACGCCGCCCAGCGCCATCATCACAGCGCCGAACCAGATCCACGGCACCAGCGGGTTGTAATAGAGCCTGACGCTCCAGCCGCCGCCCTCGGCCGGCTCGCCGATCACGGCATAGAGATCGGCGATCCAGGTCGAATGGATCGCGGCCTCGGTGGTCGGCATGCCCTGAACCGGGTAGAACCGCTTCTCCGGCGACATCACCGTGACCGGCCGGCCCTCGCGCGTGACCGTGAACCGGCCCCGACGGGCGGTGTAGTTGGGGCCGGTGACGTCGCTGACGCCGACGAGGGTGAAGTCGTAGCCCGCCACATCGACGGTATCGCCCGGGCGCATCAAGACGATAACCTCGGTTTGCCACGCCTGCGAGCCGATCACCCCGGCGACGACGATCGCCAGCGCGGCATGGGCGATGGTGGTGCCATAGGCCGACCGGGGCAGGTTGCGAGCCCGGTTCCAACTGTCGGCGAGGGGCGCCCGGAACAGCTTCAGCCGACCGCCGAGCTCGACCAGGGCGGCGGCGAACAGCCAGGCCGCCAGGCCCATGCCCAATGCCGGCAACGGCGAAGCGCCGCCGGTCGCCAGCCAGACCGCGACCACCGCCACCACGGCGGCGACCAGGGCGAATTTGAGGCGCGCTAGAACGGCGGCCAAGTCAGCCCGTTTCCAGGGCAGCATCGGCCCCAGCGCGGCCACCGCGACGGCCGCCAGGATGATCGGCCCGAAGGCGCGGTTGAAGAACGGCGGGCCGACCGAGACCTTGCCGGCGCCAAACATATCGAGAGCCAGTGGATAGAGGGTGCCGATCAGCACCGTCGCGCAACCCACGGTCAACAACAAATTGTTGAGCACCAGTCCGCCCTCGCGCGAGATCGGCGCGAACAGCCCGCCGCTCTTGAGCTTCGGCGCGCGCAGCCCATAAAGCGTCAGCGAGCCGCCGACGGCGATGACCAGAAGCAAGAGGATGAACACCCCACGCGCCGGATCGGTGGCGAAGGCGTGGACCGAGGTCAACACCCCCGAGCGCACCAGGAAGGTGCCCAAGAGGCTCAGCGAGAAGGCGATGATCGCCAGCAGGATGGTCCAGCTCTTGAGGGTATCGCGTTTCTCGGTGACGATCGCCGAGTGCAGCAACGCGGTCCCCGCGAGCCAGGGCATGAACGAGGCGTTCTCGACCGGGTCCCAGAACCAGAACCCGCCCCAACCGAGCTCGTAATAGGCCCACCAGCTCCCCATCGCGATGCCCAGGGTGAGGAACAGCCAGGCGGCCAGGGTCCAGGGCCGCACCCAGCGCGCCCAGGCGGCGTCGACCCGTCCCTCGATCAGCGCCGCGACCGCGAAGGATAAGGCGATCGAGAAACCGACATAGCCGAGATAGAGGAAGGGCGGATGAAAGGCGAGCCCGGGGTCTTGCAACAAGGGATTGAGCGAGCGTCCCTCGAAGGGCGCCGGATCGAGCCTGAGGAAGGGGTTCGAGGTGAACAGGAGAAAGGCCAGGAAGCCGACCGCGATCCAGGCCTGCACGCTCAACACCCGGGCCTTGAGCGGCGCCGGCAGGTTGCGGCCAAACAGCGCGACGGCGGCGCCGAAGAGAGCCAGGATCAGCACCCACAACAGGAGCGAGCCCTCGTGATTGCCCCACAGTCCGGTGACCTTATAAAGCATCGGCTTGGCCGAGTGCGAGTTCTCGGCCACCAGGGCGACGCTGAAATCGGAGACCACGAAGGAATACATCAGGGCGGCGAAGGCGATGCCGACGCAGGCCAGTTGAGCCAGGCTCGCCGGCCGCGCCAGCGCCATCCAGGCGCCATCGCCCCGGGCGGCGCCAATCATCGGCACCGTCCCTTGAACCAGCGCCACGAGGAGCGCCAATATGAGCGCGAAATGGCCGATTTCGGGAATCATTCGCTTGCTCCTCGCCATTCGCCCGATGCCTTCAACGCCTCGGCCACTTCGGGCGGCATGTATTTTTCGTCGTGCTTTGCCAGCACCTCGTCGGCGGTGAACCGGCCGGCGGCGTCGAAACGGCCCTCGACCACCACCCCTTGGCCCTCGCGGAACAGGTCGGGAAGCATGCCGCGATAGGTCACCGGAATGGCCTCGGCGAGATCGGTGATGCGGAAGGTGACGGTCAGGCCATCGTCGAGCCGCGTGACGCTCCCCTCCTCGACCAGGCCGCCGACCCGCACCCGGCGTCCCTCGGGAATGTCCTTGGTGGCGATTTCGCTGGGGCTGTAGAAAAACACCAGATTGTCCTTGAAGGCGGTCAGGGCCAGGGCCGTCGCGGCGCCGAGCAACCCCATGCCGACGACGACGACGATCAGGCGACGATGTTTACGCTTCATCCGGGGTCACGCTTCATCTGGTTTTACGCTTCATGGGGCGTGTCGTGATGGGGCGTGTTGTTCGGGCCGCCCTTGGCGCGGGCCGATTCCAGCTCGCGCAGCGCCGCCTCCCGCGCGCGCAGCGACCGCAGGCTGGCGATCCACAGAACGGCCATCACGATGACGGTCACCGCCATCGCCGGCCACACATAGCCCGCATAGCCCCCCATGGCGAGATAGTCGAGAAGTCGCGACACCGGCGGTCCCTCCGCGTAGGCCTAACATATAAGACGGTTTGGTCGAACGCCAAGCGTCGTCGGTCACCTCGGCCAATGCTCCTATACGGCCCGCGCGTGACGAGTCTCGCCGGGCGCCAGATACTGGTCGAAGGCGGCGCAGACCGCGCGCACCAGCGGGTAGCCGGCGGTCAGCACCTCGATGCGGTCGCCATCGATCGCGATCAGCCCGTCGGCGACCATCGCGGCGAGTCGGGGCCGGGCGTCGGAGAGGGTCTCGGGACCGCGCCGGTGGACCCGGCAAACGGCGGCGAGATCGACCCGCCGATCGCACATCAGACGTTCGATCACCGCCCGACGCAAGCGATCCTCGGGCGTCGGCGCGATGCCCCTCGCGGTGGCCAGCCCGCCGCCCTCGATGGCCTGGCGATAGACCGGCAGGGCGGCGGCGTTCTGCACGTATCCTTGTGGCAGGGCGCCGATGGCCGAGGCGCCGAAGCCGAGCAGCACCGGCGCGTCGTCGGTGGTGTAGCCCTGGAAATTCCGCTTCAGCCGTCCCGCCTCGAGGGCCGTAACGATGGGATCGTCGGGGCGGGCGAAATGATCGAGGCCGATCCAGACGTAGCCGGCCTCCGCCAAGCGCGCGGCGGCGGCCTCGAACTGGCGCGCGCGCTCCTCGCCGTCGGGCAGCGCCGCCTCGTCGATCAGGCGCTGGTGCCGCTTCATCCACGGCACGTGGGCATAGCCGAACAGGGCGATGCGGTCGGGGTCGAGGTCGAGCACGCAATCGACCGTGTGGCGAACCCCGGTCACGGTCTGATGGGGCAGGCCGTACATCAGATCGATGTTGATGCCCTTGATCCCGGCCGCGCGCAGCCAGTCGGTCACCGCCCGGGTCACGGCCAGCGGCTGAACCCGGTTGACCGCCCGCTGAACCGCGTCGTTGACGTCCTGAACCCCGAGGCTGGCGCGGGTGACGCCGGCCTCGGCAAGGGCGGCGACGGTCTCGCGTTCCAACCCCCGGGGGTCGATCTCGACCGCAAATTCGGCCTCGGGGCGGACCGCGAAACGGCGTCTCAGGCGGCCCGTGACACGGGCGATGTCGGCCGGCGAAAGCATCGTCGGCGTGCCGCCGCCCCAATGGATATGGGTGACCGGAAGCAACCGCCCGATGGTCTCGGCGACGCGATCGATCTTGTCGTCGAGGACGTCGAGATAACGGCTTACCGGCGCGTAACGTCGCGTGATCCGGGTGTGGCAGCCGCAGAACCAGCACATGGTGTCGCAAAACGGGACGTGGACGTAGAGCGAGGCCACGGTGTCGTCGGGCAACGCCGCCAACCAGGCGCGATAGGTCGCGCCGTCGACGCCGGCGTGAAAATGAGGCGCCGTCGGGTAACTGGTGTAGCGCGGCACCCGCCGGTCGTATTTTTCGATCATGTCTATTCGCATCGTCGGCAACATGATCGCGCCATATCCTCCCTGCCTTGACCCATGTCAAGCTGGTCGGCACGGCCACGGAAACCGCGCGACGGGTATACGAGGCGATCGGGTCTTTAGTCTCCCGCGTTCATGGTCCGCCGATACTTGATCCGCCGGCTGAATTCATCGATTATGATGGTTCCGTGGGAGGCTTGGTTCAAGGAGAGGGAACGGGACCGGTCGGGGCGAATATCGATAAAACCGCCGAGAGCGGTGTCCCGATCGATACGGCGAAATCATCTTCGATGCGCGGGCGGAGCCATGCAAGGGTTCGACGGGGTGTCCCGGTCGGCGTTGGCGCTTGGCCGTACGAGCATCGATCCCACGGATTTCCATTCACGCGCGGCCACGCAACGGTTCACGAGCCGCGAACGGTTCACATGAGGGAGGAAAACCAATGAAAAAGGCAACTCGGGCACGGATCGGCGCGGCCACCGCCGCGGTCTTCGCGCTGATGCACGGGATCGGCATCGCCGCCGCCGGCGAGGTCAACGTGCTGACGTGGGAAGGCTACGCCGACGACAGCTTCATCAAGAAGTTCGAGGCCGATTCCGGCTGTTCGGTCCAGGCCACCTATGTCGGCTCGAACGACGATTTCGCGCCCAAGCTGGCCGCCGGCGGCGGCGTCTACGATCTGATCTCGCCGTCGATCGACACCACCAAGATCATGATCGAAGCTGGCTTCGTGCAGCCAATCGATACGTCCCGCCTGCCCCGCTACGGCGAGATTTACGAGAAGTTCCGCACCGCCGAGGGCGTCAACGACCAGGGCAAGGTCTATGGCGTGCCGTTCGCCTGGGGCTCGATCCCGTTCATGTATCGCACCGACAAGTTCAAGACCCCGCCGACCTCGCTCAAGGTGCTGTGGGACCCGGCGCTCAAGGGCAAGATTTCGCTGTGGGATGACAAGAGCGCGCTTTACGTCGCCTCGCGGGTGATCGGCAACATGAACATCTACGATCTCGGCGACGCCCAGCTCGCGGCGGCCAAGGCCAAGCTGATCGCGCAAAAGCCACTGGTGCGCAAATATTGGGCCACGGCCGGCGAGCTGGTCGACCTCTACGCCGCCGGCGAGGTCTGGATTTCCAACACCTGGGGCGGCTACCAGTCGTCGCTGCTGGCGGACCAGAAGATCCCGGTCAAGGAGTTCATCCCCGAGGAAGGGGCCGAGGGCTGGATGGATTCGTGGATGATCGTCAAGGACACGCCCAACCTGGATTGCGCCTACAAGTTCATCAACATGGCTACCACCGAGCTCGGCCAGTGCGGCATGTCGAACGTCAACGGCTACTCCTCGTCCAACCCGGTCGCGGCCAAGAACTGCATGTCGCCGGAGCAGTTCAAGTCCTTGCACCAGGACGACGTGAACTACCTCGACAGCCTGCTGTTGTGGAAAAACCTCGGCCCACGCCTGACGGCCTATACCAACACTTGGAACGCCGTGAAGGCGGCCAACTGAAGCGGTCGGCCTCTTGAGGCGTTTTGACAAGCGGAGCCCGGACGGCATCCCGCCCGTCCGGGCGCCCCTTTCCGGCGGTCGACCAATCGAGGCGGGCGATGGCTGACATCATCTCGGTCCGCGACGTGACCAAGGCCTATCCCGGCGGGATCATGGCCGTGGACACGCTGTCGCTGGCGGTCGAGGAGGGCGAGTTCGTCACCCTTCTCGGTCCCTCGGGCTGCGGCAAGACGACCACGATCAGGATGATCGCCGGCTTCGAGATTCCGACCTCGGGGCGGATCTATCTCGCCGGCGAGGACGTGACCGAGCTGCCGCCCTACAAGCGCCAGGTCAACACGGTCTTTCAGGATTACGCGCTCTTTCCCCATATGACGATCCGCGAGAACGTCGGCTACGGCCTCAGGGTCGCGGGCGTGCCCCGGGTCGAGATCGGCCGCCGGGTCGACGAGACGCTGGGCACCGTCGGTCTGCGCGACAAGGCCGAGGCGCGGCCGGCGACGCTGTCGGGCGGCCAGAAGCAGCGCGTGGCCCTGGCCCGGGCGCTGGTGCGCCGGCCCAAGGTTTTGCTCCTGGACGAGCCCTTGTCGGCGCTCGACGCCAAGCTGCGCGAGGCGATGCAGGTCGAGCTCAAGCACCTGCACCAAAAGCTCGGCATAACCTTCATGTTCGTCACCCATGACCAGACCGAGGCCCTGGTGATGTCGGATCGGGTAGTGGTGATGGACCGTGGGCGGATCGTTCAGGCGGCCAGCCCGAGCGAGCTCTACGACCACCCGGCGACCCCTTATGTCGCCAACTTCGTCGGCGCCTCGAACATGATCGCGGCGACCGTCGCGGCGCTGTCGGGACCGAGCCTGACCATCCGCACCGGCGGCGGCGAAATCCGCTGCGCCGCCAACGGTCGCCGCTTCGAGATCGGCGATCATGTGGTGGCGGCGGTCCGCCCCGAAAAAGTCGCGCCACGCGCCGCCGAGGCGCCGCCCGAGGGCCACTCGCTGATCCCGGGCCGGGTCGTCGACGGCCTGTTCCACGGCAACAGTTATCGGTTGGAAGTCACGCTCGACGACGGCGCGCCGTTCCTGGTCGACATCCCGCTCAAGACCGGCGCCTCCCTGGCCGACATGCCATCCCCCGGGGCGACGATCGAGCTGGTCGTCGACCCCGACACGGTGTCGGTCTTTCCGGCCGAGCGCGAGGGGTCGCGATGAAGGCGATCACGCGTCGCCGTCTACTCGCCGGGGCGGTCGTCTCGCCGCCGCTGTTATGGACGCTGGCGTTCCTGTTCGTCCCCTATCTGATCATGTTCACCTACAGCTTCTATCTGAAGCAGTTCCCGATGTTCGCGCCGGCCTTCCAGTTCGGCAACTACCTCGCGATCCTGATCGATCCGCAGTACTACCAAGTGCTGCTCCGGACCTTCAAGATCGCCTCGATCGTCGCCGTTTCGGCCCTCCTGATCGCTTATCCGCTGACCTATTTCCTGGTCTTCCAGCTCAAGAACAAGCGCCTCCGGACCGCCCTTTACATGGCCGTGATCGTCCCCTTATGGGTGTCCTATCTGCTGCGCGCCTATACCTGGAAGACAATTCTCGGCACCGAGGGGGTGTTGAATTCGTTCCTCGTCTGGACCGGCATCCTCGACCAACCGTCGGACATATTCCTCTACAATCAGTTCTCGATGGCGCTGACCCTGACTTACATCTTCATCCCCTTCATGGTGATGCCGATTTATACCGCGCTGGAGAAGATTCCGCGCAGCATGGTCGAGGCGTCGAAGGACCTCGGCGTCGGGCCGGTCCGGACCTTCCTGCGGATCACCCTGCCGCTGTCGATGCCCGGGATGATCGCCGGGCTAACCTTCACCTTCTGCCTCACATTCGGCGATTTCATCGCCCCCTTCCTGGTCGGCGGTCCCAACGGCTTCATGATCGCCAACATTCTCCAGACCCAGTTCGGCGCGGCGCTGAACTGGCCCCTGGGAGCGGCGCTCTCGATCGTCATGCTGGCGATCGTGCTGACCATCATCTCGGTCTCCGACCGGCTCGAACGCGCCGGCCGGCTGGACATGGATTGAGGCGGGCGCGACGATGACGAGCGCGGCCCAGGGCATCGGTGGCGACCGCGCGGCGGCGCCGGCGCGCGGCCGGTGGGGCCTCTCGCCTCGCTTCCAGGAGCGGCTCGGCGGCCATATCCTGGGCCTGATCGCGGCCAGCGCGATGGTCTTTCTCTACCTGCCGATCGTCGTGCTGATCATTTTCAGCTTCAACGACAACCGCTCGCTGACCCTGCCGCTACGCGGCTTCACCCTGAGATGGTACGAGGCTTTTCTCGGCAACGAGAACATGCTGGTGGCGATCAAGAACAGCCTCTATGTGGCTTCGATCGCGACCACGCTGACGGTGATCATCGGCACCGCCGCCGCCTTCGCCCTCGACCGGGTCGACTTCCCCGGCAAGACCGTCTTTCGCCGCCTGATGCTGTTGCCGCTGGCCCTGCCCGGGATCATCACCGGCATCTCGATGCTCAACCTGTTCCGGGTGGTCGGCTTCAATCTCAGCCTGGAGACGGTCATCCTCGGCCACGCCACGGCGCTGGTGGCGATCGTCGTCACCCAGGTCTACGCCCGCCTCCAGCGCTTCAATCGCCGCCTCGAGGAGGCGTCGAGCGACTTGGGCGCCCGGCCCTGGCAGACCTTCTTCATGGTCACCCTGCCCAATATCCGCTCGGCGATCGTCGGCAGCGCGCTGTTGTCGTTCACCCTCTCGTTCGACGAAATCCCGGTGACCTTCTTCCTCACCGGCCGCGACAACACGCTGCCGATGTACATCTATTCGACCCTGCGGCGCGGCATCACGCCGGAGATCAACGCCGTCGGCACGGTGATCGTGGTCTTGTCCCTGGGCCTGATCGTGCTCTCGGTCTCCCTCCTGCGCCAGACCGAGGAGACATAGGGCGCGACGTTCAGTCCGCGTACATCGTCCAATGCCGCACACGCGGCTCTTTTTCGATCAGGAAATCATCGTCGAAGTCGTAGTAGTAGGAGACCTCGTAATCCGCGCCGGCGAAGCGCTTTATCGCCTCGACATCGTCCCAAAACGTGAGCATGTCGAAATGGGCGACGTCGCCGTCGATCCGGTGCAGGACCCAGGCGCCGCGATTCCCCTCGACCCCACGATATTGAGGAAGCGCCACGGTGCGCATCTTCTCGAGATAGGCGGCGCTTTTTTCGATCGGCACGGCGCCATGCCAAAGCCTTGCAATCATGAGAGTTCCTCGGTTTCTCCAATCGGCGATTGAGCGAAAATCGGGCGTCTTCCCGGAGGCGTTTCCGGAGGCCCTAAACGATTCAGGCCCGACCGTCATGGCCGGGCCCGAAACAGTCATCATCCCCGATGGGGAAGATTGGAGCGGGCGATGAGATTCGAACTCACGACCCCAACCTTGGCAAGGTTGTGCTCTACCACTGAGCTACGCCCGCGCACCCACCTTGGCGCCCGCCGTCCACGACGCGCGCCACGGCGATACTTAGGCCAAGGCCCCGCCCTTTGCAACCCCGTCGTGGCCACGCCAAGGGTGCTTGAGCGATGGCCGCAAGCCCGGCTATAAGGCATGCCATGACCGCCACCCGCCCCTCGCCATGACCGCGACCCGCAAGCCCCTGTTCGACCGCCTGGCCGCGCTCGGCATCGAGACCGTCACCCACGAGCACCCGCCGGTGTTCACGGTCGAGGAGGCCCGGCGTCATTGCGCCCAGCTCCCCGGCGGCCACTGCAAGAGCCTGCTGTTGCGCAACAAGAAGCGCGCGCTGTGGCTAGTGGTGGCGCTCGACGACACGCGGATCGATCTCAAGGCGCTGACCCGGACCTTGTCGGCCGGGCGATTGTCGTTCGCCAGCCCCGAATTGCTGGCCGAGGCGTTGGGCGTGATCCCCGGCGCGGTGACGCCCTTCGCCCTGATCAACGATCGCGAGCAACGCGTTACCGTGGTCCTCGACCGGGCGATGCTCGATCGCGACCCGCTCAACTACCACCCGTTGGAAAACGACGCCACCACCGCAATCGCCCCGGCCGATCTGTTGCGCTTCATCGAAGCCTGCGGCCACCGGCCGCTGGTGCTCGACCTCGACCGCCCGGCCTGACCGTCTCCCCCTTGTCAGCGGCGCCTCGATCGGCCATCTATGGCTCAATCGAGCGTCCACCGAAATATCGCGTAACCATCACGGAAACCCCATGGAACCGATCATCGGCGCGGCCACCGGCGGGACCGCTGGCGACCTCATCAAGGATACCGACGAGCGCGGCTTTCAGGCCGACGTCATCGACGCCTCGCACGACACCCCGGTGGTGGTCGATTTCTGGGCCCCCTGGTGCGGCCCCTGCAAGCAGCTCGGTCCGGCCATCGAGAAGGCGGTGCGCGCCGCCGGCGGCAAGGTCAAGCTGGTCAAGATCGATATCGACAAGAACCAGGCCCTGGCCCAGGCCATGCGCATCCAGTCGATCCCGGCGGTCTACGGCTTCGTCGACGGGCGTCCGGCCGACGGTTTCGTCGGCGCCGTGCCCGATAGCCAGATCAAGAGCTTCATCGACCGCCTCGCCGGCGCCAAGGGCGCGAGCCCGGTCGAGCAGGCGCTGGAGCAGGCCGAGACGGCGCTGGCGGCCAAGGACCATGGCACCGCGAGCGCCTTGTTCGGGCAAATCCTCCAGCACGAACCCGGCCACGCGCGGGCGGTGGCCGGTCTGGCGCGCTGCTATCTGGCCATCGGCGATGCCGCCCGCGCCCGCGCCGTGATCGACGACGCCCTCGCCCACGCCGGCCCCGAGATGGCCGATCACCCGGCCATCGCCAGCGTCAATAGCGCCCTCGCCCTGGCCGAGGAAACCGCCGGCAAGGCCGGCGAGATCGACGGCTTGCGCGCCCGTGTCGCCGCCGATCCGGCCGATCACCAGGCCCGTTACGATCTCGCCATGGCGCTGTTCGCCGCCGGCGACCGCGAGGGCGCGGTCGACGCGCTGATCGAGATCATCCGCCGCGACCGGGCCTGGAACGACGAGGCCGCGCGCCAACAGTTGCTCAAGTTCTTCGAGGCCTTCGGCCCGACCGATCCGGCGACGCTCTCGGGGCGGCGCAAGCTGTCGTCGGTGCTGTTCTCATGACCACCGTCGCGGCCAGCGCCGATACCCTGCCCGAGGTGATCCCGATCTTTCCCCTCGCCGGGGTCCTGCTGCTGCCACGCGGTCGCCTGCCGCTCAACATCTTCGAGCCGCGCTATCTGGCGATGACCGCCGACGTGATGGAGGGCAACGGCCTGATCGGCATGATCCAGCCGCGCCGGCCCGAGGACGAGGGCGCGATCGAGCCGCCGATCTACGGCACCGGCTGCGCCGGGCGGATTGACAGCTTCAAGGAGACCGACGACGGCCGCTATTTGATCACCCTGGCCGGGGTGTGCCGCTTCGACGTCGTCGAGGAGGCCAGGCTCGACCGTGCCGGCTACCGCCGGGTGCGGGTCGATTTCCGCCGCTACCTCGGCGATCTGGCCGACGGCGCCGATGTCGGCATCGATCGCGAGCGCCTGGTCGCCGCCTTGCGGACCTGCTTCCCGCGGGACGGCGAGAACGCGATCGAATGGCCGATGATCGAGCGCATGCCATCCGAGGCCCTGGTCACCGCGCTGGCGATGATGTTCCCGTTCCAGCCGAGCGAAAAGCAGGCGCTCTTGGAATGCGCGACGGTCGGCGAGCGGGCCGAACTGTTGGCGACCTTGATGGAAATGTCGGCGCTTGAACGAGACGGCGAGGAGATGTCGATGCAATGAGCGACACCCGCGAGACCCAGAACGACCCCACGGATGAGACCACACCAGTCGGCGGCGCGGCGGGGATCGACCCCAAGCTGCTCGAAATCCTGGTCTGCCCCTTGACCAAGGGACCGTTGCGCCATGACCGCGAGCGCCAGGAACTGGTCAGCGAGCAGGCCGGGCTGGCCTATCCGATCCGCGACGGCATCCCGATCATGCTGGTCGACGAGGCCCGCCAGCTCGATGAAGACGGCGACGGACCGGGCCCGTGACCGCCACCACCGAGGCCAAGGCCCCGTGGCCGGTCGAGATCAAGCTCGACCGCGCCGAGCGCCGCCTCGAAGTCGCCTTCGACGACGGCAATCGCTTCGTCTACCCGGCCGAATACCTGCGCGTCGAAAGCCCCTCGGCCGAGGTCCAGGGCCACGGCGTCGGCCAGAAGGAGATCATCGCCGGGCGCCGCCATGTCGGCATTCTGGCCATCGAGCAAGTCGGCAACTACGCGATCCGCATCTCCTTCGACGACCTCCACGACACCGGCATCTACTCCTGGCCCTATCTCCATCGCCTGGGCGTCGAGAAGGCGCGCATCTGGACCGAATACCTGGCCGCGCTGGCCGACAAGGGCCTGAGCAGAGACCCTTGATCGCCGCGCCCTTATAGCGGCAGGCCGCGCGCCAATCGCGGCAGGGTACCGACCACGCCCATGGCGTGGCGCATGAACAGGCGGCGCAAGGGCGGGGTCCGATTGACCGCCGCCAAGCCCAGGTCGCGGGCCAGGCGCAATGGCGCGATATCGTTCGAGAACAAGCGGTTGAGACCGTCTGTCACCACCGCCAGCACGAGGGTGTCGAAGCGCCGCCAACGCGGGTAGTCCGCGAGCACGTCGTCGGCGCCGAGATCGAGGCCGAGGCGGCGGGCGTCGACCAGCACCTCGGCCAGGGCGGCGACATCGCGCAGGCCGAGGTTGAGCCCCTGGCCGGCGATCGGGTGGATGACATGGGCGGCGTCGCCGACCAGCGCCAAACGGCGATCGACCTGGCGTTCGGCGATTTGCAGCCCGAGCGGATAACTGAAGCGCCCGCCGATGACCTCGATCCGACCGAGGAAATCGCCGAAACGGCGCTCGAGCTCATCGAGAAACTCGGCATCGTCGAGCGCCAGGATCGCCGGCGCCAGCGCCGCCCGCTCGGTCCACACCAGCGACGAGCGGTCGCCGGTCATCGGCAGGATCGCGAACGGCCCCGCCGGCAGGAAGCGTTCGTGGGCGATGCCCCGGTGCGGGCGCTCGTGGCCGACCGTGCAGACGATCGCCGTCTGCGGGTAGCGCCAGGCGGTGACCGCGATCACGGCCGCCTCGCGCAGGGGGGATCGGCGTCCCTCGGCGGCGATCGCCAAGCGCGCGGTTATCCGCCGACCATCGTCGAGCCGGGCCAGGACCCCGGTCATCGCGCGGTCGAGCGCGGCGACGGTCGCCGGCGCGATCAGCCGCAAGCGGTCGCCGTGAGTGGCGGCGGCGGCGTGCAGCGCCATGCGCGTATGGCGGTTCTCGACGATATGGCCGAGCGGCGCGTCGCCGACCTCGCGGTGATCGTAGTGCAGGAAAAATGGCGAATCGCCGTCCGAGACACGGATTTCCTCGATCGGCTGGGCAAGGGCTTCGAGCCCCCGCCACACGCCGATGCTCTCCAGCACCCGGCGTGAGCCATGGGCGATCGCCGAGACGCGGCCGTCGAAGCCGACCTCGGTCAGGCTCGCCGGGTCGGCGCGATCGACCACCGCGACCGTCACCCCGGCGCCGGCCAGGGCGCAGCCAAGCGCCAGCCCGACCATGCCGCCGCCGACCACCAGAACCTCGACCGCGATGTCGTCCGCCTGCGTCATGGCTTGAGAATCGCCCGCCCGGGCGCGCTTGTCCAGCGCCCTCGCCTCGGCTATCCGCGCGGTGGGCTAGGCCCGATCGCGACGCGCCGCGCGGCTGGGACGAAATTGGGCCACGGGGGACCGCGACGGAACGGTCGGGGTCGCGGGGGTGATCGCGCTCGCCGCGCGCTCGGCCGCCTTGGCGGCGGCCTCGAGGCCGACCGGGGTGGTGGCGACCGCGAACTCGGCCACCGCCAATAGATTGACCAGGAGACGGGTTTCCAGCGCCGTCAGGCGGGCGGCGGCGACACCGCGCAAGCGCAGATCGGCGAAGCCGTGAAGCTGGACCCAGATCAGGGTCGCCAGGCGCGCCGCCTCGTCGTGGCCGATCACCGGCCGGCCGAGTTCGCGTGCCCGGGCGGCGGCGCGGATCAGGCTCGCCGTGGTCTCGATCATCAGCCGCTCGGCCGGCCGGTCGTCGGCATCGCGGACGTTCGCGTCGTTGACCGGGCGCGGCACGCTCTCCACCTCGGCGTCCAAGCGCGTATCGGCCCCGAACAGATAGCCGTAGACCGCCGGATGATCGGTGGCGAAATCGAGATAGGCCCGGCAGCGGCGGGTCAATCGCGCGGCATGGCTGCGCGGTGGCAAACAGCCGAGACCGGGCGCCGATACGTCGGCCTCGGCGGCGGCGAGCCGCGCCTCGAGGCGGGCCAGGTCGCGGCCGCGCAATTCGCTCGCGATCTCGGCGGCGCCGCCGGGAAAATGGCGGTAAAGCGCGCCGGGCGTGCAATCCAGCACCCGCGACAGCGCGCGGATGCTCCAGCGCGTCGCGCCGGTGCCATCGACCAGCCGCTCGGCGGCGCCGATGATGGCCTCGGCGGACAAAGCCTGTCGAACAACCACATCCATAAGAAAAACTTAGGCGAATCCGGGTAAATGAAGCGTTAACTATTGTCCATAATTCGTGCCATCCGACGACATCCCCCCGTTCCCGGCGCGATGGGGGCTTGCCTTCGCGGCGGCGGCGGCCAAGAATCGGCGGCGCGACACGCGCGACGATCAGGGAGAAAGAAGTGTCATGACGACGGAGGAAACCCGGGTGGCGGAGGATCTGCGCCGTCTGCTGCCGCTGAATACACGTCCCTTCGCGGTCGGCGAGCGCCGGGTCGGGCTGGTGATCGTCGACGAGATCAACGGCTTCTGCGCCGTCGGCGGCGGCAATATGGCGCCGCCGGTCGCGAACCCGCAAGTGTCGCGCATGGTCGCCGAGACCGACCGCATCGCTCGCGCCTTCGAGAGCCGGAACCTGCCGATCCTCGCCTTCCTCGACACCCACGAGCCGGGCAAGCCCGAGCCGCCCTATCCGCCCCATTGCGAGCGCGGCACGGGCGAGGAGAACCTGGTGCCCGAGCTCGAATGGCTGGCCGGCTCGGCCCAGGCGACGCTGGTGCGCAAGTACTGCATCAACGGCTTCGTCGGCGCCATCGATGCGAGCGGCCGCAACCGGGTGGTCGATTGGGCCAAGACCCACGATCTGGAAGCGGTGCTGGTAGTCGGCATCTGCACCGACATCTGCGTCATGGACTTCGTCCTCACCCTGCTCTCGGCGCGCAACCACGGCCTGATGCCGGCGCTCAAGGACATCGGCGTCTACGAGCAGGGCTGCGCCACCTATGATTTGCCCGGCGCTGTGGCGGCGACTATCGGGCTGCCGCCGTCGGCCGCCCATCCCCAATCGGTGACCCATCACATGGGGCTTTATTTCATGGCCTCGCGCGGGGCCGAACTTTATGCCTCGGTCGCCTTCTAGCCCGTGAAGAGCCTCTGGCGCGACGACCGGGCCGAGGCCAGCGTCGCCGCCTACGCCGACCAGGGCGTGGGCCGCGACCTGGCGCTTCGCGTCCATACCACCCGGCTTTTGGGCGGCGACCCCAGGCTGGTCCTGCACGGCGGCGGCAACACTTCGGTCAAGACCGTCGAGATCGACCTCTTCGGGGCCGAGGTCGAGGTATTGCGGATCAAGGGCTCGGGCTGGGACATGGCGACCATCGAGCCGGCCGGCCTGCCGGCGGCGCGGCTCGCGCCCTTGCGCCGCCTCGCCGAACTAGACCATTTGAGCGACGCCGACATGGTCAACCAGCAGCGCCTCGCCCTCTTGGACAGCCGCGCCCCCAACCCCTCGATCGAGACCCTGCTGCACGCCTTCCTGCCGCATAAGTTCATCGACCACACCCACGCCACCGCCGTGCTCGCGGTCACCGACCAGCCCGACGGGGCCCAGCGGATCGCCGATCTCTATGGCGACGACCTGGCCGTGGTGCCCTACATCATGCCCGGCTTCGACCTCGCCAAGGCGGCGGCGCGCGCTTACGCCGACGATCCCCGGGTCGCGGGGCTGGTGCTGTTGAAGCACGGCATCTTCAGCTTCGGCGACGACGCCCGCGAGTCTTACGAGCGGATGATCGCCAAGGTCACCCGGGCCGAGGACTATTTGCGGCACGGACCGAGGCGCGCTTTCGCGGCGGCGGCGATGCCGGCCGAAATCGCGCCCGTCGCCCGGGTAGCGCCGGTGCTGCGCGGTCTCGCCGCCATCGCGGTCGATGCCGCCGACGGCCTCTACGATCGCTTCGTGCTCGACTTTCGCGGCGGCGACGCGGTGCTGGA
>Ga0114931_10003120_pt1 | contig 21040 bp, 18 predicted proteins | sample 2SBtaG_FD_89579 | JGI IMG/M metagenome (GOLD analysis project Ga0114931, IMG submission 89579) | Deep subsurface microbial communities from Kolumbo volcano to uncover new lineages of life (NeLLi) - 2SBTROV14_V59a metaG | ecosystem: Environmental > Aquatic > Marine > Volcanic | place: Kolumbo...
AAACAGGCCCGACGGGCAACCGGACAAAATCGAAAACCCCGACCCCAACCCCACGCGTGGCCCGGGAGATCGCGCCACCCGCCGACCTTCACGCCAACCGCCTCATTCTTCGAGGTGCCCTTATGACTTTTCCGATCCTTCTGGCAAAAGAGAGCTGCTGCGGAGTGAGCCACAACTCGCTCCGCAGCGGCGGAGGATGGCTGGGTCGGCAGGTCTCGCCAGATCGCCCCGTGATGCATATATGCCCCGCGATACATATATGAGGTAAGGTTTCCGTTATGGGGTGATGGGGTTCACCCCCCTTAAGAAAACCGCCTGGATGGGCTGATGACCCCTGCCGAGAATGATCTATACGGTGGGAGTCTTGGGCCGTGAGCGTTCAGAGAGCGGACATTTCAGCACCCCCCACGCGCTGCCCGTCATCGTCGACCACGACTATGCCCGACAGCGCCGGAGGCGCCGAGTCATTCCACGGCATCCTTTTTCCAGACACCGGGGGCGGCGCTTCGCGTGAAGGCGCTTGCGAGCCCGATTTCTTCGGCGATCTCAATCTCGATCAGATCGTCGCCGCAATCACGGCGGGCAAGACGGAATATGACCTGAAACCCTTCTTTTACTTGCCCTTGAGTGATGCCGACGACGTCGTCTTTCGGCAGGAAATCATGCGGGATCTCGAAAATCACCGCTTGTCCGGCGACATCATGGCTTTCGCCGTCTCCATGCGCGAAATGCGCGACTATCTCGCCCGCTTCGAAAAGTTTCGCCACCGGCTTCAGAAGGAACGCTGGTTTCTGGACGCGGTCGAGACCTATTGCCACGCGGTCGTCCGGCTCTTCGCCGACTTGTCGCGCGCCGCGTTGGGATCGCGCGGTTTGTCGGGCTTTAGAGACGACCTGGCCCGCTACGTCGCCTCGGCGCGTTTCACGACGCTCGTCTCGCGAACGAAGCGGCTGACGGCCGGTCTCGCCACGATTCACTACACGATACTCATCGACGGTGGCCATGCGCGGGTCCGCCGATACGCGGGCGAGCGCGATTATGGCGCCGAGGTCGAGGCGACCTTCGAGAGGTTCAAACAGGGCGATGTCGAGAAATATGCTTTCCGATTCGGCGATTCGGACGAAATCAATCACGTCGAGGCCGCGATTCTCGACCAAGTCGCCAAATTGTACCCGGAAATCTTTACGGAGCTGGAAAATTACGTCGCCGAGCGCCGGGACTTCGTCGAGCCCGCGATTGCCGGGTTCGACAGGGAAATCCAATTCTATATCGCCTATCTCGACTATCTGGCTCCATTCAAGAAGGCCGGGCTGAGTTTTTGCTATCCGCGCGTCGGCCGGGCCAGCAAGGAAGTTTACGATTATCAAGGCTTCGATCTCGCCCTCGCCGGTAAACTGATCACCGAAAAGGCCATCCCCGTCCGCAACGATTTCCATCTCGAGGGGCGGGAACGCATCATCGTCGTTTCGGGCCCGAACCAGGGCGGTAAGACGACCTTCGCCCGCTGTTTCGGCCAGCTTCATTATCTCGCCTGCCTGGGCTGCCCGGTCCCCGGCACCCGGGCGCGGCTCTTTTTGTTCGACAGGCTCTTCACGCATTTCGAAAGAGAGGAAGAGATCGCCAATCTCCGAGGGAAGCTGGAGGACGATCTCATTAGACTTCGCGATATTCTCGACCGCGCGACGCCGAACAGTATCCTCATCATGAACGAGGTCTTCACGTCGACCACGGTTCGCGACGCCCGCGTTCTGAGCGAGAAGATCGCGGCGCGGATCATGCGATTGGACCTGTTGAGCGTGTGGGTGACGTTTCTCGATGAACTGGCGTCGTTGAGCGATCAGACCGTCAGCATGGTCAGCACGGTGGTGCCGGAGAATCCGGCCCAACGGACCTATAAGATCGTCAGGCGACCCGCCGACGGTCTCGCCTACGCGCTGTCGATCGCCGAGAAATACCGCCTCACCTCCGCCATGCTCGGGGAGCGCCTCGGCTCATGAAGGCGCATCTCCTCTATCGCGACCGGGATTTCGACTGGAAGCGGGTTCTATACGCCGCGGCGTCGCGCGAAGCGGCCCGCGCGGGACGACGATATCGGGACGCGACCCATGACCGCCACCCCAGGCTCCCGTGGAACGCGGAGGCGCTGATTCAGGACCTGGAACTGAATAGCCTGTTCACGGCGATGGCGCGGGAGGACGACTGTGTTTTCAGTGTCGCCAGAAATGTGATTATTACTGGCGCGCAAAATGATCTCGATACGATACGATATCGCCAAGATGTACTTCGCGATTGTCTAAATAATACTAAAATCGTCAAGGAGATTTATGCTCTCGCCGTCGCGATCGTGGATAAAGAAGGAAATAACTATCTCAGCCCGCTTATGCGCTATCCCGATCATGTCTTGCGATGGTCGACGGAGCTTCTGGGAGCGATGCTCGTCTCGATCGGGAAATTGAGAAAAATCGCCGATACCCACGCGCACCGATTCCAATCGGAAGGTTGGACGACGTTTTTCGCGACGATCCGCGACGCGCTGTCCGACGCGTATATCGCCCGCGTCCGAGATCATCTGGCCCAACTCAAGTTCCGCCGTGGGGTGTATCTCGGCGCCCGCTTGGGTAGGGGCAACAAGGGCGTCGGCTACGTTCTCCATCCGGCGCCCGAGCCGTCTGGGTCGTGGCTGACGCGGCTGGTCAAGACCGTGCTGCCGTGGCTTTTCGCCCCGGGGCCGCCGGCTTATGGCTTCACCCTTCATCCTCGCGACGAGACCGGGTTCCGGTTGCTCGGCGATCTGAGAAACCGCGGCATCGGCATCGCCGCCGCTTCGCTTGGCCAGTCCGCGGATCACGTGCGCGATTTCTTCGCCATGTTGAAGGCGGAGCTGGCGTTCTACATCGGCTGTTTGAACTTGCACCGCCGGCTGTCCGAAAAGCACGGACCGACGTGCATGCCCATGCCCGCGTCGCCGGATGACCGCCGGCTCTCGTTTCGCGGCCTCCATGACGTCTGCCTGACGCTTACCTTAAGCGAGCGCGCCGTCGGCAACGACGTGAACGCCGATGGCAAGGACTTCGTGATCGTCACCGGCGCCAACCAGGGCGGCAAGTCGACATTCCTGCGCGGCGTCGGCGTGGCCCAGTTGATGATGCAGAGCGGTATGTTCGTGCCGGCCGAAGCGTTTTGCTCGAGCGTCTGCGACGGCCTTTTTACCCACTACAAGCGCGAAGAAGACGCCGGAATGAAAAGCGGCAAGCTCGACGAGGAGCTCAAGCGGATGAGCGATATCATCGATCACGTCACGCCGCATTCCATGATCTTGTCCAATGAATCCTTCGCCGCGACCAACGAGCGCGAGGGCTCGGAGATCGCGAGACAGATCACGTCCGCCCTGCTGGAAAGGCGGATCAAGATGGTGTTCGTGACCCATCTCTATGAATTCGCGCGCGGCGTCCACGAGCGGAATACGGGCCATGTTCTGTTCCTGCGCGCCGCCAGGAAGGCGGACGGTACCCGGACATTCAAACTGATCGAAGGAGAGCCGTTGCGAACGAGCTTCGGCGAGGACCTTTACGACGGTGTCTTCGTTCGGAACCGGCACGCGCCCTCGCGGGGGCGCGCCAACCAGGATCGCGGATCGGACCGGGTGCTCGGCCCGGTCGCGGATCGCCCCGACGTCACTCCGCCGTCGGCATGCCGAGCCGACCCAAGGTCCGGCGTTCCACGATGACGACCAGTTGATAGAAGGCGACGGAGAGGAGAACGGACACCGCCGCCACGCTCCAGATCATGCCATAGTCGAGATAGCCGCGCGACTGGTTGAGCAGGTTGCCGAGGCCCTTGCCGGTGGCCAGCCATTCGGCGATCATCACCCCCAGCAGCGCGCGCGGCACGGTCAGGCGGGTCGCCGCGAACAGATAGGGTAGCGCGGCGGGGATGGTCACCATCCGCATTTCCGTCCAGGCGCTCGCCCCATAGGCGCGCGGCAGTTCCAGCGCCGCCCGGGGAACCAGCGCCAGGCCCTGGGCCAGGGTCACGAAGGCCGGGAAGAAGGTGACCGAGATCGTCACCCAGAGCGTCAACGACGTCCCCCGCCCCAGGATCAGCACCAGAAGCGGCGTCAGGGCGACCAGCGGCATGGTCTGGGTGACCAGCGCCACCGGCATGAAGCCCCGGACGAAGCCGGGGAAGAGCCGTGCGGAAATAGCGAGGAGAAACGCGAAGGCGAGCCCCGCCCCGATGCCGACGGCGGTGATCGGCAGGGTTTCCGCCATGGCCCCCAGAAGCCGCGATTGCGCGGCGTCGGCCGCGCGCGACAGGAACAGATAGTCGAACACTCCAAACGGGGTTTTCGAGATCAGCGCTGGGGCGCCGGTCGCCGCGATGAAGGCCACCACATCAGGAAGGGCAGCGTGACGGCCCCAAGCGCGATCAGGATCCGGGCCGGACGGCTTTCGCTTCTTCCTCCCGCGGGACCGGGCGCGGCGGTGCTGAGCGACACCGCGCGGGTGGTGCCGAGAAAACGGTTCGAGAGAAGCGCGAAGACGAGATAGCTCGCGCCGGCGATGGCGGTGGCGACCAGGCCTATACCCCAAAGCCGGTCCGGTTCGCCGCGTCCCAGCGACCCCAGGAGATAGGCGCCCAGGCCCCAGCGGCCGCCGCCGCCGAACTCGGCCAGGATCGCGCCGAGGACGGCATTGGGCGCCGCCACCCGCAGGCCCGCGAGGATGCTGGGCACGGCGCCGCGCAACCGCACCCGGCGCATGATCTGCCATTTGCCGCCGCCATAGGCGCGGATGACGTCGGCGACGCGGTCGTCGGCCTGCGACAGGCCGACCACCGTGGCGGTCATGGTGACGAAATAGACGCCGAGCGCGGCCAGCGTCACGCGCGGCGCCATGCCCGACAGCGTGAGGGTCAGGATCGGCGCGATGGCGATCGGCGGTAGCGCGAAAATCGCGATGTTGACGCCGCGAAACAGGCGCAGCGTGGTGGGCGACAGGACAAAAACCACGCCGGCGGCGATACCGAGGAAATTGCCGATGACGAAGCCCAGGCTGGAGCCATAGAGCGTCGCCAGGACATGCGGCGGATAATCGCCCAGGTCGGCGTAAAGCCGGAGCAAGATTCCGCTGACGCTCGGCAACGCGCCATCCGCCACCAGACGAAGGCGGCCGACGATCTCCCAGACGATGAGCAGGATCGCGACATTGCGCAGCCCGCGCCAACGGCCGCCCCCCTCAGATGCCATGCAGCGCCTCGGCCACGCGGTCGTTCAGCTTGTGGAATGCCGTCTCCGCGAACAGGCCGGGACCGCGCGGCCGGGCGAAGGGAACGTCGATCGTCTCGACGATGCGGCCCGGGCCGCCGTGCATCACCGCCACGCGGTCGGCGAGGAACACCGCCTCGTCGATACCGTGGGTAACCAGAATCGCGGTCGATCCGGTCTCGGACCAGATGCGTTGCAGTTCCACGTTCATCTGGCGGCGCAGGATCTGGTCGAGCGCGCCGAAGGGTTCGTCCATGAACAGGACTTGCGGCTGGGTGACCAGCGCGCGGGCGATGGCCACCCGCTGGCGCATGCCGCCGGAGAGTTCGCCGGGCAGCGCGTTCTCGAAGCCCGCGAGCCCGACCAGCGCGATCATCGCCTCGACCCGCGCCCGGTGATCGGCGCGCCGCCGGCCCAACACCTCTAACGGAACCTCGACATTGCGCTTGACGGTTCGCCACGGCAGAAGGGCGGCGTCCTGAAACACCACGCCCGTGATCCCGGACTTGGTGGCCATCGCGGGCTCTTTCCCGGCGATCCGCACCGCGCCGCCATCCGGGCTTTCCAGCCCCAGCGCGATGCGCAGCACGGTGGACTTGCCGCAGCCCGACGGCCCGATCAGCGCCGTGAAGGACCCCGGCGGGCAATCGAGCGTGATATCCCTCAGCGCCTCGACCGTCTTGCCGCGCCCGTGGAAGGTCTTGCGGACGGCCGCGAGAGAAATACCGTCCGGCGACGACATCAGACCTCTTCGAGCAGCGATGTATCGAATATGTCGCGGCCGCCCTTGATGCCGACCTGGGCCAACGCCGACAGGTTTGCCTCGATCGCCGCCTCGCTCATCGAGAAGATGCCGCCCGGCGCCTCCATCAGGGGTTTTTGGGCGTTGTTGAAATAGACCTCGTTGTCGATGGTCCGGCCGGTCCCCTTGAACCAGCTATCGGCGAAGCGCGGCGGGTAGACGTTGGGATCGGCGAAATTCGCCTCCCATCCCTTGCGGCTGGCGCGCAGCCAGGCCACCAGCTCGCCGCGTTTCTCGGCCAGGACGTCCTCGGTCACGACGACCGTGTCGTTGAAAAGGGTGAAGCCGAAATCGTAGAGCAGGAACGAGGTCGCCTCGACCCCCTGCTGAGCTATGGTATAGGGCACGTTGGTGGTGAAATCGAGCGAGGCGTCGATCTCGCCCTTGATCAGCGGTGTCGGGTCATAGGCATAGGGCACGATGTTGACCGACGCGCGGTCGATCCCGTTGAGCTTCAGCATCGCCTCGACGGAGATCACGTTGACCGGCGGCACGGCCAGCGTTTTGCCGACCAGGTCGGCGGGCGCGTTGATCGGGTTCGACTTCAGCGACACGATGCCGATCGGGTTTTTCTGATACTGCGCGCCGATGATCTTGAACGGCGCGCCCTGTTCGGAAACCGACTTGATGGTGGTGTCGGGCGTGGTCAGCGCCAGATCGGCGCGGCCGGCGATGATCGTGCTTTCGGGGATCACGTCCGGCCCGCCCGAGTGGTAGGCGAGATCGACCCCCCCGGCGGCGTAATAGCCTTCATCAATGGCGGCGAAATAGCCGGTGAATTCCGCGTCGTTGATCCAGGATGCCTGCATGGCGAGCGGCGTCCCGGCCCGGACGCGCGGAGGAAGCGCGGAGAGGGCGACACCGGCGATGGCGGTGCCGAGGAAATGGCGGCGGTTCAATCTAAGGGTCATGGTTCGGATACCTCCTGTTTCGGATCGAGGCTTCAGGCAAGCCCGCGAATGCGCCGCAATTCTTGTAACGGCGGCGTGTCGGCGATCTGGCTGGGGTCCACCAGTGGCCACTTCACGCCCTTCGGGCGCTTGGCGCGGCGTTCCACGACGTGCATTCCGCCGGGTGTGGCGATCCGATCGACGAGAATGTCGGTCTCGCTGGCGTGCAGCGTCTCGTCGACGAGCTGGCAATCATGGACCAAGGCGACGACCGGCGTCGTTTCGTCCACCAGCCCCATGTCGGAAAACATGCCCCATTCCAGATCGAAGAACCCGTGCCCCTTGCCGAAGCGCACGCCGTCGACCGATACCGCCGAGGCGCCCGTGACCATGAAGTCGAAGCGCCCCCGGCGGGAGATTTCCCGCAGGCCGATGGGGCGGGCGAAATGCTCCATGCCATCGAGCCACGCCGCGCATCGCGCGAACCCGTCGGGCACCATTCCCGGCTCCATCAGCAGGAAGCCGCGATAAATGCCATAGGTGGACATTACGAAGGACTTGCCGTCCTCGATCATCCGCCGGCGCAGGTCGGTGAGACAGTTGTCCGGGGTGATGAAGGCGAACCGGCTCGCCCGGTAGGACGGCTCGGCGACCAGGCGGTCGGTCGCCCGCTCGGAGCCCTCGAAATCGGGAATGACCTCGGCGAAGTTGAAGTGAAAGCGGGTGTCCGGCCTGGCCACGTCCCTGAGTTTCGACCATATTCTTTCCCGGACCAGCTTGGCGGTCGACATGGGGTCATTCCCATCTGGTTTCAGCGTTTCATAATCATGAAACTATTGTTACATTCGTCAAGCGGAATCTGGCCCCCCAGGAAAAGCACCGTTTTCATGGCTTCTCGTCTGACCCTTCGCATCCAGGAAAAACTGTCCCGCCTCACCGGAAGCGAACAGAAGATTGCGCGTGTCATTCTCGAAAACCAGGGCATCGTGGAAACCCACACGGCGACCGAGCTCGCCAATCTGGCCGGTGTCTCCAAGGCCACCACCGCCCGGTTTTTCCGCACCTTGGGCTACGCCGATTTCTAGGAAGTGAAGCTGCAGGCGCGCGACGAACGCAACCGCACGCAGCCCTACCGGTATTCGGTCGCGGCCTCGGACAAGGTCGTTCTGGGGCGCGCGATCGGCGAGCATCTGGCGCTGGAGCTGCAAAATCTCGCGCGAACCTTCGAGGAGATGCGATCCGACAAGCTGACCGAGATCGCCCGGCTGATGGACGACGCGCCGCGGGTGTGGTTTCTCGGATTGGGCGCCGAGGAGGGGCTTGCCCGCCTCGGCCGCTTACTGTTTTCGCGCGTCCGTCACAACGTCATGCAACTGGGTGGTTCGGGCGAGGATTGGGCCAGCGAACTGGCGATGACCGGTCCGCGCGACGTGCTGATCCTGCTCACCCTGGCGCCCCGCCCGCGCATCCTGCGCCCGATCCTGAACTACGCCAAAACCACGCGCATGAAGATCATCACCATCACCGATCATGCCTATCTGGCGCAGGCGCGGCGGTTTTCCGCGGCCGTCCTGCCGTGCCATATCGCGACTTACGGACCGGTGCCGACGCACGCCACCATGACCAGCGTCCTGCGTCTGCTCGCCATCGCCTTCGTCGGCCGAAACCCGGACGCGGCGACGCGGCGCGGCGAGGTCATCGAAGCGATCAACGAAGAACTGGACCTGATGGAATAGACACGGATTTTCGACCGGAAAAGTCGCTGCCCGCCAACGGATGAGCGACCGCTGGGCGAGGGGTTGGCTACTATGGCGCCGCCTTGTTTCGAGCGAGCCATGCTCTAGACTGCGGCGCGGCCATGAGCGGAGTCACGCCGAATGAAGATCCCGGTTATCGAGGACAACGCCGAAAAGGCGGACCCTGTCGCCCAAGGGCGCCGCCCGCGCGCGAAGATCGACAAGCCCTTCGATCAGGAGCCGATCCACACGGTCCGGGGCGCCGGATATAGCCTGCATGCGCCTGGCTGAATACGTCCACGGCGCGCCCTTCCGGATCGCCACCGCCTACGCCGCCCTGTTCGCGGTTTCGGTCGCGGCGCTGTTCGGCGTCGTCCTCTGGTCGACCACGCGCGAGATGACGACCGAGGTCAAGGGCGAGATCGAGCAGGACATGCGGCCCCTGGTCACGGCCTATCGCGACGGTCGCCTGTCGCGTCTCGTCGAGGCGGTCCGCGAGCGCGCCCAGGCGGCGGTCAACGGCGAGGCGTTCTATCTTTTGCAAACCCCGTCGGGCCAGGCGCTCGCGGGTAATCTCAAACCCCTGGTCCCCTTTTCCGGCTGGCGCGAGATTTTGCTGGAATCCGCCAGCGCGCACAAACGCGACCACGGCCAACCCGAGCGGGTGCTGGCGCTCGGCGTGTCGCTCGATAGCGCCTTCGTGCTCGTCGGGCGCAACACGCGGAGAGTGACCGAGGTGCAGGAAATCCTCCTGCGCTCGCTCGGCTGGGCGATCGCCACCACCCTGGTGCTCGCGCTCGCCGGCGGCGTGCTCCTGAGTCGTGGCGCGCTGCGGCGCATCGAGGAAATCGCCCGGACCACCCAGGCGATCGTCGATGGCGATCTCTCGCGCCGCATACCGATCAAGAACGCCCATGACGAGATCGGCCGCCTCGCCGGCAACATCAACCACATGCTCGACCGCATCGAGGAGCTGATGGAGGGCCTGCGCCAAGTCACCAACGACATCGCCCATGATCTGCGCACCCCGCTCGGCCGCTTGCGCCAGCGGTTGGAAACCGCGCGCCGTCGCGAGCGGACCATCGAGGGGTACCAAGCCGCCCTCGACCGGGCGATCGAGGAGATCGACGCCATCCTCGGCACCTTCAACGCATTGCTTCGTATCGCGCAGATCGAGGCCGGGGCGCGCAAGACGCATTTCACCGAGGTCGACCTCTCCGAGATCGCGCGGACCATCGTCGAGGCCTACGAGATGGTCGCCGAGCACAACGGCCAAAGCCTGCGCCCGACCATCTCCGACGACCTCGGGCTGAGTGGCGACCGCGACCTCTTGACGCAGATGCTCGCCAACCTGGTCGAGAACGCGATCCGCCATACCCCGGCCGGCACGACCATCACCCTCTACCTCGCGGCCGGAACCGAGGGGCCGATCATCGAGGTCGCCGACGACGGCCCCGGCATCCCCGAGGCGGAGCGCGACAAGGTCCTGCACCGCTTCTACCGGCTCGAGACCAGCCGCACGACGCCGGGCAGCGGCCTCGGGCTGTCGCTCGTCCGCGCGGTCGCCGATCTGCACGACGCCGAGATCACGCTCGCGGACAACGCCCCGGGGCTCCGGGTCACGCTGCGGTTCGGCCACCGCCAGCGATCATGACGGACGCCGTTGCTCCGCTCGTCCAACCGGTCCCCGGGCATCCGCCGAACGGGCACGCCGAAGCGGTTGTCGTGGCCGACGCGCGCGTCCCCGCGACGGCGACGGCAGCATGACCACCTCCGGCCATGGCTTCTGGCGTAAGAAAGGCCCGCTGCTGGTCGCGGCGGTGCTTTTCGCCGCCGGTCTCTTCGCCATGTACCGATTGCTGGAAGGGATCAACCCTCAAGATATCCTGCAACGAATCAGAAGCATCCCCGCCCAGGCGCTGGCGCTGGCCGGCGGCGCGACCGTCTTGGGATACGGCGCGCTCGCCGGCTATGACTGGTCGGCGCTGCGCTACGTCGGCCGCCGGCTTCCCCTCTTGGCGATCGGGCTGACCTCGTTCATCGGCTTCGCGCTCAGCAATACACTGGGCGTCGGCGCCTTGACCGGCGCTGCGGTGCGCTATCGGCTCTATTCCCGGCTGGGATTGGAACCGGAGGAGATCGCCATCGTCTCGGCGTTTTGCGCCACCGGTTTCGGGCTCGGCGTCCTGGTGGTGGGCAGCGCCGCCCTGATCACGCATCCGACCGCGCTCGCGGGGCTGCTCCCGCTCTCTCCGGCGATGACCCGCTGGGCGAGCGTGCTCGCGCTGATCGCCGTCGCCGGGGTCATCGCGAGCGGAATCCGGGGCGGTATCAGGCTGCGCCTCGGCCGCCATAAGCTGCGTCTTCCCGGCAGCGGCCTGCTATTGGGCCAAGTCCTGTTTTCCATTCTCGACATCGGCTTCGCGGGCGCCACCCTTTACGTGCTGTTGCCGGGAAATAGCCTCTCATTCGCGGACTTCATCGTCGTCTTTTCGCTGGCCGCCGTCACCGGCGTCATCAGTCACGTTCCGGGTGGGATCGGGGTCTTCGAGAGCGTGATCCTCGCGGCCATGCCGGCGACCATGCCGTCGGACGGGGTGGCGGCGGCCTTGCTCCTTTATCGGGTGATCTACTACCTGGTTCCCTTCACCGCTGCCTTCGCCCTGCTGGTCGTTGGCGAGTTGATCGCGCCGTTGAAAAGCCGGGGCCTGATCGAGAAAGCGGGCTTTCTCCTGTCCTCCTCCTTGGCGGGAACCGCGCGCATGGTCCTGCCGACCGCGGCGGCCGGGATGGCCTTCGTTTCCGGCCTGCTGCTGCTGCTCAGGCCGGCGCTCCCGCTGGCGGCGGAAACCGCGCAGGAGCTCGAGACCCTGTTCCCCCTGGCGTTCGTGGAAATATCCAATTTGCTGGGCAGCGTCGTCGGCATCATCCTGATCGTTCTCTCGCACGGGTTGTGGCGGCGCATACGCTCGGCCATGTGGTTCACGGTCGCCCTGACGCTGGCGGGCGCGGTTTTTTCCTTCGGCCAGGGCCTGGATCTGGACCGTCCGTTCATCCTCGTGGCGGTGGCGGCCTTTCTGATCCTCGGCCGTCAATCCTTCTGGCGCCATGCGCGGCTGTTTTCCCGGTCCATGAGTTCGGGCTGGATCCTGGCCTCGGGCGCGGCGCTGCTGGCCTTGGTGTGGCTGCTTTTGTTCTCGTACAAGGCAACCCCTTACGGGCATGAGCTGTGGTGGGAATTCGCCTTCGACAAGCAGGCCCCGCGCGGCATGCGCACGACGGTCGCCGCGACGGCGACGGTCCTCATTCTCTATACGGCGGCCTCTCTCCGCCTACCGCTGCCGCGACCCGCCCTTCCCGGTCCCGACGTCCTCGCCCACATCGAGGACGTGATCAGCGATCAGGACAACGCGGACGCCAACCTCGCCCTGACCGGCGATAAAATGGTGATGTTCTCGGAGGGTGCCGGGAGCTTCGTCATGTACGGGATCGGACGGCGGAGCTTCATCGGCCTCGGCGATCCCATCGGCCCGGTCGAGGACGCGCCCGACCTGGTCTGGTCGTTCAAGGAACACGCGCTAGAACAAGGGCGGCGGGCGGCCTTCTACCAGGTGGCGGCGGTGCATCTCGACTGGTACGCCGACGCCGGCTTCGTCCTGCACAAGACCGGCGAGGAGGCGCGGGTTTCCCTCTCCGGCTTCGATCTGAACGGGTCGAAACGACGACGGCTGCGGCAAAGCCATCACCGGGCGCTTCGCGACGGACTGCGATTTTCCCTGGTCGCGCCGCCGGCCGGGGGCGCGCTCATGGAGAGCGTGAGGCAGATCTCGGACGCTTGGTTGAAAGCCAAGAAAACCCGGGAAAAAGCGTTCTCTCTCGGACGTTTCGACCCGGACTACCTGTGCCGCTTCCCGCTCGCCCTGATCCACCAGGACGAACGATTGGTCGCCTTCGCCAACGTCCTCGTCACCGCGACCAAGGCCGAGGCCACGATCGATCTCATGCGCCATCTGCCGGACGCGTCGCCGGCGACGATGGATTTTCTGTTCACGGAGTTGATGCTGGATTTGCGCCAACGGGGTTACGCCGAGTTCAACCTCGGAATGGCGCCATTGGCGGGCCTTTCCAACCACCCCTATGCCCGGACCTGGGACCGACTAGGGTCCTTTTTGTTCCGTTACGGGGGCCATTTCTACAATTTCGCCGGCCTGCGCGATTTCAAGGACAAGTTCGGCCCCACCTGGCGTGCGAAATATCTTGCCACGTCGGGCGGGGTCGATCCCTACGTCGTCTCGATCGACATCGCCGCCCTCGTCAACGGCGGCCTATCGGGCTCGCTGAAAAAATAAGGCGCCCGGCGCCGCGACACACTGTCCGGTTTCGCTGAGCGGCCCCATCGCGGCCATTGCCGATACGAAAAAGCGGCGGCGCGTTGTTTCGCGCCGCCGCGATCGGGTGAGGATGTGGCGTGAGGGGTCAGATATCCGTTGGGTAGGCGATGTCCTTGAAGCTGATGGTGTCGGCTTCGGGGACCCGGCCGATGCGGCGGATTTTGGCCCAGACGTTCTTGTAGTTGGGAATCCGGAGCTCGTTGACCCCGGGGCTGACGATATTGCCATGCTGTCCGACCGGCGCGGCGAAGATCATGAAGCATTCGCCGGCCTTGGCCGAGGCCAGGGGATAGACCATCGCCTGGGTCGAGCCAACGTCGTTGTAGACCTCGACCAGGTCGCCCGCCGCAAGCCCGAGCCTGGTCATGTCGTCCGGGTTCATCTCGATCGGCGGCATCTTGAAGCGTTCCCACACGAACGGCATATGCGCGTCGTAAAAAGCGTTTTGCCAGATCATGTTCTTGCGACCGCTGTTGACCAGGAACGGGAACTTCTTCCTCTGTACGCCGCGGTCGGCGGGGTCGAAGCCGCGCCACGCGGCGGTGAAGAAATGGGCCTTGCCGTCGTCGGTACCGAACTTGCCATCGGTATAGAGCCTGTCGGTGCCGATCAGCTTGCCGTTCTCGTAGCCGACGACTGGTTCCTGGACGCCGTTGGTACCCATCGCCCGCAGCCGGTCGTAGGTCACGAACTGGCCGCCGCCCGCGTGTTTGTGGTAGCCGTCCATGAAGGCGTCTTCCTCGCTCTCCCAGTCGAAGCCCTTGAACTTGCCCGCCCATTCGTCGTTACCGGCCTTGCGGAAAGAGGCCGCGAAGGCCTTGGCCATGCGGGCCGCGATCAAGCAGTCGGGTACCGCCGTGCCGGGCGCGTCCATGTACTTCTCGGACAGGCGCAAGCGGCGTTCGCCGTTCATCGAGGTGAGGTTCATCTCGCCGGTGGTCGCGGCGGGCAGAACGACGTGGGCGGCCTCGCTGATCTGCGACGGCAGGATATCGACGACGACGCTGAACAGGCCGCCCCGGCGGATGGCGTTGATGATGGTGTCGACCTGGGCCTCGCGGTCGCCATAGGGGATGGCCGACATCGCCTCCTTGACGATGTTGGTCCGGCGGCGGTACTCGCGGCGGTACTTATGGGCGTTGAGCCCCGACTTGAAGGTATCGGTCGCCCAGACGAAATGGATGCCGCCCTTGCCGGTGAGGATCAACTCGTCGACATTGGGCGCCGGACGGCCGATGAAGGCGTCGGATGGGCGCATGTAACCTTCCTGATGGCCGCCGAGACGGACGCAACCGGTGCCCAGGCGGCCGACGCTATGAGTGGCGAAGGCCAGGTTGGCGATGGCCGCGTTGGTGCGGTAGTTGTCGTTGCACCAGATCAGGCCCTTCTCGTAGGCCATCATCGTCCGCCGAGGCTTGCCGCCGGCCTTGGGTTCGGCGATCCAGCGCGCCGCCTTGGCGATGTCGGCGGCGGCGAGACCGGTGATCGCGGCGGCCTCGTCGAGGCTTGTTCGATTGGCCGCGAGCGCTTCGTCGAAGCCCTTGGTGTTGGCGGCGATGAAATCCTTGGCCTGCCAGCCGCGGGCGACGATCTCGGTCATCAGGGCGTTGAGCAGCACCAGATCGGTGCCCGACTTGATCGGTAGGTGGAGCAGGTTCTCGGCCCCGGCTTCGATCTCGCTGGCGTTGATCGTGACCGTGCGCCGGGGATCGACGAAGATGATCCGGGCCGGCGCGTGCCCCTCGTCGGGCATCAGCCGTTTTTTCTTCTCCAGCGACGTGCCGCGCAGGTTGGGGACCCAGTGGTTGAGAAAATAGTTGGTCTGGGTCTCGAGCGAGTTGGCGCCGACCACGAAAATGGTGTCGGCCAGCTCGGCGTCCTCGTAGGCGTTGTTGAGCTCGCCCATGCCCATGTCGCGGGTGGCGTGGACCTCGGAGTTGTAGGCCGGGCGATTGTGGATCCGGCAGTTGCGGACCTTCATCGCCTCGAAATAGAGCTTGCCCGTGCCCCAGGTGTTCTCGTAGCCGCCGGCGGCGCCGCCGTGGTCGAACATGGTGACCAGGATGCCGTCCTCGCCCCAGGTCTCGATCACCCGGCGGGTGACGTCGGCGGACAGCTCCAGGGCGTCGTCCCACGAGGTCGGCAGATGCTGCGAGTAGCGCCACACCATCGGCGTCGTCAGCCGGTCGCTCATGGTGCCCATCTGGCCCGAGAAGCGGGATTCGGCCATGCGCCCGCCGCGCACCGAGTTGAGCCCGGCGTTGACCACGCAGTCCTTGTCGGGCATGACCACCAGGTGGACCGGCTCGCCGTCCTGTTCGACGATGTTGTACATCGCCGGGTTGTACCAGCCGGCCGCAAGCGGCCCTTGCTGGGCGCCGAGATCGACCCCGAGGGCGTTGTCGCCAGCGGCCGGGCCGCCTTCCTTGTTGATCGGCCAGGAGTAGGCCTTGTAGCCGCAGCCGACGATGCAGAAGTCGCAGGTGACGTTGTGGGTCTTGGCGTCCCTGGGCGGTATCGGCAGGCGGTCGAGCGCGCGTTTGTATGTCATGATGTCGGTCCTTCCCTTAGCTCTCGAGCACGTTGCTGACGCGCCCGTAGATCAGGTCGTCCGCGCCCTCGGCGAAGATGTCGCCCTTGGCGTCGACGCGAAGCATGAACATGGGCAGGTTCTGGTTAGCGTGGCCCCACATCTGCTGGCCTTCCTTCTCGCAGTCGAAACGCGAGTAGTGGCCCGGGCAATTGAGGGTCCGGTCGCGCGCGTCGTAGTTGAGGATGAAGCCCTTGTGCGGACACATCACCGAATAGGCGACGATATCGCCGTCGGGACCGACCCCGCCATCGACGCGCGCCCCGAGCTTGAGCAGCACGCCGGGCGATTCGGCGTCGGGATAGGCGATGTCGATCGGCTCGTCGATCTTGAGGTCCTTGATGTTGGCGAGCCGGTTGATGGGGTAGACGACCCGCGCGCCGGGGGCCGCCCGCGCGGCGCGCGCCGGCATGACCGCCACGGCGGCGGCGCCGGCCGCGGCCGCGCCACCGCCCTTGAGAAAGCGGCGGCGACCAAGATCCACCAAGCCCGGACATTTGTTCATCGAACGTCTCCCTTGATTTAGCCGGCAGTCCCCAAGTGGCCTAGCGGCTGACGTCAAATTCAGCCTGATCAGGCCGGCGGCGCAAGTTTTTTCTGCCCCGAGCGGTACCCGCGGTTGCGGAAGCGCACATAGCACATAGATGGCCGGATCAAGCCGCAAAACGGCCTCGTCCAAGCCCGCCTGGGACGTTTTTCCGCGCGGCGGACAGACCTGTCGAGCCTCTCTCGTTCAGTTTGGGTCGGGATTGCAATCACACGCATGACGGCGGCGCTCGCGATCGGTGGATGGCGGCGAGAATAGCGCGAACCAGTGGACTGACGCCGACCGGCGCCAGAAGATTGGCGTGGTGCCCGGCCATGGTCGCGCCGAACAGGCGCTATGTGTCGATCCCGCGCAAGACGTCGAGCAGCCGGCCCCATTTCCACGCCCGGACCAGTTGCTCGACAACCACGGCGAGCGGCACCAGAAGCAGGAAAGCAGGATCGGCGCTGGCCAGGATTGCGCCGAGGCGGTCGTAATCGAGCCCGCGCAGGAGCCAGCCAAGAGCGGCGAGACCGATCGCCGCGCCCAGTACCGACAAGACCCGTCGCCACCACCGCGCTCCGTGGTCGGCCTGGGATCGCGTCATGCGCTTCGACCGATCGTTCACCGGCCGCTATCCGGGGCCTCGGGATCGCCGCGATCCGCCAAGCCCGCCACGCTACGCCGTTCCGTGCTTGCCGACCCGAAAGCCGAGCCGAGCGATGGCGCCTTCGAGTCGTTCCGGCGAGGTCGCCGAGGGCGTGTAGACGATGCCGATGGTCTTGGCCCCGGGATCGCCCTCGACGGTTCGCACCCCGCCCTCGGCGAGGAGACCGGTCCGGATGGTCTCGACGCAGCGCCGGCAGTGGATGTCGGGGACGTAGAGGCGCAGCCTGGCCGCCGCGTCGGCGGTCGGCGGCGTGCCCTCCCTGGCCGGCCGCGCCTTCAGGACCCGGCCGCCGAACGAGTTGGCGAGCACCAGGCTGACGCTTGCCGCCATCGCCGCCATGGCCCAGGCGGGATGGACGATGCCGGTGGCCGCGAGCGGCACGCCGAGCCCGTTGAAGACAAAGGCGAGCCACAGGTTCTGGACCGTCTTGCGATAGCTCGCGCCGCCGATGGCGATCGCCTCGGGCACGGCGCCGAGACGCCTGCCGATCAGCACCACGTCGGAGGAATCGATGGCGATGTCGGTGCCCGCGCCGATGGCGATCCCGACATGGGCCTGCATCAGCGCCGGCGCGTCGTTGATGCCGTCGCCGACCATGGCGACCCGGGCGCCCTCGCGCTGAAGTGCGCGAACCCGCGCCGCCTTTTCTTGGGGATCGAGCCGGGCGAAGACGGTCTCGATCCCGACCTGCCGCGCGATCGCCTCGGCGGCGCGGGAATTATCGCCGGTCAGCATGATCGGCGTGACCCGCCGCTCTTTGAGCGCGTTGATGGCCTCGCGGGCGTCCGGCTTGACCGCGTCGGCGATGGCCAGCACGCCGGCCGCCTGGCCGTCGACGGCGACGAGGACCGCCGTCTGGGCGCGGGCCTCGTGCTCGGCGAGGACGGTTGCGGCGGCGGCGATGTCGACATGACGCGCGCGCAGGAACGCCGGCGTCCCGACCAGCACCCGGTGGCCCTCGACCCACGCGTCGACGCCCCGCCCGACCAGCGCCCGGAAGTCGCCGCCGGCGGGGAGGACGATCCCCTCTTGTTCAGCGGCGGCGACGATGGCGCGGGCGAGCGGGTGCTCGGAGGCGGCCTCGGCCCCGGCCGCAAGGCGCAGAAGCGCCCGCCGGTCGAGCCCGCCGATCGGTTCCGCCGCGACCAATCGGGGCGCGCCCTCGGTGATGGTGCCGGTCTTGTCGAACACGACGTGGGTGATGTCCTTGAGGCTCTGAAAGGCCTCGCCCGAACGCATCAGGATGCCGCGCTCGGCGGCCATGCCGCCGCCGCGTACGAGGGCCAGCGGCGTCGCCATGCCGAGCGCGCAAGGATAGCCCATCACCAAGACGGTGACGGCGGCGTAGATCGCCGTGACCCAGCCCGCCTCGCCGGCCCAAACGAGCGGCGCCAGGCCCCAGAATAGAAACGCCGCGGCGGCGATCCCGAGCACCACCGGGATGTAGTAGAGGAGGACGCGATCGACCAGGGCGACGATGCCGGGCTTCATCGCCTTGGCTTCCTCGACCTGGCGCGCGACCTGGCGCAGGAAGCTGTCCTCGCCGATGCGGGTCACGCGGACCAGCAGCGAACCGGTCTGGTTGATGCCGCCGCCGATCACCGCGTCGCCGGCGGTCTTGTCCACCGGGATCGGCTCGCCGGTGACGAGCGACTGATCGACCGCGCCGGCGCCATCCTCGACCACCCCGTCGATGGGAATGCGCTCGCCGGGCCTAACCCGCGCCAGATCGCCGACCACGACTTCCTCGATCGCGACCTCCCGCTCTTTTCCGTCGCGGACCACTCGCGCGGTGGACGGCTGCATCTCCAGGAGCCGGCGGACGCTCTCCGAGGCCTTGGTCCGAACGACCAGCGAAACGTAGCCCGACAGCAGATGATAGGTGGTGAGAAAGACGACGACGGCGAAGAAGTCGAGCGGCGGAAAGCCGGCGACCCCGGGCCAGTCGAGGACCGGCAGCGGCATGCCGAGAAGGCCGCCGGCATAGGCGCCGATCGCGGCGATCGCCAGCAGGACATGCTGGTTGGCGATCCCGCGCCGCGCCGCGCCCCAGGCCATGTGGATGATGCGCCGCCCGTTCCAGCCGAACACGAAGCTCGCCAACGCCCAGGCGAGCCAGGCCGGCCATGCCCCCATCGGCCGCCAGCCCAGCCTCATCGCCGCCATCGCCAAAACCATGGCGATGGCGATCGCGGCCGCCGACAGGAGATCGCGCCGCTCCTGGCGCTTGAGCGCGATCTGCTCGTCGAAGGCGCCGACCTTACGTGGGTCGCGCACGATGTAGCCGAGCGCGCGCAGCGTGTCCTTGATCCTGGTCGCGCTGGTTGCTTCGGGCCGGAAGCGAACCAGCGCTTCCTCGTGCGCGAGCGAGACGTGGACCTCGGCGACGCCCTTGTCGCGGCCGAGGCCGCGGGTGATCGCGTTGGCGCAGAACGAGCAGCTCATGCCGCCGATCTTGAGCTGGAGGCTCTCGATCCCGCCCTTCCCGTCATGTTCCGCCGTCATGGCCATGGTCTTCCTCCAATCAGAGGGGAAGCGTACACGGCGTACCAAGGTACGGAATCAAGCGAAAACCGAACCCCGCCGAAAGTCGTCTCATGCCTTGCGTGAAGGGACTCGGGCGGTGATCAGCTTGATGATGTCGCGGTGGAGGGGGACGCAATCGACCAGCTCCAGCCCGGCGGCGTCGATATGGCGTTCGGTCTCGCGGTCGAAGGCCGCGCCATAGGCCCAGCGGACCCAGGGCGCCCACAGGCGCAAGGATGCCCGCGCGCGCCGGCTCTCGGGCCAGGCGTATTCGAGGATGCGGATTTCGCCACCGGGCTTGCAGACGCGTGCCAGTTCCGCCAGCGCCGGCCGCTGATCGGCATCGTCGAGCACGCAGAACAGGAAGGTCGCGACGATAAAATCGAAGTAGCGATCGGGGAGATCGGTGTCGAGCACGCTGGCGGCGCGGAGTTCGACCGTGGCGCCGAGCCGCGCCCGCCGGCGCGCCGCCCGGGCGAGCATGGCGTCGCTGAAGTCGATGCCGATCACCCGCGCCGCCGGTGGATAGAACGGCATATTGCGGCCGGTGCCGACCCCGGCGTCGAGCACGGTCCCGCCGACGCCCGCGAAGACCCGCCACCGCAGCGGCCGGTAACGGCCGTATTCGAACGGCGCGTCGAGCAGGTCGTAAAACCCCGCGATCCGCTCGTAGACGCGCTGTTTCGAAGGCGCGTCCGCCGGCCGCGAGCGCGTCTCGTGAATCCGCATCAAGGCGCTTGTCCCCAACCCTCGTCGGACGACCGCCGGCACCATCCTCGCAGATGAGGAGCGGCGCTGGCCCTTTCAAGCGAAATGTCGCGTCCTACCGCCGGAGCCGCCACTTCTCGATGCGGTTGTTGAGAAAGTCGGCGACGAAGACCGAGCCGTCGTCGGCGACCGCGACGGCGATGGCGTGGCGGAACTGGCCGGGACCCGCGCCCTTGCCGCCGAACGCGGTCAGGAAGGTTCCGTCCGACGCGAACTTCTGGACGCGGTTGTTGTAGAAATCAGCGACGAACACGGTTCCGTCGGCGGCGATGGTGACGTTGGTGGTCACCGCGAACCAGCCGTTGAAGGGGCCGAAGATATCCATCGCGAACGGCCCGCCCCATTTGCGCAGGAAGCGGCCGTCGGCGGCGAAGACCTGAATGCGGTCGTTGTAGCCGTCGGCGACGTAGAGCGTACCGTCGGCGCCAAGCGCCACGTCGGTCGGGTAGTTGAACTCCCCCGCCCAGATACCCTTTTCGCCGGTGGTTCCCCACTGGCGGATGAAGGTTCCGTCGGCGCGCAATCGCTGGACGCGATGGTTATAGAACCCGGCGACGAACAGATCGCCGTTGGCGGCGACGGCGACCCCGCCGGGGGAGTTGAACTGGCCCGGCCCATCGCCGGGACCGCCGATGATCCGCCTGGAGGCGCCGTCGAGGCCGAAAACCTGGATGCGATCGTTGAAATACTCGGGCACATAGAGTTCGCCCTTGGCGATGGTCAGGTTCATGGGCCGGCCGAGCTCGCCGGGTTTCTTGCCGACCTTGCCGAACTGACGCTTGAAGCCGCCGTCGAGATCGAACACCTGAATGCGGCCGTTGCGCGCGTCGGCCACGAACAGCTCGCCGTTCGCGATCGCGAGGCCGGTCGGATCG
>Ga0114931_10003121_pt1 | contig 21039 bp, 23 predicted proteins | sample 2SBtaG_FD_89579 | JGI IMG/M metagenome (GOLD analysis project Ga0114931, IMG submission 89579) | Deep subsurface microbial communities from Kolumbo volcano to uncover new lineages of life (NeLLi) - 2SBTROV14_V59a metaG | ecosystem: Environmental > Aquatic > Marine > Volcanic | place: Kolumbo...
CTCTATGAGATCCGTCGCATCAAAGGTGCTTATGACATGATGATCTCAATCGCCGGTGGCGACACTCTGCGTGAAGTACAAAGCTCGTTCTTCAATGATGCCGACATTGCTGTCGTTTGGAAGAATTTCTACCATGCCGATGGCAACATCTCAGCCCTCGCCCAAGGTTTCCTCGACGAGATTAAGTAGTAAATATTGTTTCATTTCAACCCCGCGGTGGATCAAAACCCTTACACGCCAGTATGTAACGTATCCGTTTTTCTCGTTCTTAATTTTGTCCCTGGAATTGGACCTGAAATTTAACCAACCATTTTTTCACCAGCCGCGGTGTCACAAAAATGCCGAAAACGGCTGAACCAAGTGCAATATCACTACTCGCTAGAGAAAGGAATATTGGAATCAGCCCCACCCAGTAACCAACTTTACCAAAATCTTTTTTTGCGATATATGTCCCCTTGGAGACGTATTTACAGCCCCACCTGATACCAATGTAAGAAATAGGAAACAAGATCAACCCTACTAATTGGTAAAGCATTTTCATATTGTTTGCAAAATCACTATCAGTCAAAGCGCGCTGTACAAGACTTTCGGGCGTAATCCCTGCGTTTACTAAGGTAACCCCCAGTATTATCATCAACACAAAATAAACAGGGATCATTACGACGCCACCCCTTATGAGAATATTGATAACAACCCATGTCAAATCGTGTTTTTTCTCAATGGGTAGCACTGGCGCTTGCCCCCCCACAAAAGAAAGCGCCTCTTGAACGTCTTGCTGTTGCCATCCCTGTCCAATCAGATTGCGAGTGATTGTTTCCTTCGCAACACCTTGTTGTGTTTGCGACTTAATGTAATCAAGAATTTGTTGGTTAATCATATCTTCTCATGGGATGACAATTCTCTCAATTAATCATAGTAACGAAAGTTAACCTCCCCTCGGTCACATTTCACAATGATCGTTATCCACGCATAGCATTGGTCCTTTTGACTACCACTTCTTTCCCTCTTTGATCCGTATCGCTCACAAAAAAGCACATCCTAGGAGACGTATTTTCTACGACTGACCTTTGTCTTTCGTCATTCCCGCGAGGGATCTCATTCCCTCGAAGAATTCGATCGGGAGGCCGAAGATAACAGTTTTCGATGGATCCGGATTGATCTTTTCGATGGTTTTGAGTGTTCGCATGGAAATACCACTCGGCACGCGAGAAAGTACCTCAGCGGCCTGTGCAAGCTTCTCTGACGCGGCAAATTCCCCTTCCGCCTGAATGATGACTGCGCGCCGTTCACGCTCGGCTTCCGCTTGCTTCGCCATTATGCGCTTCATATCAGCCGGAAGCTCGATATCCTGAATTTTTATATTTGAAACATCAATCCCCCACGGATCGGTCGCCACGTCAACGATCTTCTTGATCTCCTCGGCGATCTTGTCGCGCTCGGAGAGCAAGGTATCAAGCTCTACCCCACCAATCACATCGCGCAATGTTGCTTGCGCGTAGAGTGCGACTGCATGTCGGAAATTTTGCACCTCAAGCATCGCCCGCTCGGCGCTGTCAACACGGAAATACACGACGGCGTTGATGCCGACGGTCACATTATCTTTGGTTATAACCTCCTGTTGAGGGATATCCACTGTCGCGACCCGCAGGTCAACTTTCATCATCCGCTGAATACCAACAAATATCCACGTCAGCCCTGGCTTGCGCGTGCCGGTATAGCGTCCCAAGGTCAGCATCACCCCGCGCTCATATTGGTCAATAACCCGCAAGCCTACGAGAACGAGAAGGATAATAACACCAATCAAAAATTGAAAAACTGCTGTCATAATTTTATTGTCTTTTCATTATAACATACTTGCATCGCATGCAAATGACATTATGCACAGATCTTGGTGGGCGGTACAGGACTCGAACCTGTGACCTCTGCAATGTCAATGCAACGCTCTAGCCAGCTGAGCTAACCGCCCCCTCACCTATGAGATTATATACGATAACCCCGGATTTGAAAAATACTTCTTGAAAAAAGGAAAAGTGGCCGCCCCTCACGGCCACTTGATCACGAGTCTGGGTGATACCCACGCACTTCGTCATAGGCATTCTGCAATGTCCAATAACTCGGCTTCTCTGTCGGATAATCCGGAAGCTCGAGGATGTTCATCACTTCTCGACGCTTCGGATCGATCTTGCTCGCCTGTTCAATGAACACCGCGCGAACCGCTTTGGTTATGCGAATCTTTCCATTCTCGCCAAGCTCCGCAAGAGGACCGACAAAGACAGAAAATGCTAATACTACCCCATTCTCAGTGGCAATCTTCTTCCAGAGCACTCGAAGCGCTTTCCGGTCACTCTCTACCGTGTGCAACTCCTCGAGATAAGTGAGGAATTTCTGATGACGCTCTTCGTAGTTTATCATCGCAAGCCTCCTTTCTGGCTTTACTGACTCCCCAGAACACTAAAAAGCAATGCATTGACCACCTTTTGGTTTGAGTTTTCCAAGAGCAGATACCGCTTTTATTGAGAATAATTGCAGTTTTGCAGATTTTTTTCACCCGTCGCTGTTTCCTCCTTTAACATTACAGAAGAGACACCTCAGTGTCAACGATTTATCAAAGGTGAAAAAGTGAGAGAATTGCAGTATCAAAACAAACACGTTATCATATATCCATGTTCAACATGATTCAGCTTCGCTATGTGGTCGTGGTACTATTTCTTGTCTTTTTTACGGCATATTACCAACTATCATTCCCTGGTGAATTTGACACCACCTTTCTCACGATTGCGACATTCACATTCGCGATCTTCACCGGTTTTTTCATTTCTCGTCAAGGAACACGGCAAGCAACCGTGCGCGACCGAATGGCGGACTTCGACGGCATCCTCTCATTCACCTACTGAGCATTCGGACATTTTTCGCAAGAAGATCAACAAAAGATCGGCGCAATACTCAAAAAACACTACGTCGCGGAGCTCGCAAATGAAAACTGGGCATACTACTTCACGAAGCGGTCAACTCTTCTCGCCGATATCCACGCCGAGATCGACACGATCATGGAGAGTGACATTGGCAAAGTGAAAAACCAGGCGGTCAACCGCATAGTGGCCGGACTCCTCGACGCGCAAAAAATACGCAAACGACTCGTCGCGCTGTATGAAGAGCGAATTCCGATCGCGCAATGGATGCTTATCGCCTTACTCACACTCATTCTTCTGGTTACCGTGTCGCTCCTTCCCTCACAGCACGCGATCATCGCCTCCTCATTGAAAGCCGCGTTCGCAACGGCCGTCGTATTTGTGGTCATTATCCTCGCAAAATTCAACTCCTTAAGTTTCTTTGAAAAAGCTGTCGGCGAACATTCAGCTCAAGATGTTTTGGATACTATCGAGGGTATAAAATAACGCGGATACTCATTCACGAATTTCGCACACAGTGGAGTTCATTCGCGAGAGTGTCAAAAAGCATGTCCGACATATTATCGCACGCTTTTGTAGCCACCCGGTACGCCGTTTTTTGAAAGAACGATCTGCCAGAGTTGTATCGTCTTACGAGCACGAAACGCACCGGCACACGAGAGTAGATAGTATTTCCACATTCGATAGAATCGATCGTCATAGCGATCGCGCAACTGTGGCCATGCCGCGTCAAAATTTGAAAACCATGCCATGAGTGTCTTGTCGTAGTCAGCACCGAAATTGTGCCAGTCCTCAAGAACAAAATGACGCTCAACAGCACTGGTGATATGGGCCGCTGAGGGAACAATACCACCGGGAAAAATGTATTTCGATATCCATGGATCACTCACCCGCAGGGATGTATCCTGCCCGATTGTATGCAACAAGAAAAGCCCATTGTCGCGAAGACACCGTCGCACTACCTCAAAATAATCGTGATAATTCTTCATGCCAACGTGCTCGAACATGCCGAGTGAAACGATATGATCGAATTGCTCATTGATATCACGATAATCCTGTGCGCGGATCTCGACCGGAAGCCCGGCACACCGCTTGTTTCCCAACGTCACCTGCTCCTTTGAGACAGTGATACCCACCACCGAGGCACCATACTTTTCCGCGGCAAATTTCGCAAAACTCCCCCACCCACACCCGATATCAAGAACACGATCACCTTTTTTCAATCCAATCTTTCTGCAAACGAGATCAAGCTTTGCCTCCTCCGCATCATCCAGTGTGGTGGCATCTTTCCAATACCCACAGGTGTAGGCCATACGCGTATCGAGCATCGCCCGGTAGAGATCGTTGCCGATGTCGTAGTGCGCCTCGCCGATCTCAAACGCACGATTCTTTGATTGCGGATTGAAAAGATACGCTCCCGCGATCGCACCAAGCGAGGGCGGAGTAAGTCGAACGATCTTATCAAGACGGGCGCCGATCACGTTCGCAAAAAAAGCATCCAACGACCTTCCGTCCCACCACCCATCCATGTATGCCTCTCCGAGGCCGAGCGAACCCAAAAGTATCACTTTACGAAAAAGCCGTTTGTCGTGCACGACAATGTCTTGTGGACGATCTCCATCGATCTTCACATCAGCACGAGCAAGTAATGAAGCAAGAAATCTTGATGCCGGCATTATTCTTATAGTATCTAACCGTCATCCAACGTGTCAAGGCTCTTCGAAAAGGTCACCGGACAGGACCAGAAAATTAACGACTATCCAGCAAGTCGCTCTTTTACTTTCGCAACTACATTGATGAAACAGGAAATACTAAAAAGTATAGAGAATCATCTATACTGTGTTCGACGTAATCTCTGCCAATCATATTAATCACTTCCTCCTTGGAAATTCTATGAGACAATTGAGGCCCAAAGCCTGTTTCCTTTTTTTGCCAATCAATAATTACCATTTTACCATTTGGCTTTAGAGACTTAAAACTGTTTTCAAGAAATTTTTTAGGATCATCCAATTCGTGTACCACGTTAACAAACAGTAAAATATCTCCTTTACTATCATCCAAACTATCTGATTGAATGATCTCTATATTCGATACACCTTTTGTTCTTCTTTTTAATTCCTCGATCATTTCAATATTTAAATCAATTGCCACCACCGATCCATCGCGTCCAACGAAACTTAGAGCGGGGATACTAAAATAACCAATTCCACAACCGAAATCAATTAAAGTGTCCCCTTTCTTGATGTCTAATTTTTCTAAAATCTCATTTGGAGGTAACATCTTTTTCCTTTTGTCACTTTCCAGTTTAGAAAAATCTCCACTAAATATTTTTGTCATAATTATTGTATCTTTACGAAATCACCGTTCAAAAATATCGGGGGCATTGCTTCTATTCCATCTCTATAACTGACATCAGGAATTTCGTGTAGAAGATATATCGGCTTTTTAAGAACAAAAGCGAAACTCCGAGCTTCGCCCAGTTTGGCGGCAAATTCTTTTATATTTTAGCAAGTTTTATCTTTTTCCCCAAAACAATAAACAAAAGAGTCGAGATTACGGCCATTACACTTCCAAAAATAAATGGCGCGCTAACACCAATATAAGTCCAAAGCAATCCGGCAATAAGAGAGGCAAAAAAAGTGCAAAGGCCGATTGCCGTTTGATAAATGCCAAAAGCGGTGCCTGTCTTTTCCTGAGGAACTAAATTAGAAATATAAGCCTTTCCCACTCCTTCTGTTAGAGCCATATAAATTCCGTAAAATGGAAAAAGAAACCAGAGAAGAAGACTGTCATTTGTAAGACCGAAAAAAAGATACGTAACAGAAAAAAACAGGAAGCCAGCCAACAGCACTTTTTTGGGTCCAATTTTATCAGAAATGATACCGGCAGGCATTGAAAAAATGGCGTAGGTAAAATTAAAAAGAACATAAGCAAGTATGACTAATACTGTCGACAAACCTAGATTTTGTGCTCGCAATATTAAAAAAGCGTCCGAACTATTACCCAAGGCAAAAATAAAACTAATGAGTAAAAAAATCTTAAAAGAAGGATCAAGATTGCGCCAACTAAAATTAAAGGTAAAAGAAAGATTTTCTTTTTTCCTCTTTTCTTTCACAAAAATGATAAGTAAGAGAACACCAATACAAGCAGGGATAAAGGCGAGAAAGAAAATCAAACGAAAATTATTATCTAAAAAATGGATTGCTAAAAGAGCAATAAGAGGCCCCACCACTGCCCCCAAAGTATCAAACGCTCGATGGAACCCAAACGATCTACCGCGAGCCGAGCTCTCTGAACTTTCGGCAATTAAGGCGTCTCTGGCAGAAGTACGTGTACCTTTACCAAAACGGTCAATAAATCGAGCAAATAAAACAAACGGCCAACTATAAGCCATGCTTAAAATTAATTTAGAAATGGTCGAAAATGAATAACCGGCAATAACAAATGGCTTTCTTTTGCGGAATTTATCAGAAAGCCAACCAGAAACAACCTTCAAGATACTGGCAGTCGATTCAGCTATGCCCTCTATCAAACCGACAACAGCAACTGGCGTTCCCAAGACACTCGTGAGAAAGATCGGAACGATGGGATAGATCATCTCCGAGGCAACATCGTTAAAAAACTTACCAGTCCCAAAACAAAAACATTTTTAGAAATACCGAATTTATTTTTCATAATTATTTCATTACACCATCAACACTAATACCCAAACCTGTAGCGATCTTTATAACCATTTGAATCAGTTAAGAGGTCGGATACCTGACTCCTTTGTCTTTGTCCGCACTTTTCCCCGCCCGTTCTGGTGAGTTTGCAGATATCGCGCTCATCGAAACTTCCCTGTCCGCTAAAGTTCCACTGGAGGCGGGACGGCGGCGGATTCGTGCCGTATGATGACAAGTATACAAGAATTCAAGAGTTAATTCTAGAATTAACTCTTGAATTCTTTTTTGGCGATGAGATTGCGCGCTTCGCTCGAATCCGCTCATGTGCGCGCAAGCGAGGCTCACTTTAATCTTTCAGTTCATTCAGGCTCTTAACAAGTAAGTGCACAGTAGTTGACGGATTCTTTTTTAGAAAAGATGTTTCGCCGTCATATTGCTTGATTAATGTACTGGCATTTTTTATAGCCTTTGGCTCTTTATCACGGATAAGCGAATACACATCGGTTGTTTTTTTATATTTGTACTTTTTATCTCCAGTAAGTTCCTTAAGATTTTCCGTCAGTTTATTGTTATAATCCTTTCTTCCTACCGCAGAATTCATAAAGCTGAAATGCAATAAAAACCATAACTCGAACGATTCGTTTGAATATGCAACTTTAAGTCCTTTGGAGTACGCTTTATTTATTGCATTGTCAAAGTCTTTGTCAAAATCATCCTTATCAAAAACCACCCAACAATCATCAAGTTTTAAATCAATTTTCTCAGCATCAACATAGTCTATTGCAAAATCAACAAGGTTTAATGTATTACGACCACTACCTTTTATTTCTACCCTAATACCTTTTCGTCTTATTTCCTCCTCAACCTCTTTCTTTTTGGATTGAAAATATATGGGTTCGGTTTTTTCACCTTCGGTAAAGATATAAATAATCTTATTTTCTTTGCGCGTACTTTCTTTTCTATTAAACCTGTTGCCCATATATTTAATCTTCGTCTATAAAAGGAAGTGCGCCAAATCTGCCCTCCAAATATTTCTTGGAGAATTCCACATCGTTGCGTACATCAAATTCTGCCAAAGAAAATATCTTGGCGGAACCAAATTTGTCTTTTTCTGTAAACCAGAATTGTTCTTTATTAAGACTCTTATGTGACAATAAACTTGTATCGTGCGTAGTTACTACCAACTGAGCATTCTTTGGATTATTATTTTCAAACAGGTCAATTATGAGTTTTGTTAGAAACGGGTGCACACTATTATCGAACTCATCGACAAACAAAACTTTTCCGTCTTCTAGTGTATCCACTATTGGTCCAAGCACATCAAAAAACTTTTGCGTACCAGCAGACTCCTCTCCCAAATTAAACTCCGCAACACCGATTTTGTTGCCTTTGGAGTCAAATTTACTATGTGAAAAGAATACGGTGTCTGCGTTACTAGTTGCCTCTTTGAAAGCAGTGCCCATTTGTTCTTTGATAAATCCTGGGATCTTAACTTCCATTTTCCTTACAACACCATCTTCAATGCAAAAATCTGCTTTCTTTAAGAAGTCAAGAATTTTATCTTTTTTCTTACCGCCCTCTTTAAACAGCTTCATTGTATAACCGCGGTAGCTGTCACTGTTTGGACCACTGATAACATTTATATTTTTGAATCCTTCCACTATTTGCATTGCAAGCTCATTATTCCATTGAGAAGCGGCGGATAAAAACAATACTTCCTTTCTCGTCTTCACATCAGCGACATCTTTACTTTTCTTAAAATCCAAGGCAACTTTTATATTCTGTCTTTTCCTCTTGAAATGCTCCTTTTCTTTTCCTGCAGAAGAAATCTCAAACAGGTTTTCTGTAACAACACTGTTCTTGAGGAAAGAAAAATTATATCGGAAAATCTTTTTATTCAGCGCAAAGATAACCTCAAAGAATATAAGATCATTCTCTTGGTCGCTGAGCATAAAAGGTTGATATGGAAGGATTGAATTTTCTGGGTTATTAGCAGAATTAACCACTCCATTTCTGAGTACATGGAAAGCATTAAACAGCGAAGTTTTACCTGAAGCATTCGGTCCATAGATTAAAGACGTTTTCAAGAGATTTTGACCACTTTCTAAAAATGTATGCTCACTTTTGCGAGCATACAAAGAGAAGGTAGCTTTCTCTTTGAAAATCCTAAAATTTTCCACTGAAAATTCTAAAACTGATATTTTCATAGTTTTGTAAATTATTTACATAATTATACGATAATTGTATACCAATTAGCAAAACAATGCAATATATTGTAAGAAGTCAGTAAAATATAAAACCTATGTAATCACTCCCTTTATTTACCAGACTTCCGTATATTACACTCCTTACATAACATCTGACAATTTTCTTCTGTTGTTTTTCCGCCCTCATGCCATGGCAATGAACTACCCCGCAGCAAGCTACAGGGAAATCTCTTTGATTATATGGTCAGCTTCCATTCCTTCCAGTTTACACGACAAAGGGGTCAGGTACCTTTGTCTATACATTTCACATTTCTTCTTTAATTTTCTCACGCACAGCTTTCAAAACTTCAAGAGGAGTTTTGAAAGAGTGATCAGTTTTATAATTATGCCCATATAACTTATCTTCAAATACAACATCCATAAATGTTTTTGGTTTTGCGTAGCGAGGAATAAAGTGTCCGTGCAAATGTTGTGTTCCATTCCCTAGAAATGAATAATTGAACCAGTCGGGAGTAAATACTTTTGTCACGGCTTCTTTCAATTCCCGTAAAACCAAAAACAATTCCTCTCGTTCCTCGTCCGTTGCGTCAGTCAAATCAAGAGCATCCTCACGCTTACACCAAACAATGCAACGACCGAGGTACCCTTGATTTTGGTGAATATAAATCGCCCAGTGTTTATATTCCTTTATTAAAAATTTTGAAAAATCTTCTGCCATAATTATTGTATTTTTACGAAATCACCGTTCAAAATTATCGGAGGATTAAAGAGGTAGATACCTTTGTCCTGGAGCAATGTTTTCAAACGACGAAATTTCTATCTGCGGAGGAGGTGGGATTCGAACCCACGGTGCAGTTACCCGCACACCGCTTTTCGAGAGCGGCACCTTCGACCACTCAGTCACTCCTCCTTAAAACACTTTGCTTCGCAAGGTGTTTGGGCGATCAATTACATGGTAATTGATCGAGTCCTCGTTCCCGCCTCGTGCGGGATCTGGCATCCCGATGAGAACGGGATACTGCCACAGGATACCACCTTTTTGAGTTTTTTCAAAAAAATGGTATAGTGCTTGGCGTATCGTGTGATTCGCAAGCACACGGCCCTATCGTCTAGCGGCTAGGACGCGGCCCTTTCACGGCCGAAACCCGGGTTCGATTCCCGGTAGGGTCATCGCCACAACAAAACCGCCCACTCGGGCGGTTTTGTTGTGCGCGGTTGATATCGTATTCTAGACTTGGGGGTTGAACCCCCAAGTATGCTTCGTGCCGTGTAAAAAAATCACCCTCGACTGTGCACAGTCGAGGGTGTGATTGAGGTGGATTGTCCTCAACTGACATGGACCTTAATGGACGTGGTCTTGCCGTTTTTCTCCTCCTTAAACGACATCTGACTGAGGCCAAGACAGAGCAAGTACGCTCCAAGAGTCGTGATCACTTCGTCGATAACCTCAGGCTCAATACCACTCGCAAAACCAATGGACTCCACCATCAGACTTTTATCAATAAGCTCGATACTATCCATGGCGTATCTCCTTCATCCATCGGGTTCACTGCACTCAATCTCTTTCTTTTTTATACCCCAAACAAAACCATTTGTCCACTGTTTCTTCATGTGCTCCATGTGAGCACCATGAATATTCCTAGACTTGGGGGTTGAACCCCCAAGTTGGCTTCGTGTCGTATAAAATGAAGCCCCCGACCGCGTTACGCGATCGGGGGTCGAGTTATTTCCTCTCGTTACGGCAAAAACAAGAGATTAAAGATCACCCCCTCGTCTTCGTCTTTCGCATCCTCAAAGCAGACCTGGGAAAGACCAAGCCGCGCCAAATACAACCCAAAAGCAAGAATCACTTTGTTGACCGTGACAGGGTCGGTACCGGATGCCAGCGCGACGGAGTTCATGATCATCTCGCCATCAAGACTAGATTCGATGTCAGCCATGGCAATTCCCCTTTCTTAAAGACGCTTCTGCAACAATCAGTGGAGAGGAAAGAGTCCAATTTCTCCTTTTTTTATACGCCAAACCAAACCGCTTGTCCACCATTTCACGACCGCGCCGCGCAAAGCGCCACTCGGGAAATAACAAAACAAGATAGGGTGTGCTACCTCGCCGTTTCAGGCGACGGTGTTTGCCCCAGCAAGCGCTGTTGAGTTTCCGTGATCCGCTGATTCAGTTCACACTCTTTGAGGTGTATGGTATCAGTCGCAAAGGGACCAATAAGAGTTTGTATTAATATCCTACCAACCCCATTTGGCTTAATTGCCGTCCACCATGTCGGCGTCTCTTCTACTCCACCGGCATTACCATTTGAATTTTCCGATTTGCTGTCACAACTTTGATCAACTACCTCAAGACTTTTTCGTAAGGATTTCGCAATATCATTCACGGTTTCATGATAATGAAAAATATAACCCTCAAAACTACGAAACGTTCCCATCGCCATCTTGTGCATCATATATTCTCGCTTGAGAACAATCACGAGCGATGAACCATCAAGTTTATAGGTTCCCAATTCGCGGCGAATATCACTCGATAGCGATTCGGATATCGTTGTATGATCAAGAATACGGCCAATTGAGTCGATACTGATCCCGACAAGCGCGTTTGCGACAAGATGTTCAATAAGAAGAGGCTGCCCGCTATCCATGAGCTTCGCAAATCGAGCCGGTGCCATGGCAGTATCAAGAGCGACGTCAATGTGCCCCTCTTGCGCTTCAACGTACGACTTCACAGCAATAATCTTCGCCATGGATCGAACATCCTGCAAGCCACATAAGACAGCATCGATGCTATACACGTTCACCAAAGACGGACACTGGTACCCGGGTTTCTTTGACGCTTTGATAAACCCGCTCGTAACGTTGCCAAGGATATCAAGGTCAGCTGATGCCTTGTCCGTATTAATATCTTCGCCTTTTTCAAGCGCCGAATAAAGTTCGCTCGCGTCGGCAAAAGCGTTCTGCTCCGAAGTCGACAAATCACTAACCACCGGGAGTGCGAAGTGAGCATTGTCTGTTTTTGCTAATACTTCGATATTGGAAAGCAATAGGTCGGAATCATTGATCGTGGGGTCGTCAGTGTATACCTGCGAGAGAAGAGAAAAAATCACAACGGGGATAAACACCAGCAGTATCGGGATTTGTAGCGATAATTTTCGCATCGGGCCGGGAAACCCTCGCCGGTATATCCATGCGACAGAAACGAGAGCTAAATTAATGATGAGTACCCCCGTCCATGTAAAATCAACCGAGGTTGTATAACCCCCGTTCACCAGGCGAAGTACATCAATGATGATGGTACTGGTAGTATAAAACAGGAGAATCGGAAGAACCCAGCGCTTTAATCGAAAGACTCCGATACTATATATAAAGCTCACCATAATAGTGAGCACGGGAAGAGCAATACCACCGCCAATTAAGAGAAATGGCAATGGGGCGAATGAAAAAAAATCGGAGAAGTTGCTTATGTGCGAGAAGATTATTAATACCAGTTTAAATGTGGCGTAACACAAGGTAGCCAAAAGCACCACCGCGTACGCTCTTAAAAAATATCGCACCCATTTTGGCATCATGTTCTCGCCGATACCCAAGTCTCCCACACGGTCTTGCCCTTGATCAAGTTGCATGTGTCAATTTTACCAACTACACCAACCATTTGTCCACTGTTTCTTCATGTGCTACATTTGAGCACATGAATATTCTTGCGATCGAAACAAGTTGCGACGAAACGGCGGTCAGTGTCGTCGAAATGAAGGGCGAGTTCCCGCGGGCGACATTTACTGTGCACGCGAATGTCGTACTCTCGCAAGCAAAACTCCATGCGGAATACGGTGGCGTGTTCCCGTCCCTCGCCAAACGCGAGCACGCAAAAAATCTCGTTCCAATCTGCACAGAGGCGCTCACGCAAGCAAAACTCTATGAAAAAAGAGAGGCTCGCCCACTGGATCCCGCAACAAAAGATAGGCTCACCAAACTCTTCGAGCACGAACCGAAGCTCTTGAAACAATTTCTCGCGTTCATACCAACCCTCGCACAACCTACTATTGACGCGATTGCGGTTACTGCAGGCCCTGGGCTCGAACCGGCACTTTGGGTCGGGGTCAACTTTGCAAAAGCACTCTCGCTTGTCTGGAACACTCCGCTCATACCAATCAACCACATGGAGGGGCACATCTTCTCAGCATTCATCACGGGCGATTCGTTCACCCTTCCGGAGGTTGAGTTCCCCGCCGTTGCACTCCTTATCTCCGGAGGGCACACGGAGCTCGTCATCATGCACGGCTGGATGCGCTATGAACGAATCGGTGAAACACGTGATGATGCGGTAGGCGAAGCATTCGATAAAGTCGCTCGTATTCTTGGCCTCCCCTATCCCGGCGGTCCGGAGATCTCACGTATCGCGGAGAAAGGCAAGCAAAACAACGATTACACACTCCCCCGCCCCATGATCGCAAGCGGTGACCTCGACTTCTCGTTCTCGGGCATCAAAACAGCCGTGCTCTATATGGTAAAAAAGATCCCCGATCTTACCGAACAAACAAAAGCTGACATCGCGCGCGAATTTGAAACTGCCGTAACAGAAGTATTGGTAAAAAAGACACTGGCGGCCGCAGAATATGCCAATGCGCGAACGATCATTCTCGGCGGTGGCGTCACAGCAAACAAAACAATTGCGCATGCGATCCGAGGTGCCGCGGAAAAATCACTGATGATCACGTCCGTCTACACACCCTCGCTCACGCTCTCTGGCGACAATGCCGTGATGATCGGCGTTGCCGGGCTAGCGCGGATCTCTCGAGGTATAACCGTGATCAGTGACTCGATCAGAGCACGTGGCACCTGGCGACTCTAGGGTAGAAAAAATAGTTGGGTATGCTATTATAGCCTCATAAAAACAACAAAAAACAACAACAAAGAGAGCACTCCTCCTGATATCGACGAGCGACTGCTCAAACCCTACGACCCGACGGCAACGGAGGATCGGATCTACGCAATGTGGGAAAAAAGCGGGTTTTTTAATCCTGATGAATGTGTCGAGGCTGGTGTATGTAAGCCCGATGCCGAGTCATTTTCGATTGTTCTTCCCCCGCCGAACGTGACCGGCATACTCCATATGGGACATGCTGCAATGCTCGCGATTGAAGACATTCTTGTTCGATACAATCGTATGCATGGCAAAAAAACACTCTGGCTTCCCGGCACCGACCACGCCGCTATCGCCACACAAAGCAAGGTTGAGGGAATCATCTATAAAAAAGAAAAGAAGCACCGCCACGATCTCGGACGCGAGGAGCTTCTCAGGCGCGTCCGGCAATACGCGCAAGAAAGTCATGACACGATCACCAATCAAATCAGAAAAATGGGATCGTCTGTTGACTGGAGCCGCGAAGCATACACCCTCGACGAAGCACGTAGCCTCGCCGTCCGCACAGCATTCAAAATGATGTACGATGACGGACTCATTGATCGCGGTTATCGAATCGTAAACTGGTGTCCACAGTGCTATTCAACACTCTCCGACGATGAAGTGGAATACCAAGAAGGCACGGCAACACTCTACACATTTAAATACTCAAAAGATTTCCCATTCGAGATCGCGACCACACGACCGGAAACAAAGCTCGGCGACACGGCCGTTGCGGTACACCCCGATGACAAACGGTATAAAAAATATATCGGACAAACCTTTACTGTCGATCTCGGACACGGACCGCAAGAGATTCGTGTGATCGGTGATGAGCATGTCGAGCCGGAGTTCGGCACCGGAGCGCTTGGTGTTACCCCCGCGCACTCCATGGTGGACTACGAAATGGCGCAGAAAAACGACTTACCCGTCATCAAAGTTATCGATGAACGCGGACGCATGACAAAAGAGGCGGGAGCAGAATACGAAGGACTGAAGGTCAAACAAGCACGTGAGAAAATAGTCGAATGGTTCCGTGAAAACGACCTCATGGTTGCTGAAGAGGAAACACCGCAAAACTTGAGCGTATGCTACCGATGCGCCAAACCGATCGAACCGCTCCCTTCGCGGCAGTGGTTCATTATGGTAGATAAACCATTCACACTCAAACACTCAAAGATCAAAGGAATCAAGAGTGGGAGCACCGTCACACTGAAAGAACTCATGTACAAAGTCGTTGACACGAAACAGATTGGAATCGTTCCCGAGCGGTTCGAGAAGATATACCGCCACTGGATTGAGAATCTTCACTACTGGTGTATCTCACGCCAGATATGGTTCGGACACCGCATCCCGGTGTGGTACCGTTCAGCAGACACGAAGGACGGCTCAAGCGGCACCCAAAATGACAGTCGCAAAGTTGAAACATACGTTGGGCTGAAACCGCCCGAAGGTACAAACTGGGAACAAGATCCGGACACCCTTGATACATGGTTCTCAGCAGGACTCTGGACATTCTCCACACTCGGCTGGCCCGATAACGCAAACGTTGCACAGAAGGGGGTCCCCGGACCGGAAAATGATTTTGCCAATTTCCATCCGACAAATGTTCTTGAAACCGGCTACGATATCATCTTCTTTTGGGTCGCTCGTATGATCCTCATGACCACGTACACACTTGGTGATATTCCATTTGAGAATGTATATCTGCATGGACTGGTACGCGACGACAAAGGTCGCAAAATGAGTAAATCGCTTGGGAATATTATTGACCCACTCGACATGATCCCCAAATACGGTGCCGACGCAACACGCATGTCGCTTGTCATCGGCACAACCCCGGGCAATGATATGAAACTTTCAGAGAATAAGATCAAAGGATATAAACATTTCGCCAATAAGCTCTGGAATATAGCCCGTTTTGTCACCACAAACACAACCGATTTGGATCCGGACGCACGCGAAGAGCTCAGTGAAAACGATACAAAGCTTATCAACGAGCTCACTACGCTTACCACTGAGGTAACAACCGATATAGAAAAATTTCGTTTCTATCTTGCCGGTGAAAAACTTTACCACTACGCATGGCACCGCTTCGCCGATGATATCCTTGAGGAGAGCAAGGCTATTTTAAGTGGCGACGACCAAGCGAAACGCGCATCACGCCAGTGGGTGTTACGAGAGATTCTTTCAACGATTATCAAGCTCCTCCACCCGTTTATGCCCTTTGTAACCGAAGAGATCTGGGGTATCCTTAAGGATAAAGATGATCAACCACTCATCGTAACCCCATGGCCGAGCACTCCATAACAATCACCGAGGTATTCCTTATTGTTGCAGGCGGTATTGTACCGACGCTCATCTGGCTTTGGTTCTGGTTAAAAGAAGATAAAAAGCGCCCCGAACCCGGGCGCTTGATCATGATGTGCTTTACCGCCGGGTTCCTTTCGGTTGCGGTTGCGATCATTGCTGAAGGAATGATCCAGGGTATGACCAATCAGTTCTTCCCCGGCAAGATCATTATTCCTATAGCACTCTTTGCTCTCACTGAAGAGATTGTTAAATATCTTGCTGTTTACTTGATAGCGTTTCGCAATAAAAATTTCGATGAACCGATCGACGCGATCGTCTATATGATAACCGGCGCACTTGGCTTCTCTGCCATGGAAAACATCCTTTATATTACTGCGGCAATACAACAAAGCGGTCCGTTGCTTGGCGTTATTGCCGGGAATCTCCGCTTCGTTGGAGCAACACTTCTTCATATTGCCACCTCAGGAATCGTCGGCATTGCGATCGGTTTGGCGTTTTATATGAATGCAAAGAGAAAGCATACACATCTTGTCGCCGGGTTAATCACAGCTTCGTTATTGCATACCATCTTTAATTTATCTATAATTAGTACCAAGAACATCGGCGACATCCTATTTGTCTTTTTGATCCTATGGCTTGTCATCGTCATAATGATGCTCTTCTTTGAAAAAGTGAAGAAAGTTCGTCCGGAAACAAGTATTCCATTATCAACCCAATAACCAATAAACTCATGAAGTTAAGCAGAGATAAAGATAAAAAATCGTTCTTCGAGCGACTAACAGGAAGTGTCAGCTCTGACAGTGACGATTACGAAGAAGATGAGGCGGAAGAACTTCTCGAAACACCAAAAGAAAATACGTGGATCGAAGAAGATAATGAAGAGGGTCAGCTGACCGTCGACGTCTATCAGACCAACGAAGACATTATCATACAAACCATGGTTGCCGGGGTCCGACCGGAAGACCTCGACATTGCGATATCACGCGACATGATTACGATCAAAGGCAAGCGCGAACGCCACAATCACAGCACTCCCGACGATAATTATTTCTACCGCGAACTCTACTGGGGAACATTCTCTCGAACGATCCTCCTTCCACAAGAGGTCGAGCCTGAATCAGCAGAGGCATCTGAAAAGCATGGTCTTCTTACCTTAAGGCTTCCCAAAATCGACAAAGAGAAGCAACTGAAGATAAAAGTTAAGACGGGATAATTTTTCACAATTCATGCCACAAGAAGGGGCCCCAAAACAAAATACGACGGAGATTTCCGAGGAAACAAAAGAAAGCGCAAGTAGTGCTGATACGGAGACGCTCGCGGAAATAAAAGAAAGCGCAAGTGGTGGCGACTTTGATCATACTCGCGATCTTTTTGAAACCCTTCCTGACGGGGAGCTAAAAACTGACGCAGCAACTGCGATCGCAACGGCGCTTATAATATCGGGCAATGAGCGTGGCGCCCAAGCATACTTACAAGAGATTCCCGATGAATGGGATCGGTTGGCAGCCCTATCAGATGTTGTCCATGATACCCTAAGGACCAAAAAGGCAGAAGGTAGGGAGTTACTGCAAGAATTGCTTAGCACCATTTCTGATGAAATTGACCAAGATAAGGCACGTGAGGTTCTCTTGCATGCGGACGAAGATCCGAGCGCTGACCAGATCATAGAAAATGAAGCGGAGGAAGCGGCAAAAGCCGGAAACTTTGAACAAGCAATCGACCGCGCAGGTGCAATACAAGACGATCGATCACGCTCACAAGTACTCTCTCAGGTTTCGTGGGAAATATTGAAGCACTTTTATAAAATTAAGGACGAAAATGACCGTAAGAGTTGCTTTGACATGGCGTGCTATGCGCTTGACCAAATACCCGATCCAAAGGACAAAGCCGCGGCGGCGATGAATATCCTTATCCAAGGGAAAAAGAGCGGAGAAGCAGAGGAGGCATCTCCCCTAGTGTCTGAACTGTTTGAAAGCATTGAAATGCAAAAAGAATATTCAGCACTTGCTGGCATGACGCCCGAAAAAGCACAAGAGGGTGGGACTGATAAGGTTGCATCTAGCAAACTCTGGAAAGAATTCAACGAAACCGGAAAGTAACTTTCTGTTTTTAAACTCACCAAAAAACCGCCCCCATGGGCGGTTTTTTGATCGTGGTGCCGAGGGCCGGGCTCGAACCGGCGACCCTTCGCTCTTCAGGCGAATGCTCTAGCCAACTGAGCTACCTCGGCAATAAGGGCAAGTCAGGAATAGACTCTACAACATCCTGTGTTTTTTTGAAACCGGATGTAAGACCAAGATACACATTCTCTATCTTGTCGACATATGGCTGTAAGAAATACAATAGACCAAGAAATGAGGCGACGACGATCACCCAGTAAACCCCGTTGATAACCCGGCTCCAGATCATCGATTGATGAAGCCGTTTGATCATCCGATGATTATCCTTGGAGATCCGCAAGTTCTCCTGCAACAAATTTTCAATTTCCTCGGTATCCATATATTCCCTACAAAAAGGATTATAGCAAAACAGCGCTCAAAAATCAAAACACAAAAGCGCCAATAAATGACGCTCGTGTGCTATCCGGAGAATCTGCCGGTGGCCGTGAAATACATCACATTCCTTCCTTTGTTCACAAACGATCTCTGAGGAGAGAGATTTCTGTCTTACAAGAAGACAAAAGATGTTTGCGTGCAAGAAGACGAAATAAGTCTTACAAACGGTGTCGGACAAGCCGTACCGAGTTTCAGACGATCGACCACCGGCAGATTCCCAAGATATTTTATATTGTACTACATCTCTTTGAAGACTCAAACTCAGTGCTTAAGTCCTCAAATGATGGGGAGTTCCGCGCGGCTCGGGTGAGCGTTGCGGAACTCCCGTTGTGTGTTTTTGTTTTATGAGGGGACACACAAACCCTCACAACCGAAGTAAGGTCGGGAATCCTTGAAATAGCGCAAGAATCCCCGACGAATCACGCTCAGAGTGCCTTTGAGAGCATCCTGAGCGTGAACATCAAAGCTCTCACGGGGACCCAGAGGATCCACCAAGAGATCTTCATAAAAACCTTCATCTTTTTCTCCTTACCCCAGATCCCCGGGGCACGGGTCCCGCTTTGAAGCGGGATGGTTTTGAATGTGCTCTCTACGTGGGGTGAAACCCCCACGTAGGTCTCTCACCTATTGAGAGAATGACGGAGATGAGTGTTTGTGAACTGTACGAGCCATATATATGTTGTATGCTCCGTTCACCACTCTCTCCTCTCCGTTATTCTTCCAATAGTACTCTGTGTATTCACTTGGGGGTTGAACCCCCAAGTAATGAAAAAAGCGGCTTTGAGGTCCCCTTTTCGGAACGAATTCCTAAGAAAGAGACCTCAAAACCGCTTTTGGTTTCTTGGTGTTTTTGGCACAAGGGAACACAGAGTGTGTGTTTCCGGTGACTCTCTCCTCAAAGAATCTTTGTTATGTAGATGTAAAGTACTTGATACTTTATCTCACTTTTTATAGTTTACCATATATCTATATTTCTGTCAAGTTCTTCTTTCGCCGCTCAATTCTGCCGTTTCTGCTTTCCGTAACTTTTATCAGTATAGCATATTGTTATACTGTTGTCAAGCATTGCTGGAGGTATTTAGATCAAATCTAAATACTATGATTTGGTCTCTCTACGTACATCTTTTGATCAAATTTTGTAATCCGGAGTATACTATAGTTCATGCCAGAGAAATTTGAATCGGTAAAACAGAAGCAGGAAAACATAAAAGAAAGTGCCCCAAAAGTAGAGCTTTTTCATGTAAGTGGCTTCAAGGAGTTTGCCGAGAAAGAGGAAGGAGATTCTCTGCTCCTGGAACCGGGACCGCAGGGTGCCGAAGGAAATGGAGTATATTTTTCCGAACACGCACCGCGTTTCAAAGCGGCGGAGGGTGCACAAAAACAGGGAGTAGCCGCGGTAATCGTCATAGAGGCGGATTCTACAGCGGGATGGTGGCGCTCCAAAGGATATGTAACGAAAAAATTCGGACGGCCGCGCACGTGGCACAGTGATGAAAAAGATATCCGGCTCACCGTCAAAAAAGCAGAATTGATTGATGGAGTGAAGTATCTGCACTGCGATTGGGATTGGGAAAATATGCCCGAAGAATAACAAAATATCACTAATGATCTCCTTTTTTATCCGACATCCGGCACGCAAACCGTTGAGATCGTTTTAAGCGTATATGTGATTACACACCCTAACTCGAATATATTTTAAAAAATATTCGATTGAAAAAAGAAAGGGCGCATCACTCGTGAGAATGATGCGCCCGGGGTTGTTCCTTAGAACGAGGGGGACGGTTCTTATCCTGCCCAGCTTCTCCGCAAGTGGGAGAGAGGTGCAATTACCCGTTTAGGAGTCTCTTTGCCAGAAACTCACCCTGTCGTTCTTTCGGAACATGTGGACTAGCCGCGGTTGGTCTTCGCGAACGCCTCCTCGACCTGTTCGCGCACCATGATCTCGATGAACTCCATGAGTTCATCGAACGGGACGCCGGTGGTCTTCGCCTCGTTTCCGATCTCACGCCTGAAGTTGGGCGTGAGCCGGATACCGTCCTTGCGAAGCTTACGCTTAATGAGAAGCAGTGCGATCTGACCCTTGCGAATGTCGTCCATAACGGACCTCCTGTGAATGTACTGTTGCCACGAAATCCTCGTAGCCAGGATTCCCAAGTTCATCTTAGGAATACCTTAATATATAGTAGAAAACAAACCTGCTGTCAAGTCAAATCGTGGCAAAAAAAATCAATATTTTATGGCTTTTTTGAGATTTTGTATTGGATTAAAAATTTTTCTTTCCCTTAAACGAAATCGTGAATTCCGTTTGAGCCGAAAACACAATACGCGCGAGCCACCGAGCAGAGCGAGACGGCCAGCTCTGACTTGCACTTTCCTTTCCGGTGTATCTATACAACCACGCTCGAACGTATTTTAGCAAGAATGTCTGACAATTCCCACGCGCGGAGCGCGTGGTGGCTCGAAACGAAATCGTACGCTCTCGCCCCGCCTC
>Ga0114931_10003122_pt1 | contig 21031 bp, 23 predicted proteins | sample 2SBtaG_FD_89579 | JGI IMG/M metagenome (GOLD analysis project Ga0114931, IMG submission 89579) | Deep subsurface microbial communities from Kolumbo volcano to uncover new lineages of life (NeLLi) - 2SBTROV14_V59a metaG | ecosystem: Environmental > Aquatic > Marine > Volcanic | place: Kolumbo...
CTTGACGTCATCCCCACCTTCCTCCGGTTTGACACCGGCAGTCTCGCTAGAGTCCCCACCCGAGGTGCTGGCAACTAGCGATAGGGGTTGCGCTAGCTAAGGGACTTGACCCGACACTTTACAGCACGAGCTGACGATGGCCATGCACTACCTCTCGGCTCGTCAGGTAAGCCCTTCAGACTGACCTTCATCCTGCCGTCGCCCCTAGTGAGATTCTCTGCGTTGAGTTAGATTAAACCGCACGCCGCACCCCTTGTGGTGCTCCCCCGCCAATTCCTTAAAGTTTCAGTCTTGCGACCGTACTTCCCAGGCGGCGAGCTTAACAACTTCTTTTCGACACTGCGCAAACCCGTAGTTTACGCAACACCTAACTCGCAGTGTTTACGGCTAGGACTACTCGGGTATCTAATCCGGTTCGCTCCCCTAGCTTTCGTCCCTCACAGTCGGATCCGTTCTGGTCAGATGCCTTCGCCATCGGTAGTCCTCTGGGGATTATACCATTTTACCGGTCCCCCCGGAATACTTCTGACTCCTCCCGGTCCCTAGTTTGCCAGTCTCTTCTGCCATCTGCTAGGTTGAGCCTAGCAATTTCACAAAAGATTTAACAAACCTGCTACGGACGCTTTAGGCCCAATAAACGCGATTGCCACTTGGGGCGCTGGTGTTACCGCGGCGGCTGGCACCAGTCTTGCCCACCCCTTATTCGCCAAGAGTTCTAATCTTTGCAAAAGCCTATGCTATGCATAAGCACTCAGGATTCCCCTATCACACTTGCGTGCATTGTAGAGGTTCCGCGCCTGCTGCACCCCATAGGGCTGGGACCAGTATCTCAGTGTCCCTCTCCGGGCTACCACTCTCATGGCCCGTACGGATCTTCGGTTTGGTGGGCCATTACCCCGCCAACAGCCTAATCCGCCGCCGTCTCATCCTTAGGCTCGAGTTTGGGAAATAAATCATTCCAGATATAATTTCCTATCAGGTATTAACCTCAGTTTTCCGAGGGTATCCCTGACCTAAGGGCAGATTAACGACGTGTTACTGAGCATTTCGCCTCTCTTACGAGAAGACTTGCATGGCTTAGTCGAATCCTGATAGCAGCAATCTCCCGCAGGATCAACGGGAAATCGTTCTTTAAAATCCTGCTTTCGCGTTCGGTCGCATTGTTTATTTAAAACTTTAGAAGTACGTATTGTGTACGTCACAAGAAACTTGAATTGTCGGTTCTTTTTTTGCGTTTCTTATTACATTCCTACCAATACTTGATTTTTTGATTCAAGTACCATAAATTGTTTCTCTTTCGTCATGCTAACGACCCTAAGGTCTCTGACAGAATGGGGTTGATGTGTAGAAAATTCGGATTTGAATTTTCGCATATCACATCTTTGTGAATGTGAGAATGTTAAGGAAAAATACACTGTTTATAAATCTTACGCTAAATTTTGATATATTGATTTTTGTTCTTTTTCTACTTATTACTTTATTATATATATGCTCCGCAGGAAAACTTTATATAATAGTATACATAATAATATATTGCAGGTGGTCCAAAGGATAAAACATGACCGTTACTTAAATGATTTATGTGAAAAAATAAGACCCGTCTATGACAAGGTATCTACCAACATCCTCCTGTATTCTAAAAAAAGCAAAAGATTAATTGCAGAGATTGATATATTGGCTCAACGTGGCGATGAATTGTATGTTTACGAAGTAAAATGTAGTTATCGGCCTGTAAAAGCAAGAAAACAGCTTAGAAAAATTAAGAAATTGATGCCAAATATAACTAAAGCATTCTTCTTTTGTGGTGAATCAGGGACTATAGAAACTATGGCTTAGAAATTGTTATAGAAAAAAATTAGACGTATCTATCTTATTTTATCTGTCTCTTTCGCTTCTCTTTTTTCATTCTTTTACGCTGCCATTTCCATCTCATTTGGCCTTTCTTTTTCCAGCGTCTTGAACTTCTCTTCATTCTTAGTCTTCTTCACAACTGTTGAATTGTTGCTACGTTTACCTCCATTACATTTAATGTAAATCTTGATACCTCGAGGAAAAAGGGATTTGTTTATAAAAGTTTGTAAAAGAAGACGTTGTTCGTAATATTTACTTCTTTGAAAACTATCACAACCTGTTGCGTCAATAGTCATTTAAGCAGGTTTTTCTTCAGCAGTTGTTTTGCTAAAAATGTTTCGAAGCCAAGGGGAAAAAATTCTATTTAACAAGCCAAATCCAAATAATTGCTGCTAAGACTATTGCCACAACATAGAACACAGGCACTATCTTTTGTTTCTTCTTTCCTATTCTTATCCATGGATAATAGTCTGAGAAGCTTGTGTAGAACTCTTTTAGTTTGACTGCCGGATTTACAACGTACCAGAAGAAGTCTTCTATTACTAGTCCTGTTATGTATGCTATGACTAGTATCCAAAATAATTCAGCGTTCCAACCAGAGACTATTAATGGCAGTGCCAATAGTGCTGGATACATTATTACAAATAAGAAGAAATGATACGCAGTTATTTCAATTCCTAAAAACTTTTTTTTCCAACCTAATTTTCCTTTTGACCAGGAGTTTCTTCCTTCTGAATATGCTTCCCAAAAAGAGGTTGCAATCATTGCAACATATACAAGAATAAAAACCCATAAAAAATTCATTTTTAGCTTATGAAACTTCCAAGTTCTTTTTTGAACAATTCTACTTCTTCGACTGGTGTTGGATCTGTTCTGTACCTTAGCGCTAAATAGTATGATGTCCAGTCGCCTATATAGATTGCCGTAAATAATCTTACTAGTGGAGTTTCTCCTTTTATGAGCATTTCAGTTACGTTTATTCCATTCTTTCTGTAATGTTCTTTGGTTAGTTCCATTCTCTTTACCATTCGACTAAATTCATCTCCACTTCGAATGATTATACAATAAAAGTCTGCCACATTATTTCTAGTTGCGGATAATTCGTTATGATTTAGTTCTGAGAATTCATTGTAAAAAGCCATTGTTTTTGCATTTTCGTTTAGTTGTGTTTTCCACCTGTAAGCTGCAGGTATAAAGTTTTCTGCTGCGTAGATTAAGGGTATTTTTCCATTTAGTTTATCAGACATTTTTAATCCCATATCTTCATACATTGCTTTATCTAGTGTTTTTGCAAGTCTGTCTACTTCTGTTTTTTTACTATCTATCATCCCTGCATTTTCTAGTATTCTTAGCATTGGAAAAAATGAGTATGCAATTGCAACTCTTGGTTGTAGTCCTTTTGGCAGTCTTATAATTTCATGTCTATTGGTTTTTGCTAATTCTGCTAGTTTTCCACCTGTTGTCATACAGATTATTTGTGCGTTCTTTCTAACTGCTTCTTTGTATGCAGATATTGTTTCTTCTGTATTTCCAGAGTAGCTACTTGCAATTACTAATGTTTCTTTGTCAACTTCAGTTGTTAGTTTGTATTGTCTGTTTACTATTATGTTTAGTTCTGAGAGATAGTTTTTTAGTATATCTCCTCCTATTGCACTTCCACCCATGCCTAAAACCACTACTTTGTTTGCTTTTTGGACTTTTAAGTCCTGTCCGTGTCTGTATGCTTCTTTTATGTGAAACGAAAATCCTTTGATTACACTTCTCATATCTGATTTATCATAAGAAAAAAAATCTTCTGGGAACTTTTCTAAGTCTTCATCTTCTATTGTTACGTCGTTTTTCATTTAACCACCTTGATTTTTCAATCTTTTTTGAGTTTATATACTTTACGAAGTTAAAGAGCAATATTAAGCAATAAATGAATATAAAAAAGTAAATGTTTTTAATAATTCTTTTTTTCTTTTTCTTATGAAATTTTTTATTAAGACTTATGGTTGTGCTCATAACCAGGCAGATTCTGAATTCATGGCAGGGTTATTATGTGAAGATGAAAACTTAAAAGTTAATTCAGTTGATGAAGCAGATTTAGTTATTATTAATACTTGTACTGTTAAAGATCCGTCTGAAAAAAAGTTTTTCTCTGAACTTAAAAGAATGACTAAACCAGTTATTGTTGCAGGTTGTATTCCTCAGTCAGATAGTGAAAAACTCAAGGATTACTCACTCATTGGTGTTAGGGCTATTACTAGAATTATTGAAGCTGCAGAGAAAACATTGAGAGGAGAAAAAGTTCAGTTCTTAGATGATGAGCAAACTATTAATCTTCCTAGAATTAGAAAAAATGAGTTTGTTGAAATTATTCCAATCTCAAATGGTTGCATGGGTCACTGTACTTTTTGCAAGACTAAACAGGCAAGGGGCGAACTTAAGTCTTTTGATAAAAAATCTATTGTTGATATGTTTAGACAAGCATTAAATGATGGTGTAAAAGAGGTTTGGCTTACATCCGAAGACCTTGGTGCGTGGGGTCTTGATATAAACTCAACTTTACCACAACTCCTAAAAGATATTCTTAAAGTTAATCGAAATTTTAAACTTCGACTTGGCATGATTAATCCAGAATATGTTAAAATGTACAATGATGAATTAATTAAAATTCTTCAAGATGAACGTGTTTTTAAGTTCCTTCATGTTCCGGTTCAATCTGCAAGTAATAAAGTTTTAAAACTAATGGGCAGACCCTACATTATTGAAGATTTTAAGGATTCAATTCTTAAAATAAAAAGTGTCATACCTAATCTTACTTTAGCATCTGATATCATATGTGGCTTTCCAAACGAGGAAGATGAGGACTTTGAAAAAACAGTTAAACTTGTCAGAGAACTAAAAATTCCAGTTCTTAATATTTCTAAGTTTTATGCACGACCAGGAACACCTGCTAAGAAGTTAAAACCAATTCCGACACATATTGTAAAAGAACGCTCAAAGAGACTTTCTGATATGCGCCAAGATATTATTGATAATTCTTTTTGGATTGGTCAGGTGCAAGAAATTCTTGTTGATAACACTGGAAAGAATAACTCATTCGTTGGCAGAAATGATTCTTATAGACCGGTTGTCTTGAAGGGTGATAATCTTCTTGGGAAAAAAGTTAAAGTAAAAATAATATCTGAAAATAAAGACAACCTTGTGGGTGAAATCATCAACTAGGTATAATCTTACCTTATCACATAAAAGATAATTTGTTGCCTGTCGATACAGACTAAAAATCTAAGATTCATACTAAGTATAATTAACTCACACTTCATCATATAAATGCAAATATTTAAAAAAACAAGCTTTCTCTAAACAGATTATGAAAGAAAGAGTTACTCTAACATTGGACAGAGATCTTATCCAAAAGATTGACAGGACAATAGATTTGCACAAGATAAAGAATAGAAGTCACGCAATTGAAATGCTTTTAAGACAAGCAATCGGACTTGATAGACCAACCAAAGCAGTCATTCTTGCTGGTGGAAAAGGAACAAGGCTAAAACTTCTATCTAAAGATAAGCCAAAGCCACTTATGGAGATTAAAGGAAGGTACATAATCGAGTACAACATAGAACTATTAAGGCGTCACGGGATTAAAGACATCATAATCCCTGTTGGGTACAAAGCTGAGGAATTTAAGAAAGCTTTAGGAGATGGAAAGAAATATGGTGTAACTATAACATATGTTGAAGAAAAAAACCCTCTTGGAACAGCAGGTCCACTTAAACTTGCAAAAGCATTATTAAAAGAACCATTCATTGTGTGCAACGCAGATGAATTAAAAGATATAGACTTAGCAGATATGATTGCATTTCACGCATCAAATAAAGCTTTAGCAACAGTTGCACTTACAACTGTTAAAGATCCAAGCGCATATGGAGTTGCACTTCTTAATGGAAACAAAATTATGACTTTTATTGAAAAACCTAATAAGGATAACGCACCATCAAACTTAATCAACGCAGGATTATATATTCTTGACCCTCAAGTAATTGATTACATACCTGAAGGATTCGCAAAGATTGAAACAGATGTATTTCCAAAGCTTGCAGCAGAAGAAAAACTCTGTGGATATCCATTCAGTGGTCAATGGTTTGATACTGGAACTCCTGAAAGATTCAAAAACGCAAAATCAAAATGGAGAGGCTTTTTACAGTAATTAGGAAGAGGTGTTTTTTATGAGTATATTCAAAGCTTATGATATTAGAGGAGTTTACAAAAAAGAACTTGACGAAGAACTAGCTTACAAAATTGCAAGAGCATTTGTAGTATTTACAGGTGCAAAACAAGTGCTTGTTGGACGAGATGCAAGGATTGGTTCAGAAGCAATATTTCCTCATGTCTTAAAGGGATTGACAGATCAGGGAGCTGATGTGATTAATATGGGTCTTTCAACAACTCCAATGTTTAATTTCACACAAGCACATCACAAGTTTGAAGCAGGCTTAATGGTCACAGCATCACATAACCCAAAAGAATATACTGGCATGAAGATAAACACAGTTGGTGCCTCTCCTTTAACAGGCGAGAGTGGCATAAAAGAAATTGAAGAACTAATAAAATCAAACAAAGACTTTCCAAGCCCAGAGATGCAAGGAGGAATTGAAGAGATTGATTTTCTTGGAGAATATGTTAATTATATTTTAAGTCTTGCAAAAGATACAGGTAAATTAAAAGTAGTGGTTGATGCAAGTAATGGTTTTGCAGGAGTGATTTCAAACTTAGTCTTTTCAAATATTGAATCAGAAATTATACCTTTAAACTTTGAACCTGATGGAAATTTTCCTGGTCACGATCCAAACCCATTAAAGGGAGATAGTCAAATTCAAGCAAAAGAAAAAGTTAAAGAAACAGGTGCAGACTTTGGTTGTTTATTTGATGCTGATGCAGATAGAATAATATTTGTTGATGAAAAAGGCCAAACAGTTCAGCCAGATTTTATTGCTGCAGCAATTGCAAAGTATTCATTAAAAATAAGTCCTGGCGATAAAATACTATTTGATTGCATATCTTCAAAAGTAATTCCAAAGACCATAGAAGAAAATGGTGGAGTACCAATTGTTACAAGAGTTGGTCGTTCATTCATTTATCTCATGGCTAAAGAAAAAGATGTTATCTTTGGAGCTGAGGCATCAAGTCATTATTATCATCGCGAAGTTTACCATTCAGATAACGGACTATTAACAATTCTTAAAGTTATGAAGATAATTTCCTTAGAACAAAAACCATTATCTGAAATTGTTGCACCATTCAATATTTTTGCACATTCAGGTGAAGTGAACATAAAAGTTCAAGATAAAGAAAAAAGTATTGCAAAAGTAAAAGAAGAATTTAGTGATGGAAAACAATCATTTATGGATGGAATTTCTGTTGATTATGAAGATGTTTGGTTTAATGTTAGACAGAGTAATACCGAGCCAGTTTTAAGGATAAGAATTGAAGGCAAAAACAAGGCTCTTGTCGAGGAAACAAAGCAAAAAATCTTAAAGTTAGTTTCATAATAAACTTTATAAACCCCTTATGAGTTCTTTTTCTTCATAAGAGAGAAAGGGAGAGCGAGATTAAATATTTCTCTTCGGATAAACTAACCGGGAATAAAATAAAATGGCAAATTTGATGCCTACGCTTAAGGAAAAGAAACGATATGTTGTTTATGAAATATCCAGTGATAAACCTATGGGCGTTGACTCAAAAAAAGTCGTTGAAAAAGTTCAGTCAATAATGGGAGTTTTTGACTCTGCAAAAGCAGGACTTATGAATGCACATTATAATCAGAAAACTCAGAGGGGTGTAATTAGGGTGACTACAAAATACGTTGACAAATTAAGAACAAGTCTTATGTTAATAGAAGATATTGACAATGAAGATGTATCTATTCGCACAATTGGCGTAAGCGGGATACTACAAAAAGCAAAACACATAGCAGGGTGATATGAATGGAACCAGTTCAACATCAAATGATGGGATATGATAGGGCAATAACAATGTTTAGTCCTGACGGAAGGCTACTTCAAGTAGAATACGCAAAAAAAACAGTAAAACTTGGCAACACAGCTATTGGACTAGTCTGCAAAGATGGAGTAATTCTCGTAGCAGATAAAAGAATAGTTGATAAATTAGTTGTTCTTGACGCTATTGAAAAAATATTTCAAATAGACGATCACATAATGGCAACTGCTTCAGGAATAATATCTGATGCAAGAGTTTTAGTTGAAAGAGAACAAGTAAAAGCTCAACAACACAGAATTACATATGACACACCAACAGATGTTCTTAGTGTTGTAAAAGATGTGTGCAATCTAAAACAGATGTGTACACAATCAGGCGGACTTAGACCTTTTGGTGTTTCACTTCTTGTTGCAGGAATTAAGAATGGGAAACCAGAACTCTATGAAACCGATCCAACAGGAATCTACAACCAATACTTAGCAACAGCTATTGGTGAAGCAGAAACTGAGATTAAAGAAATTCTTTACAAAGATTATAAGGAATCAATTACAATCGAAGAAGGATTAAAACTTTGCATTAACGCTCTAAAGAAAGTCCTTAACCATGAGTTTGACGAAAAAAGAATTGATGCGTCATACATCAAGATTGGTGAAGATGAAATGAAGAAGGTTTCAAGAGAACAAATAAAGAAAATTTTGAAATAATATTCAGTAAGTAAGAAACAAATAAGTAAAAAACAAAAACAAAGAATAAAACAAAGAACAACTAAAGGATTAAAATGAAAGGACAGCAACTCTTTGACCACCAAAAAATTGACATTAACTTGGGTAGACTTAAAACTCATGGTAATATTTTTGAGGTAGTCGTCGATCCAGACTTAGCCATTGACTTCAGGAATGGAGTTAAGGTTGACTTAGAAGATGTTCTAAAAGCTCAAGAAGTATTTAACGATGCTAATAAGGGCTTGCAGGCATCTGAAGAAGAGATAAAAACTGTTTTTGGAACAAATGATCCAATAGAAGTTGCAAAGAAAATTCTCAAAGAAGGAGAAATTCAACTAACAGCTGAATACAGGGAAAAAGTGCGTGCACAAAAAAAAAGTAAGATAATAAATATTATCCAAAGAAACGCCATTGACCCAAAAAGTGGTATGCCACATCCTCTCAATAGAATTGAGAATGCTTTTGCAGAAGCAAAAATTCATATTAATGAATTTAAAAAAGCAGAAGATCAGGTTAGTGAGATTGTAAAAAAATTAACGCCTGTTCTTCCAATAAGGTTTGCTCAAAAAATCTTGCAGGTTATTATACCTGCAGAACATGCGTCCAAAATCTATGGTAAAATCCAAAGTTTAGGTCAAATAAAAAAAGAAGAATGGCTAAATGATGGTTCGTGGCATGCAGATGTAGAAATACCTGCTGGCCTTCAAAACGAAGTAGTAGATGAGATTAATAAAGAGACACGTGGTGATGCAGACATCAAAATAAGGTGAAAACAAATGGGAAAATTGTTAGTAAAAGACAAAGATGTTGTTGTTCCAGGAGAAGTTTTAGCAGAAGGTATGGATTACTTACCTAGCTATGGAACGTACAGAAAAGACGATAAGATTTACGCAGAGAGAGTCGGCTTAATTTCAGTCGACGGAAAAGTCCTTAAGAGTATTGCACTCTCAGGAAGATATCTTCCTAAAAAGAATGATACAGTTATAGGAAAAGTTTTTGACATCCTAATTAGCGGATGGAGAATTGACATTAACAGCGCATATTCATCTGTTCTTCCACTTCAGGAAGCTTCATTTGATTATATTCAAAAGGGAGCAGATTTATCAAAAATTTTTGCTCTTGGTGAATGGGTTGTTGGCAAGATTACAAGAGTAACTTCACAAAACTTAGTGGATCTTTCAGTGAAAGGACCTGGTCTTAGAAAACTTCATGGTGGAAGAATTATAAAAGTTAGCCCTACTAAGGTTCCAAGAATTATTGGTAAACAAGGCTCAATGGTTTCTATGATTAAAGATACTACTGGTTGTCGAATTACAGTTGGACAAAATGGTGTTATTTGGCTTGAAGGAGAACCTAAAGCTGAAATATTAGCTGTTCAAACAATCAAAAAGATTGAACAAGAAGCTCACAAGAAAGGTCTTACTGACGAGATAAAAGTTTATCTGGAAAAAAATAGTAAGGACTTAAAAACTGAATATTCTGCACCTAAAAAAGATGACAAAAAAGTAGATACAAAGAAAGCTAAAGACTCAAAACCTAAAGCAAAGGTTTTGGATGTCAAAGAGAACAAGCAGGATTAGGTGATTATTATGACTTACAAAAAAAGATTAGATGGAAGAAAGTTTGACGAAACAAGAGAAATCGAAGCAAAAACTGGAGTAATTAAGAAAGCTGATGGTTCAGCATACTTTAGAATTGGAAAAACCGCAGCTTATGCAGCAGTTTATGGTCCAAGAGAACATTTTCCAAGATCTCAACAAGATCCAAAGAAAGGAGTTCTTAGATGCAATTATAATATGATGCCATTTTCTGGTGCTGGTGACAGGGTAAGACCTGGTCCAAACAGAAGGGCAAAAGAAATCTCAATGGTTACAAAACTAGCATTAAACCCAGTTGTTGATTTATCAGATTTTCCAAATGCGGTTGTGGATGTTTTTATTGAACTTCCTCAAACTGATGCTGGTAGTAGATGTGCAGGTATTTCTGCAGCTTCAATGGCTCTTGCAGATGCAGGTATTAAGATGAAGGACATGGTTTCAGCTGTAGCAGCAGGTATTGTTGATAACACTGTTGTTGTTGACCTGGATTATCCTGAAGAGGCTTACGAAGATGGAGATGTCGCTGACATTCCTGTTGCAATGATTCCAAGCACAGAAGAAATTACTCTTCTTCAAATGGATGGTAAGATTAGCAGAGAAGATTTAAAGAAAGCTCTTGAATTAGTCAAAGAGCCTCTTAAGAGAATTGCAGAGATACAAAGAACTGCAATAAAGGAGAAGTACCAATGAGAATAACAAAGATGAATAAAGACTTAAAAAATCACGTTGAAAAAGCGCTCATGCAAAATGTTAGAATTGATGGAAGAAAAAATGATGAATTTAGAAAAATCAAAATTGAAACTGGCGTTGTTGCTACGGCTGAAGGTTCTGCAAAATTAACTTGCGGAGACACTAAAATTATTGCAGGTGTTAAACTTGGAATTGGAACTCCTTACCCTGATACTCCTGATGCAGGTGTATTAATGACTGGAGCAGAATTATATCCTATGTCAAACCCTGACTTTGAGAGCGGTCCTCCAAGTAGTTACGCAATTGAAATAGCAAGAGTTATTGATAGAGGAATTAGAGAATCAAAGACTATTGACACTAAGAATCTTTGCATTGAAGCAGGTCAAAAGGTTTGGATGGTTAATGTTGACATTGGACCTGTAAATAGCGATGGAAATCTTATTGATCTTGGTGCTTTGGCTGTTATGGCTGCTCTTAAGAATGCTAAATTTCCTGAATTAAAGGATGGTGTCCCTGACTATAAACATTTGTCAAAGAAATCACTTCCTGTAAGTAGGACTCCTGTTGAAATTACAGTTCATAAAATTGGAAAAAGTTTAGTTGTAGATTTAACTCACGAAGAAGAAAAACTTTCAGATGCAAGATTAACAATTGCCGTTCTTGAAGATGATACTCTTTGTGCCATGCAAAAAGGTGGAGAAACTCCTTTAACCATGGAAGACATTGATTCAATGATTGAACTTGCAATCAAAAAGAGCAAGGAATTAAGAAAACTCTTATAAGTGAGAGCTAGTTTCGAGGTGTTAATATGTTCGAAATTCAACCAAACAAGGAAAAATTTACTAAGTATGAGATGGCTCGTATGATTGGAAGCAGAGCGCTTCAAATTTCTATGGGTGCTCCATTTTTGGTAAAGGTTACTCCAAAAAGGCTTGAAGAGCTTAAATATAATCCTGTTGAGATTGCAAAGCTTGAGTTTAATGAAGGAGTTCTTCCAATTACTATTAAGAGAATTCTGCCTTATGAGCGAAGAAATGCTCAGGAAGCAAAATAATTTTTTTTTAAGCTTTTTTAAATAATTTTTTATATTTAAACTTTTAATTCTATTTTTATGTCTTTGATTATTAGAAAAGCAACTAAAAAAGATGCAACTAGTTGTTTAAAGATTTCTGACCTTCCAGAGTTAATGGTGGCTGATGATTTTAAAGCTGATGAATCTTATTTTGAGGATGCTGCTGAAATGGGCGTTTTCTTAGTTGCTGAAGAAAAAAATGAACAGACAAATAATAAAGAGATTCTTGGTCTTGTTCTTGGTTTTAAACTTACAACTAAAGATGTTTTGCTTGACTTATTGGTCGTTAAAGAAGACACAAGAGGACGAGGCATTGGTACAAAACTTATGCAGGCTTTTAGAGAAGAACTAAGATTAATTGGGTATAAAGATTACATTTTGTTTGCGCCTGATGAGAGTAAAAAAACTCATGATTTCTACAAAAAGCTTGGTCTTAAGGGTGGAAAAAAGAAAACAGTTATTTTTTATGAGGAATTATAGTCTTCATAGAAACCCTTAAAAACATAGGATGTTTTTATCACTCCTATGACAGAAACTGATTTTGAAAAAAGATATGAATTAATTAAAGAAGTTGGCGAAGAAATTTTAACAGAGGAAGATTTAAGGGAACTTCTAAAGACTAAGAAGACTTTTACTGCTTATGATGGTTTTGAACCTTCTGGAAACATGCATATTGCTCAGGGCATTCTTAGGGCTATAAATATTAATAAGATGACTAAAGCTGGTGCTAAGTTTAAGATGCTTGTTGCTGATTGGCATGGCTGGGCTAATAACAAGATGGGTGGAGACCTTGATAAGATCCAAACTGTTGGAAAATATTTTATTGAGGTTTGGAAGGCTTGTGGTATGGACCTTGAAAATGTTGAGTTTGTATGGGCAAGTGATCTTGTAGCTGATCCTGAATATTGGAAATTAGTCATGGAGATATCTAGGAATTCAACTCTTAACAGAATAATTAGATGTGGCCAGATAATGGGTCGAAAGGAAGGTGAAGTAATGCAGGCATCACAAATTCTCTATCCTTGTATGCAAACAGCAGATATATTCTATCTTAAGGCTGATGTGTGTCAGCTTGGAATGGATCAGCGTAAAGTCAACATGCTTGCTCGTGAGATAGGTCCAAAGCTTGGATTCTATAAACCTATCGTTGTTAGTCATCATATGTTGATGGGTCTTGGTCAACCAAGCCAAGCAACGAATGCTACTGAAAGAGCTATGGACATGAAGATGAGCAAATCCAAACCTGACTCTGCTATTTTCATGACAGATTCAAAGAAGGATATAAGTCGGAAGATATCAAAGGCTTATTGTCCTGAAAAACAAGTTGCTGAAAACCCTATTCTTGAGTACGCTAAGTACATCGTATTTGAAAGCTTTGATGAGCTGAAAATAGAGAGACCTGAAAAATTTGGTGGAAACGTAGAGTTCAAATCCTATGAAGAGCTTGAAAAAGCTTTTAGCAATGGTAATCTTCATCCAATGGATTTAAAGAATGGTGTTGCGTCAGCCATAAACAAACTTATTGAACCTGTAAGAACATACTTTGAGACTGACAAGGATGCTAAGGCTCTCTTTGAAAAAGTTCAGAGTTTTCAGGTTACAAGGTAAAAATCAGAGTAATAATTTTTTATTAAACTTTTTAATTTTTTAATAAAATGGCTCAGACATTCTACGAGAGGATTTATGCACTTCTAAAACAAGTTCCAAAAGGGAAAGTCACGACATATAAGGCTCTTGCAAATGCAGCTGGAACTAGTGCTTATCGTGCTGTTGGAACTGCTATGAATAAAAACCCTTATGCACCTATTGTCCCATGTCACAGAGTTGTTAATAGTAATGGCAGAATTGGCGGTTTTGCTAATGGAACAGATAAAAAAGTCGCAATTCTAAAAAAAGAAGGTGTATTTGTCAAAGACGGACGAATAGTTGATTTTAATAAGATTCTTTTCAATAAATTTAAATAATCCGTCGTCAAGGATAATTATATGAAAAAGTTGTCCTGGAGTTTAGTTGGACTAGTTAGTGTTAGTTTTGTGTCTGCTCAAAGCAGTTTTAGTAGTTTTTCTAGTTCTAGTTTGAATCCATTTGCAGATATTGGAGGAATTGCAAGTCAAATCGTTGGAGGAATCGGCATGATTATTTCTGGCGGGGATTTAATGTATAATGATGGCATTAACTTAGGCTTAACATTCATTGCAATTACTATTCTTTTGTATAGTCTTGGTGCTGCTAGATTTGCATCTTTGCCTAAGTGGTCAAAGGTTACTCTTTCAATCATTGTTGGGTATTGGATTATGAACACGCCAATAGTTATGGGTCTTGCTGGTGGACAGGGTCTTGCATCCATATTTGTTGTTTTTGTAATTATTATGATTGTCGCTAAATTTGGTAATAAATTAACTATTAGTGATAGTACAAGAACTAGTAATGCTGAGCACGATGAAAAACGTAAATCTAGAAAAGAGAAAAAGCGTGATATTCTTGATCAAAAACTTAACTCTATGGAGACTTTTCTTCAAACTCAAGAAGACGCATTGCTTAAGCAAGAAGATAGACTTGAAACTGCTGAGAAAGAAGAGAACCAGAGTGTTTTAAATGACATTAATAGTTTGTTGGAGACTCTTAGAGTTGAGGAAAAGATTGATAGTGAGGTCAAGAAGATGCGAAGTTATGCAAAGACCATCAAGGACCCTTTGAAGATTGAACCTATAATATCTAGGGCTAACCAGTATAATAAACGTCTTAAGGAGTTTGAAGAGAAATTGAACGGTCTTCTTGAGAAGTTTGAGTCTGATATCACTTCTGAGGAAAACTCTGATAATCAGGAAGATTCTGAAATAATTCAGGAAAATGAAGATGATAAAAAAGAGTATAAAGATGAAAAAGAGGAAGAAGATGATATTAAAGATAATATCAAAGATGAGAAACATGAGGCCAAGATTCATTACCTTCCTAATGAGGATAGGGAACGTGAGGTCATGAAAGAGTCTACTTCTGAGATGGAACTCTCTGTTGAGGAAAGAAAACATAGACTCATTAAGGATAAAAAAGATATGGAAAACAAGAAAAAGTCCTATGGCATGCATATTTCTAAACTTGATAAAAAAATTGACAATTTAAAGAAGGATTTGTTTAAAATGATTCCCTATAAAGAAAAGGAGAAACTCTTAAAGACTGTTCAGGAACTTGAGACTAAAAAACAGTCTTACCATCGTTACATCCAAAGCTTTAACAGAGAAATTGAACGTATTGATCCTCAACTTGAAAAGCTTGAATCTGAAGAAACTAATATTGAGAACAAAGAAGAAAAATTAGCAGCATAAACTTAATTTATTAGTAAATCATATTAAAAGTTTCTTGAGAAAAAAATCATTCTTTTCTAAATTGCTTGTCAACTTCTAAGAGATATTCTTTTACTCGACTAATTATTGATTTCAAGTAATATTTTTCTATATTTTCTTCAAATAAGTTTAAGAGTTTTGAGCCTTCTTTTATTTGATAATCATTAGCTATTTTTTCGAGAATAAACAAGTCCCTTAACCTTAATAGTTGTCGTCTTATATTTGATGGCGCTATCCCTAACATTGGCTGTGCGTATTCTCGTCTGTTTTTTATGACTAGTTCTTCTACTTCTTTTGAGATTACTGGATGTTTTGCTTCCATTACAACTTGTAGCACATCTACTACCACATCTCTTGAGTCTCCTGGTTGGAGTAGTCCAAGACTTAAGCAGAGTTTTCTTATTAGCTCTCGTTTTTCTTTTCCTTTTGGATTTTCATATTTTCTTAGAGTTATTTCTGCTAGAGCTGTTTCTTTAGAAATTTTTGCCATGGATTATTTTTGATTGGGTTAGTATTTATACTTTTTGATAAAAGATATACTTAATTCTGATAAACTTAAGAAAAATATTTGTTTTATGTTTTTTTAAAACTCAATAAATATATAAAAGATGTTAACATCTAAAAATTTATGGATTATCAAGAACTCTCAGAAGTCTATGAAAAGATAGATTCTACGTCTAAAAGACTTGAAAAAACACATTACATCTCAGAACTTCTAAAAAGAACAAGCGACAAAGATTTACCAATGATTGTCCTCTTAATTAGAGGAAGAATTTATCCTGATTGGGATAAAAGAAAAATAGGTGTAGCCTCAAAACTAGTTCTTCGTGCAATAAACTCTGTTTCAGGAACCAAAAATTCAAAGATTCAAGACTTGTGGAGAGAAATAGGCGACCTTGGAGAAGTTGCTGAGAAAGTTATTAGTAACAAGAGCCAGTCAACCCTATTTAGTGAAGATCTTACAGTTGAAAAAGTATTTTTTAACCTTAGAAAATTAAACAAGATGGAAGGCGCGGGCAGCGTCGATAGAAAGATATCTCTAATCTCTGAGTTATTATCCTCTGCAAAAGGAAAAGAAGCGAGATATATTGTAAGATCAGTTCTTGAAGACTTGCGCGTTGGGATTGGTGATGGCACCATGAGAGATGCAATTACTTGGGCATATCTGCCAATTGATGTAAAATTTAATCCTGAAAATATATCTATTGATGTTGATAGAGAAGAATACAATAAAGCAGTAAACCTTGTACAATCAGCTTATGATAAAGCAAATGATTTTGGAGAAGTCGCAATTGCTGCAAGAAAAGGCGTTGAAACATTAGAGAAAGTTGGCCTTACACCAGGAAAACCAGTTAAAGTAATGCTTGCTCAAAAAGTCAAAAACATAGATGAAGGATTTGACAAAGTAGGCTCACCAGCAGATCTTGAGTATAAATATGATGGTTTTCGTATGCAAATACATAAGTTAGATAACAAAATAACTATTTTTACTAGGAGACTTGAAGAAGTTACAAAACAATTTCCAGAAGTTGCTGATTACGTCTTAAAAAACGTTAAAGGCAAAAGCTTCATTCTTGATTGTGAAGCAGTTGGTTATGATTCAAAAACAGAGAAATATCTAGTATTCCAGCACATATCTCAAAGAATAAGACGAAAGTATAATATTGAAGAACTAGCAAAAAAGCTTCCTGTTGAATTAAATATTTTTGATATACTTCAATATGAAGGAAAAAGTCTTCTTGACACACCTCTTGATGAGAGATGGAACATCTTAAATGATATTGTCAAGCAAGAACGCTTCAAACTCATCTTAGCTCACAGACTTATAACCGACGACAAGAAGAAGGGCCTTGAGTTTTATGAAGAGTCCGTAGCCAAAGGAAATGAAGGCATTATGCTTAAGAATCTAAAATCAGTCTATAAACCAGGCTCACGTGTCGGATTCATGGTAAAACTCAAATCATCCATGGATACAATGGATTTAGTCATTGTAGGTGCTGAATGGGGCGAAGGTAAGCGTAGTGGATGGCTTACATCATTTACTCTTGCATGTATTGATGAAGATGACAATTATCTTGAAATTGGAAAAGTAGGAACAGGAATTAAGGAAAAACCAGAAGAAGGATTATCGTTTGGTGAACTTACAGAACTTCTAAGACCACACTTCACTCAAGAAAAAGGCAGAGAAGTTAAGATAAAACCAGAAGTAGTCGTTGAAATACAATTTGAGGAAATTCAAAAAAGTCCTACTTATTCAAGTGGTTATGCTTTAAGATTTCCGCGTGTTAAGGTTCTTAGAGAAGATAGGACTGCTGAAGAAATAACAACTATAAGTATGGTACAAGAAGCCTATGATGCTCAAAGGAAGAATTAGTTACACAAAATTCATCTTATCTAAGGATTAACAAATCCAAAACATACTTTTCTCTATTAGAAATAAATTTCTCTAGCGTTAATTAAATTCAACAAACAAAAAACCACGCACTAAAGTACGTGGTATTCATTGAAAAAAGATACACTATTTATAGTCAGGCTAAAGCCAGAGGTATTAAACCAACTCTTTTTTCAATAAAACCAAAAAAAATCTTTCTTAGAAAAATCAGTGCTTCAAATAAGTTTCAAAAGTGCAAAATAAATAGATATTTCCTAAAAGATGATAACAAGAACATTGTTTCATTTTTGGAACAATGTTTCATAAATGAAAAAATATATAAATGAGTTTAACCTTTATCGTCGCTAATGGACCCAAAAGAATTGCTCGAAAAATTGTTTGATGACAAGAAAATGAAGATTCTAAACTTGTTTTTTTCTAGCCCTGAGGAGCAATTTTATTTGCGAGAAATCTCTAAAAAAACCAAAATTCCAGTCGCAACAACGTTCAGATTAATAGCTCTTCTAAAAGAACTCGAGATAATTAATGAATTAAAGCTCAAAAAATTCAAAGTTTACAGCCTAAATCAGAACAAAAACACAGAATTCTTAATAGATATTGTGGCTCAAAAGAAATCAGCACTAAATGAGTTTGTAGAGAAAGTATCGACGATAGAAGAGGTCGAACAGATAATATTACATGGTAAAGAAGAGCAAAAGAAAGCCAATATATTACTAATTGGTCACAACTTACCTGTTGATACCATTAAAGGCATAGTAGTTAATATAAAAGAGCGCTTTGAATTCAGCATAATTGACCTTACATTGGAGTCAGATCAGTTCGAGAAAATGTCAGAAATGGGGCTATTCCCAGGAAAAAGAACAGTGTTGTATCAAAAATAATAGTTTGAAAGTATATTCTACAGAATAGAAGTATTTATATATCAGTATAGGGATGAATATATTAACAGGGATGGTTTGAGATTAACCTTCAAATAATCAATTTGAAATTCGTGGTTTGGCGACTCGTTATTTCAACAATAAGTTTGGTGGGAATTAGGCGTTCTAGTGACTAAAAAGGAATGACCTAGTCATAGGAATATATTACGCTTTATAGAGTATAGTCTAACTATATGATTAAAGAAAACAAAAAAAGACAAAACAAAAATAAAAAAAACCTAAATTGGGGGCAAAGAAAAAAATGGATTTCGTTGTGGATAAAAACCAAAATACAGAACAAGACTATGAAGTCGGTTAGGCAACAATAAAAGTTATCGGCGTTGGTGGCGCAGGTAATAACATGGTAAATTGGCTTTACAAGAAAGGCATCAAAGGTGCTGAAATTCTAGCTTGTAATACAGACCAACAACACCTAAACATCATTGAATCTGATAGAAAATTCTTAATCGGAAAAGATGTAACCAAAGGACTTGGATGCGGTGGATTTCCAGAAAAAGGTAGCGAAGCAGCTCAGGAAAGTATGCAATTATTAAAAGAAGTTCTAAAAGGATCAGACATGACATTTGTATGTGCTGGTATGGGTGGAGGAACAGGTACAGGTGCCGCACCAGTTATTGCAGGAGTTGCAAAAGATGCAGGTGCAATAGTAATTGGAACAGTTACCATGCCATTCAATATTGAAAGAGCAAGAGTAGACAAAGCAGAATTTGGCCTACAACAGCTTAGACAAAATACAGACACAGTTATAGTTATTGATAACAATAGACTGGTACAGATAGCAGGAAACCTACCAGTACAACAAGCTTTCGCTGTTGCAAACGAACTAATAGCTACAATGATTAAAGGAATTGTTGAAACAATAGCAATACCATCACTAGTAAACCTTGACTATGCAGACGTCAAGACAATAATGACAGATGGTGGAGTTGCAGCAATTGGAGTTGGAGCAAGTGACACAAACAACAAAGTTGAAGAAGCAGTAAAAGGAGCACTAAGCAACCCATTGTTAGATATCAGCTATGAAGGAGCAACAGGAGCAATAATCCACATTTCAGGTGGACCAGACATGACACTGGACGAGATTAGTAAAGTTGGAGAACTAGTCACCGAAAGTATGGACGACGAAGCAAATGTTATCTGGGGAGCAAGAGTCCTTGAAAACATGAAAGGCAAACTAACTGTTATGACAATTATAACAGGAGTAAAGAGCCCATGGATTCTTGGAAAAATCAACCAGAAAGAGGCAGCTGCAAGACAAAAGGCTATGTCAGAAGAACTGGGCATTGAAATTGTGAGATAAGTAACACTCACTTCTTTCTTGGCCTTCACCTTTGCATCACCCCCCAAAACCCCCCAAAGAGCGTGAAGGCCTTTTTTTTATTTTTTTAAATTTTAAATAAAACAAATAGAGAAAAAACAAATAGAGAAGAGTAAAACCTTAATCGGAGGAGAGGCAGAAAATGAATTGGAAAATAGTTTTAACTCTTGTGAGTATATTGCTATTTGCAAACTTTGCAAGTGCGCAGGCAGTCACAGGAGGAACAACAGTTGCTGGTGGAACTCAAAGTTGGAGTGGTACAAGTTCAACATCAGTAAATATATTAGGCGGTAACATCACAGAAGTAAACGTCAGCGGATACTCACAAACTGGCCGATGGGCAGGTTTCTGGGGAGAAGTTAGCGGCGGTTTAAAATTGTCAGACAGTACAAACTCATTCTATGAATGGACAGTATCAGACGTAACTGGAGCAGTAGTTTATGCAGCAGATGCAGCAGTCTCAAACTGGGGATCAGTCGCAGCAGCTGGAACATTAGATATGCCAGGATACCTAACCGCAGGTGCAACGGATAACTTCACCAATACGTTTAACACCACAGGTAAAACCTTTACGAGTACAAGTTTAAGTGTAGGTAGCGCTCCTTACACAAACACCTACTCAAGTGGAGCAGCAGGAAACCTAGAAACTTATGCACTTAAAGATGGCGCAACCTTAATATGGGCAGGAAAAGCACTATCTAACGAAGCATCATTCAATGGTGGCACAGTTGATTATCAATTGCTTGTCCCTGCAAATGGAACTCAGGAGACATACAACTTCTACCTGGAATTACCATAAGGAAAGAATAAAAGCCTAATTTTTTTAATAATTTTTATCTTTTTTCTTTTAGTTTCTCTTTATGACGACATCTTTAGCAGTTCTGGTTCTCCTAAAAAGGTCTCTCTTTTTAGATCTTGAATTACATAGTAAATATCCTTTTGAAGTACTTTAAACTTTAATTCCAGTTTTTCTAGAAATTCTTCCATTTCTTTTACATGTAAAAATACTCCTTCAATCATATAGTCGTATCCATTGTTTATTCTAAATAAGGAGTTTACTCTTTCATTGCATAGAAGATAGTTTCTTATTACTTCTCGATCGTTTATGTCTACCTTCATCATAA
>Ga0114931_10003123_pt1 | contig 21025 bp, 20 predicted proteins | sample 2SBtaG_FD_89579 | JGI IMG/M metagenome (GOLD analysis project Ga0114931, IMG submission 89579) | Deep subsurface microbial communities from Kolumbo volcano to uncover new lineages of life (NeLLi) - 2SBTROV14_V59a metaG | ecosystem: Environmental > Aquatic > Marine > Volcanic | place: Kolumbo...
GCCGCCCGGCCCCCTGGCTTGGAACGGGCTTTTGGTATGCGCTCGGCCCCAACGCGCGCACGCAGCTCGACGCCTACCTCGATCGCTACCTGAACTTCATGGCCCCCATCGCGCGGGAAAACGTGAAGCAGATCTGCATCGCGACGACCCCGCAGGCCCTCAAAGACGCCGTTCAACAGGCCAAGGACGCGGGCGCCGATGACGTGTTGCTGGTCCCCACGACCGCCGACCCCGATGATGTGCACCGGGTGGCGGATGTCCTCGGTTAGCCCGCTACTGCACGACGACGCAGCAGCCGGTCAGACAGAAGCCGCCGCTTGGACAGGCCGGATCGCCGGGAAGGCCGCATGCCTGCTTGTCCACCGGACAACGTGAGCTGCCGGTGCCGCCGCTACCGGCCGTGCCGCCAGTGCCAGTTCCGCCCGTGCCGCTGGTGCCGCCTGTGCCGCTTCCACCCGTGCCACCCGTCCCTGGGAAGCAATCTTGCGGAATCGTGGGCTTGCCGAGGCAAATCTCACAGCGCTCGCACGTGTTCAGGCAGCTGCCCGCCGGCGTGCACGCCTGACAGTGAGCAGGATCGGTCACCGTCTTGAAGGTGCATCCGGATTCGGAGCCAATGTAGACGTAGCCCGGGCCGCCGTCCGGACCCATGCCTGCAAGCTCGGGGAAGGTGCAGCAGCCAAAACAGTCACATCCGTTCGGCGTGAGCGGAGTGCAGACGTCTTCGCAGAGCTGCGACTGCGTATCGGGACAGTCCTTGCCCCCGAGCAAGTTCGGATCGTAGGTGCACTGGAGCTTGGGCTCGAGAGGGTCGCAGCTTCGGCTCCAGTGACAGTCGTCGTTGCCCGCGCCGTTTCCAAAATCAAAGTAGCAGTCGGCTTTGCACTGCTCGCCGGTTTCCCCGCCCACCCCCGACAACAATTCCGCACCTTCATAGTTGTCGCAAGGTCCGAGGCACTCGGGGTCCTCGTTGTCGATGAAGCCGTCGCCATCGTTGTCTATGCAGTCTCCACAGAGCGTGACACGTCCCTGGCATTGGATGGGCGTACACCCACCGGTCCCAGCAGCGCCCGCCGTGCCGCCCGTCCCCACGGCGCCACCTGTACCGGACATGCCGCCCGTCCCCACGGTGCCACCGGTGCCGGACATGCCGCCCGTTCCGGACGTGCCGCCGCCGCCCGACGTACCGCCGTTGCCGTTAAAGGGGTCACCCGTCGAGTTGCCGCTGCACGCGCTCACCGCGAGCAGGAACGATAAGGTTAGGTAAGACAGAAAAATCCGTTGATCCTGCATGCTTTCAGTCTAAGGTAGCGAGCAAAAAATGCAAAACCTCATGCTATAAGCCCCCCTCTAAGGGAGGTGTGGACATGAGAGCCATCATCGTCGCCGTATTTCTGGTTGGAGCCTTCGTCGCAGGCACGCTGCTGGCCCAAACCGGCCGCGTTGCGGCCGACAACGTGCCCAAGAAAAACCAATGGCAGTACCAGTGCTTCGCGGCTGAAGGGGTTGCACAGGTCACCGATCGCTCCAACAAGATGGGGGAGCAGGGCTGGGAGCTCGTGACTTCCACCGCAACCAAGGACTCGACCCTCTGGTGCTTCAAGCGCCCACTTTGGAAGCCGACGAAATAAGCCTCGCGTAAAGGGACCATGTCGTTTTTGGATGATCCACAGGTCAGGCGGAATGTGGACCGTCTCCCGATCGAGTTCGACGACTACGGCTTCGACCGATTCGGGCTCTCGAAGAAGACGCTGGTGCGCGCTTACTCGCCGATGGCGTTCCTGTACCGCCACTACCTCAAAGTGACCGCCTTCGGTCTGCAGAACGTGCCGGCAACAGGACGAGCGCTCCTCGTCGCCAACCATTCGGGCGGGATCGGTGCGGACGCTGCGATGATCCTCACCTCGCTCTTGCTCAACGACGAGGCGCCCCGGCTCGGCCAGGGAATGGCGGAGTACTTCTTGACCCGGTCGCCCTTCGCGCGTCCGGCGCTGCGCAAGCTTGGCCACCTCACGGGCCTGCCGGAGCACGGGGAGCAATTACTGAACGACGAGCGCTTGGTGCTAGTGTTCCCCGAAGGTGCCCGCGGCGCCGGAAAGCTCTACAAAGACCGATACAAGCTCGTCCGATTCGGTACCGGGTTCATGCGGCTCGCGCTCAAGATGAGGACGCCGATCATCCCCTGCGCCTTCATCGGGGGCGAGGAGTCGTTTCCGCAGCTGTTTCACATCAAGTGGCTCGCTAAGCTGGTCAACGGGCCGTTCGTTCCGGTAGCCCCGCAGTTGATCTTCTTTCCATTGCCGGTGGCCTGTCAGGTCTACTACGGAGCACCCATGCACTTCGAAGGTGACGGCTCGGAGCCCGACCACGTCATTCAGCAGCACATTGAAGAGGTTCGCGACGCGATGGAGCGGCTGATCAGCACGGGGCTCGACGCGCGTCCGCACGCGTTCATGTTCGAACGCATGCCAGACCCGGACAAAGAGCACACGGAATGAAAATCTTGATCACCGGCATAAGCGGCACCTTGGCGCGGGGCGTTGCCCACCGGCTCGTGCGTCGTGGACACCAGGTCATCGGGATAGATCGGCGCCCATGGCCCGACGTGCCCGAAGGCGTGGAAATGCACCAGGCTGACATCCGAAAGCGCCCCGCGGAAGACGTGTTTCGCATTGCCCGACCGGACGCGCTCATTCACATGGCGACGGTTACCCACTTCACGACCGGCGCTGAAGAACGCTACCGAATCAACCTCGGTGGCACGCGAAAGTTGTTCGAGTACTGCCACGAGTACGGCGTCAAGCGAGCGGTCTTCGTCGGCCGTCACACCGTGTACGGCGCAACGCCGGATTCACCTTTGTATCATACGGAGGACGAGCCCCCGCTCGCAGGCGCGGCTTTCAAAGAGCTTGCAGACCTGGTTGCGGCGGATCTCTACGCCGGCAGCGCGCTTTGGCGATGGCCGGAGCTCAATACGGCCGTCCTGCGGCTTTGCTACTTCCTCGGTCCAAGCCGTGGGGGCACGCTCGCGAGCTTCTTGTCGAAGAAACGGGTGCCGCTCGTGCTGGGATTCGACCCGCTATACCAGCTCATGCACGAATGGGACGCGGAAGAGGCGATCACCTTGGCTGTCGAGAAAGAGCTTCGCGGTGTCTTCAACGTTGCCGGACCTTCCCCGGTGCCTCTTTCGATCGTCTGCCAAGCCACTGGCAAGCGGGCCGTCCGCATTCCGGAGCCCCTCTACGCGAGCGTCCTCGGCCGCTTCGGCTTCCCCTACCTTCCCCCCGACGCGATCGAGCACGTGAAGTACCCGATCATCATCGATAACAGCGCGTTCGTCGAAGCGACCGGCTTTGAGCCACGCTACAGCGCCAAGCAAACGATGGAAGGCTTCCGCTGGAATTAAAGGGGCAGTCCCCTTCTATCAAGGCATTGGCGGGTTGACCGCGGCTTCACAAAGGGCCGCGTCGAACTCGGCTGGAGTGCACGAGCGGTAGGCTCCTTCGGGGTCTTCTTCGAAGTAGCTCCCGACGGGCTGGCTGTCGTCTAGCAGTTGATCGACGTAGTCGCGGAGGTTCATGTCGCCGATCTCGCTACCCTTCCACGCAAGCGCGCCGAAGTCGGTTAGGAAGAGATTCAGCGCCTCGCTCAAGGGGACCTCCTCGAAGCCGGGAATCGTCACACAGTGGCTGTCGTTCGTGGTGCGGTAGAAGGGGATGTAGTACCCGAGATTGCTCTTTGAATCATACTGAGTGCGAAGGAGCGCCGTGTCGTCCCACCAGAGGCTGTAGACCGCGGCGCGATCCAAGGTCACGTTCTGGTCGAGGCCCAGTCCATCTCCCGCGAAGGGCACTATCGGGTCGCGCATGTCCGGAGTCTCCCGAGTCCAGAAGCGTTCATAGGAGTAGAGCGAGTAGTTGTAGTCGAGACGGTTGTAGGTCATCGCCAGACGGTCATCGGGGAATTCCTCGGCCAGAACGGTATTGAGGTTTCCGAGGTCTGCTCTGAGCTCGTCAGGGCGCGGCCCGGAATCGATCACCTTGTCGGTATCCCACGACGAGCGGATCTTTTGGTGCAACGCGAGCGAGCGCGATGTCATCGCCTGGTCTGGGTAGACGGGACCCGAATCATCGAGCAGGTAGCCCTTTTGCACGCCCTCGATTCCGGTGCGCAGGAAGTAGTAGTTGACGATCGCACCTGCGCCACCTGCGCTGCAGCCACCGACAAACAGCTTGGGCACGGTGGTGAACATCTCGTTGAGCATCGTGATCATCGCCAGGACGTTGGCGTGGCCGGCGTGATGAAACTCGATGTCAGGCGCGACCCCATCAGGATCTTGATACGTAACCGTGCGATCGCCGGAATAGACATCGCCGGTGCAGTACCCAACGAAGACCTTGTTCCAGTCGGCCATCGGGCTCACGCCGGGGTCTTGATTGAGGAGCGGATACACTTCGCTCGCACTCACATCCATCCCGGCAATGTTGGCGAGCGCATCCGCATGCGAGTCCGGAAGACCGTGTGGGTTCGCCGCGCCGCGAATGCCGCCATTGCCACTGCAGCTCGCGTAGTCCCAGCACGCGCCGCCGCCCTCGAAGAAGATGATGACGTTGTCCGAGGTCTGCGAAAACTCGACCCAGAATTTGTAGGGGCTGCCGTCGCTGCACACCGCGCCTTCGGGCTCGAACTTGACCCAGCTCCCGTACTCAGGAGGAACGAATCCACTGCCGCCACTGCCACCAGTGGCCCCGCCGCCAAAGCCAGCGGCACCGCCAGAGCCGCCACCTCCGCCACTGCCCGCCGCCGCGCTGCTGTCGCTGCCGCAACCGGCGGCGATCAATCCCAAAACCAAGCAAGAACCAAGAAGCCATCGTTGAATCATGACGCTAACCCTATCATTGAACCTGGGTCAGTCCAGCCATCATCGAACCTGGGTCAGTCCAGCAGAGCATCGAACCTGGGTCAGCTGCTCTGTGCGGGGTTGGCTGAAAAGTTTCTTCGCCCTGGATCCCGGGGGTGCTACTCCTCGCTCCATGGAACCACCCAACGAGCCTGGTGCACCTGAGCCAGGACCCATCGAACCGCGACCGGTCGAGCTTGGTTTTGCGCTCAACCGGGACGAAGCCACGCTGACCGCGCTGCTGTCCCGGGCGTCTGAGGCTTGGTCCAAGGACCTCGCGACCTGGGTGCTGGCCATGCTGCTCTACTGGTTGCTCGGAATGGGCATCCCGTTGGTGCTCAACATGGTGTGGGGATTCATCAGCGCGTTTCAACAAGGCACCAGTGACGCGGGCGGGATGTTAACAGCGGTGAACATCATCGTTCGTATCGCGCTCTACGTCGTGCAGCTAGTGCTCTCAGCGGTGTTCACGCTCGGACTCTGGGCGATGGCAGTACGCGGCTTACACGGACATCGTATGTCGGTCGGAGTCTTGTTCAGCCAACTGTCTAAGGTCGGGAAATACATCCTTCAATGGCTGGCCATCGGCCTGGGCGCCATGCTGATCCTCGTGCCGATCATCGTGGTCATCTTCTTGATGTTCGTCGGTCCGGTCGACTTCAACACACCGATGAACGAGATCGTGAACCATGCAGGAAGGCCCTTCGCGATCGCTTCGCTGGTGCTCTTGCCGCTCTACATCTATCTCGCCATCGGCATCGCCTTCATGCAAGCGGAGCTCGCCTTCAACGATGACGCGGGCCCCATCGAGGCCATCCTCTACTCATAGCGAATCGCACAGGGAAAGCGCTGGCGAATCATCGGCGTAGCCCTGCTTGCGATCCTCATCGCGATAGGGTCGTTCATGCTCTGCGGCATCGGGCTTCTCTTTGGCGGGCCCCTGGCCATCTTGCTCTTCGGTGCTCTGTATCTGGCGCTTCGCAACGGCGCCGACGTGCCACCGGCGCGCACCAGTACGACTTTGGGGAGGCAGTACTAGAGCCTAGCGCGGCGCGGCTGCGATGTTGCCTCCGTCGACGGTGACGACACAGCCGGTCGTGCTTGGCGCTAGAGCGAGATTCACGAAGGCGTCGGCAACGTCTCGGGCGCTGACCTCGTGACTCAATAGATTGGAGCGATAGTATGCGTCGGCATCCAGACCACGTGCCTGAGCCCGGCGTTCAATGTCCGCTTCGTCCATCAACCCAGTTCGAATGCGATCTGCATTGACGGCATTGCTGCGCACGTCGATCGCGCCACATTCGATCGCGTACTGCTTCATGAGCGCTATGACCGCAGCCTTGGGGATCGCATACGCACCAAGGCCTTTGCCAGGATTGAAGGCCGCCTTCGAGGCGTTGAAGAGCAAGAAACCGCCCATGCCTTGCGCGCGCAGGACCTGCGTCGCCGCCGAAGCCAGATACTGATGCGAAAAAAAGTTTACCTCGAAGCTCCGTTTCAACTCGTCTGTCGAAACCAGGTCGATGGCCCCCTGGGACGCGATCCCCGCATTGGACACGATGCCATCGATGCCTCCGAAGGTGTGAACACAGTGGTCGACGCTTGCGCGCACGGCATCTTCGCTCGAGACATCGACCACCTCGAAGGGTGCGCCGATCAACTCCGCCGTCGTTCGAAGGGAGCCCCCCTCGCGATCGGTCAGATAAACCGACGCGCCTGCGCCCGCGAATGCCCTTGCACATGCCGCGCCGATTCCTCGAGCAGCGCCGGTAATGTAGACGACTCTACCCTGCAATGGACCGAGAAGCGCTTTGCCTAGCTTGGCTTGCTCGAGCGACCAGTACTCCATGTCGAAAAGGTCGGAAGCGGCAAGCGCCTCATAGTGACCGATGGCCTCAGCGGCCTCGATCACGGCGATGGTGTGCTCGTAGATATCGGCTGCAATCCGTGCGGCCTTGTCGGAAGCACCCGCTGCGAGGAGGCCTAGCCCCGGAACCAAAATAATCCTCGGATCGGGTTCTAGCTGCGCGACCCGACGTCCCTTCTGGCTTGCCTCGCGCTCGACGTACGCGACATAATCCTGACGATATGAGGCGAGCCGCGCGTCGATGTGCGCGCCCACGGCGGCGCTGTCCATCGTCGCGCGGATGTCGAGCAGCAACGGCACACGCTTCGTCCGAATCACGTGATCAGGTGTGGCCGTCCCGCGCTGCGTCACGCTCTGGAGATCCGCGCGCGCCAAAAACGCTTCGATCTCGGCGCTGCGCCGCAGCGCCAGCAGGTAATGCCGCGCGCCTGCGCCAAGTCTTCCGCGTAGAATCGGCCCAATCGTTTCGTAGGAAAGCGGCGCCGGACTCGTGCAGGACACCCGCGCAGCAGCTCTCTTCATCGCCGCAAAATGCTCCGCGTCATCGACCGCGCGAATGTGCCGCTCGTAGCTCTCTTTGGCTGTGTTGCCGAAGGTGAACAAGCCATGTTTGAGCAGGACTAGCCCTTCGACGCCGGGATCCTTTTCATAGATCTCGGTCGCGAGCTTGGCCAGCGCGAAACCCGCCATGACGTAGGGAACGACGGCGAGCCGAGCTCCGTACACCTCTTTGCAGATCGCCTCCGCGTCGGGCTGATCGACCAACGCCAACACCGCGTCGGCATGCGAGTGGTCGATGAATTTGTGCGGCAGGAAGCCGTGCAGGAGTGTTTCGATCGACGGATTCGGCGAGCTCGAATCGATCAGCCGGGTGCGTTGCGCGTTGACCATGTCCTCGTCGGAAAGCGCGTCCCGGGTACGCAAGGCCCCAAGGCTTTCAAGACGCACCGCCGGCAAGCCCGCGGGTTCGATGCTTGCGAGGTCCCAGCCGCTGCCCTTCACGCACAGGACCTTGACCTCTTCGCCGATATCGTCGATGACCGTCGTCTTCACCGAAGTGTTGCCGCCACCATGGAGCACCAAGGCCGGGTCCTGACCGATGAGCCGTGAGGTGTAGACGCGCAGTGCGACATCCTCATTGACCCGCGGGTCGTCGCGATAGCGTTCGATCGTGGCTTGGGCGTCTGCGTCGGACCACCGGCTCCGCATCTCGAGCTGCCTCCTTTGAAGCTGGCGCGGCCGAGCTTAACAGCCTGCCGCTGCAAGGGCCCGTCGCCGTTCGTATGGGAGCTGGCACACTGCTTGCTGCACCTATGTGTGAAGCCGCTCTCGACTGTGCCAATCTGCGCCCAGCGCCTAGAAAGGATGACACAAATGTCTCGAAATCCCCTCATACTCACCGCTGGAGCAGCGCTCGCGCTGACCCTCATCGCGCAGCCCAAACCGGCCCTCGCGTGCGGCGGCTTTTTTTGTTCCGCTACCGCACCGGTCAACCAGGCTGCCGAGCGCATCATCTTTGCGAAGAACGACGATGATACGGTGACCGCCGTTGTCCAAATACAGTACCAGGGGCCTTCTGAATCGTTCGCCTGGGTGCTGCCGGTGCCAGGGGTTCCCGACGTCGAAGTCTCCTCAGACTTGGCGTTCACGAGACTCCAACTCGCTAGCAATCCGCAATACAACCTCTCGAACGTCATCGAAGGGGAGTGTCTCGATGGGGACAACGGCTTTACGGTGCCCACAGGCTCCGTGAGCGTGGATGGCGCTGGTGGGGCCGGGGGTACAGGGGGGGCCGGCGTCACGGTCCTGGCTCAGGGCAACGTCGGCCCTTACGACTACGTCGTCATCCAGCCGGACGGCGCGTTCGAGCAAGCCGGGGATGTGATGGTCGCCTGGCTGACCAACGAAGGCTACGACGTGGTTCCGCCGGGCGGCGACCCTGCGAGCATCTCAGCCCTGCTCGGATCGTACCTCGAGGGCGGGATGAACCTGATTGCGTTTCGGCTCACCAAAGGCAACGACCAAGGGACGATCCGGCCGATTCGAATCACGTATGCGTCAGATCAGCCGATGATCCCCATTCGGCCAACGGCGGTAGCCGCCAACGATGACATGGGCGTGATGGTGTGGGTGCTCGGACAAAGCAGAGCCGTCCCCGTCAACTACCGGTCACTCGAGTTGAACGAGGCGCTCATCGACTGGACCACGGCTGGGAGCAACTACAACCAAGTCGTCATCGCTGCGGCCAACGAGGCAGGGGGACAAGGATTCGTGACCGAGCGGGCGGGACCAAGCGATGCCTATGAGGGCGTCGTCGTCACGGACTTTGAACGTCAGCAATGGGAGCAACTTCAGATCCGCGTAGCCGCCATCTCGTCCGAGGAGTTGTTGCAAGAGAGCGTTCGGTTCTCGGGATGGGATGGCTATCGCGACGTGCTCGAGGACTTCCTTCCGCGAGAAGACATCGACGCCTTTCTGCAGTGTCCTCAGTGCAACCAGACAGTGGCGCCCTTCGACAAAGAGGCCTTCCTGAATGCCCTCGAATCGGATGTCATCACCCCGATGTTCGACACGGAGGAGCTCATCGCGTCGCTGCCTTACGTCACGCGCCTCTATACAACCTTGTCCGCGTCCGAAATGAGTCTCGACCCAGTGTTTGATTTGAACGCCGATCTCAATGAGGTCTCGAACATCCACAACGCTACTCGCGTGTTTGAATGCAACCCGATGATCTCTTTGAGCGAGGCTCCGTCGCGGGTTGAGCTCGAGGACGGCACGGTGGTTCGGCTGCCGCCAGGCGGGTCTTGGCCCTTCACCCCGGGCAGTGAAGATGCGCCTCCGGCAAACGCGATCGTTGCCCAACTTTCGACGAGCGGCCCTGGAACCGTCGTCGTCGACAATGGCGATGCAATCGATGAAGCGGTCGACCAGCACAACGCCCAAGTCCCCGCCTTGCAAGACATGGGTCTCACGACGGCTGGAGGCTGCGCGGTCGCGGCCCATCCACCCGACCTGTTAGGGTGGCTGGGCTTGGCCCTGGCAGGACTCATGATCCGACGTAGACGGGGCGCCTGAAGCCCCCAAACTAGGGACCGGCCCTCGGGTCGCAGACCGTGGGGGGCGCGGTGCCCAGACCTGGAATCGAACCAGGGACACGAGGATTTTCAGTCCACTGCTCTACCAACTGAGCTATCTGGGCCCGGAAAACAGGCGCGGAGCCTAGCGGCCGAAAGGGGCCTGTCAAGCATCAGAGAAAACTTGCGTTCCGATACGCCTTCAGGATTACAATATGAACTGGATGGTGTAAACGGGATGGGAAGCCCAATGGATGATCGCGGCCTCGACGCGTTCCTCGTTCTGCTCAACGAAGGAGCGAAGGGGCCTGGACCTAAGTCCGAAGCGCTCGAAGCACTTTCGTTGCGGCCGGTGTGGTTGGCAACCTGGGAGCCACGAGCGGAGGGTTTTCGTACGTTGATCAACGGCGATGGAGAAGAAGCACTCGCCGTGTTCAGCTCCGAGGGCGGGCTCAAGAATGCTGCAAGGCAATTCGATTGGCTCGACTCTGATGGAACGACCATGACACACCGCGCAATTGGTGGCGACATTCTTCGCCATGCATGGACGCGCGAGTACGCGTACGTGGTGATCGACATCGGCTCGGACCACTCTCTGGAGTACGAACGCGATGAGCTCAAGAAGATCCTTCGCGAGATGGAGAGCACAGGCGCGTTCCGCACGTCGCGGCCACCTCCGCCCCGCGAGCCGACGCCAGCGAGCTCGTTTGCTCCGCCGGTGGAACCGAGCTCGACCATATACAGCATGGCGCCGAGCCACGCGGAAAAGCTCGATCGCTTGAGCGAGCTTCCTACGAAACCGCACAAGATTCCGGCTGAGCCTCCCTACGAAGATGAGCCTCCTACCAGGCCGCGCGCGGCGCTACGGGAAACGGAGCCGCCTCCGCGCCGACGCAAGAGCTCGCGTCCCGCGCACAAACCAAAGAGCGAGCCGCCTGGCGTGAAGATCGAAGAGCTATCCGCCAGCGCCGCCAAGCTCAGCGACGGCGGAACGTATGGAGCGGCAAGTATCATCCCTCCATCGGAACAGCGGCCGAAGACGATCACGCCATCCATGGTGATCACTCAAGGCGACATACGCGAGACGGAGTCGGAGCATCCCGTTTCTTCCACTCCGCATCGGCTGAGCTCCGAGGTACCAACCGCACCCGGGGCACAGGCGCTCCCCTCGTTGAAGCCGGGCAAGCTCAAGCTACCGGCGATCGATCCCGTCGGGCCGGGCCCCGCGCAGCCCAAGCCGCCTCGGATTCCCGCCCCGTCGATCGGCGACGGAATCAAACTAGCCAACCTACGGGACGCCCCCGAAGAAGCCTTGCTCAAGACGCTCGCCGAGGTCTTGCGCCGCTACTTCGAGGTCGAATGGGCCTCGTACTGCGAGGTTGCGCGTCCAGCCGGTGACCCGAGCCCGGCGGTTGGCCTGCGAATCACAGACAGCTACCGGGACAACGTGACTGCCATCATCAAGGATCTGTGCGAGGCAAGCCGAACACACGGCGTAGAAATCGAAGTCCTCCTGATCGATGGGCACGACATGCTTCGCAAAGCCCGCGAGCGCGCGGTCGTCTTCTATCCTTGGAAGCCAAAACCGCTTGGCGGTTGACGAGAGCGCCAGCAGGCCATAGCCCGTGCTCGTGACCTTCGGTGACGCACTTCCGGCCGTTCGAAGCTCGATTTCGGCGGCCGCTGGACGAGCATGGGTGGAACGCCTCGCGGCAAGCGAGTGCCCTGCGCTGACCAGTCGGCGCAAGCGGCGTGAGGAGCAGACCGGCGCCAGCCATGACCCGATCGTGTGGGTCGAAGCCGAGGGCGCGAACGTCACCGATGCCGACGGCAACCGCTACGTCGATCTAACGTCAGGCTTCGGTGTGGCATTCGTCGGACACCGTCATCCAGAAGTCGTCGCCGCCGTGAAGCGACAGGCTGATCACTTGCTGCACGCGCTGGGTGACCTGCATCCATCGGACGTGAAGATCGAGCTCCTGGAACGGCTTTGCGAGCTTGCCCCTTGGCCGCAGGCGCGGGCGATGCTGTCGTTGAGCGGCGCGGACGCCGTCACGGCTGCGCTCAAGACCGCCGTGATGGCAACGGGAAGGACAGGGGTGGTGGCATTTTACGGCAGTTACCACGGGTTGACCTATGGTCCGCTCGCGGTGTCCGGCTTTTCTCAACGCTTTCGCGAGCCATTTGAAGCGCAGCTGCAGCCCGACGTCCACTTCGCCGCATGGCCCGGGCACGATCGCAGCGTCGAGGCGGCCCTGCACACACTGCCTCGAGACTGGAGCGAGATCGGAGCAGTGATCGTCGAGCCAATTCAAGGGCGCGGGGGCGTCCGTCTAGCGCCACCCGGATTTCTCGAAGCACTCCGACGTGCGTGCGACGAGCAGGGCGCCCTCTTGATCGTGGACGAGATCTTCACTGGCGTCGGCCGCTGCGGCGCTTGGTGGCGATCGGTCGACGAAGGCGTCACCCCGGATCTGATCTGCGCCGGCAAGGCCTTGGGTGGAGGCTTGCCCGTCAGCGCATGTATCGGAAGCGAAAACGTGATGCGCGCGTGGGGCGACCCGAACCGCGAGGCGATTCACACGGGAACCTTTTACGGAGACCCGCTAGGCTCGGCGGCGGCGCTCGCAACGATCGAGCTGATTGAACGAGAGCAACTCGGCCGCAGAGCGGCGGAGCAGGGCGATGCCTTTGCCGCCATGCTACGGGCCCGGCCGCTCCCCGGGGTTTCGGAAGTGCGCCACGCGGGCATGATGCTCGGCCTGCAGCTGCAAGCTCCGGTGCAGGCGCTCCGCGTCACCCGTGCGCTACTCGAGCGGGGCTACCTCGTGCTGCCCGCAGGCATGAAGGCCGACGTCGTACAGCTGGTTCCACCGGTGACGGTGAGCGAGGCACAACTCGAAGGCTTCGTCTCGTCCCTACGAAACGTGCTGGGGGACCTGTGACGACGAGGGCTACCTTGAGGAGCCGAATCGAGGCGCTGATCGGGAGCTGCCAGGCCGGCAGTCGAGTCGATGCCACGACGCGGGACCAGCTGATCGACGACCTGGCGGCATGGCAGGCCATGCGGATTCCAGAGTACGGCCGATTGCAACGGCACGGCCCATGGCCTCCGGCCCTGCCCACCGACGTCTTTCGCTTTCGTCGCATCGCAGCACATCCAGAAACCGAAGATCGCCGCGTATTTCGAAGCTCCGGCACGACCTCTTCCGAGCGCAGCGTGCATGTCTATCGCGATCTCGATCTGTACGACCTCGCCGCGCGCGTTGCGGCACGTCTGATGTTGTTTCCGGACGTGGATCAGATGCGTCTCGTCATGCTGGCGCCGCGTGAAGGCGATGCCCCGGACTCGTCCCTCGACTACATGTTGGCGCGCTTCGCGGATTGGTTTGGCACCGAGTGCACATGGGCCTGGCGCGACGGTGCGCTCGATCTCGAGCTCCTTACCGAACGGCTGCGGGCCGCAGAAACCTCGGGCGAACCGCTTGCACTGCTCGGCACTTCGTTTGCTTTCGTGCATGCAGAGGATGGGCTCTGCGACAGGCGGTTCGATCTCCCGCCTCGCAGCCGCGTCATGCAAACAGGAGGCTACAAAGGCCGTTCGCGAGAGGTCGACCCGGAGGTCCTTCTCCGAGCAATCGGCAAGCGATATGGGGTTGCGTTACCGTGGATCATCAACGAGTTTGGCGCGACCGAGCTCAGCTCCCAGATGTATGGGACGACGCTACGCGAGCATGTCAGGGGAAGCATCGGGCCGCGGCGACTCTGGGTGCCGCCATGGGTCCGCGCCACGCCAGTCGATCCCGATACCCTCCAACCGGTCCAAGGAGAGGCGGTGGGCATCCTTCGAATCGACGACACTGCAAACTTGGATTCCGTCTGCTGCATCCAGACAGCCGATGTGGCGCAGCGTCTCGACGATGGCATCGTCGTGCTCGGTCGAGCGCCAGGTGCCATCCCGCGAGGCTGCTCGCTTTCCATAGACCAGGCCTTGGAGTCGCGGTGACCGACGACGCGTCACAGATCCGTTCCCGCGCCAACGCAGTCCTCGAGATGGGCACGGTCTTGCGCGCAGCGACGATCGAGGAGCGTGCGCATTGGCTCGCTCAGGCAGCCGCGATTCTCGCGAGGCAGGTGAAGGACAGGGTCGGCGCGCTCTCCGAAGCGACCGGACTGAGCATTCCCATGGTGAAGTGGGCGAGCCACACGACCCTCGGCACCGTTCGAAAGGATGCAATGCTTGCGTTGGCGCGGCAGGCGCAAGATGCCACGGGGGGAGCTGTGGATCCGATCGCAATGCTGTCGCTCGTCCTTGCAGGCAACGTGTTTACCGCCCCGGTACGAGGCATCGTTGTCCCGCTCCTGTTCGGCGTTCCGGTGTTGGTCAAGGCATCTTCGAGGGAGACGATATTCCCCGCGATGCTCAGAGATGCCCTTCGCCGGAGCGATGCTCGCTTGGGCGACGCAATGGACCTGGTCGCCTTCAAAGGAGGCGAGCGCGCCCGCGAGGCTACGCTGGTCGAATCAGCCGATGCTGTTGCGGTGTACGGAAGCGACGAGACCATCGCTGCGATGGCTGCCCGCCTCGGGGCCACTCCACTGATCGCGCACGGGCATGGCGTGAGCCTGGCCTACTGCGGAGCCGGCGCCCTCGACGACGCACACATCGGAAACACCATCATGGGCCTCTCGCTCGACATCTCAGCGTACGACCAGCGGGGATGCCTGTCTCCGCAGCTGGTGTACGTGCAGGAGACGCCTCGGCTGTCCGTGGGGGACTTCGCACAGCGTCTGGCCGAGCAAGGCCTCGGCCCCATGAGCAAAACGCTGCCGCGCGGCCCGCTTCCGGCATCGGTCGGCGCGGCACAGGCACAGTGGAGGGGCGTGGCAGAAGTAGAAGGAACCCTGCTTGTCGGCGACATGTATGCCGTGGCTGTCGGCCGGGCTCGGTCGGCACGCTGGAGCCCTGGTTATCGAAACGTAACGCTCGTCGCGGTTCATGGGATAGACGACGCCATGCGCGCCATGACACCGCTCGGCTCGAACCTGAAGTGCGTGGGCGCAGATCCGGCGTCTATCCCAGAGCTCCAAATGCGGCTCTCGAAGAACCCCGCGCTCACCGGATACGCATGCGCCATGGGAGAGATGCAGACGCCGCGGCTCGATGCGCCGGCAGACGGTCACCCAATCTGGCACGGGCTCTTCAGTAAGACGCCAACTAGACGCCGATGAACAAGCGCTGCCCGAAGTTACGCTCGAGGTTGGCATCGAAGATCTTCGATGCCGCGCCTTCGATGTCGTACTCGATACGCTTGAAGTGAAACGATCGCGAGTCACTGTCATACACTGTGTAGCTTGCACGATTGTCGTAGTCGCGCGGCTGGCCGACCGAGCCGACGCTGACGATGTACTTGGTGCCATCCCGCAGCGCAAAGTCTTCAGGCGGGAGCTCCTCGACCTCGCCCAGCCGAAGCGCAAACACCTTACAAAGATGAGAGTGCCCGATGAATGTGATGTGACCGAGCTCGTTCCACATCGGAAGGCATTCCGCTGCCTGATCGGGCGCGAAAATGTACTCGAACTCTTCGAGACGAACCGGCGAGCCATGGCAAAGATCGACTCCGATGGCCTCGAGCCTATGCTGGTACGGAAGCCGCTCGAGCCAAGCCATGTTTTCGGGAGTCAATTCCCGTGCGTGGAGGTCGAGCGCCTCACGGGCTGCCTCGTAGTAATAGCTGTAATCCATTCGGCCAGCGACGGCTGCGTCATGGTTTCCGAGGATGGTGACCTCGGCCACGTCTCGCACGATGTCAGCGCACGCGTTGGGGCTCCCGCCGTAACCGACGACGTCGCCTAGGCAGTAGTAGGTGTCGATGTCCTCACTGCCATAGGCCTCCATGACGGAGGACATGGCCTCGAGGTTTGCGTGTACATCACTAAATATGCCAAGTCGCATGGTTGATTCGCCGGTTAGCCAGAATGCTCCATGGTACACGAAAGCTCTTGCCCGGTCGAAGTACCGTGAAGCACGGAAAGCCGCTCTAATGCTTTGCGGTTTGCCTGCATCTGGGCATCGTCGAGCCCTTGTGTCGACGCGCCGGCCACGATTTCGTCGAACCGCCGCGCGAGCGCGGCAACCAGCTCCTGCGCATCGGAGGCGAAACCGAAATGCACTGCTTGAAACACCAATACGTTCGACATGGCCAAGCCGAAGCGCAAGGCGTCAGCCACGACTCTGCGCCTCGAAAGCTCGAATACGGTCTTTGGGACGCTCAGCACCATGAGGGCTTCCTCGATCCTCTGCGGGCTGCTCCATGCTTCCAAGCGCCGTAGTTGACGCAGTGCCTCCGCAGCGGTCGGCGCGTGGTCTCGTAGCACGAACGGGTGGTCTACCTGGCTGACCGGAGGAGGGGCCAAACGGCATGCGTCGACGGCCGCTTGCCAGTGTTCCGGAAGAGACTGGGGAGTGCGATCTACACGTCCGAGGATCACCTTGGCATTTGCAGCGCGCGGCGCTTCGAGACGGAACATACGCAGAAGCTCGCAATGCTCGCCGTAAACGACGACGGTTGCGTGAAAATCGCGCCGCAGCAGCTCCAAGGTGCGCCCATCTGCGGAACGCACTGGATTGAGATACGCGCGCCGGACAGCATGCGTTCTTTCGTCGGTGAGCGCGAGGATGCAGACCGGCAACTGGTCCACCGTCTTGAGCTGAAGCAAAAGGTCGCTACTCGCCTCTGTAAACGCATCGTGGTCATCAGCCCCGACTCGGATGAAGACCCAGAGCTCCTCGTCATCGATCAACGGAGCCAGGTCCGTGGAACCACGGCTCCAAAAATCGGCAGGAGGCAACAAGCTCGCAAGCCGGGGATAATAGCTCGCAACGAGGGGCAGCTCGTCCACGGGCTCGAGCTCCACGACGTCGACCTCCGTCGTGTCCGAATCGCCGATATGCCTCTCGAGGCCGCGCTGCCCATAAACGATGGCAAAGTGCCGAACATAGTCTGGTACGTCCTCCGCTTGCTCCTTCATGAGCGAGTCGAGTAGCTTGGCGCGCTCGGACAGCTCGCGGCCACGGGCCTCGTTCGGAATCACCAGCGCGAACTGCTGTGCCTCCGGGTCGTGGTAGATGAACGGCACGTCGACGAGCTCCCCATCGTCGAGTTGATGCAAGGTTCCGCGCAAGGCGCGCTGTCGGAGCTCCGGATGCTCCTGAACATTGAGAACTCGGAATACCTCGACCTCGACGGGCTCGCGGTCCGTGCGGAACACGCGAACCCGCTCCATGCAGGTGCGGCCCGAAGGCCCAGTGTAGGGTTGGCCAGTCAACGCGGCGTCCGACCTCGGGACTAACGCATTCCTCAGCCCATGGCCAGTTTGGCGAATCAAGCTATGCTGGGCCCGCAGTGCAAGACAACACCTCCGTGATGGATCTCACCGTGGCCTGTGTGACCTCCGTCAAGAACGCCACGGGGATAGAGCTCGACTTGACTCAGGATACCCTGCCGCTTCTCGACCACTACGCCGGCCTCGTCGACTCCCCACGAGATGAAATCGTGTCACTGGTGGCCCCGATGAGCGGGGCCTACTTCGGTGAGCTGGTCATCCGCCAGCTCAAAGATGGGCAATGGTTTGCGGACTCTGATGACTGTGCCGAGTGGCGCCTTCGTTTCGAACGATGCTCGCTGACGTTCAATCCAGTGGGTGTTGCGCTCGAAGTGCTCCTCGGCCAGGAAGTCCCGGGCTGGGGCGCCCATCTGCAGACTGCGCCCGAGGATCGGCTCCGTGCCGAAAACGCGCTGCAGACCTTCGGCGAGGTGCGCGATCGCGACTACTACACCTTCACTGTGCGCCTCGAAGCAATCGAACAAGCGTATCTAGCTTTGCTGAATGATCCCGCAGTCATGGCGCCCAAGCCTTGACATGCTGCGGTCGGCCTCCATATTTGCCCAAGCTCCTGGAAACACACATGTTTTGGAGCTTGGGACGTGGCGGATTCACAAACATCAGCAATCGAGCAACCAGCGTGTAGCGAGCTGCTCACCACCGGAGACATGGCTCGGCTCAGCAAGAGCACGCTGCGTACGGTGCGCTTTTACGAACAGGAAGGCCTGATCGAGCCGGAGCGTCGCAGCCCTTGTGGCCACCGACTCTTTGCGGGACGTGAGTTGATGAAATTGCAACTGGCCCTAGACCTCCGTGAGGCCGGGCTGTCCCTCCAAGACATCAAAGGATTGTTTTGTCTCAAGTCCGACTGTTGTTGTCCCGAAGAGGCCAGCCAACGGATGACCAGCGTGTTGAGCGAGCAGATCGACACCATGCAACAGAAGATTGCAAGGCTCCGGAGGCTGCGAGAGGAGCTGACCGCAATGGTGTCCGTGCTGACAGAATGCCAGTCTTGCGATGAAGGTAACTTCCCGTTCGCCTGCGAGAACTGCGACGTGCTTGGAAGCCCCAAATTGCCGCGAGCGCTGCAGGTGCTCTGGCACGAGCCCGAGTAGAGGCTCCAATGCAGTGGCGTCCGAGTAGTCCTTTATCGGCTGAGGAGCTGGCCCGGCTTCCCGTGTTTCCGTTACCACGCGTCGTGTTCTTTCCCGGAACGGCGCTCCCACTTCATCTGTTCGAGCCACGGTACACGGAAATGATCGAGGACTGTCTCGACAGCGGCTACACCGCGATGGCCGTCGCATTGCTCGCGCCCGGCTGGGAGGATCACTATGAGGAAAGCCCAGCGATTCAGGAGATCGCCGGTGCGGGTCGCATCGTCGCGCACCAAGGCCGAGCCGACGGCACCCACGACGTCGTCTTGCACGGCCTCGACCGAGTCCGGCTCGACGAGCTCCCGAGCGAAGGGCATCCATATCGCCGCGCCCGTGCGGTGCCCGTCGAGGACTTCGGCACCGCGACATCTTCCGACGTACTCGCCATGATGGCCTGTGCGACACGCGTGGCCGCCAAGGTTCGCGGGCGGCAGCCAGATTTTTCCTTGCAGGTTTCAGCCGAGCTCTCGCCGGGACGTATGGCAGACGTAGTGGCGGACCAGCTCGTCGTCAGCCCGGAAGAACGTCAGCGAATCCTCGAAACCAGCGATGTGAAAGAGCGCGTCGCGCTGGTCACGTAGTCCGTTGCAGCGCTACTTGCGCAGCTATCCGATGCACATGTGCCGTCATAATCCGTATGGAATAGGGAGGCGGCGTGTGGTAGGAGGGCGGCCTATCAGATGAGCGATTCAAGCCAAGATAGGCCAACGGTGCAGCGGTACGCCCAGTCTCAATTGCCTTCACGCTTCGGGCAATTTCGGGTGGTCGTGTACCGGGAGACCGGTGGAGACAAGGAGCACCTGGCCGTGATTGCCGGGGACATCGAAGGCGCCGAAGACTTGTTGGTGCGCGTGCACAGCGAATGCCTGACGGGGGAGGCTCTCCATTCCTTGCGGTGCGACTGCCGCGACCAGCTCGACTTGGCGCTCGAACGGATCCAAAGCGCGGGCCGTGGCGCGGTCCTTTATCTTCGGCAAGAAGGACGCGGTATCGGCCTTGGCAACAAGATCCGCGCGTACGCTAAACAAGACGAAGGCCTCGACACGGTCGACGCAAACCTCGCGTTGGGGTTCGAGGACGATCAACGCGGCTACCGGGTCGCTGCCGACATGCTCCGCGACCTCGGAATTCGTTCGGTCGCCCTGATGACGAACAATCCGCGTAAGGTCGAGGGCCTGCGAAAAGACGGCATCATCGTGACTCGCCGCGAGCCACACGAAGTCGAAGCACACGAATACAACCGGAGCTACCTGAAGACGAAGCAGGACCGGCTGGGACATTTGGGCACCAACGGGGACACGGACTGAGACCGAAGCCCCGCGGACAATGCGCAGCATCGACTGTTCGTGATTGCGCTGAAAATGGCGCTGCCCTACCCTCCGCACATGACCAAGACAGCGCTGCACGAGCTACTGCTCTTACTCATCTTGGCTGTGGCTGTCACGGCTTGCAGCACGACGAGAACCAGCATCCCGCTGAGCTGGCTCAACCCGAGATACGAAGAAACGGTCTTCAAGAAACTGTTCGTCATCGGAGTCAGCGAAAACGACAGCGGCCGCCGGCTGTTCGAGGACAGGTTCGCCAAAGCGCTCGCGGGCGAAGGTGTAACGGCGCAAGCGAGCTGGGGCCTCTTGCCACAGAGCACGCGGCTCACGAAGGACCAGATCCGAGGCGCCATCGAAGGCGGCGGCTTCGACGGCGTGCTGATTACCCGCGTGCTGGGGGTAGATCAGCATCAGGAGTACGTTCCCGCATCGACCTATACCGTCCCGACCGGATCCTATGGATACGGGTATTACGGATACTACAACACCAGCTACGGCACGGTACACGAGCCGGGGTACTTCAAGACCAATACGACGTTCCGCCTGGAAACCAACCTTTACTCCGCGGCCACGGGCGGGCTGGTTTGGTCGGGCCAATCCGATACCCTCAATCCCGACTCGCTGACCGACGTCATTGATTCCGTCACCGAAGCGGTCGCGAAGAAGCTCAGACACGAAGAACTGATCCCCTAGCCAGACTCGATCCACGAAGGATGGCTTGCGATGGGCACACTCCTGCGGCGCGCGCTAGCGCTGATACGGATGCTGCCGTACGCTCCCTGCGTGACCAAAGCGCAATTCAACAAGCTGCTCGTCTTTCTCGTCGCGATTGCCGCCCTCACCGCGTGCAGCAAGACCAAGACCAGCGTCCCGCAGAGCTGGCGTAATCCCGGCTACGAACAAACGGTCTTCAAGAAACTATTCGTCATCGGAGTCGCTGAGAACCAGGAGAACCGGAAGGCCTTCGAGGATGCTTTTGCCAAGGCGATCGTGGACGCAGGTGGTGCAGCCCAGCCAAGTTGGGGCGTCTTACCTGAGAGCACGCAGCTCACCGAAGACCGGGTCCGAGCCGCGATCCAAGGCGGCGGCTTCGATGGCGTGCTGATTACCCGCTTGCTGAGCGTCGACAAGGACCAGGAGTACACGCCCGGGTCGACCTACAACAACCCCAGAACTCAGTACTACGCGGGCGGGTATGGATACGGATACGGAGGGTACTACGGCTTCTACGGCACCACCTACGCCAAGGTGCACGAGCCGGGCTACTTCAAAACCAGCACGACATTCCGATTGGAAACCAACCTCTACTCCGTCGCCAC
>Ga0114931_10003124_pt1 | contig 21024 bp, 18 predicted proteins | sample 2SBtaG_FD_89579 | JGI IMG/M metagenome (GOLD analysis project Ga0114931, IMG submission 89579) | Deep subsurface microbial communities from Kolumbo volcano to uncover new lineages of life (NeLLi) - 2SBTROV14_V59a metaG | ecosystem: Environmental > Aquatic > Marine > Volcanic | place: Kolumbo...
CCCTCCCCCTGACCCCCTCCCCCAAATTTGGGGGAGGGGGAACAAAAGGGGTGAGCGAGGGGGACTTCGTCCCCCTCGCTCTCTCTCACTCCCCCCTTCCCTGAGGGAAGGGGGGATACAGGGGGGATGGGGAAAACCCAAAATTCAGAATTTTCACCAACAACTCCATAATTTTTATTTTGTCAAATCCTTGACTGCGTAAGGCGAGTAAATGAGTCCACTAAATTTGAATGTTCACCCCCGACACCTTTGGTTCATCCGGCGATTTGTCATCTGCCGTGGCGGGGGTTTCTTTTTGCTGCGCCAATTCTGCGCGGGCCTTCATCTCCTGCTGACGGGCTTGCGCCGCCACGCGATAATCTTGCCCCGACGGGTCTTTCGGCGCGAGGGCGACACGTTCCACCACCTGCATTTTTTTCAGCGTCACTTCGGGGTCATCGGGAATCTCACTGGTATCAATTTGCACTTCCCCGCCGACGGCATACCGCTGTCCATCCGGTCCAATTTTGTAGGTGTATGTCGGGCCGCCGCGCACATATTGCCCGCCGGCAATCATATGCGCCAATTCGTGCTGCCGAACCTCACGGTCACGTTTTTTCAGGTCTTCCACCTCTTTTTGAGCCTCTGCCGGTAACTGCCCCGGCTTCTGCGCGGATGAAGACTCGGCGGTGTGCGGCATATAGCGCATCATATCGGGTTGGTCGTGTGCGCCCACCGACGCAATACTCATATCGCCCATCGTTAATGCTCCCTGTCGTTACAATTATCGGCAGGTGTGCAGAAAACTTTAGCCATTTCGGCAATTTGCCCCGACCTTCATTTGCAAACCCGCTGCATTTCAAGCATAATTCTGGGGTTTGTATTGGCTGAAATTATCGTTGGAGTTGCTATGGTCATTTTGTTGAATAGTCTCATCATTGCCGGCGCAGTTGTCGCCCTGTGGAAAGGGGCAGATTGGCTGGTAGAAGCCGCATCGCGCATTGGCAAAAATTTCGGGTTGTCCGATTTGGTCATCGGGTTGACCATTGTGGCGCTGGGAACCTCTGCGCCTGAATTTGCCGTGACCATCGCTGCCGCGCTGAAAGGACACAGCGATATTTCCATCGGCAATGTGGTGGGTTCCAACATTTTCAATTTGGGGTTTGTGCTGGGTGGGGTTGCCGCCATTCACCCCATTGTCACCACCCGCAAACTGGTGTATCGCGATGGTATCATCTTAATTGGCATCACTATTTTGCTGCGCTTTTTTGTGAATGACTTGCGAATGACCACTGTGGAAGGTGCGGTGCTAGTGGTCGCGCTGCTGGCATACATCGGTTTTCTGCTTTGGCAGCGCGAAGAACGAAACACGGATGAGGTGGCAGACGGCGATGTAACCTGGCTTGATTGGGTGAAATTGCTGACGGGGCTGGTGCTGGTTGTCGGCGGCGGGCACTATCTGGTAGAAGGGGCATCGGCAATTGCCCGCATTTTTGGGATGTCCGAATGGGTCATCGGTGTGACCATTGTGGCGGCAGGCACATCCACCCCGGAATTGGCAACCTCGCTGACTGCCGTCATCAAAGGCAGACACGGCATCTCTATCGGCAATCTCATCGGCAGCGATATTTTTAATTTATTGGGGGTGCTGGGCGTTGCCACCCTGCTGAACCCGCATATGACCGTGGATGCCGGCGCCCGGATGAGCCTGAATGTGCTGATTATCATGGTTACGGTGGTGGTCATCGGGATGCGCACCGGCTGGAAAATCTCTCGGCTGGAAGGTGGTGCGCTGGTCATCATCAATTTGGTGCGCTGGATTGCCAACTTCAGCAAATAACGACTTGCTTTTTTCGGGCTGATTGGCTATTCTATCTGATATTATGGCGATACGGGTAAACGATCGGCAACTGAAAACCAAACTCGCTGACGAGTATTTTTCCTCCGGCGATTATGACCGTGCACTGAACTTCATTCATCGCTTTCGCGGGGCAGAACGCCGGCAATTTAAATCGAAAGAATTTGCCGCCCATTACCGATTGGGAATGGCGGCATGCGCGGCAAACGATTTTTCGCAAGCGCACAAACATTTCTCCGCCGCGATTCCATTGGCAGAAAACCTGTCTGATTTGAAGATTTGCGAAGCACGGCTGGCAACCCTCAAACGGCTTATTTTGACCCCCGCCCCACCGTTACCGGCGTCAATTCGCGGGCGAAAGCACAATCACCCCGATTGCGAAGGCAAATCATTTTACGATTGTGCATCCAGCGAAGCCATCCGCGCCATTTTCCCCGCCGAAACCCTACACCACGATTCGTTGCAGCCGGAAATTGATACCACCTTCGCGGTGGGAGCATACAAAAGTTGGTGGCACGCCGACGGCTATAACCCGTACAGCCAAGCCATCAAACTGGCACAGCGTCCGCAAAGCCACATCCTGCTGGAACCGCTGGGCATTTTGCTGGCAGAATTTATCAGCGGCGGTGAAGCGGCAGTGGTGCGCCAACAAGCCGATTTCATCATCCCCATCCCCGCCGAAACTGCCGACCCGGATAGTTGGCGATACCACGCGCTGGCAACCATCGGGGGTGTGATGGCACGGCGGTTCGGGCTGCCGCTGTTCAACGTGATGAAGGCGGCATCAACCCCATCGACGCACCACACGCGCCACAGTCACCATTCGCCGCCGCCGTTTACCCTCACCGACCCGGAATTGGTTGCCGGGCGGCACGTGCTGCTATTGGACGACATTACCACTTATCGCAAAACGGTAAAACAAGCCGCCGCCGTGCTGAAAGCCGCCGGCGCGCAAGAAGTGACCGCTATCATTTTGGCATACGCCGAAGCGAAACATTGATACTGACAACAAAAAATTAAAGGAGTAGTTTTTCAATGACAGACAAAAAAGAAATGGTACAACGCACCATCACTGCCAAATGGGTGGGTCCCGAATTGGAATATGAGGGATATGACGCCAAAGGGAATATCATCAAAATGGGTGGTGGGGCATTTTCACCATCGGAATTGTTGCTGATGGGTGTTGCCGGGTGTACCGGAATGGATGTGAAATCCATCTTGACCAAAAAGAAAGTGGACTTCGACTCGATTGAAATTTCGGTAACGGGGCATCAACCCACTCACTACCCCAAACCGTACAAAATTGTCAATATACATTTTAAAGTCACCGGGCGTAACGTTCCCGCCGATGCTGTAGAGCGTGCCATCTATCTGTCCAGCGAAAAATATTGTATCGCCAGCCAAACGCTGAAAGAACCCACCGAAGTAACCACCAGCTTTGAAATTGCCGAAGCGTAGTTGTATCTTCTACAAGCAAGCCTCTTCCCGCCACATTATGGAAGAGGCTTGCCTTTAAAATGGCACACATCAACCCTGAAAATTTTTGCTATTTCCCGTTTCGAGTTATAATAATTAAGTACTTCTACATTTCTTAAACGTTCTTCAATTCAAACTTATAAGTTTCTGCACGGAGCAGGTATTTTTTCGATACATTTTGTTAAATTTTCTTAACCTCATCTTGATGGATATTTAACATAGACTTTACATTCTCTTAACAATTTAAGCTATACTCAGAAAGAGGTGCATGCCATATTGGAAAGGAGGTGGTGCCTCAAAAGCACTGTGGTTCATTGTCTATTAACTGGATGCAACATTTAACCAAAAGGAGGAAAGTATGCCATCCAAAAGAGTATTACTGTTAATTGTATCTGTATTTGCCCTGTTAGGGTTGGTTTCCGCTTGCAATAGTGGAAGCTCTGCACCGGCGGCCACCGGCGGCGAAGTGCAAAAAGTAGTTGAAACCGTTGTGGTAAAAGAAACTGTCATCGTTGAAAAAGCAGCCGAAGAGCAAATCCCCGAAGGCGCGACCGTTATTGATTTCTGGCACGCTTTTGGTGGTGGCCGCCAAGCGCTCATTCAACGCATGGTTGATGACTACAACTACACCCATCCCGGCGTGTATGTTAAAGTAGAAAACAAAGGCTCTTACCGTGATACATTGAATGCAGCCATCCTTGCGGCACAACAGGGCAATGCCCCGCACGTCGTGCAGATTTTTGAAATCGGCTCGCAATTGGCACTGGATTCCGGCATCTTTATGCCCATCGAAGACGCGGTTGTAGGCTCCGAATTCCAGCCGGATGACTACATTCCCGCAGTTGCCAACTACTACAAAATTAATGGCAAATTCAACTCTCTGCCGTGGAACTCCTCGAACCCGATTCTGTATTACAACAAAGACATCTTCCGCGCAGCCGGGTTAGACCCCGAAAAACCGCCACAGACCTTCGAAGAAATGCTGGATGTCTGTGACACCATCGTTTCCAGCGGCGCAGCCAAAAACTGCATTTCCTGGCCTCTGCACGGCTGGTTCTTTGAACAGTGGATGGCGAATATGGGCGCCGAACTGGCTAACAACGGCAACGGCCGTGACGCTCGCGCCACCGAAGTTTACCTCGACAGCGACGCAGCCAAAACCATCGTAAGCTGGTGGAAAGAAATGTACGACAAAGGCTACTATGCTTACAGTGGTAAACTTGAAGACTGGGACGGCGCAGATGCAATCTTCGTATCCGGACAAGCCGCCATGGAAATCACCTCTACCAGTGACGTGGTGAACCGCCAAAACGACGCCGCCGAAAACGGCTTCGAGTTGGGTACATCGTATCTGCCGTATCCTGCCAGCAGCGAACGCCAAGGCGTGGTTGTCGGCGGAGCAAGCATTTGGCTCACCAAAGACCATCCCGACAACGAACTGCAAGCGGCCAAAGACTTTATGATTTGGTTCACCAACACCGAAAATGCCGTGCGCTGGCATAAAGCCACCGGTTACTTCCCCGTCCGCAAATCAGCCGTAGACGTGCTGAAAGTTGAAAACTGGTTTGAACGCAACCCGGCATATCGCGCTGCATTTGACCAGCTGTTGGAAACCAAAGAAACAAAAGCGACACAGGGCGCGCTCATCGGTGCATTCCCCTAAGTCCGCACCATCATCGAACAAGCTGTAGAAAAAGTACTGGCCGGCGAAGCAACCGTTGACGAAGCGCTTTCTGCCGCCAAGAAAGATGCTGACAAAGCCATTCAGGATTACAACAAATCAGTAGAATAGTTTGACTGTGAGCCGGTGTCTGTGCATCGGCTCGCTTTTTAGCGGCGAGAGAGGGTCGCGTGCCCTCTCTCGTCAACCAAATTTCATCAAAAGGGGAGCCTATGCAAACCGCAAAATTTAAAGGCAAGTTTCTCCCGTTTTTATTTTTATCACCAACACTTTTCATTCTGGTGGTATTTTTATATTACCCGGTTATTGAAACATTTGTTTTGTCCACATACCGCGTCGCTTTTTTGGGGTTGCGTAAAAAGTTTGTCGGATTGGAAAACTTTGTCGAATTGGCACAAGACCCCAATTACTGGCACACCATCTGGGTAACCGTACTCATTGCCACCGTCGTGGTTATCGGTGGGTTGGGCTTATCATTGGCGATTGCCCTGCTAGCCAACCAAAACATCCGTGGAGCATCCATTTACCGGATTTTGCTCATCTGGCCGTTTGCGCTGTCACCGGCAGTCGCCGGGGTGATTTTCCTGTTTATGTTTTCGCCAAACTACGGTACCGTCAACTACCTCACCTCGCTGGTTACCGGCAGCGAACTCAACTGGCTGGGAAAACCAAGTTTGGCAATCACGTTGATTATCATGGCGAGTATTTGGCGAAACTTGGGGTATAACGTTGTTTTTTACATCGCCGGCTTGCAAAACCTGAACACCGAAGTGCTGGAAGCCGCCTCCATTGACGGAGCAAATGCATGGCAACGTTTTTGGAAAGTCACTTTTGCGCTCCTGTCGCCAATGACCTTCTTCCTGCTCATCACCAATATCACCTACTCCTTCTTCGACCTGTTCGGAATGATTGACATTGTGACCAAAGGCGGCCCGCTTGACGCAACCAACGTGATGATTTACAACCTTTATCGCGATGGTTTTGAATACTACAAAACCGGGCTTGCCGCTGCCCAATCTGTAATTTTGTTCGCATTGGTGGTGGGGTTAACCATCATTCAATTCCGTACCAGCGGGCAGAAAGTTTACTACGGAGGGTAATATGTCACGCATACAACGGAACCATCTACTCACCCATATCGGGCTGATTATCATCAGCTTGCTGGTTATGGTGCCGGTGCTTTTTGCATTATCGAAATCCACCCAGACCCGCGCCCAAGTTTTCCACTACCCACCGACCCTCGGCTTCGGCACGGCAATGATCGACAACTATCGCACTGCATGGAACGATTTTAACCTCGGTTTGTACATGTACAACAGTTTAATTATCGCTTCCATCGTGATGATATTCAAAACAATTTTCTCGATGTTGGCAGGATTGGGATTAGTCTATTTCGACTTTCCGCTGAAAAACGCCGTCTTTTACTTCATCCTGTTCACCCTGATGATGCCCACCGAGATTATGATTATCGCCCTGTTCAATTTAGTGTCCAGTTTGGGCTGGGGCAACAATTACGCCGCACTGACCGTACCGTTTCTAGCCAGCGCTACCGGCGTATTCCTGTTCAGACAGCATTTTTCCAGCATCCCTGGCGAACTCGCCGATGCCGCCCGCGTTGACGGCGCAGGCCCACTGCGTTTTTTGTGGAGTGTACTGGTTCCTATGTCTCGAAACACCATTGGCGCTATGGCGCTCATCCAATTTATCTACATGTGGAATATGTACATTTGGCCATTGGTAGTTATCCGCGAAAATGCCCGTCAGGTGGTGCAAGTTGGATTGCGGCAAATGACATCCCAGCAGGATGTAACCAACTGGGGCGTGGTGATGGCCGGCGCAATTTTGGCCATGCTCCCACCACTGATAATCTTTATCGTGCTGCACGAACAATTTACCAAAGGATTTGCACTGGGACAAGAAAAATAATTCGTCTATGGCAACAAAAAGCTCGGTAAAAGCCGGGTTTTTTGTTGCCGCACGCCCGAACATTTGTGCTTTTTTGCCATCTGTGGCATCATACCCATACTTTTTCTCGTGGAGTTTCCGTGCCAAACCTACCTGTCTTCTCACCCAGCCAAATACAACGCATCGCCGATTGCTCTTTACAACAGCACTTTTGGGCACAATCGCCGCCCGAGACCAATCCCATCGGCGATGCAATCTTAAACGCCATCGCGCAATTACACGCCGCCGGCGGCCCACACCGATTGAATCTGCCCGGAACGCTCCGCATTTTGGGAAAAACCCTATCACCCAACACGCCAAAATCGTCTATCACCCTGGCGCGAAACGCCCTCGCCCGCTATCACCGTCAATTGCGCGCCGAATGGGCACAACTCATCGCCAGCAACGAACCACTCGCGCTGAACATCCCCTTGCCGCGCGGCATTATCCGTTGCGAAACAACCATCCATCGGCTGGATAAAACCGAAGACGGCGGCATCACTGCCATCAAACTCATTCCCACCGCCAAACCGGATGTAATACCGGAAAGCGACAGCATCGAAGCCACTGTGCTGCATGCGCTGACCGCCGCCGCTTACCCCCATCGCCGCCCGGTGCGCATCTCGTTTCGATGGCTGACACACGGCCGGTCAGTTACGCTAGAATTAACCGAAGGAGCATATCGCCACAATTTACAGCGAATAAAAACCCGCATGCAAGCGTGGCTCGACGGCGAAATATTGGCGCGTCCGGGTTTGCACTGTGATTTTTGCCCGTTCAAATTTGATGGATGCCCGCTTTATACCAATTTAGACCCGGAGCAAATCGAACCGGCGGATTTGGATACTCCTGCCTCGCCTGCTACCCTCTCTACCCGAAACTGGACGTTCTCGGAGGATACGCAGCATGACCAAACAGAATCTGAGCCGTAGAAAATTTTTGCAATTAACCGGCATTTTGGGTTCAGCCGTATTTTTACAAGCCTGTCAAAACCGACTCACCCCCACCACAACAACATCATCACTATCACCGACAGCCACCGGCACACGAGCCGCCACGCGCACACCGCGCCCATCGCCAACTACCGCCGCTACCGACACCCCCGCCGCCATCGAAGCTGCCGGTCCCGTCAGCCCCATCGCCGAACCATCACCCGCACCCCTGCAACCCTCGCCCACCCCGGTACCAACACCGTATCCCCCCGGCGACCCCAGCAAACTGGGGGTTTTTCTCACCCGATTCGACTCGCAAGCGCTCAATCTCATCGAACAGGGCAAACCACCACTGGTGAAAACGCTGGAATTGGACGGAAATTTTGCCAAAGGCATCAAAGAATTATCGCCGAACACCATTCTCATCGGACGGATGCGGCTGGGGCAGATGGATTTGGATGCCGAACCGCTGGCACTGGCACGCCAATTTGTAAACGAACTGCGCCCCATTGCCACCGACCCCATCCGAATGGCGGCGTTTGATGCATGGGAAGCATACAATGAACCGGTTGCCGACACACCCGACAAGATGAAACGCTTTGCAGATTTTGAGGCAGAACGCACGCGATTGCTTGCCGCGGAAGGCATCCGCTCGGTGGTCGGAAATTTCGCCACAGGGCACCCCCCGCTGGAACTGTGGCCGGATTTTTCGCCTGCGCTGGCAGCAATTCGGCAATATGATGGCTATCTCGGGTTACACGAATATTCCGCGCCGATTATGCAGTTTGGGTTCGGGGCGTTGCAGCCAAATGGCGGCGCCGACGAAGGCGACGAGGGCTGGCTGACAGTGCGGTATCGCAAAGCATATCGCCAATATTTACAGCCGATGGGATACGGCGACACCCCGCTGCTCATCACCGAATGCGGCGTGGATGGGTTGGTAGGCAACCGCCCCGGCCCTGCCGATGCACTCGGTTGGCGAGATTTTATTTCGACATGGTTGGACAACGGCTTGCGAAATGACCCGCCCGGAGTGTACATGGATCAACTAATTTGGTATGACAACGAATTGCAAAAAGACGATTATGTGAAAGGCGCTGCAATTTTTGTACTGGGCGCATCACCCGGCTGGGAAAGCTACGACATCTCCGGCCGCACCGCTGACCTGCTACTGCAATATTTGATGGTACACCAAACACAAAAATAATCCTCACTTTCGCGAGGTTCCATACATTCTATCTTCTCAAAATGAAGGGGCAACACGTCCGGTAGGGACACGCTGCAGCGTGCCCCCTACGATATCGTGCCCCGATTTATTGAAATGACACCATACACATTTTATTGGGTGTGTTTCACATTTTGGGCGGGATTGAAGAAATATCCGGTAGCCTACCGGAATTTCACCTCGAATTAAAATTCAAGGCTCAAAACTTAAGCCGACTTAAGTCGGCTTGGGTTTTTAGCCCGGGAATTCATTTCCGGGTTAAAATTTGCCTGAAAACTGAAACGCACCCCATTTTATAAAAAAGTTTGACAACCGAACATTTCTGGTTTATACTAAAAGAGGTTGGACATCCTACCTCTGAAAATTTTAGGAGCACCCCATGGCAATGAATTCTCGCATTGACCGGGTGAAATCGGCTTTTCGCAATCATATTTTGCAAAAGCACCTCAAAATCGGTGACCGATTGCCATCCGAAGGCGAAATGGCGAAGGCACTCGGTGTGAGTCGCAATACCTTGCGAGAGGCATATGTGGCACTGGAAAATGAAGGCGTCATCCTCCGCAAGCACGGCATCGGCACCTTCATCGCCAAACCACCGCTCATCAAAGATTCGCTCAATGTTTTTGCCTCTTTTGCCGAAATGATCCACACTGCCGGATATACCCCTCATTTCCAAACGCTCTCAATGGAATCTATCTTTGCGCCACAAGACGTGTGCGAAAAATTACGCATCCCCCCCACCGAAAAAACTTTCTTCATTAAACGGCTGGTTTTCGCCGATGAACACCCCGCCATTTATGTAAATGATTATTTTTCGCCGCAAGTGCAAACCCGCTCACCGCGATGGGATGCGTTTGACGGGAATGTGGTGCAATTTCTTTCTACCACCTTAAAAATCCCACTACATCAACTGCATTCGCGCATCCGCGCAGTGGCGCTTTCCGCCGAACAAGCTGAAATGCTGCAACAGCCCGTCCATACCCCTGCCATCGGCGTGTGGTCAATCATTTACACCACCCGGCATGAACCGGTCACGTTCAGTGAACTTTGGTTTAATTCTGACATCATCGAACTGGAAACAATTCGCTTTTTACAAAAATCGTAACGAGTACTCAAAATGGAGGTGGTATAAAAACAACATCCGGTTACCCCAATTAAAACCCTTTACATTAAGTTTTGTTATATCGAACCCCAAAAAGGAGAAGAATTATGAAACTGAAACGAATCATTCCCATACTGTTGAGTTTGGTGTTATTGCTGGTGTTAGCGGCTTGCGGACAAAGCTCTGCCCCGGCAGCAACCGAAGCCCCCGCCGCACAACCCACCAAAGCCGAAGTGGCGGCGCAGCCCACCGAACCCCCTGCCGCCCCGACAGAAGCCCCGGCGCAGCCCACCGAACCACCCGCCCCGGCCGCAGAACCGGTCACCATTCAAGTGTATTACCCTGTCGCAGTGGATGCCCCCATTGCCAATATTTTGCAAGGCTACGCCGACAAATTCCACGAACAAAACCCGAATATCACCGTAGAGCCGGTGTTCTCCGGCGGGTATGGCGACGTGCAAACCGCCATCCAAACCATCATTGACGGCGGCGGCGAACCGCCCGCACTGGCAGTGATGCTGGCAACCAGCCTGTACGATTTGGTCAATGCCGATGCCATCGCCCCGCTGGATGATTACATCAACGCAATGGACAATGGCAAAGCCTATATGGATGATTTTGTGCCGGCATTTATGGAAAATTCCAAGTATGATGGCAAAACTTGGAGCATTCCTTTCCAACGCAGTGCCGTGGTGATGTATTACAACAAAGATATGTTCAAAGAAGCCGGGCTCGAAGCGCCGACCAGTTGGCAAACTTGGGCAGAAGCCGGACAAAAACTAACCGTCAAAAACGGTGACACCACCAACTGGGGCATTCAATATCCGTCCGGTTGGCCTTACTGGCTCTTCCAGCCGCTCGCCATCGGTAATGGGCAAAACATTTTCACCGATGACTGCCACGTGGCGTTCAACGACCCAAAAGTGGTAGAAGCCGTGCAATTCTACATTGACCTGTCGCACAAATACGAAGCTATGCCCAAAGGCGTGCAATCCGTTTGGCCCAGCGCCCCAACCGATTTCGCCAGCGGGGCAACCGCAATGATCGTCCACTCGTCTGGCAGCCTGAACGGCATTTTGAAACAAGCCTCTTTTGATGTTGGTGTGATGCCTCTGCCCGGCAAAGCCGATGGCACATATGCCAGCGTTCCCGGCGGCGGCAACTTCTATATTCTGAAAGGCGCTGCGCCGGAAAAACAAGATGCCGCGTGGAAATTTATCGAATTTGTCACCCAGCCGGAATATGTCGCCGATTACAGCATCAACACCGGTTACATTCCCAACCGCACAAGCGCATTCGACACTGATGCAATGAAAGCCTATCTGGAAAAAACACCGCAAATGATGGACGCCTTTGATGCCCTGCAATACGCCGGAGCAGAATTCTCCATCCAAGACTTGGGCGAAGTGCGCAACATTTTCCACGATTACCTGCAAAAAGCTTATAATGATGAAATGAGCGCGCAAGATGCCATGGACGCTGCTCAAAAAGATGCCGAAGCGGCATTAAAACCTTTCTGTGAATAGTTGAATGTATACTGCGGGGGCACATTACCGTGTCCCCGCAAATCCGATACCCATGTCCGTTAAAACGCCTGCCGTGCCCAACCGAAAACAAAAACCGCTGCTGCCATACCTGCTCATTTTACCGACGCTGGTATTCGTCGCGCTGTTCACCGCGTGGCCTACCCTGCTTGCCATTTACGAAAGTTTCTTTCGCCAGCGGCTGAACATCGCCCGCTTCCGCGAACCGTCATTCATCGGGCTGCAAAATTACGCCACCCTTTTTACCGATGACCGTTTCCATCAGGTCGTCAACAACACCCTGATTTATGCGCTGGGAACCGTGCCCATCAGTATTGTGCTCGGGTTTCTGTTCGCCCTGCTGGTCAATCGCTCGCTGAAAGGGATTGGCTGGGCGCGGTTGGCATTCTTTCACCCGGCATTGCTGCCAATGGTCAGCGCTGCCACCGTGTGGAAATTTTTCTTCACCCCCGATTACGGGCTGTTCAACAGCACCATCCGTTTTTTGGGGTATCACGGGGCAGAAAACTGGACGGGCAACCCAAGTTTGGCACTGTTGGCGATTATGTTGGTTGCCATGTGGAAAAACGCCGGTTATTATATGCTTTTTTATCTGGCAGGGTTACAAAATTTACCCACCGATGTTTACGAAGCCGCCGCGCTTGACGGAGCGAATGGCTGGCAAACATTATGGCGCATCACCTTCCCCCTGTTGCGCCGAACCACCGTTTTTATCAGCACCATCGCTTTTATTGATGCGTTCCGCACAGTTGACCACATTTTCGTGCTGACCAGCGGCGGGCCCAGCCGCGCCAGCACCGTATTGCTCTATTACCTGTGGCAATTGCGCTTTGAAAATCAGGACATCGGACTTTCTGCCGCATTGACCGTAATTTTTGTGGCGGTACTGCTGGTCTTCACCATCACCAATTTTGTGGTATCAGAACGGGCGGAGGAAAGCTAAAATGACGCAGAAAACATTCCTCAACCGGCTATGGTACTGGCTTTCAATTGGCGTTTTGCTGTCGCTGGCTGTTGTTTGGGCGATGCCTCTGCTGTGGGCACTGGTCGCATCGGTGCGCCCCTTTGCCGAACCGATGCAGCACGGCGACGTATGGTTCGGCAGTCATCTCACATTCGAAAACTTCCGGCGGGCATGGTCGCTCGCACCGTTCAACAAATATTACATCAACACCATCATTGTAGTGCTGATGATTTTGGGCGTGCAGATTATCACGGTCACGATGGCAGGATTTGCCTTTGCCCACTATCAATTCATGGGGAAAAGATGGCTGTTCATTTTCGTGCTGCTGCAAATGATGATTCCCACCACCGCCCTGCTCGCGCCGAATTTCGGCACGATTCGCACCCTGGGGCTGTTTGACACCCGGTTGGCAATTGCCATCCCGTATTTTGGCTCGGCGTTCGGCACATTTTTGATGCGACAAGCCTTTTTAAGCGTGCCGCGCGATTTGGTGGATGCAGGCATCATTGATGGCTGTTCGTGGTGGCAATTGGTGCGGCACATTTACCTGCCGCCATCCATCCCGTCGCTCATTGCATTCGGCATTTCTTCTGCGGCATGGCACTGGAACGAATTTTTATGGCCGCTCGTGGTCACCAACAGCGACGCCAGCCGCCCGCTAACGGTCGGGTTGGTGCGCTTTACCCAACTCGGCGAAATCGGCGCGCGATGGTCGTTGCTGGCAGCCGCCACCCTCATTGTGGTTGCCCCGTTGCTGCTGGCATTCCTCATCTTCCAGCGACGTTTCATCCAAAGTTTCATCCATTCCGGGATAAAATGATGAGCAACGTGCCCGCGCTGCTCATCCCTTTCTCTACCCGAAATTTCCCCTTCGTTTGCATGTTGTGATATACTCAAAAACCTCATAATTCAATCCAACAAGGCTGTTGCTGCGCGTGCAGCGAAGCAATCTGCAAGCATGGAAAATTGCTTCAACCCAACGGGCATCGCAATGGCAAGCGGCAACCGCATACAGCCAAAATCCAAACTGGACGTTGACATAAAAATATGGTACAATAGTCTTATGTAAATGGGAGGATTTACATGCAAGCGTTGAAAGAACGTATTTTAACGGAGGGCAAAAACCTCGGCAACGGCATTTTAAAGGTTGATAGCTTCATCAACCACCAAGTTGACCCGGCGATGATGCTGGCAGTTGGCGGCGCACTCGCGGCTCATTTCGGCGCGATGGGCATCAACAAAGTCCTCACCGCCGAAATTTCCGGCATTGCACCCGCACTGATGACCGCATTGGCATTGGGTGTAAAAGTGACATACGCCCGCAAAACCAAACCCATCACCATGCCCACCAACGTACTGATGGCAACTGCACCATCCCACACCAAAGGCGGCGAAGTATATTTGATGGCATCGCCGGAATTTTTGGGGCCGGAAGACAAAGTGCTGATTGTAGACGATTTTTTGGCAACCGGACACACCATTATGGCGCTGGTCGAACTGGCACGCTCTGCCGGCGCAGAAGTCATCGGTGTGGGGGCTGTCATCGAAAAATCGTTTGAAGGCGGGCGAGCGATGCTCGAAGCGGAAGGCTTGCACGTGCGCTCGCTGGCAGTCATCGAGAAGATGACCGACGACGAAATCATCTTCGCCAAAGGAGTATCGCCGTGAGCAAACGCCGTGCCATCGTCATTTTAGACTTTGGCTCACAATACAGCCAACTTATCGCCCGCCGCGTTCGCGAACTGGAAGTGTACTGCGAGCTGCTTCCATTTGATGCGCCACGCGAGCAAATTGATGCCCTCGACCCGCCGGGGTTCATCCTTTCCGGCGGGCCTGCATCCGTTTACGCCCCCGATGCACCGCAACTGCCCGCGCACATTTTGGATAGCGGCAAACCGGTGTTGGGCATTTGTTATGGTATGCAATTGCTCACACACGCACTTGGCGGAACGGTTGACCCCGGTGACGAGCGGGAATACGGCTTGGCGCATCTGACCATCACCCAACCCGACAACCCGCTTTTTGCCCGGTTGGATACCCGCCGCACACGGGTGTGGATGAGCCATGGCGACCGCGTCACCCGGCTTGCCCCCGGTTTCGAAACCATCGCCGTGTCCGAAAATTCGCCGCACGCCGCCATTGCCCACCGCGAACGGCAATTGTACGGCTTGCAATTCCATCCGGAAGTGGCACACACCGAACACGGACGCGACATTTTGCGTGCATTTGTGTACGACATCTGCCACAGTGAGGGGGGCTGGACGGCGGGCAATTTTATCACCGATACCATTGCCGAAATACGCGCCCAAGTTGGTGACGGGCAAGTGCTGCTGGGGCTTTCCGGCGGGGTAGATTCATCGGTGGTAGCAGCACTTTTGCACCGCGCCATCGGCGAGCGATTGACCGCTGTTTTTGTGAACACCGGTTTGTTGCGGCAAAACGAGCCGGAACAGGTGGTAGGAACCTTCCACAACCGGATGCACGCCAAATTAGTGGCGGTAGATGCCACCGAAACTTTTCTTTCAGCGTTAAAAGGCGTGACCGACCCGGAACAGAAGCGGAAAATCATCGGCGAAAAATTCATCCGCATTTTTGAAGCCGAAGCCCGCAAACTGGGCAAAATTGATTTTCTGGCGCAAGGTACCCTGTACCCGGATGTCATAGAAAGTGCAGGAACAGGCAAAACCACCGCGAAAATCAAAACACATCACAACGTGGGCGGCTTGCCCGCCGACATGCAATTCAAACTGATTGAACCCCTGCGCTGGCTATTTAAAGATGAAGTCCGCGCGGTGGGCGAACAACTCGGTCTACCCAAAGAAATGGTGTGGCGACATCCATTTCCCGGCCCGGGGCTGGCGGTGCGCATTTTAGGCGAAATTACATGGGAGCGGTTGGAAGTTTTGCGGCAGGCAGACGCCATCTTTATGGCAGAACTGTGGGACAGTGGTTGGTATCATAAAACATCGCAAGCGTTTGCCGTGCTGCTGCCCGTGCGCAGCGTCGGGGTAATGGGCGATAATCGCACTTACGGCAATGTTATCGCCCTGCGTGCGGTAACCACCGAAGATTTTATGACTGCCGATTGGGCAAACCTGCCGCACAACTTGCTGGCAAAAATCAGCAACCGAATTGTGAATGAAATCCCGACTATCACACGGGTGGTTTATGATGTGAGCAGCAAACCCCCCGCAACCATCGAGTGGGAATGATATGGCAACTTTACTGCAACAAGCCATAGATTTGGCAAAAGCGGGCGAGCGCGATGCCGCCGAAACTCTCATCCGGCAGGTATTAGAAGCCGACCCCAACAATGAAGTGGCGTGGATATGGCTTAGCGGCGTGAGCCGTGATGTGCTGGTAAAACGCGAGGCACTGAAACGAGTTTTGCAACTGAATCCCGACAACACGCTGGCAAAAGAAGGGTTAAAACGGTTTGGGGGCGATGAGCCGCCGGAGCCGGAAGAACCGGAGGCTCCCGAAGTTTTGCCGCCGGAGATACCCATCTTGCCAGACGAGTTCCCCATTGGCACACCGGAACCGCCCGCCATTGCCGCCACTCCGGACGAAATTCCGCCGGTTGTCGCCGATACGCCGTCGGCAAACTTACCCGCCGATGTGGATTGGAGCGTCGATGCGTTTGCGCAAGATTTTTCTGCACCACTGCCATCCGCGCCCTCCGAAGATAAACCGGTGTTCGAAGATTTACCCGGCGATTTCGATTTTGATTTGGACGAACCACCGGTTTTCGACATTGATTTGGATGAATTGACACCAAACGAACCTCCGGCGCTCACCGGAGCGGATGATTTTTCATTCGGCATCGCGGATGAAATTCCGGCAGTATCCGTACCCCCACTCGGAGAAGAGCCTCCACCGGTAGAGGAATCGGCTTCTGACCGATTGGAAGAAATGCTGGCAAACAAGGGCGACACCTTTGAAAGCAATTTTGACACAGAGATTGAAGAAGCACCTCCCATAGAACCGGAAGAACTCACAATTGCAGAAGGGTTGGACAGTTTTGAACCGGAAACCGAAGAAGAAGTGGATGTCCACGAGCTGTTGCGGCAAAAACGGCAGCGTCAAAACCGATTGCTGATTATCGCCGCTATGTTTTTTGCTCTTATGGTTTTAGCCAGTTGCAGTGTCTATTATTATTTCACTGAAATCGCCGATATTTATGTTTTGATGCCGCAATTGGCAGGCGAAACGCTGCAAAAAGACGCGCCAAAACCCAAAAACGGCATCAGCACCATCAAGTTTCACGGTTTTCCGGCCTCTTCCGCGACACTGGAATGGCAGGTAGATACCGAAACGCCCACCTGCCAAGGGCAGTCTGTGGGGTTAAAGGTAGATTTTGCCAACGGCGATCCTCCGAGTTTATTCAGCAATCGCAGTTGTAATGGCGATGCATGCAGTTTTGAAAAAGAACTCACACCGGGCCCGATATTCAATGTTGAAGTAACTTATATTTGCGGTAAAAACGCCAGCATTACGCTACATAAATAGACGCGGTTTGACAATTGTTTTCTGCAAGTTTAGTGCAAAGAAGGTAAATTATGAACACACAATTCCAAATTCAAGTTGAGCATCTGTATGTGGTTGACGGGATGTTAGAGCGGTTACCCCACAACCAAACAGCCATTCCTGTTCCGCAAAACGGGCACGACCGCCAAGGCGCACTTTTTGTGCTGGCAGAGGTTCAAGGGCGGCTCAACAACACCGATTTGATTGAAAAGCGGCTGACAATTCTTGCACGAGACACCTATTACAACCACGCCCACGCAAGCATCACCGCCGGACTGCGCCGCGCGCTAGACACGGCCAACCAGTGGTTGTTCCAGCACAATGCCACCCATCCCCCCGAAAAACAGGTTATCGCCGGTTTAGTTGCGGTGGTACTGCACAATGACGATTTGTTTATGGCACAAGCCGGGCCTGCCGCCATTTTCACCAGTTTGGACGGGTTCATCACTCGTTACCCCGAAAATTCAACTTGGTTGCAACCGATGCACAATCCGTTGGTTGGTCCCAGCCCGGCACTGGGGTTGGCACAAACGGTTGACCCGTATATCACCCACCTGCAAATCCAATCCGGCGATATTATCGTGCTGGTTGACGGCAGGTTAGGAAAAAGTTTATCGCCGGAAAAGGCTGAACAGGTTCTCTCCGGCGATGACATCAAACAAATCAGCCATAAGTTGGTAAAAAACACTCAATTACAGCACGGCTCGGCAATGGTACTGCAACCCCTCGCCCCGCAGGCTGAACAGGTTGCCCCCCAACCAACCCCGACCCGGCAAACCGGCAAACCGAAAGTCGCCATACCCAAAGGAAAATTCAATTTTGCCATACCCTCATCAACCCATGGCACAGTGAACGCCCGCGCGCACGGCGGCGCAACCGCAGCGATACCCCATCCGCGTGCGCCGTTTTCTCTGCCCAAACTGCCGCCCATGCCCCAAATGCCGGAAATCAACATCCCCATCGCCGAAATTTGGCGGGTGGTGGTAGACAGCGTGGTCAGCGGCATAACCTTTTTGGGCAACGGATTGCACACCATCTTCCGGCTGGTGCTTCCCAGCGCCGCTGTTGACGGAAACACCGCCACAGTCTCGCGCCGCCCATCACGGAGCGCGCTGAAAAAAGTGGCTTTCATTCTGCCCATTTTGGCGATTGTGGTCGCACTGGCAACCTACATCTACCAAGGGTACCACCGCACCCAACAATACACCGAAACGCTCACCCAAGCGAACCAAAAATTCGCCACAGCGCTCACTTCGCCCGCCGACCAGCAGCGCGTACTACTGCACGAAGCGGAACTGCTGGCAAATCAGGCTGCGGCAATAAAAGCCGAACAACCGGAAGTGGCAGAATTGAGAGAAAAGATTGTCACCCAGCAAGATACCATCAACAATGTGAAATACATGTATTACGTACCAACACTTAAAGAATATGATGCTGCCGCACAACCCCGCCAAGTCATCCGCGAAGGTATGGAACTCTTTGTGCTAGATGCTGCCGGTGGAAAAATCTATCACCACACCCTCGACGCCATCAGCGACACATTGTTGCCCACCGACAGCACCATCGCTCAACAAGGACAATCGGTTGATGGTATTGCTTTCGGCAATATTCTGGGTATGGTTTGGGTTCCGGCTGCCGGAGAACGCCCCACCGCCGGATTGGTTATCGCCACCGATACCGGCCTGTTCGAGTTTGACCCGGCACGAAACACACTGGACAGCATCAGCATTTTCAGCGTTGACCAGTGGCAAAACCCGGTCGCCTTCGACACTTATTTCGGCAATCTGTATGTGCTCGATGCCGCTGCCAACCAAATTTTCCGCTATTGGTCTGCCGCCGACGGCTACCCCAATCCCCCCGACAAATATTTTGCGGAAGGAATACCCGTCAATTTAAGCGGTGCGGTAGATATGACCATCGACGGGGCAATTTATGTGCTATACAGCAACGGGCATATTGCCAAGTTTTTAAGCGGCGAACCCCAACCCTTTGAAATTACCGGGCTGGACGTGCCATTAAAAAATCCGGTGGCGATTGTCTCGCCGGCAGAAGATACCCCGTATCTGTTTGTGGCTGACGCAGGCAACCAGCGGATTGTCCAACTCTCAAAAGAAGGGCAATTTATCGCCCAATTCAAACCGAAAACCGCCAAAGGCGATATCGTTTTTGATAACCTGCAAGACTTGTTCGTCAGCCCCGACAGCGCAAAAGCATACATCATCAACGGCACAAATTTGTATGCCCCCGGCTTGGCAGACAACTAACAGAAAATCATAGCTGTGCAAAGGAACGTTTATGAAACTCGGATTGTATATCGGTTATTCAGGCGCAACCATTCATTTACCGATGGATTTAATTCAAGAAGCCGATCGGCTTGGCTATTATGCCGTGTGGACGGCAGAAGCATATGGTTCGGATGCGGTGACGCCGCTGGCATGGATTGGCGCACAAACCGAAAATATCCGGTTGGGAACCGCCATCATGCAAATGCCCGCCCGCACACCGGCGATGACCGCTATGACCGCCATGACACTCGACCAACTTTCGGGCGGGCGGTTTTTGCTGGGGTTGGGGATGTCTGGCCCGCAGGTGGTTGAAGGCTGGCACGGGCAATCGTACCGCCACCCGCTCGGCAAAACCCGCGAATATATCGCCATTTTGCGGCAAATTTTCGCCCGCGAAAAGCCGGTCGTTTTTGATGGCAAATACTACCGCCTGCCCTATCGCGGAGATGATGCCACCGGCTTGGGCAAACCACTGAAAAGCATCTTGCACGGGCGTGCCGATTTGCCCATTTATCTGGCAGCCATCGGCCCCAAAAACGTGCGTCTCGCGGCAGAAATCGCCGATGGTTGGCTGCCGATTTTCTTCTCGCCGCGCCATTATAACGAAAGTTACGCAGAAGCAGTCAACGCTGGGTTGGCAAAAGCAGGAAAATCACTCGCCGATTTGGACATCACGCCATCCGTTTCGGTGATTGTCGGCGATGATGTGGATGCCTGTCGCAGTTTCGTCAAACCGACGCTGGCATTGTACATCGGTGGGATGGGCGCTCGCGAAAAGAACTTCTATTTCAATTTGGCGTCTCGATTTGGATACGAAGCGGATGCCGTCCGTGTGCAAGATTTGTATCTGGCGGGCAAAAAAGGCGAAGCCGCAGCCGCCATACCAGATGCATTGGTGGATGATGTCGCGCTGTGCGGGCCGCCGGCACGCATCAAAGACCGGCTACAATTGTGGCTGGAAAGTCCGGCAAGCACACTGAATATAATGACCTTCACGGTGGACGCAGTGCGGTTGATGGCGGAACTCGCTCTGTAACCGGCCAGATAATCGAAAAGAAGATGATATCCCCCCTTTCCCCAAATTTGGAGGCGGGGGAAAATCGTAAAATTCAAGATTTTGCCAACATTTTCATAATTTGACTCCGCTGAAAAAGGGGTTAAAAATGAACCACAGAGTCACGGAGACACAGAGAAGGGTAAGGTTTGAGAGCGATAAATTCGGGGATATGTGCGATTTGTCGGCTCATATTGACTTTTTTAAAATCTCTGCTTCTCTGCGCCTCTGTGGTGAAGAATTAGACTTCTTCCAGTAGCATCGAAGAAAATAACTTTAAACTCAGGTTCAGTTATATTGATTGGGACGAATGAACGTCTCAATTTTTTGGGTGCGTTTCAGTTTTTAGGCAAATTTTAACCCGGAAATGAATTTCCGGGCTAAAAGCCCAAGCCGACTTAAGTCGGCTTAAGTTTTGAGCCTTGAATTTTAATTCGAGGCGAAATTCCGGTA
>Ga0114931_10003125_pt1 | contig 21022 bp, 12 predicted proteins | sample 2SBtaG_FD_89579 | JGI IMG/M metagenome (GOLD analysis project Ga0114931, IMG submission 89579) | Deep subsurface microbial communities from Kolumbo volcano to uncover new lineages of life (NeLLi) - 2SBTROV14_V59a metaG | ecosystem: Environmental > Aquatic > Marine > Volcanic | place: Kolumbo...
CGCGTATCCTCCCTGCCCATGCATCGAACCCGTCTGGCCGAGCGCCTATGCCAAGCGTTTGGATTTGTGGAGGCGCACCGGTTGAAGTCACCGGCCTGAATGGTTAGGACCTTCTCACCGAAACCTGGGCCGTTATACCCGCCTTCGCGGGTAGGACGTCGACGGCGGCGACAAGATTTCCTGAACAACTATTTTATGTCCACCAATCAGATGGTCGTTTTTATCCGCAAAACCCGTGTTTAGCCCAATTCGCGGGACAGCAGTGTGTTTTTATCGACTATTCTATGGGTAAAGGGCACGCCTAGCCGCCTAGCCCCGACGCCCGACAACACACGCATACCACGTTGTGCTGTCAGGCCATGAAACTATAGCGGATCCCTGCGACCAGTCCCACTTAGGAGCCCGTCGTAAATGACCATATCTCACTGGCTGCCTGTCCACCACGGTCATCCCTGGCGATAACCTTCCAGAAATAGGTCGTATTCGATTTAAGTCCTTCCACCCGGTGATGGATACCGTTGCGCTCCTGGACCTGGGGTTCGGGGTTCTTATTGCCGCCTCCTTTGCTATTACAACCGGCTAGCACCATAACCGCCACCAACAACACCAGTAATCGTTGTCGACGGACTCGTCCACCGCCTATCAACAACCACAACAGCAATGCGCCGGGCCCCATGCCGGCAGCCAACACACGGGTATCGGACCACCAGGCTACCTCCGTGGCATCACAGGACTTAAAGGATTGCTGTTCGCATAAATAAAAATCATAACGGATCCCATCGCCGTCAGGATCGACCGATTCACGCCATTGAAAATCCACTTGTGCAGGACTGACGCCCGTCGCGCCGTCATCGGGCGCCAGCAGACCGGGCGCACTGGGTTGCGCATTGATAGCAATGTTTACGGTTTGCTGTGCAGATTGCAGTTCACCGTCACTGACCACAAATGTAAATGTATCGCTGCCTGAAGCTCCATTATCAGGCGTATAAACAAACGCACCGGTACTTTCCGTAAGTTCTATATTACCCTGCGTGGGCTGTGTGACGATGCCGAACGATAAGGTATCGCCATCGATATCCGACCCGGCCAAAATCCCAGACAAACTTGCGCCTGCCTGAACCAACAGCGCCTGCGTCGGCGTGGCAACCGGTGGATCGTTACTGCCGTCGATGGTGATATTGCCCAGTTGATCGCGGGCGGTGCTGGTGTTACCGGCAAGATCCACCGCCACCACACTGAATTGATGCACACCATCGGCCAACGGCCCGCTGGTAAAAGCCCACCGGCCGCCGGCATCGGCACTAACCGAGCCGAGCAAGTCACTGCCGTCAAAAAATTCCACACGGCTGTTAGCTTCGGTTAAGCCGGTAAAATCGACCGCGGACTGACGAATGACGCTGTCGGGCACAGGTGATTGGATCTGCACCACCGGTATCGCCGTATCAATCACAAAACTGCGAGTTGCGGATACCGAATTACCGGCGAGATCACCGACGGTCGCGGTTACACTATGCTGTCCTTCGGCGATTCCGCTGGCATCAAATATCCATTGACCGCCGCCATCAACAGTCGTAGAGCCAATCCCATTGCCATCCAAACTGAACTGTATGGTCAAGCCGGCTTCCCCATCACCGCTAAAAGTCAGTGCCGATTGGTTAATAAAGGTATTGGCACCCGGTGCATTGATGACGATAGCCGGTGGTTGAGTATCCACGGTGACGGTAACCTGGGCGCTGCGACTATTTCCCGCCGCATCGTTGGTTGTTGCGGTAAACCGATGCTCACCGTCGCTTACACCGTTGATATTAATTTGCCACTGACCGCCGGCATTGGCTTGGCTGCTACCCAACGCACCGGTTTCACTAAGCTGAACGGTCAATCCAGGTTCGCTCTGGCCACTGAATGCGATACTGCCGCTATGGTTGTATGAACCCGATACCGGGCTCTCTATTCGCATAACCGGTGCTACGGTATCCACCACGATGCGAACGGCGGCTTCGGCGGTGTTACCGGCACCGTCCCGTGTTGAGGCGACAAATCGATGTTCGCCCTCATTTAATCCACTTGCGGTAAACGACCAATGACCACCGGCATCCGCACTGACACTGCCCAGGGCAATACCGTTATCACGCATGGAAACCGTTAACGATGGATCGGTTGTTCCGCTCAAGGTAACACCGGTTTGATTAATGTTGCTATCCGCCGACGGGGAATCAATGCTTAATAGGGGCTTGGTCAAATCCACCGTTACGGAAACGGCATCGCTGTTGGTATTTCCCGCCGCATCGGTGACATTGGCCGTGATACTGTGTTGCGCCTCGGACAATCCGGTCAATGTCACTGACCAATCGCCTGAACCGTTCGCCGTGGCCGCCACCGCTGCACCGGCGTCGACACTAACGCTCACGATCAAACCCGGTTCGGTGGTTCCGGTCAGCGCTAAGGATGTCGCGTTCACCAGGTCATTTTCCACCGGTGACACTATGCTGATGGCGGGCTTGGTAATATCCACGGTAAAGCTTACCAAGGCAATGGTTTGATTGCCCGCCAAATCGCTCGCCTCCGCGCTAAGATTGTGCATGGCTTCACCAAAACCACTCACATCCAACGACCAGCCGTCATCCGCCGCCACCACGACCGATCCCAGCTCAGCGGCGCCTTCTTTAACCACCACGGTTAGACCGGCCAGGCTTTGTCCGGCAATGGTAACGGTCGTGGCATTGATAAAGGCGTTCGCCGAGGGATTGCTGATGGTAAGCGGCGGTGCCACGGTATCCACGGTAAATCCGACGCTGGTTTGCCCGTTGTTGCCCGCCCCGTCGATAACCATTGCCGTCAAGGTGTGGGGGCCGGCGGCTAATCCGGTCAGCGTGGTTTGCCATTGACCATTGGCCAATGCGGTGGCGGATCCCAATAAACTACCGTTTTCACTCAGTTCCACCGTCAGTCCGCCTTCGGTGACACCGGCGATCGGTACATCATTGCTGTTGAGAAATGCACCACTCACCGGCGAACTGATAGCGATGGAAGGAGCGGTAATATCAATGGTAAACGATACACTGGCGCTCGCCCCATTGCCGGCTAAATCCATGACGTTTGCGTCAATGGTATGCGCACTTTCAGCCAAACCATTCAGCGTAATACGCCATACACCGGTACCATCGGCAAGCGCGGACCCCAGCGCATTGCCGCTTTCACGTAACTGCACGGTTAAACCCGCGTCGGTGGTTCCTTGCATCACGATGTTTCGGTTGTTGAATAGACTGCCGTCAACCGGATCGTTGATAAGCAGCGCCGGCGCCAAGGTATCGATGGTAATGCCGATGGAACTGTTGGTGCTGTTTCCCGCGCTGTCGGCAACGGAAAAATCAATCGTATGCAAGCCCTGGCTCAAGCCGGTGGCGGTGTAGCGCCAAAGACCGCCGCTATCCACGCCGGCCCCCACCGGTGCCGCGCCGTTATCGACGATTTGCACGGTCAATCCCGGTTCCGAACTACCATTAAACTGAACCGTGGTACTGTTAAGCTGTGCCCCGGATGTCGGCGACGTAATCGTCAATGCCGGATTGACCGTATCAATACTGAAACGCACCGCGGCACTACCGGTGTTTCCGGCGGCATCGTCCACCGACGCGGTTAACACATGGGGACCGTTGGCGAGCGCAAGTATTAAGTTCCAATTGCCGGCGCCATCCGCCTGGGTTTGCACCAAAAGATTCGGCTGTGCCGACAGAATCCGCACCGTGAGGCCGGGTTCGGTGCTGCCGCTTAGGCTGACACTTGCATCGGCAAGCACGGCATCAGCGGCGGGTGTGCTAATGACCACATTGGGCACCACGGTATCCACAGTAAAATCGACCGATGCGTTAGACGGGTTATCGGCGCCATCCAGGGTGCGCGCCTCGATGGTATGACTGCCGTCAGCCAAGGCCGCAACGGTTGAACTCCAATTGCCCACACCGTCCGCGGTGGTCGATCCCAGGTTGGCACCGTTTTCAAAAAACGTCACCACCAACCCAGGCTCGGTGCTTCCGCTTATTGCCACATTGGCGGTATTGAGGATACTGCCCTGAGCCGGCACGGTTATGTTTAATATAGGTGCCGTGGTATCGATGGTAAAGGTTTTATCCACGAAATGACTATTACCGGCGGCGTCGATTGCGATGGCACGATACGTATGCACACCGTCATTTAGGCCGGATACATTGAACGTCCACTGTCCACCGGGGCCGGCCGTTGTGGTAGCGATAAGACTGCCGCCTTTGCGAAGCTCGACGCTTATATTACTTTCTGTGGTACCGCTGAATGGCACGGCGGTTGTGTTTAACAGTGCATTATCGGCGGGCTGGGTAAAATTAATCACCGGCGGCTGGATATCGACCCGAATCGACACCCTGGCATCGGCTGGATTACCGGCGGCATCCTGGGTGTGTGCCCGTAACCCATGATCGCCGTCCAACAGGCCGTTGGCGGTAAATGACCAATCACCACCGGCAGCCGATAGGGTGGATCCCAATAAACTGGCCCCGTCATAGACTTCAACCGTTAATCCGGCTTGCGTGGTACCGACCACGGGAACGGTATTCACATTGATTAAAGCACCCTCGCCGGGGCTCGAGATTTGAATGGCCGGCGCCACGGTGTCCACACTGAACCCCAGGGACGCATTGTTGTTATTGCCGGCGGCATCGGTGGTTGCGGCACCGATCGTATGTCCACCTTCGGCCAATCCGGATGCGGTGAATGTCCAGTTACCGGCGTTATCGCCGGTAACCGTACCCAGAAACTGTGCATTGTCACTGATTTGTACCGCCAAGCCCGCTTCCACGGTACCGCCAATACTGACGTCCGACTGGTTTATCACGGCACCGGCCACGGGACTGGTGATCGCAATATCCGGCACCAAGGTATCCACAACAAAAACGACCGATGCGGTGCCAGGGTTTCCTGCCGTATCGACGGTCTCCACATGGACAGTGTGCGTGCCATCGGCAAGTCCGGGTACGGCATAACGCCATACACCGGTTGCGTTGGCCGTAACACGGCCCAACTCGATGCTGTTTTCAACGATACGCACAAGCAATGACGGTTCGGTGGTACCACCCATGGACACGGTACTTTGATTCAATTGGGCACCGTTGACCGGATCGCTGATGAGGATGGAGGGTGCCTGGGTATCGATATGAACGGTTATGCTCGCCGATGCAGGATTACCGGCCGCATCGCTTATCGTGGCTTCCAGTAAATGATCACCATCCGCTAGCGCGGTGGCGTTATAGCTCCACGCGCCCGCGCCGCCGGCAGGCACCGATCCCAACGGCAACCCATTATCCTTAATCGAGACAACAAGATTCGGCTCAGTGGTGCCGTTTAGGGTAAGGTTTGCCGAATTCAGTGTTGCGTTATCGTCAGGGCTGGCAATATTTAAGGCAGGCGCCTGCGTATCCACGGCGAACCTCACTGTCGCTGTTGCGGAATTGTTGGCGCCATCAACCACCGTTGCCACGACCGTGTGCTGCCCGTCGGCAAGACCGCTGGCGTCATATTGCCAAACGCCACCCGCGTCCGCCGTGACACCGCCCAAGGTGGTCGTGTTATCAGTTATGGCCACATTCAGGCCCGCTTCCGTGGTTCCGGTTATGGTGACACTGCTGGTGTTTAGCAGGGCTCCTGCATTGGGACTGCTGATGGCAACCACCGGTCGTGTCGTGTCCACGGTAAAAGATACCGTGGCGGTAGCTGTGTTACCGGCCTGATCGGCGGTTGTGGCGGATAAATGGTGTGTGGTTTCAGTCAATCCGCTCACCAGAAATTGCCAGGCACCGTTGGCGTCCGCCGTGACGGTTCCGTAATGGGTGTTACCCTGGTCAATGGAAACATCAAGACCCGGTTCGGTGATACCCGCCACATTGACATCCTGACTGTTTACCAGCGCATCCGCCACCGGCGTTGTAATACTGATCGTCGGCGCAACAGTATCCACCGTAAACATAACCGACGCGGAGGCGCTGTTACCGGCCGGATCGGATACCGTGGCGGTAACCGTATGCCCGGCATCACTCAGATTGCTTAGGGTAATACTCCAATTGCCATTATTGTCCGTCAGCGCGCTGCCCAGATTTCCCACTTCAGTCAACTACACCGTCACACCGGGATCGCTTGTTCCGCTAACCGTCACCGATGTCGAGGCAATAAATGCATTGGCCGCGGGTGCCGTGATGGTAACCGGCGGCGCCTGGGTATCATTAAGCGTAAAGGTATAGGATTTTTCCGTTTCGCAACTGCCTTCGCGGGTACAAGCCAGATAGCGAATGGTGTGATTACCATTGTTGTTGACGGTAAGCGGACCGCTGTACGCCGGGCTGATTCCCGGCTTCACCGCACTGTTATCGACGCTATACCATATATCCCGGCAGGCACGGTCACCGCCGATTTTTGGACAGCCGAAATTTACCGTTACCGGCGAGACGGTAAAAACATTGCCCGCGGGGGGAGCCGGTGTCGTTGTCAAAATAGCAGGCGTTGGCACTAAACGGTAAAAGTCAAAACCCGCATGGCGTTTGCCGTAAAACAATAAAATATCATCACTAAATGTCGCCGCATGTCTGCGGGTTGTAATCTTACTGGCAACCGGCAGATAGAATCGAACAGGGGACGGCTCCCAAGTGGGTAATGCGCCGGGCACATCATTGGCGAATAGCGCGGCACCGAATGGATGGTTGTTTTTGTCAAGCCAGCGAAAATTTCCGCCCGCATAAAGGGTATGCCCGTTGGGTTCCAAACTGATGGTAGCGGTTTGCGCGTTCACACAAACATCGGTAATTCGCGAGCAAGCCTGCTTGACTCCCCATGATTCCGGTAAAGGTACACCGATATTGGTGGAGAGTTTACTGATGGCAAGGACTTCATTACCTATCTGACTGAACTTGCCGGCGGCATAAATAAACAGATCGTCCGGTGTCAGCGCAATGCTGTTGACCGCGTCATTGGCGTTAAAAGTCCACGGATCAAGCTTGCCGGTCAACTCAAATCGGCCGATGCCGGTATGGCCGATGCCATTGAGAAGGGCAAACGGTCCCGCCGCATACACATACTTACTGCCTGCATCAAGCACCAGAGCGTTGACCGTGGCGTCGGCGATTCCATTCCAAGCCACCGGTACGCCCGTGCCATAGTCCACCACACCGATATGCCCGGCCACGGTGCCATCGGCAAAGCGGGGAAAGTCACCGCCGATAAACAGCAAACCATTTTTTCTTTGAAAGTCGATGGTGCGTACAGCGCTTATGGGATTGGGGGTCCATTTCGCGTCGACCAACTGAGGCTGAATTCTACTGCGCAGGCTGGTGCGGATTTTCGCAAGATTCAAAACATTATCAATGGAATCGATCAGCCTGAAATCACCGCCGACAATCAGATTGTCCAAGTCAATCAATTTTAAATCATAGACGGGACCGTTTGGATCGGGATTCCAACTTGTTGCCTGTCCCGTGGAAAAATCAAATGCCGCCAAATTGGCGCGATCCAAACCACCGACGATCGTAAAGCCGCCACCGGCAAATATAGTAAAATTTGTCGTGGTACCCGGATCCATATCGACGGCACCGACATAGCGTACATTGTCCAGCGCGGGCGGATGCCAGGCTGTTAAGTCCGGTAGACTGTTGTCGGCGATGCGAATGGCCGCGGCACCCAAACGCGGTTCGATGACCGCGTTGCCGCTGACCGGATCGGTGTACCGGGCGCTGCTGAAATTTCCGCCGATATAAAGTACGCCGTCATCGATTCGGGTATAATTACTAAGCACCGTTCGCGTATTGACTCGCTCGGTAATACTGTATACCGGAGCGTCCACACTGACAGCTAACGGCAACGGCGGATCGATAATCGTGGTCACGCTGCCACTGCCACCGACAAGACTGTACGCCATAAAGTGAGTCAAATAGGCCTGGTTGATCTGTTGTCCCGTACCGTTGACAAGGCTTGTAAACGCTCCGCCCACATAGAAAAAACTTCCACTGCCACCGTGCACACTGTATACGGGCCCATTGGGGTTTGGACTCCACGCGGTATTCAACTGCCCGGTGGAGGTGTCGACGGCTATTAAGTGACGGTAGGATTTGCTCGCGGTAAAGGTAAAGTTACCGCCGATAACGATTTGCTGGACATGCCGGGCAATACCGTTAATGCGAAATGAAGTGCTCGGGTCGAACGCCAGATTGGGATCCCAGGCATCCAGAGCGCCCGCCGCGGTGAATGCCGCCAGCCGGTTGCGCACGGCAGTGCCGGCATGGGTAAACGAACCACCCACAATAAGCCTACCGCCACTGAGCATCATCGCCGTCACGTCGCCGTCCAACGTGTCCGCCCAAGGGGCGTTAAGGCTACCGTCAGGATTTAGCGCGGCGATATAAGGCTGGTCCAGGGTGTTGACCTGGGTAAATTGCCCCGCAATATAAAGTAAATCGCCTCGTGCCAGCGCGACGACGGGTGCATTGATTTCCGGCGTAAAACTCTTATCAATATCCAGACCGTTGGCACCGGGCACAACATGAGCCAAGTGGGGCTGGATCACGTTGCCGATGCGGGTAAATTCACCGGCCACATAAATACCGCCCGCACCATCGGGCACCACCGCGTGTACGGCACCATTGGTTTTAGGCAGAGTCAGCTGCTTACCGGCGGCATCATCAAAGGCCGCAAACGGACCGTTAAAGGGCCCGACCCGGCTAAAATTACCCCCGACATATAGCTGCTGTTTATCAAAATTGGTTTCAAAGGCAAAAACGGGACCGTTGGTGGTCCAAAAATTCCCGTCCGGCATCGTGGCGGCACTTGCCCCGGAAACGCCCAATACACACAGCATCAAAACGAAAGTAATCGTCAAATATTTTGACACAAGCCACTCCCCATTTCATATGTTTATCGTTTTAAGTCAATTATATAAATTGATACATGCTCGACCATAGCAAGCCAGAGCTTACATATCCCTTACAGACATTTGGCGCGGCAAGTTCCATTTTGGGTATCGCCGTTACATTGCTCAATTCATGCTCGCCATGTGTGATTGAACCCACAAAGCTGTTAAAATTTTAGTCAACCGGCAATCTTCAGCAGACCCGTATCCGGCCACTACCGTGAATATCAACCTGGTCAATACAAGCATTAAGAGGACATTGATCGCTAAACCATAAACGGAAGCGATGGCTATTACGCTGAATTTCTTACTGAACTGCCTGGATTCAGGCCATTAGGGCACAAGCTTGCCGTGATGATTCAATTCCCCTCGTCTGATTGTCCAATGAGCCGACGAACAACAAAAACGCGTACGGATACTTTAGGTGTGATGTCATGGTAAAACACCTGCATGGCAGCTGCGTCACAGGATTGAAGGGTCCATACCATTTGCCCTCCTCCCACAACCTAGTGTAGTGTCTCAAATAAAACGTACATTTAGACGCGATAGACTTGATGGTTGCCTAAAAATCTATCTCGCCCTCCGGGAAGCCACTCAAGGTGCGATTGCTGCGTTCCAGACCTTGGACGTTCCAGACCTTGGAAAGGTGACCACCATTCCCGGCGGTTTGCGCCTTGCACTCGAACCGCTTTGATAGGCCACCTTGAGTGGCTTTCTCAATGCACGTTTTATAGGAGACACTACACTAGGCCACATGCGTACCGATATCGAAACAATCTACAAAACGCAATCGCCCAGGGTATTGGCCAGCCTGATACGACTGGTGGGCGATATTGACCTGGCGGAAGAAGCATTGCAGGAAGCGTTTTATGTCGCCCTGCAAAAATGGCCCCAAGACGGTATGCCGGGCAACCCTTACGCATGGCTGGTTTCCACCGGAAAATTCAAGGCCATTGATGCCATGCGACGATCGGGCCGAGGCAAACAACTGATTGCCATGCATGCCGCCATGGCCGATGAAAGCCGGTTTTACATCGATCAACCGGATACCGATGAGCACCTTATTGAAGATGATCAGCTACGCCTGATTTTCTACTGCTGCCATCCCCTATTACCGTTGGATTCACGTATAGCGCTTTCGCTGCGGGAAGTTTGCGCCATGAGCACGGAACAAATTGCCCGTGCTTACCTGACGTCTTACGAAACCATAAAAAAAAGAATTTCCAGGGCAAAAACACTGATTAAACAAAAGAAAATTCCCTATGAAATTCCCAACAAGGAGGCGTTGAACAAGCGCCTCAACGCCGTGTTACATGTCATCTATCTTATTTATAATGAGGGTTATGCGGCCAGTTCAGGCGACGACCCTATTCGAGACGATCTCACCACACGGGCGGTGTTCCTAAGCCGTAAGCTTGTGGCATTTCTCCCCTCCCCGGAAGGTCTCGGTTTGCTGGCGCTGTGCCTGATTCAGGAATCACGAAAAAATGCCCGGGTAAACAAAGACGGCGATCTTATCGCCCTGGAAAATCAAGACCGGTCACTGTAGGATCAACAACTTATCGCAGAAAGCCTGCAACTCATTCAGCAGGCGGTTATGTCAGGCCGGCTGGGTCCCTACAGCCTGCAAGCGGCAATCGCTTCGGTTCACGCGGTGGCCGTTTCGGTGGAAAATACCCGCTGGGACCTGATCATCGACTATTACGATATGCTTTTATCCATCCATTCTTCGCCCGTTATTGAACTGAATCGAGCTATCGCGGTGGGCATGTACAAAGGACCCGAAGCCGCGCTGGCAATCCTCGACCGTCTGCAAAAAAACAAGCAGCTGCAAGCATCCCATATGATCTATGCCGCGCGGGCTGAGTTTTCCAAACGGCTGGGATTGTGCGATGCGGCGATCAAAGCCTATCAAAAAGCGATTGAACTGACCCGTCAGGAATCGGGAAAAAGATATTTGAAACAGCAACTTAAAAATATTTTACCCTAATGGTCCCGACTATGTCCCTGTTATGAAACGCCATTCGACTATAGATACGTGAACATGAAAACGTCATACACTAATCCGTCGTAAAAGGAGAGCTCTATGCAATTTTTTGTCTATTTCACTATGACCGAAGGCGAGCCCATGAATCCACCCTCCCCGGAAGGGATGGCGAAAATGGGGAAAATGATGGAACAATCCTTTGCCTCCGGCAAAATCGTGGCCACCGGCAAACTTCCAAGAGAAGTCACCCAGGTTAAACTGGAAAATGGTGAATTTTCGATTACCGATGGTCCGTTCATTGAGGGAAAAGAACTGATTCCGGGTTTTACCGTTATTGAAGTCGACTCAAAGGAACAAGCCGTTGAATGGGTCAAATCTCTTCGGGAATGTATGGGCAACGGCGTGTTAAAGATGGCTCAGCTATCCGCAAACAGCCGCAAAGATCTCAAAGGTTAATCTAACGCGAACGTATCGTTTTTGCTTACCGCAAGTGATTGCATACCCATGACCGCAATCACTTGCGCACGGCATCGGCAGGTAACCACTCAGCACAAGCGTATTTCGTGACAACCTTCCACGCTTAATAATAGCCATTCCCATGCAACAACCATTAACCTTAAATGGGTTTTTTCCGCCGGTTGAGGTGCACGAAGCAAGCGTGCGGGTAGTTTTTTTAAAACAACGGGACAAGCCTCGGTGGGGCGGTATTTTCCAACAAGCAGTCATTTTGATGTACTATTTGATGTACTATTTGATGTACTATTTGATGCACGATCATGGAGTTGCATCCTTCAGATCGATACAACCCATGCTGTAACAATATTCATTGCGTTTTGGCCAGCCAAATGAAGCTCTATAGCGGTTTTCATACTGTTTTACGGTGTAAGCTTCGTTTTGGCCTAATGCTCTACCCGCCAAGGTTTTAGAAATGGGTGTGCCATAACGGGTATGGCCAAACTCATGATAGATAATTTCCGGACCCATGATATACTCACCACTGATGGGTATGGTTCGACGAAAGTTATTTCCCAATTCAATATACCGCTTGTTCGCGCTGGCACCGAATTTATCCCCTGACGTTCGGATTTCAAAAAATTTTTTCCCGGCCAAGTCCACATCGCCATTCCTTTTGTCTTTGTCCGTTACAACATAGAACGCATGATACTTGACCTGATCGTCGACTTTTTCCAGATCACCCGATTGAATGTGCTTGTCAAAATCGTTATTAATATCACTGATTTTCTTTGCCCCCAGATCCGACACGGCGAACTGGGTAAAATAGGTCTGCATCCGTTGGCTAAGTTTGCCGCCGGGCTGTAAGGAACGATCCAGCAATTCCTGGGCACCCAGAATTCGCTTGGCGATTTCAATATCGCGTTTTTTAGTCAGATCCAAACCCGCGGCCACTTTTTTCAATTCCGGCATGGTGACTTTTTTCATGACCGATTTGATATCGTTCACCGACTGGGAACGCGTTACCTGTCCTTTAGCACCGGCTGATCCGAAAACTTCCTTGGTTTTTACCCCAAGCCCGATATTGCCGTTGACAGGAACCACCAGGGCCTGATCCTTACTGCCGATGCTAATAGCATTTTTACCGCTGTTTTTAGCATTAACCGTTTTTCGCAAGTCCATATACTGCTTGTCATACTTTTCAATTTCGGCATTGATCGTTTTCGTATCGAGATTGGATTTACCTAAAATGACGTTATATTGATCCAGCGAAAGCTTGCCGTCGGCCCGCACAGCATCCAGATTTTTGATAGCCTTCATCAGATTATCGTACTGGGTTTTGCTTATCTTTCCATTTTTATAGCGAACAAAAGCATTAGTCGTGGCGGCAATACGTCGATTCGCCGCATTTTCAAAATATCCCTCTGCCCGACTGCGACCACCAATCAACTGATTTTTCTCGTTACGGGACAGCGAGTCGGCCTTGCGAATCTGCGAAACCCGTTGAGAGGATTTCGCTGGATCAAGGAATTCCTTTTTCTGGCCCGTTGAGGCATAAGCACCTGCCGGAGTCTGCGGTCGGTTGCTTTGCCGCGCCCGGCTGGAATCGTTTTCAATGCTTCCAATACTGACTTCGGCGTAGTTGTTTCGCCCACCCATAATAGTATTGTTGACATTCCGGGTTTTACTATCGATGACGGCATTGACGGAGGCATTTTTCGTGCCGCCTATTTTTAGCCTGGCATGACTACCCTGGGTGTTACGCAGTATATTTTTGACGCTTCCGGTATGGAGTCGAATCGTCGTTGCCCCGACAGGGTTTGCCACATTATTTTCGGCCAGGCAGCCACTCGATACCACAAATAGTAATGTCGCCAAGGCGGTAAAAAACTTCATATGCATTCCAGATAGAGGCTTATATCTGTTAACGATTGCCGGCATGTAAAGTTTGATGCCGAGGGAAATACCCTATCCATTGGCCCACGGTAACAAGGTGCCTTATTTTTCACCGTTAATCTGCCTTGGCTCCGCTTAGTTGGGACGATCATAAGCCATCGCAACACAGACAGCGTCGCAAAACGGCCTGGCAGACTGTCTCATCAAAAAGCTATCCTTTTCGCTCGAATAAGCTTATTATTTAGGCAAAGCGGGCTACCACAAAACCCGCATTGCCGTGCGATGCCTCAGTGCAAACTGTATTTTGAGAAAAAATTCCACAGAAAATCAGCCAACACCAGGGGATGATTTGAACCGTTGGGATACTGGTGTTCCAGCCCGTCAATGACCACGAACTGATATTCATTACCCGCGCCGGTCAAACTGTCAGCAAAGCGAAACTGGCTGATCAGTGTACCGGCTTTTATCAGTTGCCGGTGTTCATAAACATCGTCTATTTGCAGCATGGCCAGCATGGGATCGACAGCCAACTGTTTCAATGGCGGCACGTCGTCAAAAAGCGTGGCGGCAAGCGGAATGGACGCGACGTTAAGTAAATCGGAAATTCCCGGGTCCAAAGCGCCCACCGTGGCCACAAATGATATGGGATGTTCAGCCATGGTAAACACCGACGTGGAACCGGCGCTGCCGGAAGCCGCGGCAAAGCGGTCGGACATTTCCACGGCCAGGCGATGAGCCATGCCACTGCCGTTGGAAAAGCCTGAAACATAAACACGATCCGCGTCAATACGGTAGTGACTGTCAAGAAAATCCAATGAACCACGTATAAAGGCGACATCATCCATCAAGGGGTGATTGGCTTTGCGAAAAAATCTCGGCGGCAGTTGATTTAATTCCGCTTGCGAGCATAGCGGCATGGCTGCTTCGCCCAATCGACCATTTGCCCATTTGGTAGTCACCAAGGTTTCATGGGGATCGTCAAAATCACCGTCCCGGTTCTGGTCATCTTTATAACAATACGTTAACGCGGTTGGGAAAACAGCGATAAAACCTTCCTGATCGGCTTTTTCCCGCCATCCGGATATACGGTAAAACTTTTCACCGCTGCCTGATGTACCGTGCAACATATACACAACCGGTACCCGCCGGCCGTGGGCAAGCGTGGGAACATAGGCAATAAATCTACGCTCCATCCCATCCACGACGATGGAATGGTTGGCCTTGCCGGGCAAATTCGCCTGTACGGCCAGAACACTTGTCCCTGTATCGGTTACCGGTGCGGCCCCGCTCTCATCACAACTCGTCAAGCCGGTTGTAAACACCGCCATCAATCCTATGCATTGCCAGGTTTTTATCATGGTTGGTTCTCCCCATTGTCGTTACGTCACATTGAATATGCGTAAAGATGAGCTAAATGGGCTCAAAGCATGTCACGTACGCTGCAAGCTGCGTTGGCTCGCCATCGTCCGCCCCGGGCGGCGCTCAAGTGCGTTGACAGGGAAGCAGATTTGTCACTTACCGTACAACCCAAGAATCAACGGATACCGTTAAGGAGGATACCGGCTTAAGGAAATGGCATGCTCAAACATCCCTAAGGTATTTGGGGGGTATTTGGGTTAAAGGAATCGAAATATGGTTTTTGAATTTAGAATTTAGTCTAAGCGGTATAACATGCGGTTTCATAGCTAGCTAGCTATGCCCCTTACCCATAGAATAGTCGATAAAAACACACTGCTGTCCCGCTAGTTGGCTGCGAATTGGGCTAAACACGGGTTTTGCGGATAAAAACGACCATCTGATATGTGGGCATAAAATAGTTGTTCAGGAAATCTCATCGCCGCCGTCGACGTCATACCCGCGAAGGCGGGTATCCAGCAGCCGCGGGCCGGGTTTCGTTCCCAGGATACCCGCGTTCGCGGGTATGACAGCCCAGGTTTCGGTGACAAGGTCCTAACCATTCAGGCCGGTGACTTCAACCGGTGCGCCGCCACGAGTATGAAAATTTAATGGGACTGAAAGTTAATAGTTAATAGGACAGCCATGATAAATGCATTACCCGTTACCGAGCTCAAACCCTTCGCACATCAATTGCAGAACCCGTAGCCTGGGTGAGACACGAACCCGGCAATTAAACGGTCATCTATTTCTTTGGAATAACCAGCGGCGGATAAATCGCCCATGCATGTAGGGAAATCATTCGATTCTTATATCAATGCGGGACACCAATTGAGAAATCTCACTCACCAAAGTAGTATCGAAAAGATATCCTTTAGCGTAGCCATACCATGTTCGAGTATCACGAAATAGGTACTGAATTTACAGGATCAACACTATTTCCATACCCGGCTGGATTACGCGTTGATTCGACCCCGTTTCAATATCCCGTTAAAAAATCACCATTCATTATCGAATTTGCATTTTGCCAAACCGTATAACGTCGATGACAGCCAAAGGTTAACACTTGGGTGCTGATCAACAGAAATCGTGGCATTCATTACCCATATCCATACAAAAAATAGGAGTTGTTTAACATCATTTTATTTAGGTAGAATAGTCATGCAATTCAATCACTATTGTTCGGCTGGCATTTCTGTTTTCAGTCGCTCCAGGGAAAAGCGGTGAACCATGCTCGGCATGGTTCATATGTCGATTTATCCCAATTCGTCAACGTCATTGAGTACGGGGAGCCATGTCCAATATTATTTTACTGGTTGAGGACAATCCGGACGACGAAGCGTTAACACTGCGCGCGCTGAAAAAAAATAAAATCTTGAACGAGGTAGTGGTGGCGCGTGACGGTGTGGAGGCATTGGACTATCTGTTCGGAACCGGTCTGCATAAGGGGCGGGATGTTCAGCGTCACCCGCAACTCATCTTGCTCGACTTAAAGCTTCCTCGCGTGGATGGGCTGGAAGTACTGCGGCGTATACGCAATGATTCCACCACAGCGCTGCTACCCGTGGTCATACTGACAACGTCCAATGAAGACCGCGACATCATTTCCAGCTATGAACTCGGTGCAAACAGCTACATTCGTAAACCGGTCGATTTTGAGCAATTTACCGAGGCAGTCCGGCAATTGGGACTGTATTGGTTATTGCTCAATGTAGTTCCACCCAATTCGCAAGGCTGATTCATGAGCAAACCATTGCGCGTTTTGCTGGTGGAAGATTCCGAAGAAGATGCGTTACTGGTTGAAATGGAATTGGTGCGTTATGGTTTTCAAACCCAATGCCTGAGGGTGGACTCCCTGGATGATATGCAATCAGCATTGCAAGACGGGTCATGGGACGTCGTTATAACCGATCACAATATGCCTGGGTTCAACTCGGATGACGCATTGAAACTGGTTTTAAGCAGCGAACTGGACATACCTGTTATTATTGTTTCCGGCAGTATCGGTGAAGATATCGCCGTGGCTGCCATGAAAAGCGGCGCCCACGACTACATTCTGAAGAACAATTTGACCCGTTTGGCACCGGCTATCGAACGGGAATTGCGCGATGCCGAAGTTCGCGTCGCGCATCGTAAAGCTCAAAAGACCATCGAACACATGGCGTTCCATGATGCCTTGACCGGTTTGGCCAACCGGTTTGAGTTTGAGCAACGCATTCGCCAGGCGCTAGACGATATATCGCGCGGTGGAAAATACGCACTACTTTATCTCGACTTGGAACAGTTCAAAGTCATCAACGATACCTGCGGACATGTCGCCGGCGACGAAATGTTGCGACAAATCGCAGTGCTGCTTAAAGAGCCTATTCGAGACACGGATACTTTGGCGCGTTTAGGCGGCGATGAATTCGGCGTTTTGTTGAGTCATTGCTCTTTGGCCGACGCACAAACCGTCGGAGCACGGATGTTGGATCTTCTTCGGGAATTTCGTTTTACCTGGCAGGCCAAAATATTCACGGTAGGCACGAGTATCGGCCTGGTGGTATTGGAACGCGCCGATCAGGCATACGCCGATGTATTAAGGCAAGCCGATATGGCTTGCTATGCGGCAAAGTACAAGGGACGCAACCGCATTCATGTATATCATCCCGACGATCACGAATTACGCTTGCTGCACGGCGAATTGGAGTGGGTCAATCGCCTGCCAAGCGCGTTGCAAAACAATGAATTTGAATTGCATTTTCAGCGCATCGTCCCGCTGTCGTCCAACGATAACTCCAGCACGTCTTGTGAATTTCTGGTGAGGTTGCGGGAAAAAAACGGTGACATGGTGTTTCCCAGCGTATTTATTCCCGCTGCCGAACGCTACAACTTAATGCCGGATCTGGATCAATGGATTATTGCAAACTGTCTGGCATTGTGGTCACGAGCCGAGGAACTTGGACTGGTGTCAAACGGTGGCATCGCGTTTCTCAACCTTTCCGGCGCCACCTTAAGTGATGAACCGTTTCTTGAATTTGTGAATGATCAATTGCGCGTAAACTGTGTCCCCGCGGAACGTATTTGCTTTGAAATCACCGAAACCGCAGCCATTGCGAATTTAAGTACCGCATTGAATTTCATCAGGGGTGTTAAAAATTTGGGATGCAAAGTGGCGTTGGATGATTTCGGCGCGGGATTGAGTTCGTTTTCCTATTTAAAAACACTGCCGGCGGATTTTGTAAAAATCGACGGCTCATTCGTTAAAGACATTACCAGCGACGCCATGGATGCCAGTATTGTCGAAGCGATTAATGCCATTGCGCACGTGGCGGGATTGCAAACGATCGCCGAATTTGTGGAGTCCGATGATATAGTTACGAAACTACGTGTAATGGGAGTCGATTATGCGCAGGGATATAGTATCCATCGACCGGAGGTATTAAAAACGGTGTAGTCCATTCAGGGAATAAGGCGCAATGATTAATAATCGAAACAAACGTTCGTCCGGTTTGATACTGGCTATGCTATTCGCGCCTGCATGGCTTGCGGCGCAGTCCGTGGAAGAACTGCTTCAATTGCCCATTGAGGTTCAAATAAACCCTTTGGAAGAAGGGACACAGTTTACCCGGCAAAATATTAATCTTGACGTTTTAGATCGAATCGAAATGATACGCGGCCCGGGTTCCGCGCTATACGGGGAGAATGCGTTTCACGGTGTATTATCGCTTCGATCATTTGAATCACCGTCAGATGTCTCCCAATTTCACACGGCAATCGCCACCACAGGGTACCGTGTCGCCTCCCTGCGCCACAGCCAATCGATCGGCTCAACCAGCGGTCGCGTGCATCATTCGGTTCACCCAGTTTATCGAATGGCCGCAGCTTTCCACCACGACGGACAATGCATTTACCATTTGTATACTAAACGCCCATGTCATTGAAGATGCATTCCATGAAATACCGGCGCAACTAAAGGTGCAGAATCGCAAACTGAAAATTCAACGGGTATCCAATCCGCATGCTGCGGTTAAGTACCAAATTCTGTTTATACCACCGGAACAAGCCAACCGAATAGGCGCCGTCCACCGGTTACTGAATAATAAACCGGTACTTATTGTCAGTGACACGCCGGGTCTTGCCAAGCGTGGCTCGATTATCAATTTTGTTAATTTGAATAATCGATTGCGATTTGAAGTCAATCCCGGCATTGCCCAATCAGCCGGCTTAAGCATCAGTTCCCGCCTTCTTAAACTTGCCATCGTGGCACCCTAACCATGTCGGGGCGCGTGTGGATGAATCGCCTATCTCTGCGGCAACGCCTGATCACCGTTATTTTCACTGTCAGCGCCACCGTAAGCGCAATAACCTTCTTCAGCAGTGCGCTGCTGGATGTTTACCGGCTTAAAGCAAACACATTGGCAAACGCCGTTGTTATTGCCGAGACCGTCGCGAGCTATTCGATTCCGGATTTACTTTTTCATGACACGGAATCCGCAAAAAAAACTCTGCAGAGCATAAAAAATTTTCCCGCTCTACAGCAAGCAAGCATTTTAGAAAATGACGGCAGCGTGTTTGCATCACTGCATTCAGTCATGACTGTTAACGAACTCGATCAAACCAAACCGGCTTATGCGCAATACCGTGGCGGCTTACTGCATGTTGTACAACCGGTTATCCAGGAAGGCAAGCCAATAGGATCCGTTTATCTTATCATCTCCACGCATATACTAAAAAGTCAAATGCAACTTACGTTACTTATTCTTTCGCTTGTGCTGGTCATGGTTCTGATCGTGGCATTGCTGTTATCGTTTTGGATGCAGAATCTTATTTCCAGACCTATCGTGCATCTGGCGGAAGTTGCAAAACGCATGTCAAGCAGAGCAGACTTTTCCGAGCGGGTAACAACCACCGCAACAGACGAAATCGGTACACTTTTTTACGCATTTAACGCTTTGCTGGACGGCATGCAAGAACATGCCAATGCCCGCGCCGTAGCGTATGAAGACCTTAAGGCAAGCGAATCGCGGATTCGCTTGTTATTGGATTCAACCGCTGAAGCCATTTACGGATTGAATCTTGAGGGAATATGTACATTTGTCAATCCAGCATGCGTACGCATACTGGGATATCGTAGCGAAGATGATTTGGTGGGAAAAGACATGCATGAACAAGTCCACCATCATTTCCTCAACAACAATGTTTATCCCGTATCCAAATGCCCAATTGTGCAAGCACCTACAAAAAAGGAGTCTCGACACGGCGACACCGAGTGGTATTGGCGGGCGGATGGATCCAGCTTTCCTATTGAATATTGGACCCATCCAATTATTCAGGAAAACAAAGTCATTGGCACGGTTGTGACGTTTGTGGATATCACCCAACGCAAAGTCGCGGTTGAAAAATCGCGGGTATTCGCCGCTCTGGTGGAGGCATCCACGGACTTTATCGGCCTGGCCGATATGAATGGTCATTCAACCTACGTCAATCCATCCGGCCGGCGGTTGCTGGGTATAGCGGATGAGGGTTTCATTGGAAAAACTATCAAAGACTTTGTGACGCCGCAAGACTGGCCGTTTGTCGAGGGCACGATACTACCCACCGTCATGCGGCAGGGATACTGGTACGATGATTATCGGCTACGCCATTTTATGACGGACGAGCCTGTCGAAGTAGCCATGTCCATTTTTGCGATACATGATGAGCAGTCCGGTGAACCCATGGCGTTTGTCAACATTAGCCACGATATACGGGAATTAAAAAACGCCAATGCCAGAATTCGGCAGCTCAATGCAGAACTGGAACAACGGGTACGCGAGCGCACGGCGCAACTCGAGGTAGCCAACAAGGAATTGGTGGCCTTTAGCTATTCGGTTTCACACGATCTACGCGCACCATTACGGGCTATTGATGGTTTTAGCAAGGCATTGGCGGAGGACTACGCCGAGCAGTTGGATAATGCAGCGAAAGGTTACCTGCAACGAGTTCGTAAAAACGCACAATTGATGGAACGACTTATTGAAGACTTACTCAATCTTTCCAGGGTATCCCGCGCTTCATTAAAACATATTCTCGTTGATCTTTCCGAACTCGCCCAGTCCGTTATGGAAGGGATTCGTCAAAACGAACCGTCAAAACGGCAAGTCGACGTTGACATATCCCAAGGCATGCAATGTACCGGTGATCCCGGCCTGCTGCGTGTTGTCCTGGAAAATTTACTCGGCAACGCCTGGAAATACACATCAAAAATACCGCACGCCTCTATTCGATTTGATTATACCCATGAGCAAGGAGACACTGTTTACCGCATTCAAGATAACGGTACCGGATTTGATATGAAATACGCCGACAAATTGTTCGGCGCGTTTCAGCGATTACACCACCGAGATGAATTC
>Ga0114931_10003126_pt1 | contig 21022 bp, 18 predicted proteins | sample 2SBtaG_FD_89579 | JGI IMG/M metagenome (GOLD analysis project Ga0114931, IMG submission 89579) | Deep subsurface microbial communities from Kolumbo volcano to uncover new lineages of life (NeLLi) - 2SBTROV14_V59a metaG | ecosystem: Environmental > Aquatic > Marine > Volcanic | place: Kolumbo...
CGCTTTAACAGAACATTCCGTGAAGAGGTGTTGGACGCTTACTTATTTGATGGCCTTGAGCAGGCACAACACATGGCAAATGACTGGCTCAGGAGTTATAATGAACAGCGTCCGCATGAGTCGCTTGGAGGGTTGCCGCCAACTCTCTTCAGGGAAAAGGTAACAGCTAAAAGTTCTACTTTAAAACTGTCTACTTAAATGGGAAGCTTACATATGGGCCTAACGGAGAAATATGCTTATTTAAAAATTCTATTGCCTCTTCTGAAGTAATAAGCAATAATTGATCTCCTTCGGTTAGCTCGGTATGATCATTGGGAATCAAAATGTGCCTGTTACGTAACACAGCGACTAATTCTATTTCGTTCTTAAACTTTCCCGCATTAAACAGTTTCTTGTTCCATGGGCTATCAGCTTTAAGCGTTCCTATAATCATTTGCTTATTATCAGGCAGGTCTACGGAAATGCCCGAAGTCAATATTGCGTGTAGATCTATATGGTTTATAGTAGCCGGAAGGTTGATCTTTTTTTCATTTATCAGACGCAAAGCGGTCTGGACATGTTCAAGGTGATGAGCGGGCGATTCTGCTCGGCTAGCAACCTGGGCCTCATAAAGGCTTTTGTACTTTAGCCTTTTGGATAAAGCCCCCTGAAGAAGAAAACTTATCATTACTGCGAGGGCAGCGGGCGCGAGCAGCTTATAACCGCCCGTCATCTCGGTTACCATCATCATTGTAGCGATCGGCACTCTTGCTGCCCCGGCGAACACAGCCGTCATGCCTATCAGTACAAAAGCGGCGGAGGGCTGATGAAAAAGTTTAGCCATAACCCCCCCTAACATCGCTCCAACAAAAAGCGTAGGCGCAAATACTCCCCCTGATCCCCCTGATCCGATGGTAAGTGAAAAAGCGACTATTTTGGCTAAAAGAAGAATGAATAATAACTCAAGGGTTAAACTTCCATCAATAGCTTCCTGAATCCACCCATAACCTCCACCCAATACCTGAGGAACTGTAAGAGCTAATAAGCCGATTCCCAACCCTCCAATAGCAGGTTTAAAGTGATTTGGAATATGTATTGATTTAAAGATATCGCGGAATCCATAAAAAATGACGGGAACAACCGCGGCAACTAAACCGCATAGGATTCCTAGTACTGTAAACCATAGATAATCTGTAACGCCGTGAACTCCGATATCGATAGGAATTCTAAAAAGCGGCTCCCAACCAACGAATAAACCGTTTATTATGAATGCTATAACTGACCCTAACATTACATAAAGTAATGCGTCCGACTCAAATTCCATATCCCTGTATAACACTTCAATGGCAAAAAGGGCCGACCCGATCGGAGACCTGAATACAGCGGATAAACCCGCTGCCATTCCTATCAAAATGAGTAGCCTGCGCTCTTCAAAAGGTCGTTTAAAAATCGACGAATATATGGAACCAAAGCCAGCGCCGATCAGGGCTGTAGGTCCCTCTCGCCCAGCTGCTCCTCCCGATCCTATTGTAATGGCCGAAGCTACCATCTTGATTGGCGCTACACGACTTCTAATGAACCCCAGAGTACGGTGATACGCCCTCACCACAGTATCGGTTCCGTGGCCCTCGGATTCGGGTGCAAGACTATACACTAAAATACCCGATAGTAGACCGCCAAACGTAGTGACCAAGGGAATCAGCCACAAGCCGTGAGGGCCGATAAATTCAATCAGCACTCCTCCTTCATCCGGTAACCCAGGGGGCCGGTAATCGGCTAAACCCAGAAGAAGCAAGCCCTCTGAAGCTTTCAGAAGAAACACAAATAGTTGAGCGCCCAGCGCTCCCGTAATTCCAAGCACTATAGCATCGATGAGAAGTCGCCTCGAAGGCTTACTTGCTATACTGTATAGTTTGATCAGAGCAGATTTAAACATATAGAAATTTGCTGGAAATCATATATCAATCATTAGGCATCTAAATACGATATTGAAAAACACGACAATCGATCTTTACTATCAGCAGCGGCTTTATCGGCGCCATATAATCGGTTTATTCTCCGACTTAGCCTAACTAATTTATCCACTAATTAAAAGACCAGAATTTGTTCCCGGAAGCGAATAATAATAAGAGCAAGCCTGACTGCAAAAGAATCGCGAAGAAATTGAAAATGCGTCCGGCAAGTTTAATGGTAGAAAAGGCTTTTTCTTTATACCAAATAAATTATACCTTATCATTGTATTTCTTTTCTGGCTTAAGAACTACTAAGACCATTCCCGTCGGCATTCGGCCTTTTGAAAAGTTCATCGAAACTAGTCTTATGCTCATTATTCTTCACGGCGGCGGAATGATCGCCATCTAATATGAAACGAAACCGCTCAATATTTCCATGTGTTCGTCTTTTTCACCTATTATTGGAAAGTTCCTCCATAATATCTATCTGAACTTCCTGTATTTCAAGGAGCCTCTCCCACTGTTTCATAAGCAAATGGTCCATCTTCTCATTGAGCTGTCTGATTTCAAGTTCCGCTTTTAAATTAGTTCTGTAGTCATTTTCTGCGCGTAAACGATCTCTGTCCTCTTGTCTATTCTGGCTCATCATTATGATAGGCGCCTGTATGGCGGCCAGACAGGAAAGCACAAGATTCAGAAGAATATATGGATAGGGATCAAAGGGCTTAGTGATTATTACCCATGAGTTGACAGCAAGCCAGGCTAGGATGACGCTGCTGAAGATTACTATAAATCGCCAACTTCCGCCAAACCCTGCCATGATATCCGACAGTCTCTCCCCCACTGTGAGTTGACGCTCAAATTCGATGTTGATGTTCCGGGATAGAATTTCATGTTTTCTAATCCTATTCAAAACATCTTTTTCGAGAACTGTTAACTCACCCTTATCCGTTTGGATTATATTCTTTATATATTCTGACCTGAACCTAGCAAGGTCCTTCTTACAAATATATCCGTCATCTTTCCAATCAGGGTGGGATTCAAGAATTAAATGTAAAATCGGCGGGCGTACCAAATCAGCAGGAATGCACTCAAATAAGCTTTTTTTCTCTCCGCATATCTGACATACTACGTAATCTTCCCGTTCCTTTTCCATGTAACCTCACCTCTTATTCAGTGAATAACCTTATGCAAATCAATAGCCCATAAAATAACTATTTATAAAGGCGCCGATATGCTTAATTTGTAGTATCTAAATGAAAAAGTAATCCATAAGCCATGCGGTATAAAGGCGAAATTATTTAAATTACAAACAGTGTTGAGTTTGAGATCTACTAATAAATTCTCTTACGCTATATAATTTGCTTTCGATTTCGCCAATTGATATAGAAGCGAATTCATCTTGTTTTTGATAGGAATTGTTATTGACGCCCTTATTCTTACTCAACATCTTCTTCTTGCTTGTTAAAGAGCAGTTATGATGGGGATGGCTTGCGATTAAATACTTTCCTAACAATTATTGCTCCATCTCCATTCCTTTATCTCGGGCATATCCTCCCCATGGAGTGTAATATACCGGCGATGTTCTTCCAGTTTTTCATTGAAGAAATTTATCAGGTCGCCCGATTTTGACTTGAAACGTCCTACTCTGTGGAGCGCCTCAATAGCTAGGTGAAATCTACTCATACCGTTACAGACTACCATATCAAATGGAGTAGTAGTGGTTCCCTCCTCAATATATCCGCGAACATGAAAACGTTCATCATTGGGCCGTCGATAAACTAGCTCGTGAATCACCCGGGGGTAACCATGGAAAGCGAACACGACCGGAGCCGTATCTGTAAACTGGTCCCTAAAAGTAGCGTCATCCATTCCGTGCGGGTGGTCTCTGTGAAGCTGTAAAGTCATAAGGTCCACTACATTTACCAAGCGCACCCTCAGCTCAGGCACATATTTACGCAGTAGCCAAGCAGCGGCCACGGTTTCAAGAGTAGGGATGTCCCCTGCGCAGCCCAAGACGACATCGGGCTCACCTGAGCCGTTGTTACCTACCCAATCCCAAACAGAGGAGCCACGGGAACAGTGCTCTCTGGCACTATCCATATCGAGCCACTGGAGCTCGGGCTGCTTCCCTGCTATTATCAGGTTTACATAACCCCTGCTGCGCAGGCAATGATCTGCAACCGAAAGCAGGCAGTTTGCGTCTGGAGGTAGATAAACCCTTACTACAGAGCTTTTTTTACTCAGGACTGAATCTATGAAACCGGGTCCCTGGTGGCTGTAGCCGTTATGGTCCTGGCGCCAGGAGTGGGAGGTCAATAGGTAGTTCAGTGAAGAAATCGGAACCCTCCACTCTATCTCCCCGCACATCTTAAGCCACTTAGAATGTTGGTTCAGCATGGAGTCGACTATTGTGGCGAAAGCTTCGTAGCAGGGAAATATCCCGTGGCGTCCGCTGAGAATATAGCCCTCCAGCCAGCCCTGACACATATGCTCGCTAAGCACTTCCATTACGCGGCCGTCGGGAGCTATGTGGTCGTCAATATCTATAATCTTTTCTACTGAGCACCGGTCGGTTACGTCGAACACAGCGTTCAGACGGTTCGAATTAGTTTCGTCAGGGCAGAATATTCTAAAATTCCCCTGATTGTTATTCTTTTTAAATAGATCGCGTAAAAATTTGCCGAGCTCACGTGTTGACTCTTCTACCAGCGTTCCGGGCACTTTAACGTCGAGAGCGTAATCTGTAAAATCGGGCAGATCTAAAGCCACCAATAGCTTACCGCCGTTTGCATGGGGATTTGAGCCCATGCGCCTGTCTCCCAGAGGGGCGAGCTCGGCAAGCTCCGGTATTAGTCCGCCGTTTTTATCGAACAGCTTATGCGGATTGTAGCTCAGCATCCATTCTTCCAGTATCTTCAAGTGCTCCGGGTTCTCCCTTACGTTTGTGACAGGGACCTGATGCGCGCGGAAGGTTCCTTCAACCGGCAGACCGTCTACGAACTTGGGGCCCGTCCATCCCTTGGGCGTGCGGAGTATAATCATAGGCCAGTCCGGGCGACTGCTAAATCCGTTCACACGCGCACCTTCCTGAATTCGCATAATTTTGTCATGTACTAAATCAATGGTCAAAGCCATACGCTTATGCACTTTGTAGGGATCGTCGCCTTCGATAAAATGGACATCGTATCCTAAGCCGATGAACAGAGAGTTTAGCTCCTTATCCTCGGTTCGTCCGAGCACCGTAGGGCCAGCTAACTTGTAGCCGTTTAGATGTATTATAGGCAGCACAGCGCCGTCTCTTTCAGGGTTTAAAAATTTATTGGACTGCCAGCTCGCCGCCAAAGGGCCTGTCTCCGACTCTCCGTCCCCGATTACGCAAACCACCAGGAGATCCGGGTTGTCCATCGCCGCTCCGTATGCATGAGCCAGCGAATATCCAAGCTCCCCACCCTCATTGATTGAGCCCGGTGTTTGAGGTCCCGCGTGGCTCGGCACTCCGCCCGGCCATGAGAATTGTCTTAAAAGGCGTAGCATTCCCGCTTCGTCCTGCGATACATCCGGATAGATTTCCGAGTACGTGCCTTCAAGATAAGTATTGGCCACAAGGGCCGGTCCTCCGTGTCCCGGACCCGTAACAAATATAGCGTTAACATCTCTTTGCTTTATCAATCTATTTAAATGGACGTATACAAGGTTGAGCCCGGGCGTAGTACCGAAATGCCCCAAAAGCCTGAGCTTTATATGCTCTTGAGCGAGTGGCTCACGCAGCAGAGGATTCTCCTTCAGGTATATTTGTCCCACGGACAGATAATTAGCGGCGTACCAGTATTTGATGATCTTATTTAATTCTTTCTTTGTCGGTTTACCCATTGTGCTCTATATTACGTCAAAGTTTCTCCATTCTAATTTTTATTTATCAGGTTGTAGGTGTGTTCTGCAATCATTAACTCCTCATCAGTCGGAATAACCCAAACGGATACCCCGCTATTATCTTTACTTACCATGGGACCGTTTTTTACATTGGCATGCTCATCAAGACTGATTCCGAGCCAATTTGCGTCCTCACAAACCCTTTTTCTGATAGCTTCACTATGCTCGCCGATTCCAGCTGTAAAAACTAAAGCATCGAGTCCACCCAAAGAAGCGCAAAGAGAACCCAGCTCACGGCCGATCCTGTATACGAACAAGTCGATTGCCCGGGCAGCATGCGGGCTGTTACTTTCCAGTAATTCGCGCATATCATTGCTGATACCCGAGACCCCGAGTAGCCCCGACTTGTAATAAAGAAGCTCTGTCACCTCGTCAATACCCATTTCCAATTCGCTCATCAGATATAAAATAACGCCCGGGTCGATAGATCCCGACCGCGTTCCCATCGGAAGGCCGTCCAGAGCTGTAAAGCCCATTGTAGTGGCTACGCTTTGCCGATCCTTCATTGCGCACATGCTGGCACCGTTCCCTAAATGGGCAACTATAACCCGCCCATCAGCCTCCGCCCCTGCAAACTTCGGAAGCGCTTTAGCTATATATTCATAGGAAAGTCCGTGAAAGCCGTAACGTTTTATCCCTGATTCCGACAACCTGCGCGGTATTGCGAATTCCTTTGCGACAGGGGGTTGAGCAACGTGAAACGCAGTGTCAAAACAAGCGACCTGTGGCAAATCAGGGTGTAAGCTCGCAAGCGCTTTAATCGCGGCGAGATTATGAGGTTGGTGCAACGGAGCCAAAGGAACGAGTTTTTCCAGCTCGGCAATTACCGTTGTATCAGCAATAACGGGCTTAGTAAAGTAATCGCCCCCGTGTACGACTCGATGACCAGCCGCAACAATTTTTAAATCTGCCATATTTGTATCAAGCCATTGCCTCAATATCCTTAATGCATCCTCATGACTAAGCCCCTCAGCCTTCTTTCCTTTTATCCTCTTGTCAATTAGCTTTGTAGCGGAAGCGTCAGTTACGACAAAATGTAACTGGCTTTGGATTCCTTCAGCTTCCCCCTTATACACCAGGTTCAGATTACAATTTTCTCTTTCATATGAAAAAATTGAGAACTTTATACTCGACGATCCTGAGTTTAGAACTAAAATGCCTTCATTCATGGTTTGGTAGTCTTTTTAGAGTGTGCGAGTAATAAGGTAATTGCGCATGAAGCCATTCGGCTAAGTGCGCTATCCGCTCTGCTGGTTAACGCTATGGGTACGCGTGCTCCGAGCACAACGCCTGCCGATTCTGCATCAGCCAGGTATTCGAGCTGCTTAGCAAGCATATTACCCGTTTCCAAATCGGGGACTACTAAAATGTCCGCTTTCCCGGCAACGGGTGAAACGATACCTTTACTCTCCGCGGCCTCTTCAGATACAGCGTTATCGAAGGCCAGGGGGCCATCGATTATACCTCCCTTAATCTGACCCCGGTTTCCCATCTTGCAGAGAGCGGCAGCTTCAATCGTGGACTTAATCTTAGGAGTAACTGTTTCCACGGCAGACAAAATAGCGACCTTCGGATTTTCAATTCCCAAAACAATTGCTAAATCTATTGCGTTTTGTACTATATCGCGCTTGTCATCAAGGTCCGGGGTGATGTTTATAGCGGCGTCTGTTATAAAGAGTGGTCTCGGATATGTGGATACATCCATCACAAATACATGGCTTATTCGTCGTTCTGTTCGAAGACCGGTATCTCTTGCAACTACCTCATGCATCAACTCATCCGTATGCAAACTACCTTTCATTAAAGCTTCAACTTTGCACGCACGGGCCATAGACACAGCTTTCTCAGCCGCTTCATGGCTATGTTTGGCTGAAACTAATTCATATTTACTCAAATCTATGCCTTCTTTTTCGGCAACGGCGCTAATTTTTGCCGCAGGGCCTATAAGAACGGGAACTATTAGCTTGGCCTGAGCGGCGTCAATAGCCCCTAGCAGTGAGTTTCTATCTACAGGATGTACGACTGCAGTGCGAATCGGCTCAAGGTCTTTCGTCATATCTATTAGCTCTTTGTACCGTGCGCCTTTGTCATACATATGAACTTCCGGGAGCACTATTCTGGGCCTTTTCACCTTTTCAGTCGGCGCTATTACCTCGGCGGTACCGCTTATAACTATTTCGTTGTTTTGATTAACACATTCGCAATTAAAACTAACTCTATTTTTTTCTTCGTTCTTGCTTACGGCAGTTACTGATACAGTGATAGTATCACCAAGTGCAACCGGCTTTTTGTATCGCATTGTTTGACCGAGATAAATCGTCCCGGGTCCGGGCAATTTCGTCCCGAGCAAGGTTGAAATCAGCGATCCGCCCCACATACCGTGAGCGATGATCTTGTGAAACATATCGCTCTTTGCGTACTCTTCGTCAACATGAGCCGGATTAACATCTCCAGACATCACAGCGAAGAGATTAATATCGTTTTTCGTTAGCGTACGCACTAGTGTGGCAGAATCGCCTATATTGATTTCATCAAAAGTTTTATTTTCTATATATTCCATAATGCTGTTTCTCCCCCTAGTTATTCTAAGAACTAAATTTATTGGAATAGGGTGTCATAAATCTTTCAAACAATTCTGTAAGGACTCGATAAAATTCTTTTAGTCCACTATGTGGTAACCGGAATCTACAAAAACAGTATCACCAGTGATAGCCTTTGCCCAATCCCCTACCAAAAACGCAGCAACGGAGCCAACGTCCTCAATGCTGACAAGACTATGCAGCGGCGCTTTAGCGGCAGCTCTTTCTAAGAGCTCATCGAAGCGGTCGAGCCCCGAAGCCGCTCTTGTTTTTAATGGCCCCGGGGATATAGAATGCACCCGAATTCCCTTCGTGCCGAGCTCAGCGGCCATATAGCGGACTGTACTTTCTAAAGCGGCTTTGACCGGCCCCATGAGGTTATAATGTTCAACAACTTTTTCTGAACCGTAAAATGTTATAGTTAAGAGGCAGCCCCCATCTTTCATGAGCGGCTCGGCCAATTTCGCCATTCGGATAAACGAATGACAGGACACGTCCATAGCAAGCGCAAAACCAGCCTGCGAGCAATCGATTACCCGAGCGTGCAGGTCTTCTTTAGGCGCATAGGCAATCGAATGCAAGAGAAAGTCCAATCTGCCCCATTGCTCGGATATGGCTTCAAATACTTTTTCGAGCTTTTCAGGTTCTCTAACATCGCATGGTACGATTATTGGGCTATCGAGCTTCTCCGCCAACGGACGCACATAGGGTTCAGCCCGTTCGTTTAAATAGGTGATGGCAAGTTCCGCGCCCAATTCACGAAAAATCTCCGCGCATCCGTACGCAACGCTGTGTTCGTTCGCTATACCAACGATCAATCCTTTCTTCCCGTCTAGATTAATAGTATTCATGATATATCAGCTCCTGTAGAAGTGTACTTATTTTAATCCTGCAGTACATAAGTGCCCGGAGCGTCTTCCAACTGGGGGTACCCCTTTTTAGGCGCGCCTAGGGAGGGTGGCTTTACTTTCCTGCCGGAATTCTTGACCAGCCACTTTTCCCACTCCGGCCACCAAGATCCTTCATGAGCCGGAGTTCTGGCTTGCCAGCTATCCGGGTCAATATAAGACTCCCCCTCATGATGTGTCTCTATTTGATATGTTCGGTTGGGATGGCCAGGCTCACTAACAATGCCAGCGTTGTGACCCCCGCTCGTGAGTAGGAAGGTAACCTCGGTGTCGGCGAGTAAATGGATTTTATACACAGAATGCCACGGAGCCACATGGTCTCTGATTGTTGATACCACAAACATTGGAGCTCTAATATCACTTAGGGAAATAGTTCTGCCTTTAACTTTATACCGGCCTTCAGATAAATCATTATTCAGGAAGAGGCTCCTCAGATATTCAGAATGCATACGGTAAGGCATACGGGTTGCATCAGCGTTCCAGGCCATAAGGTCGAACATTGGCTGGCGCTCGCCTAACAGGTAGTCATGTATAACTCGTGACCATATCAGATCGTTAGACCTTAGTAATTGAAAAGCTCCGGCCATTTGTTTTGTATCAAGATAACCCTGATCCCACATCATGTCTTCGAGGAAACTCAGTTGACTCTCATCAATAAAGAGCATTAACTCTCCGGCCTCAGTAAAATCGGTCTGTGCAGCGAGTAAGGTCACACTCCTTAAACGCTCGTCGTTGTCTCGGGCCATGGCGGCTGCGGCAATCGAGAGCAACGTTCCCCCAAGACAATAACCAAGCGCGTGGATCTTTCGGTCAGGCAAAATGGCTGAAACCGCCTTAAGAGCTTCCATTATTCCCAACTCAAGATAATCCTCTATGCCAAGGTCTCTGTCTTCAGCGCCCGGATTCTTCCATGAGATCATAAAGACTGTGTGGCCATTATCAACCAGGTATTTAACGAGTGAGTTATTGGGAGAGAGGTCGAGTATGTAATATTTCATTATCCATGCCGGTACTATGAGTATGGGCTCGGCATTAACCGTCTTCGTAGTCGGTGCGTATTGGATAAGCTCGATTAAACGGTTACGATAAACTACTTTGCCGGGAGTGATTGCAACTGCTTTCCCAACCTCAAAGTTTTCGATGCCAACGGGTTTTTTACCTGTAACCGAATGCTCCCAGTCCTCCACTAGGTTTAACCATCCCCGGCTTAGATTGTTTCCTTTTTCCTCAATCGTTTTTTCTAAGACTTCAGGGTTTGTTATTATAAAGTTAGATGGTGCAAACATATCCAGAATCTGACGCGTTATAAAATCAACAACTTCTTCATGGTGACTCGACACACCGTGTACTCCGGTAGTAGCGTTATACAAAAATTGCTGAGTCAGAAGAAAAGACTGATAAATAAGGTTAAACGGCCATCGTTTCCATTCTTCGTCGCGAAAACGTCTGTCCTGCGGTAATGGCTCTATACAAGGGGGGGTCGCGGGGTCATTGGCGGACTTAACAGCGTAGAGATTAAATTTTTGCATTTTTCGCCGAATTTTCTCAAGCAGCTCCAACTGCTTACCCGGGGAGTTCTCCAGATGCACAAACCAATCTACATAAGCCAGCAAAATCGCAACCGGAGATATACCCAGAGTGAAACGACTCATCCATGCATGCATCAATCTGTCTATATTGGGAACTTTCTCATATATAGGTAAAGAAACTTTTTTCATTCGACTACGCCCATTATATTTTTAAAATAATAATACATTATGATCAATGAGTTTGCAACAATTATGCCAATTAGAGATATGCAACAGTTCTAAATGGTTTTTCAATATTCATCGCTCGGTAGTTAATGTCGGTTGTAAGGATATCGGACACTAATATGTTGACTGATGCTTAGGTAAGAACACGGAACTAACTCAGAATATGGATTGAACGCAGAATTGCTTATAATCTATATAAAAGTAATATTCATATCTTTTCAAAACAAGTCTAATTAGATATCTCCATAGTCTACTTCATCTGATTTTGTAGTAACTAGCCATTGTATAAAAAAGACCCGACATTTAATCCTACGGCTCTTACGGATCTGTGCTGTAGGTGAGAGGCCGATATACATAGTTGCGTAACCTGTTCCCTTATCATAGAGTAGAGCTAAATCTACAAGTAAGGTCACGCCCCCTTCAATCTGGGGTTTACGGGATTAGATGGACTTACGTCAGGTAATTCAGACATGCGAGCCAATAAACTCTCGTACCCGCCGCAGGAACGCTTCCGGCGCGTCAGCATGTAGCCAGTGGCCCGCTCCCTCTATTATCTCTAAATTCATAGCCGGGAAATGGGTCTTGTAGAGCGCTTTGTATTCCCATACCCGGTACTCGGATCTGCCTCCGGCCAGTACCAGCGTCGGTCCTTCGTATACCGCGTATTCCGGGAGCGAGAAGGATTCCTCGGCAACATAACGCCGTAATTCACAAAGGTTACAGCGCCATATAAGCTTCCCGTCATCTGCTCGCTTGAGGTTCTGAAGAAGAAACTGCCGTATCCTCCGATCAGGAATTTCCCGGGAAACGGCCTTATCGGCATCTGCCCTGCTGCTTATGGATCCGAGCTTCAGTCCCTTAAGGGCATCGAGTATTTTCAGGAGGTTCCCTTTTAAGCGCACAGGCGCCGCATCGACCAGTGTTAGGCTCGCTATCGCCGCGTTCTCTGAGGTAGCCACAGCCATTGCGGTCTGACCTCCCATCGAATGGCCTATCAGATGAGGCGGCTCATCACAGTTTGTCTTAATCAGCTCCACAATGTCCTCCCGCATCGCGGCTATACTGTGCGGACCGTGAGGCGAATCTCCGTGGTTCCGCAAGTCAGGCGCCGTCACACGGAAATCGGACGACAGCTTACGCATGATACGCTGCCAGTTCCTTGATGACCCCAGCAGGCCGTGGAGGATTAAGACTTCAGGGCCCGAAGTCCCGGCGTTCTTCAGTTTGATCTCCATAATTTTTCATCAATTTAAGCAGCCTGCCGTATTAAGGTTCAGGCACTTGGGGTATCCTGACCCCTCACCCCCTTATGCCCTTTATATACGCCTCCGTTAACTCGTTCTCGGGTTCATTGAATACCTGCTCGGTAGCTCCGTATTCGATTAGTGTCCCCACATTATCTCGTACCCAAAAAAAGGCGATATAATCAGCTATCCTCCGGGCTTGCGGGAGATTATGCGTTACGATAATTATCGTATATTTCCCCCTTAGCTCTGTTATCAAGTCTTCCACAATCGAGCTTGATAGCGGATCAAGAGCGCTGCAGGGCTCGTCTAGCAACAGCACCTTGGGCTCGAGCGCCAGAGTCCTCGCGAAACACAGGCGCTGTTGCTGACCCCCCGATAACGAGAGCGCAGGCGTGTGCAGTCTATCCCGCACCTCGTCCCAGAGCCCTACTTCTTTTAATACATTCTCCACTCTGGCGTCTAGCTCATTTTTGCCGACAGTACCGTGCTCCTTGAGTGGTAAGGTAATGTTTTCCTTTATAGATAAAGGGAACGGGTTGGGTTTTTGAAATATCATCCCCATACTGAGACGAAGGGACGTAAGGTCTGTGTCGGGATCGAATATATCATGTTCCCCGATCTGCACGATGCCCTTAACTCTACAGCCTGGAATTAGCTCCGCCAGGCGGTTCAAGCTCAGGAGGAAGCTTGACTTTCCGCATCCAGACGGCCCTACCACGGCTGTTATGGAGCCCGGTTTTATCGATAGATTCACTCCTTTAAAAGCAGCCTTAGTCCCGTAATACAGACTCAGGTCTCGCGTACTAATACAAGAAAGGCTCCTGCCCCGGTCTTCATTCTCATGAGCTCTTTCATAAATTGCGCCGCTCCGATTCAATAGAACATTCATATCGTCATTATTCTCCTTCTTAGCCAGTTATTTGCTATATAGAACGAAATTATATTTATGACCACCAATACGCTTACAAGCACGAGCGCAGAGGCGTAAGCTTTATCGTTCCCGCCCGCTACGTTCATCGATAGATCGAATATGTGTGTCGATAACGCACGGCCTGAATCGAGAAGCGAAGTCGGCATCCTGTCCACATAGCCGCTTGTGTACAGGAGGGCGGCCGTTTTAGCCATTGCTCTTCCGATACCCAGAATTAACCCCACGGCGAGCCCAGGCGCCGCCGCGGGAAGAAGAATCCTGAATATCGTCGTGGTTTTCGATAACCCGAGCGCTTCCGCAGACATCCTGTATTCCCCGGGCGCCGATCTGAACCCCTCTTCAGTTGATCTGATCAATATAGGAAGAACCATGCAGGCCAGGGTTAACCCTCCTGATAATATGGAAAACCCCAACCCCAGAAGGTTTGAGAAAAAAACAAAACCAAACAGTCCGAAAACAATCGAGGGCACTCCGGCTAGAATATCAAGACTCCTCCTCACCATTCGTCCGAATATGCTATCTCTGCGGGTAAATTCAGATAGTAATATTGCGGTACCCAGTCCGATCGGGAGCGCTACAGCTACGGAGACGCCCAGTATAAGCCCGGTCGATACCAGTATCGGGCCGATACCCCCGGCCCGGCCCGCATTCTCGGGTGCAGAAGTGATAAACTCCCATGAAATCTGTCCGATGCCGTGCCAGACTATGTTGGATAATATTAAAAAAAACACTGCGCTTACTAAAATAGCCGCTGACCAAACAATAAATTTCGGTAATCTTTCCCGTTTTGAAACCCCCGTTCCGTTTCCCTTTCGCCCTAAAACATCACGCATAAAATTTCCCCCGGCTTATCCACTCAACCGCAATTATTAAGAATACAATTATTGCCATCAGCATGAGACCACTAACAAAGAGCGCGGACCTGTGATCACCGAGCGCATAAGCCATTTCAAGCGCTATATTCGCAGTAAGTGTCCTGACAGGCTGAAACAGACTTTTGGGTATCTGCACGACGTTTCCGCACACCATTAGTACGGCCATCGTCTCCCCGATTGCCCGGCCTGTCTCGAGTATAGTCCCTGTGAATAGACCGGACTTTGCCGACGGCAGGATTACGCGTCTTATAGTGGTCCATCGTGACAGCCCCAATGAAGCCGCTGAAGTTATGTATTCCCCGGGAACGTTCGCCAGGCTTGAATCCGCGACCAGCGCAATTGTCGGCAATATCATAATTGAAAGGATAAGAATGCCTGCAAGGAGGCTCGGCCCCGGGGGTTCCAGTCTCCCTATCAAGGGTACCAGCACAACGAGTCCCCAGAAACCGTAGACTACCGAGGGAATACCCGCGAGCAGTCCCAGAACCATGCGATAAGACTGGGCGATCTTCGGAGGGGCGTAGTAATTCATAAATATGGCTGAAAGGATCCCTAGTGGAGTGGCTATAAGTACTGAGCCGACCATGGCAAATAGAGTCCCCCATAGCATAGGGGTCAAATTGTACAAATTCTCCGCCGGGTTCCATTAAGAGTCTGTGAAGAATCTTGTCAGTCCTACGCTTTTTAGAACGGGCAGCGATTCCAGTACAAGGAACGCTGCGATAAAGAGGACTACGGCGCCCGCCAATACCGCGCACATTCTAAGAGTCCAAACTAAAAGGGCATCACTTCGATATTGTGACAAAATACTGTTCCTCTATTATATCGGCTACTTCATTTGAGCCAGCAAATTCGATGAATTTTTCCACCAGTCCTTCCGGTCGAGCGTTCGTAACAAGGTTTAACTTCCGGCTCAGCGGGAAATCACCGTTTCGGATATTCTCAGTAGAGGCGGCAACTCCGTTAAGAGGCAGGGGCTTTACCGGTATCCCTATTCCGGCATCGTATTCTGCCGTACCGACAGAAACAAAGCCTATGGAGTTCTCATTCCCTGAAACCGTTTTAACGCCCTGCTCGTTATCCCCGATGATAACATGCGGTTTTATATCCTGGCTCTTAAGCTGAAAATACTTTAAGAACAGATCAAGCGTGCCGCGTCCTTCGGCCTTACTGACCACGGTTATAGGGGCGTCGCTACCTCCCACTTCACCCCAGTTCGTAATCTTCCCTGTATATATACCTATAATTTCCTCGTTCGTTAGCTCATCTATAGGGTTGGATTCATGAACGATCATAGTTATGCCGTCTAGCGCGATCGGGAATGCCGTAATATCCTTTTCGTTTTCTTTTAGAGGCCGGGAAATCATGCCGATGTCCGATATTCCCTGTCTTACATCCGATATTCCCCGTGAAGAGCCTCCCATTTGGACATCAATACGAACGTCGGAATGTCGGGCCTCAAAACGCTTAGCTATCTCCGATACAAGGGGAGCCACTGTGCTCGATCCTGTAATTACCAGCTTTCCCTTTAACTCTTGAGCATTGTGATCATTCGAATTCCCGTAGGTTTGGGCGGATATAAACGCCGGAATTAGCCCGATCATTAGAACCTTTAAACCTAATCTCACTATCTGCACCTCGCTTAGGATTTCTTATTAGCTGTATTGGAATACTTCAACACACTCTGCTCCCATTATCTTCTAAGGTTAGTCGTACGTATCGGCATGGTTGATCGGTGCGAATAACATAGTCTTCTTTTAGTGTATATGAATATATTAGATCAGGAAAATATGATTTGGATTCATAATTTATGGTGTCAGAACGGCTGTGAATAAAGAGTTCATACAGCCTGCCAATCTTGCGGACTGTACGGTAGAGGAGAGGCTCAGGTATGTATTGCTGGCAGATTGATGCTTAGTAGTATTGGGCTACTTGCGGAAGAAATGTAAAGGCCTAATCAGAAAATTTAAGAAAACATAGAAATGGAATATTTAAAAGGGAGCTTCGGCTCCTTTTTATGTTTGAAGTTGAGGTTAGTGGCTGATTGGTATTGTTTCTAGCTAAACCACAGATAAACCGAGAACACCCCAAACAACGCTAAAGCCAGGAGAAAAAGAAACGTGCCCATATTCTGCTGTCGTCTTTCATGCGGATCGCTCATATAAGCCTCCATGTTAATTGTAGTAATTAGATTATAGAATAAATTCTGTGGTTTAATCAATAGGTTTAATTCGGATTCTTGAGTCGAGGAAGGCTTTGATTGATTGTGGGTGTTTACAATACAATTGATATTGGTAAGCATATATCTTAAGATAAAATATAACAGCCTATGATTAAAATAATTGAGCTTCCCCAAATAATCAATCAAATATTTCACTATGCGAAGAACTAATCCCACCCTTATTGTTTTGCTTTTCTTCCTCTCGGTTTTTATTTTCTTTACATTAAGTTATTTATTCTATTCAGAGCCTACGCATGATTACACAAGGTACATGAAGCAGTGGGATAACATCTTGAGCGGTATGAATCCCTGGGCGAATAAATCTAACACTTACGGTCCTATTCACAGCTATTTGGTATATTTATACCAATTTCACTGGAATTTGCCCCGAATTTTATTTTGCGTCCTTTATTTTATCTCTTCTTTATACATATCTCTTAGAATTTACAAAAATGCCCTTATGGATGAAACGACAAAAACCATAATATATATAATGCTTTTTTTTAACCCTCTTTTTTGGGTTTTCGGACTAAAATTCGGCATAAATGATTTTATGATGGCCTTTTTTGTTGTATTCGGTCTCATATTCTATAGAAACAAATTTGATATTTTGGCAGGTTTATTTTTTACAGTTGCAATACTGACAAAGTTCATGCCTGTAGTTATGCTTCCTTTTTTAATAGTCTATAGAACCCAGAAAATTCGTTTTAGATTTCTATTTACTCTCTCATATTTGGTTTCTTCCTTGTTTATATTAGGCCTCAGCTATCTGAGTTGGGGAGACAAGATGCTGAATCCTCTGATACATGTTGCTGAAAGGAAATCTAAGGTTCTATCGATCTTCAGGTTCTTTAGGGGTGATGCGTCGCCTTTGAGACTAATTATGAATAACCCTAACATAGACTGGCTAAGTATTTATTTATGCCTTGCCTCACTCGTTATTTTTTACGCGATTAGTATTAAGTATCGCTTCAATAATATTCTGTCCTCTATAACCGCATTCTTATTGTTACTCACATTTTATAAAGTGGGGCACCTTCAATTTTATATTACTCCGGTATTACTCTTACTGCTATGGGTTAGCTTGGATTATGGTAAAATCGTGCGAATCAGATTTGTATTGACTTCAGTTTATTTGTTTATAATCTGGATCTCTTTTGTCTCCTTTTTATATATAATTTCATCCAAATTAAGAGAAGCGCGCTGGAGAGAAATATTGGGACTGCCGAATTTTTTAATTTCCGCTTTTTTGATTATTATGCTGATTATTTATCAGTACTATAATAGGATTTCCATCGATAAATCTACAGGCCCATTTGAAGATTCGTCATGAGATTATGACGGGGTAATAGAGCGATCTGGGGGTTTGGATCAATAGTTTTTTATGTTCCGGCTTTTTATTCCATCCTATTAGCTTAATGCTTTATTTAACGCCCACATAGGCGCCGAAGCATGAGTTTTTATGAAGCACGTCCACCTTATCAAAGCCGATTTCTTTCATTAGCTCCAATTGGTACGTCATACTCCTAGGTGAATCCTCAGTGTCTATATACTGGAGCACCTTGTCGCGGTAGCCCGCGTCACTCAGGGATTCTAAGTACTCCCCGTAACGTCTCCACATGCTCTTGTGTATAACATCGTGCTCATGGTGTACCAGGTCGCTCACAAAAAGCGCTCCCCCGGGTTTTAACAGATCATAAATCTTTTTGAAGCATCTCTCCCAGTCCGAGTCGTCCCACAGGTGATGCAGCACCGCCGCCGCTGCTATCAGATCATAATGCGAGTGGGGGAGGGGGGCGTCTCTGAAATCACCATGAAAAGTCTTTACTTCACCTGTGTTCTCTTTGTATAGACGCTCTTTTGCACGCTCCAGCATCGGGAGACTGAGGTCAACCAAGTCACAGTTAATACCCGGGTTACCTCTTACTATCATTATCGAGTTATTCCCGGCGCCGCACCCTATGTCGAGCATATTCTCCGCATCGGGTTTTACTACCGCCGCAAGCTCCGATATGAGTTCGAGCATTATGGGGGCGTCGATCACCGCTTCCTGTGCGGTATGAAGGTCCGAAAAACGCTCTACGTCTCTGTCGAACCTGTTTTTTATATCCTCCGGTGTGGATTTTCTGTCGAGCGGGGTTTTCAAGGGGTTGCCGCCTTTTTCTCCTCAAGCGCAAGCGCCATCGGAATGTGCACTATACCGTGTATCACCTTCTCCTCGTCCGTTTTACGGAAGCCCTCTCTTTCATAAAATGGCTTTGCGTATTGTGAAGAGTTAACAGTCACTTCCTTGGTTTTCGGAGCGCTTGAGAGAATATAACCCAGCGCCTTCTCTAAAAGCTCACTCGCTATACCGTTTCTATGATACGTCTTTTCTACGTATAACATTGATATATGCCTTCTCTTTTTTACTTCTACCACTCCTATAATAAGCTCATGATACTCTGCAAGGATGACATGGTATCCCGTCCGCCATCTTTTATGGAGTGCCCTGGGGTTCACGTAGCGGTAAAACTCCTCTATCCCCACCTCAGAAAACCCGGGAGCAATAAACTCGTTAAAAGAGCGCGCCACAAGGTTGCACACCTCGACCTCATCCCCGGGCTTTAGTGGCCTTACTTTGTATAAGATTGACATATGTTCTGTCCGCCATCTCAATCGGCATAACAATAAAATCTGAATGAGCCTCTATTATGAGATGAAATTCCAAATGAATCAAGAAGTGCTAATTTACGCTCCTTGGAAGCATCCATGCTATGATTGCAAACACAACTGCTATTGTGAGGGCGACAGCGAGACCGGAAATATTTTCGATAAGTGCCGGATATGATGTCCCAGTAAAAGCGAGTGTAGATTTTCCGCCAAGGATTTTTTCAAAGAGACCGGTAGATTTTATATTGGCGTATATAAGCATATATATAAAAGCTCCGACGAGTCCTCCTAAAACAAAGAAGAAGGCGTCTTTTCTACCGTCCCCGAGCGCGGCCACACCGGTTCCCGGACAGTATGCGGCTATAGCCCAGCCCCAGGATTAGCCCGCCTATAATAACTCCCCAGTAGCTGGTTTTAACTGATATATGCGAATTTTCTATTACTCCCAGAGCCATCCCGATGAATAAAAGGGCGCTCGCGACGGCGATTCCGAATAATATCGCTTTCATCAGGTGAAAATCCTTTAACCGGAGCATATCTATTATTCTCTGTGGATTGGAAGCCCCGACCCTGTGAAGTACGAACCCGAATAGTGTTCCTAGAATTATTGCTGAAATTATTTGCATTTTTCTCTCCCTTATTTTCTTCCATACATTATTATCGCAGTGGGTACCGCAGCGGCAAAGGCTGCTATTGCGAAAAGGTAACCGCTCACCGATGTCTGCATCATTCCGCTCATCATATGCCCGCTCGTACACCCCCCGGCGAGTCTTGCGCCGAAGAGTACCAGCGCACCGCCTAAAAATGCCGCCAAGTAACGCATTGAAGCCTCGCTGCCGAATCTGCCGCGCCATACGTCGGGCATTGTCCTTTCGTCGGCTGAAGCTGCGGGACCTTTGGTTTTCGCCGAGAGAAAAGCCCCTAGGATAATGCTAATCACAAAAATGAAACTGTAGTTCAGGGGATTTGCGGCGTTCTTTGCGTACTTCCCGTCACTTTTATCCAGATACGGATTTACGCTAGTATATCCCGATTTTGATTCCGGGTTTTCCTTTATTAATCCGGGCGATATTTTACTCCAGACAATTCCGTCAAATATTACAAACTGGGTAGACACCCCGATAGGTTTCACAATCCACACGGCAAGAAGAAAGACTATTCCTAAAGCTAAACCGCCCCAAAACCAGTTTAATTGTCCTGTCATTAATAATTACCTCCGTTAATATTGCGCCTAAACCGCACTTGCTATCGCATATATCCTCAATTTATATACCATTTCAGAAATGATAATGTTTTAAATGAGCTAGGTCGTTGTATCAAGGGAAACATGGAATTTGACGACGGCAAACTGTAAGATTATAAGATAGTTTGAAGGTTAATGCTTTTATACGATAAACGCATAAATTGATTGAATTCTTGAACCCCTTCCTCCGAGAACTCGGAGCGATAAACTCGTTAAAAGAGCGCGCCGCCAGGTTACACGCCTCGACCTCATACCTCACTACTATCTTTGTGTAGATTATTCTAGAGCTCATATGATATTTGAATAACCAGGCGTAAATCCCTAAGCGGTTAAGTTAATTTACTCATGCCCTCAGCCACTCCTTCGCTTCCTCCTTCTCATCCGGGGAAAAGTGTCTGAGCTCTATGTGCGGGAAAATCTTATCCGCAATATTAATCCAGGCCTCAAGCCACCCCTTGTCCGATACTATTGCCTCTTTCTCGAAGTCCGTGAAGTGCTTAAGCTTAAAGTGTACGTCCTTCATAAAGGTATTTACGTTCATACCGCCTATCTCCTCGATTTCCGCATACACCCTTAGCTTCTCGTGCTTTTTGAGCATCTCCTCCATTTTCGCCACTGCCTCGTCAAAGCTGTCCTCTTCGATCCTGCCCTTCAGCTTAAAACCGATTATATTGCTTTCTTCAAACGGTATTATCTCGAGCATTTTGATCTCCTCTTGAATTTACTTTAGGTGATTAGGTCATTTTAG
>Ga0114931_10003127_pt1 | contig 21018 bp, 24 predicted proteins | sample 2SBtaG_FD_89579 | JGI IMG/M metagenome (GOLD analysis project Ga0114931, IMG submission 89579) | Deep subsurface microbial communities from Kolumbo volcano to uncover new lineages of life (NeLLi) - 2SBTROV14_V59a metaG | ecosystem: Environmental > Aquatic > Marine > Volcanic | place: Kolumbo...
ATGCAGGAGCAATTTTCTGTTATGTCCATGGATGGACGGTATGCAGAAAATGCAGGAGCAATTTTCTGTTATGTCCATGGATGGACGGTATGCAGAAAATGCAGGAGCAATTTTCTGTCTATTGCAACGAGTTATAACGCAGCCAGACGCCACGCGGCGCGTGCTCTGGGGGTCGTAGCGGCCTTCACCCGGCAGGTGAATCACCGGCCGGAAAGTATCTTTTTGAATATCAATATCTTACCTATTGCTCGAAGCGGTCAACTGAGGAATCTAGGTTGAAGTCAGTGTATTTCTTATCAATCACTTAGTTTCAGAATGGAGCGGTCAACTGAGGAATCTAGGTTCAACCCAGGAATCGATTCAGATCGACATAGAAGGCCAGGCCCATGATCGCCAGCAGGATCAGCATGCCCAGTTTCTGTCCCGTCTCCATGGCCTTTTCGGAGAGGGGGCTGCCCTTGATGGCCTCGATCAGAAAGAAGAACAGATGTCCTCCATCCAGCACCGGGATGGGCAGCAGATTGAGCACCCCAAGGCTGACGCTGACCACCACCAGAAACTTGATGAAGTAGATCAATCCATAGCTGGCCGACTTGCCGGCGGAATCGGCGATGGAGATGGGACCGCTGAGATTCTTGACCGAGACCTTGCCAACCACCATCTTGCCCAGCATCTTCAGCATCAGCGCCGACAGGTCCCAGGTCTTTTTCAAGGACTGTCCCACCGCCTCCACCGGCCCATAGCGGATCTCCGCTCGGTAGCCCGCCATCAGGTCAGGCGGTACCTGTACGCTGGCGCCGATCCGCCCGATCCGCTTGCCCTGAGAATCGACGGCCTTGGGGACCAGCACCAGGGAACGCTCCTGGCCATCCCGCTCGATCTTCAGTTGCAGCGGCCGTCCGGGCCGTTGACGTACATACTCTACCCAGGCATGCCAGTCCTCGAGCGGCTTGCCATCCACCGAGATCAGTCGATCACCCGGCTTGAGCCCCGCCTGTTCGGCCGGTTCTCCCGGCAGCAGTTCACCAATCACCGGCTCCAGCCTGGGCCGTTTCGGCACCAGGCCCAGGTTGTGCAGCAACTGGCCCTCCTGGGCCATGTCCTGGATCCCCTGAGTGTCGAGACGGTGGATCGACTCCCCGCCAGACGCATCCCGAACCCGGATCGACAGCTGCCGATGGTCCAGGGACTCGGACAGCAAGGCATAGACCGCGCTCTCCCAGGTGGGGGTCCGTTCACCGCCGACCGCCAGGATCTCCTCGCCGGGCTGAAACCCCGCCTGCTGCGCCACCGACCCTTCGTTGACCTCGCCGATCAGGGGACGCAGTCCGCTATCCCCACTGACGAAGACCCACCAGAAGGCGAGGATGGCAAACAGGAAATTGAACAAGGGTCCGGCCATCACGATGGCGCTGCGCACCGGCAGCGACTGGCGGTTGAAGGCCCGGGCCCGCTCTGCCGGGTCCTCCACCGGGGCCTCGCGCTCATCGAGCATCTTGACATAGCCCCCCAGGGGGATGGCCGCCAGTACATATTCCGTGCCGTCGACCCGGCTGACCCGCCGCAATAGGGGGCTGCCGAAGCCAATGGAGAAGCGCAACACCTTGACCCCGAGGCGGCGCGCCACCCAGAAGTGGCCGAACTCATGCACGGTGATCAAGACACCCAGGGCGACACTGAACGAAACGATGGTTAGCAGCAATGAGTCCATGGCCTATCCGAATAAAGCAAACATCAGTCAGGTGATCCGCGGCTGCCGTGGCCGCGATATTATGTAGCCCGATAGTGGCAACCGTTAGATACGGTCCTGCAGGGCTTGTTCCGCCAGTGCCCTGGCCCGCCGGTCGATCGCCAATAGTTGTTGCAGGTCCTCCACCGGTTCCACCGCAAACCGCTGCAGGGTCTCCTCCACCAGTTCGGCGATGGCGGTGAAGCCCAGCCGCCCCGCCAGAAACGCCGCCACTGCCACCTCATTGGCGGCGTTCAGGATGACCGGGGCGGTGCCGCCGGCGGCGATCGCCTCGAAGGCGAGGCGCAAGCAGGGGAAGCGCCCCAGGTCGGGGGCCTCGAAATCGAGCCGCGCCACCTGGAACAGGTCCAGGCTGGTGACCCCCGAGTCGATCCGCCGCGGCCAGGCCAGGGCATGGGCAATCGGGATGCGCATGTCCGGGTTGCCCAGTTGGGCCAGCACGGAACCGTCCGTGTACTCCACCAGGGAGTGGATTACGCTCTGGGGGTGCACCACCACCTGGATCTGCTCAGGCGCGGCGCCGAACAGCCAGTGGGCCTCGATCACCTCCAGCCCCTTGTTCATCATGCTGGCGGAGTCGACCGATATCTTGCGCCCCATCTCCCAGTTGGGGTGGTTGCAGGCCTGCTCCGGGGTCACCCGCGCCAGCTCGGCCGAAGACAGGGTCCGGAACGGGCCGCCGGAGGCGGTCAACAGGATCCGCCTGACCCCCACCGCCGCGAGCCCGGCATCGAATCCGGGCGGCAGACACTGAAAGACGGCGTTGTGCTCGCTGTCGATGGGCAGGACCTCCGCCCCGTGGGCCGCCACCTCCTCCATGAACAGACTACCGGCGACCACCAGGGCCTCCTTGTTGGCCAACAGCACCCGTTTGCCGGCGCGCACCGCCGCCAGGCTCGGCAGCAACCCGGCCGCACCGACGATGGCAGCCATCACGAAGTCCGATCCGGGCCAGGATGCGGCCGCCTCCAGCCCCGCCATACCGTGGGCGACCTGAGTGTGGCTGCCCGCCTCCTTGAGCCGTCGGGCCAGTTCGGCGGCGGCAGCCGCATCGGCCATCACCGCCAGTTCGGGCTCGAACTGGAGGCACTGGGCCAGCAGCCTCTCCAGCGAGCGATTGGCGGTCAAGGCATGGACCCGGAAGCGCTCTGCATGGCGGGCCACCACGTCCAGGGTACTGACACCGATGGAGCCGGTGGAACCGAGGATGGTCAGCCCCTGCACGGCGTCCGGCGTCATTTCAGCCGCTCCGTCAGCATCAGGCCGAACAGGAACAGGGGAGCGGCGGCGGTGAGGCTGTCGATGCGGTCCAGGACACCGCCATGGCCGGGCAGCAGCTGGCTGCTGTCCTTGACCCCCCGCTGGCGTTTCAACATGCTCTCGAACAGGTCCCCGACGATGGAGACCCCGGCGGTGAGCAGGCAGAGCAGCAGCAACAGCAGCGCCTGGAGCAACCCCGGGGCCTGCCACCAGGCCAGAAACAGGCCACACACCAGGGCCCCGGCCAAGGCGCCGTAGACACCCTCCCAGGTCTTACCGGGGCTGACCCCGGGCGCCAGTTTGACCCGCCCCCATCGCCTGCCGGCGAAGTAGGCGCCGATATCGGCGCTCCAGATCAGGATCAGTAGAAAGACCAGCAGCAGGGGGCCATCGTCAGCACGCTGGTGCAGGCTCAACAGGGCCAGCCAGGTGGAACTCAGCACCAGCAGCCCCTCTCCCGCCTGGGCCGCACGAAAGCCCTGCAGGGGCCCTGGTGGCTGGAAACGACGCAGACGCACCACCGCCAGGGACCACCAGGCGAGGATCGCAAGCAGAAACCAGGGCAGCCAGTCGGCCCGCCCGGGCAGCTGGGCCATGATCCACAGCAGCCCGGCCAGCAACAGCAGGTAGAGGAGCTGCCCCCCGGGCCGCGAGATACCGGAGAGCCTGGCCCACTCACGCCCCCCCAGTAGGACGATCAGGGCGAAGATCCACGCCAGATAGGGGCTGGGCAGCGTCAGCACCGCCCACAGCAGCAGCGGGGCCAGCAGCAGAGCGGTGAGGACCCTCTGCCTAAGCATTTCCCGGCCTGGCTTCAAGTGGATCGGCCGTCTCCCCACGCACCTGCTCGCTGGTTTTGCCGAAACGCCGTTGCCGCCCGGCATAGTCCGCCAGGGCCAGATCGAGGGCCGCACCATCGAAATCGGGCCATAGGGTATCGACGAAGTAGAGTTCCGCATAGGCGGCCTGCCACAACAGGAAGTTGCTCAGACGCCGTTCACCACCGGTGCGGATGAACAGATCGGGATCGGGCAGGCCTGCGAAGGAGAGGGCCCCGGCCAGTCGCTCCTCGTCGATCTGCTCGGGGGTCAGTTCGCCCCGCTGGACCTGGCGGGCCAGGCGGCGGGCGGCCTGGGTCATGTCCCAGCGACCCCCATAGTTGGCCGCCACCTGCAGGGTCATTGCACGGTTCTGCCCGGTCAGTTCCTCGACCTCCCGGATGCGTTGTTGAAGCCGGCCGGCGAAGGCGCTGGTATCACCGATCACCTTGAGCCTGATACCGTTGCGATGCAGACGCCGGGCCTCCTTGCTGAGGGCCCGGAGAAACAGCTCCATGATCAGCCCCACCTCCTGCTTCGGGCGACGCCAGTTCTCGCTGCTAAGGCAAACAGGGTCAGCACCTGGATCTTGCGGAGGACGCACTGCTCGATGACCCTGCGCACCGCCTCCACCCCGACCGGGTGACCGGCGTGCCGGGGCAGGCCCCGGCGCTGGGCCCAACGACCATTGCCATCCATGATGATCGCGATATGTCTGGGCAGATTGGGTGGATCCGGTGGTGCGGCTGGCAGCGCTTCCTCGTTCATCGGGTATGCGTCATATGGGAGTTCATCTGGATCCGGGGTCAGAACTCCATCAGATCCTTCTCTTTCTCCGCCAGCAGCTGGTCCACTTCCTTGATGTGCTGGTCGGTGAGTTTCTGAACGATATCCAGGGCGCGCCGCTCGTCGTCCTCGGAGATCAGCTTCTCCTTCACCAGCTCCTTCAGGTCGTGGTTGGCGTCCCGGCGGATGTTGCGGATCGCCACCTTGGCGCCCTCCGCCTCGTGCCGGACCACCCGGATCAGGTCCTTGCGCCGTTCCTCGGTGAGGGGCGGCATGGGCACCCGGATCACGGTCCCGGCGCTCATGGGATTGAGTCCCAGATCGGAGGTCATGATCGCCTTCTCCACCACCGCCACCATGGGTTTCTCCCAGGGCACCACGGTCAGGGTGCGGGCATCCTCCACGTTCACATTGGCCACTTGGCTGAGCGGTACCTCCGAACCATAGTAGTCGACCCGGATGTGGTCCAACAGACTGGGATGGGCCCGTCCGGTCCGCACCTTGGCCAGTTCATGGGCCAGGGCCTCGACGCTCTTGCTCATGCGACTGGTTGCATCGCTCTTGATATCGTCAATCATCTCGCTCAATCCTTCTCCACCAGAGAGCCTATCGACTCCCCCCGCATCAAGCGCATGAGGGCGCCCGGTTCATTGATATTCATGATCCGCAGCGGCATGGCGTGGTCGCGGCAGAGTACGATCGCCGTGGCGTCCATGACCTGCAGATTCTCCGCCAGGGCCCGATGGTATGTCAGGCGGGGATAGAACACCGCATCGGGATTCTTGACCGGGTCGGCGGAGTAGACACCGTTGACCTTGGTCGCCTTGACCAGCAGATCCGCCTCGATCTCGATGGCCCGCAGACTGGCCGCCGAATCGGTGGTGAAATAGGGGTTGCCGGTGCCGGCTGCGAACACCACCACCTGGCCCCTGCCGAGATGGCGGCGGGCCCGCTGGGCGTTGAAGCCGTCACAGACATCCGGCATCGCCAGGGCCGACATGACCCGTGCCTCGACCCCGATGCGCGCCAGGGCATCCTGCATGGCCAGGGAGTTCATCACTGTCGCCAGCATCCCCATCTGGTCTCCCCTGACCCGATCGAAACCACCCTGGGCCAGACCGGCGCCACGAAAGATGTTGCCGCCCCCGATCACCAGCCCGACCTGCACCCCGGCGCCGACCAGATCGCCGATCTCACCCGCCATGCGGGCCAGGACCTGGGGATCGATCCCAAAGTCACCGTCACCCATCAGGGCCTCACCACTCAGCTTGAGCAGGATACGTCGGCAGATGAGTTCGGTCATGGCTGGTCAGGTCCGGTGATTCGGTGGGGGTCCATGGGTGTGTACCTGCCAGAAACTACAGCTTGGCCTGAGCCATCACCTCTTCGGCGAAGTTCTCCTGCTTCTTCTCGATGCCCTCGCCCACCTCGAAACGCTGGAACTGCAGGACCTTCGCCCCCTTGCCCGCGAGCAGTTTCTCTACCGTGAGGTCCGGGTCCTTGACGAAGGCCTGACCCAGCAGGGTGTTCTCGGCGAGGAACTTGCGCATCCGTCCCTCCACCATCTTCTCCACGATGTTGTCCGGTTTACCGCTCTCCCTGGCCTGGGCGGTGACGATCTCCCGCTCCTTCTCCAACAGATCCTGTGGCATCTCCTCGGCGGAGAGGCAGATCGGGTTGGTGGCGGCAATGTGCATGGCCAGGTCCTTGCCCAGCGCCTCGTCACCCCCTTCCAGTTCCACTACCACGCCGATACGCACCCCGTGGCGGTAACTGACCAGCTGGCCGCCAGTGGTCTGGAAACGGACGAAGCGGCGCACGTTCATATTCTCTCCCAGCTTGGAGATCAGCGCCTCACGCGCCTGATCGACGGTGGTCTCCTCCCCCTCGTGCAGGGGTTGCTGCATGAGGCTGGCCACGTCCCGGGCATCGCCATTGAGCACCCGCTCCTCCACCGCGCCGGCGAAGGAGGTGAAGTTTTCGTCCTTGCCCACGAAGTCGGTCTCGCAGTTGACCTCCACCATCGCCGCCTGGCTGTTGTCGCCACTGAAACTGAGCACGATCACACCCTCAGCGGCGGTGCGTCCGGCCTTCTTGGCCGCCTTTGCCTGTCCCGATTTGCGCATCTGCTCGATCGCGGCCTCGATGTCACCACCGCTCTCCACCAGGGCCTTCTTGCACTCCATCATACCTGCGCCGGTACGCTCGCGCAGCTCCTTAACCATTGCGGCTGTAATCGCCATGATCTCTATACCTTCCAAAATTCATATGGGTTGGACCTGAATCCGGGATTCAGGTTGAAGATGTCCGGCCACACCTCGGTGCGGACCGGTCCAAACGGGAGTGGGGGATCCCCGTGACTCAGGAATCGCCCTCTGAGACCTCGACAAACTCCTCCTCGCCGGCATTGGACGCCGCCACGTGGGCGGCGCTGGCCCGGCCCTCCAGGATGGCTGCCGAGGCGCCCTGTACATAGAGCTGGATCGCCCGGATGGCATCGTCGTTGCCGGGAATGACATAGTCGATACCACTGGGGTCGTTGTTGGTGTCCACCACACCGACCACCGGAACGCCCAGCTTTTTGGCCTCCGCCACGGCGATATCCTCGTGGCCCACATCGATCACTAACATCGCATCGGGCAGCCCATTCATGTCCTTGATGCCGCCGAGACTACGCTCCAGTTTGTCCAGTTCGCGCTTCAGCCCCAGGGCCTCCTTCTTATTGAAGCGCTGCTCGACACTGCCATCCTCGAACATGGCCTCGAGCTCCTTGAGGCGTTTGATCGACTGCTTGATGGTCTTGAAGTTGGTCAGCATGCCACCCAGCCAGCGGTGATTGACATAGGGCATGGCACAACGCTCCGCCTCCTCCTTGATGGCATCGCGGGCGGCACGCTTGGTGCCGACGAACAGGATCTTGCCCCCGTTGGCGGAGAGGGAACCGATGAAATTCATGGCATCGTTGAACAAGGGGAGGGTCTTCTCCAGGTTAACGATGTGAATCTTGTTGCGCTGACCAAAGATGTAGGGACCCATCTGGGGGTTCCAGTAACGGGTCTGATGACCGAAATGCACGCCTGCCTCGAGCATTTGGCGCATGGAAACTGCACTCATGAGTGACTCCTGAATTGTGTTGGGTTGGGACCTCCACATACCCCATCGGCCGACCCCTCCGAGGAGGGGCACCCCGCCCCATGTGACGGTATGTGTGTGTATTTACCCGAATTCCCCTGCCGGGGACCTGGGCATGGATAATGCGAACCGTTTGCGGTTCAGCGGCGCGTTTTATACCATACTCGGCCTATTGCGACAAATTGAACCCGCCAACCCCCTTTCTTTTCCCCTTATATTTTCAAGTAGTTCAGCATGAGTGTAACGATAAAAACGGCCGAAGAGATCGACAAGATGCGAGTAGCCGGCCGCTTGGCGGCAGAGGTGCTGGAGATGATCGAGCCCCACGTCAAGCCCGGCGTTACCACCGCCGAACTCGATCGCATCTGCCACGACTACATTGTACAGGAACAGCGGGCCATCCCGGCGCCCCTCAACTATCGGGGCTTTCCCAAGTCGATCTGCAGCTCCGTCAACCAGGTGGTCTGCCATGGCATCCCGGGGGAGAAACGCCTCAAGAAGGGTGACATCGTCAACCTCGACATCACTGTCATCAAGGACGGTTACCACGGCGATACCAGTCGAATGTTCTCCGTGGGAGAGGTCTCCATACTGGCCAGGCGGCTAATGGACATCACCTACCGCTCCCTCTGGATCGGTATCGAAAAGGTCGGTCCCGGGGTGCGGATCGGTGACATCGGCGCCGCCATCCAGACCTTCGTGGAGGCCCACGACTATTCGGTGGTGCGGGAGTATTGCGGCCATGGGATCGGCCGGGAGTTTCACGAGGAGCCGCAGATCCTCCACTACCGCACATCGGATCCCGGCCTGGAGCTGCAACCGGGCATGTGCTTCACCATCGAACCCATGGTCAATGCCGGCAGGCGCCAGGTCAAACTGCGTCCGGACGGCTGGACCGTGGTCACCAAGGACCGCAGCCTCTCCGCCCAATACGAACATACCCTGCTGGTGACCGAGACAGGCCATGAAGTCCTCACCCTGCGGCAGGACGAAACACCTCCTCAAGACTGACTCCGGCGACCGAGCGATGTTCGATTTTTCCCTGCTGGATCAGGCCCTGCACAGGCCGGGCGTACCCATTGCCGAGTTCAAACAGACCCACAAGCAGGGCATGTCGCAGATCCGGGAGCGTTTCACCCAGGGGCTGCCGGTCGAGCGGCTGGTCAGTGAACGCGCCCGGTTGATCGACGGCCTGCTCAGACGGGCCTGGCGCCTCCACTTCCCGGACCAGGCCCAGGGCGCGCTGATCGCGGTGGGGGGCTATGGACGGGGCGAGCTCCACCCCGCCTCGGATGTGGACATCATGATCCTGCTCCAGGAAGAGGGGGATTTCGCCAAGCTCAAACCCGGGCTTGAGCAGTTCAATACCCTGCTCTGGGACATCGGGCTGGAGATTGGACACAGCACCCGCACCATCGCCGACTGTGTACGTGAGGCGACCCGGGACATCAGCGTGGCCACCAACCTGATGGAGGCACGCCTGCTGGTGGGCCCGCAACGGCTCTTCTCCGCCATGCGCGAGGCCACCGGCCCCGGACACATCTGGAACAGCCACGACTTCTTCCAGGCCAAATGGCAGGAACAGATGGCGCGCCACCAGCGCTTCGACGACAGCATCAGCAACCTGGAACCGAACATCAAGGAGAGCCCCGGCGGGCTGCGCGACATCCAGATGATCGGCTGGGTGGCGAAACGTCACTTCCACGCCAGCAGTCTCCACCAGCTGGTCGACCATGGTTTTCTCACCGAGGGGGAATACCAGGCCCTGCTGGACGGGCAGAACCACCTCTGGCGCATCCGCTTCGCCCTGCATCTGCTCACCGGCCGCCACGACGACCGCCTGTTGTTCGATTACCAGCGCACCCTGGCCGAGCAGTTCGGCTACCAGGGGGACGACGCCAACCTGGCGGTGGAGCGCTTCATGCAGGACTACTACCGCACCGCCATGGAGCTGAGCCGCCTCAACGAGATGCTGCTGCAGCACTTCCAGGAGGCGATCCTGCTGCGCAACCACCTCGGCGAACCCAGCCCGCTCAACCGCCGCTTCCAGATCCGCAGCAACTTCCTCGAGGTGGTCGACAAACAGGTCTTCAAACGCCACCCCACCGCCCTGCTGGAGTTGTTCTACATCCTCCAGGAGCATCCCGAACTACAGGGGGTGCGGGCCAGCACCATCCGCCTGATCCGCGAACACCGCTATCTCATCGATGACGACTTCCGCCAGGATATCCGCGCCCAGAGCCTGTTCATGGAGATCCTGAGGCGCCCCCATGGGGTCACCCATGCCCTGCGCAGCATGAACCTCTACGGCATCCTCGCCAGTTATATTCCGGCCTTCGAGCATATCGTCGGGCGCATGCAGTACGACCTGTTTCACGTCTACACCGTGGACGAGCACACCCTGATGGTGGTGCGCAACCTGCGCCGCCTGGGGGTGGCGGAATTTGCCCATGAATACCCCTTCTGCAGCGAGCTGTTCCAGGCCCTGCCCAAGGAGGAGCTGATCTTTCTGGCCGCCTTGTTCCACGATATCGCCAAGGGTCGGGGCGGCGACCACTCCCAGCTCGGTGGCGAGGATGCCTACGCCTTCTGCCGTCTCCACCACCTCAGCGAATTCGACAGCAATCTGGTGCGCTGGCTGGTGCAAAATCACCTGATCATGTCCATGACGGCGCAGCGCAAGGACATCACCGATCCCGAGGTGGTACAGGACTTCGCCGCCATCGTGGGTGACGCCAACCGCCTCACCTATCTCTATCTCCTGACCTTCGCCGACAGCCGCGCCACCAACCCCAAGGGCTGGAACTCCTGGAAGGACTCGCTGCTGCGGGACCTCTACACCGCCACCCGGCGCGCCCTGCTGCGCGGGCTCGACAACCCGCTGGCCCAGGAGGAGCTGATCCAGGAGAAACAGACGGCGGCCATGCTGCAACTGCGCGAACTGCAGGTTCCGGAGGCGGACATCAAGGCCCTCTGGGAGACCTTCACCAACGAATATTTCCTGACCCATTCGCCCAACGCCATCAAACGCCATACCCAGGCGATCCTCGCCACCCCGGCCGACCGGTTGCCGTTGATCACACTTCGCCAGACGGCCAAGCGTGGCGGTACCGAGGTACTCTTCTATGGCGCGGACCGGGACAACCTCTTCTCCATCACCACCTCACTGCTCGACCAGCTGGGGCTGTCGATCCTGAATGCGCGCATCATGAGCACCAGCGATGGCCACTCCCTCAACTCCTTTCTGGTGCTCGAACAGGATGGGTCGCCGATCGAGGCCGGCAGCCGCAGCGATGAGATCCTGCAGGTCCTGCGCCAGGGCCTGGGAGGGGAGGCCCATCAGCCGGCCCGGGTCAACCGCCGCATACCGCGCCAGAACCAGCACTTCCACAGCCCGACCCGGATCAGCTTCTACAAAGATCCGACCCATGAACGGACTGCCATGCGCCTGCTCACCCTGGACCGTCCCGGGCTGCTCTCGAAGGTGGGCCAGGCCTTTGTGGCCTGCGACATCCTACTGCAGCACGCCAAGATCACCACCCTGGGGGCCGAGGTGGAGGATATCTTCTTCATCACGGATGCCGAGGGGCGACTGTTGAGCGAGCAGCAGCGCATCGACCACCTCGATGAGCTGGTCAGGTCCCGCCTCGAGGAGTGAAGGGGTGGGGATGATTCAGGTGCTGGGCTCTCTGTCCTCGTCCTGCGACCCATAACCGGAATAGCCATAGTAGCCACTCTGATACCCCGAGCCCAGCAGGTTCTGGGTCCGATTCAGGATCAGGCCGATGGCCCTCCCCTTAGCGAGGCTGGCGATCGCCTCCTGGACCACGTCCTGGGGGGTCCTTCCGGCCTGGATCACATAGGCCAGCTGCCCGGCCAGTTCAGCCAGCAGCTGGGCCTCGCTGGTCGCCAGGACCGGTGGGCTATCGAAGATCACCGCCCGATCCGCATAGCGCTCCCCCAACTCGTTGACCAGCCGGGTCATACGCTTGCTCGCCATCAGCTCCGTCATCTCCGGATGGTAGGCCCCGGAAGGCAGGATCTTGAGTTTGGGAATGTCCGTGTGCACCAGCACCTCACCTATGTCCATCTCGGTATGTAGCAGCAGGTCGCTCAGTCCCGGCTCATTGCCGAGACCGAACAGCCGGGTCAGATCGGACTTAGCCACGTCCGCATCCACCAGCAGGACCGTGTGATCTCGCTCCGAGGCGATACTCAGGGCCAGGTTGATCGCGGTGAAGGTCTTGCCCTCTCCCGGCACTGAACTGGTGACCATGATCAGGTTGCCCCGATCGACCAGGGAGGCACTCTTGCCAAAGGCGTTGGAGAGGATGGGGCGTTTGATGCGGAGGAATTCGCCCCGGAACTGCTCCGTGGAACCCTCTGGCGGGTAGATGCCCCACTCGCTGAGGCGGTCGAAATCGATCCTGATCGTCTTGCGGGCGGGTGGCGGCTGGAGAGAGGGCTTGGCCGGTTCCGCCTGGACCTCGGCCTCTTGGAGCGCGTCTGTGGTCTTGGCGGCCTGTGGCGCATGGGCCGGCTCCGCTTCGGGGGGGCGTGGCTGGTCCGCCACCCCGGGGCCAGGGGGTGTCTGCCGTGCCTGACGCTTCGCGTCGACCTTCTCTATCAGTCGTTCAATGGTGCTCATCTACCGTCTCTGTCCATGCGTCCTCAGGCCGTCTTTTCGAAATATTGGGCGCGGCGCCCTGTAGCATGGGCCGTGCCTCGTGGTGGGGCCGGTCTACAGCCAGGATTCCGGAATGATCAACACGTCCCCGGGACGCATCAGGCGGTTGGCAGTGATATCGCCATCCTCCAACAGGTCCTGCAGACGCACCGGGATCTCGGTGGTCTTACCATTGTGCCGACGGATGATCTTGGCCCGGTTGCCGGCCGCGAATTCCGTCAGACCACCCACCTCGATCATCACGTCGAGCAGACTGATATCCTCCCGGTAGGGCAGCGCCTGGGGTTTCGCCGCCTGTCCCACCACCCGGATCTGGTTGCCGAAGGTACCGACGAAATTGGTGACGATGACCGTCACCACCGGGGTCTTGATGTACTTCGAGAGGGCCTTCTCGATGTCCCTGGCCAGCTGGCTTGGGGTCTTGCCCGCTGCCATCATCTCCTCCACCAGGGGGGTGGAGATCCGCCCATCGGGCCGTACCGGAACCGAGATGGAGATATCCTCATTGCGCCAGACGAAGATATCCAGATTGTCCCCCGGACCGATCAGGTACCGATCTCCCGTATCCTTGCCCGAATCGGCGGGCGTCGTCGCTGCGGCATCGAGTGGCGCATGGCTCGCGCAACCCACCATACCCACGACCAAGACCGAGACCATCCACAGCTTGACGAGACGTATTAGCTTGTCCATTCAGGTTGTTCCCCAAGATTGAATTCATAACGTACCACGGTACATGATATATCCAAGTCAGGCCTTTGAGAAATGGGAATGTCCCCCCGCCCACCTCAAAGGGCCCGCAGACCTGGCCCGTCCCCCTCTCTAGCGGCCGCCAGGCAAACGGCTGGAGTCGGTTTCACGAAATGGCGCCAGCATCGATCACTGCAAAGATTTCACCCCTATCTGGCAAGGGTTGGCAATACGCTGCACTCGCACTCCCTCACGCCCGGCCATTTTGTTAATCTGGGGACGATTTAGACACTGTAAGGAGCATTTCAGTGATCAACCGCACACACCTGCTAGCAGGGTTCTGCCTGTTGCTGTTCATGGCCGCGGCGGAGGCCGAGGTCCGCTATGTCACGGACGATCTGCAACTCGCCCTCTACGAACAGCCCGGTTCCAAAGGTAAATTGCTGAAACGGCTGGCGAGCGGTACTCGTCTGGAACTGCTCGAAGAGAAGGGCCTGTTCGCCCAGGTCCGGGCCCCGGACGGAACCACCGGCTGGACCAAGGCCGGCTTCCTGATCAAGGACAAGCCGGCGCGCGCCCGGCTGCACGACCTGGAACAGCGGCTAGCGGGGTTACAGGGCGAACTCAAGGAGGCGCGCAAGCGGCTCGCGGACCAGCAAAAAAAGCTGTCTCCCTTAAGGGACGAGCAGGCCGCGCTGACAGAGAAACTGGCCGCATCGCGCCAGCGCTACCAGCGGGATCTGAGGGCCCTCGCCCGGCTGCGCGCGGAGCACCGCCAGTCGCACGGCCAGCAACGGGCGGCGTCGGTGAGCCTGCCTCGGCAGTGGGTCCTGGCCGCCGCGGGGCTGGCCCTGACGCTCGGCTTCGTGCTCGGGATCCTCTGGCTCGATTGGCGGATCCGTCGGCGCCACGGCGGATTCCGCATCTATTACTTTAGGATTCGATGGCGTACTTCTTCACCCGGTAGAGCAGGGTATCCCGGGACAACCCCAGCAGGCGGGCCGCCTGACTGCGATTACCCGCGGCCCGGACCAGGGCCTGGCGGATCAGGTCCGCCTACAGCTCATCGATACTCAAACCCTGCGCAGGCAGCTGGAAGCCCATCGTTGACGGGGTGGGGGTGGGCTGAGCCCGAGTGATCTCCAGCGGCAGGTTGGTCGGCTCGATGCACCTGCCGGGCAGCAGGATCAGCATCCGCTCGCAAAAGTTCTTCAGCTCCCGCACATTACCCGGCCAGGCATATTGGTTGAGTAGTCGCAGACTGGCCCTACTGTAAGTCGGCGCCCTCAGGCCATGGGCCTCCGCCAGCTCGTGGGTCAGCTCCCGCACCATCAGCTCCACATCCCCCTGGCGCTCACGCAGGGGCGGGAGTTCCAATGGCACCACATAGAGCCGGTAGTAGAGGTCCTGGCGAAAGCCGCCCTCGGCCACGGCCTGGCCCAGGTCACGGTTGGTGGCAGCGATTACCCGCACATCGACCTTGCGGGTCTGGGCCTGGCCCAGGGGCTGACACTCCCCGGTCTCGAGAAAGCGCAGCAGCTTCGCCTGGACCGTCAGGGGGAGTTCGCTCACCTCATCCAGAAACAGGGTGCCCCCATGGGCGGCCTGGAGCTTGCCCGGCTGGTCCTGGATGGCGCCGGTGAAGGCCCCCTTGCGATGACCAAACAACTCGCTCTCCGCCAGGGTCTCCGGCAGGGCCGCGCAGTTGACGGTGACATAGGGAGCATGCCGGCGCCGACTGTGGCGGTGCAGCGCCTGGGCCAAGAGCTCCTTGCCGGTGCCGCTCTCCCCGGTCACCAGCACGCTGGCATCGGTGGCGGAGACGATTCTCATGGCACGTAAAACGGCTTGGAACGCGGGGGCCTGGCCTAGCATGATCGAGATCCTCAGCGGTGAAAATTCTGACCCACCCATTCTAATCAAACGGACGCGGCAAGAAAACAGGCGATTCCATCCAACAACGAGTACCTCGGGACAAACTCGGCTATCCTTTCCTATGTGATCTTTTTTTACCCTGTAAAAGGCCGCCCATCAGGCCATGAGGAGCGAGATAGATGCAGAAACCCGAGATCAAACAGGACCCCATGTACCAGTTGCTGAGAGAGGAGCATGTCGAGGAGTTCAACCGGCGCCGCGCGGCCGGGGATTCCTGTGAGCTGAGGCATGCCGACCTGCGGGGTCTCGACCTGCGCGGTCTGGATGCGCAGGGGCTGGACCTGAGCGACGCCTATCTGCGCCAGGCGGATCTGCGGGGCATCAACCTGTCGAGCTGCCGTCTGGAGGGCGCCAGTATCAATGGCGCGAAGATCTCCGGGACCTACTTCCCCAAGGAGCTGACGCCGGAGGAGATCACCCTCTCGCTGGTCCACGGCACACGTCTGCGCTACCGTTGACACGGCCGTGGGAGAGCGGCTCAGCTGTCGAGTTGGGCGAGGATGTTGCGCGCCACCCGGCGCTGGTCCGCATCCCCCTCCTCGAGGATCTCGTAGAGCAGATCCCTGGCCCGTTCCACCTCTCCCGCATCCCGCAGGCCCTGCACCCGACGCAACCGCTCCTCGATCGAGGGCAGTTCCGCCTCCTCGGCCTCGATGGCGTCCAGCTCGGCCTCCATCTCGGCATCGCTGAGGGGTACGAAGCGATCGGGTCGGTGAGCCCCGGCCGGCTCCATCGTCTCCCCCACCCCACTGCCGGTCCCGCCACCGCTGGCCGCTGCCGCAGCCCCCGCCGGCTGCACTTCGTCCTGCTGCGACTCGTCCCGGACGAAATAGCGGGAGAAGAACAGCCCGAGCTCGAACAGCAGCCACATAGGCAGGGCCAGCAGGGTCTGGGAGATCACGTCCGGTGGGGTCAGAAACATGCCGACCACAAAGGTCCCGACGATCACATAGGGGCGCTTCTGGGCCAGGCTCTCGGGGTTGGTCAGCCCCATCCAGACCAGGATGATGGTGGCGATCGGCACCTCGAAGGCGACCCCGAAGGCGAAGAAGAGGGTCATCACGAAGTCGAGATAGCTGCCGATATCGGTGGAGATCCGGATGCCCTCTGGGGCGGTACTGGTGAGAAAGGCAAACACCAGGGGAAAGACCACGAAATAGGCGAAGGCCATGCCGATGTAGAAGAGCGCAGTGCTGGAGATCAGCAACGGCATCACCAGCTTCTTCTCGTGTTTGTAGAGCCCGGGGGCGACAAAGGCCCAGAACTGATAGAGGATATAGGGTACCGCAATGAAGATGGCCAGCTGCAGGGTCAGCTTGAAGGGGATCAGGAAGGGGTCGATCGGCTTGGTGGAGATCATGCTGCTGCCTGCCGGCAGGGCCTGGCGGAGGGGTTCCGAGACCAGCAGATAGAGGTCGTTGGCAAAGGGAAAGAGCAGCAGGAACACCGCCAGCACCGCCAGCACCATGCGCAGCACCCGGTCGCGCAGCTCCAGCAGATGGGCGACCAGCGGCTGTTCCTGGCTTGGAGTCTCAGCCGTCATGCTTGCCGGCTCCGGGTATCTGGCGATCCTCGAAGTCGTTTTTTGATTCGTTCAGCTCCTTCTCGGTATCCTGTTTGAGGCCATGCAGATCCTGCCGGGTCTCTTCGATCACCTCATGCAGGGGATTGGCCTTGTGCGCCTGCTGCTCGAGGATCTGCTTCAGCTCCTCCGCCTTGATCTCCTTGTCGATATCCGCCTTCACGCTGGCCACGAAGCGCCGCCCGCGCCCGATCCAGAGCCCCGCCGTGCGCGCCACCTTGGGCAGACGTTCAGGACCGATGACGATCAGCGCCACCAGAGCGATCAGGGCCAGCTCCCAGAAACCAACGTCGAACATGGGACGCCTCAGCTCTTATCCTTCTCCTTGGAGGTCACCTCACCCTCGATGGTCGTCCCCTCGGACTTCTCTATCTGTTCCGGCGGTTCTTCCTTTTCCCCCTCGGACATAGACTGTTTGAAGCCCTTGATGGCGCTGCCCAGATCACCGCCGATATTCTTCAACCGCTTGGTTCCGAACAACAGCAACACGATCACCAGAATGATCAGCAGTTGCCAGATACTGATACCGCCCATACCCATAACTCTTCTCCAGATAACCGGCATCGAGCCGGAGTGAATCACGCAGCCACCACGTCTTGCGTGGTGCGGCCATCTCACCTTGTTCCAGGTGAGGTCATACTTCTGGGATAATACCCCAGATGACTATCAGACCCTATGTCTTTGTAGAGGTGCCGGCTGCACGGCTGGCCTTCTCCTCCAGGCCGGAGAGGCCGAAGCGGCGCTCCAGTTCCCGCAGCACCGCGTCGGGACCCAGTCCCTGCTGGGCCAGCAAGACCAGGCAGTGAAACCAGAGATCGGCGACCTCGTAGACGATCTTGTCGGCCTCGCCATCCTTCGCGGCCATCACCGTCTCGGTGGCCTCTTCACCGATCTTCTTGAGGATTCCGTCCAGCCCTTTGGCATAGAGACTGGCCACATAGGAACTGCCCGGGTCCGCCTGCTTGCGCGCTTCCAGCACCTGGGCCAGCTGTTCGAGGACCTGGTTCATAGACTGCAACTCATTGATACTATTTGTAGATCTCAGCCGGATCCTTGATCACCGGCAGCACTTCCACCCAGCTCCCAGCGCGCAGCTCGCGATAGAAACAGTTGTGACGCCCGGTGTGGCAAGCGATGCCACCCTTCTGCTCCACCTCCAGCAACACCACGTCTCCGTCGCAGTCGAGGCGGATCGCCTTCACTCGCTGCTGGTGGCCCGACTCCTCACCCTTGTGCCAGAGCCGCTGGCGGGAACGGGAATAGTAGACTGCGTGGCCGCTCTGCTCAGTCAATTCCAGGGCCTCGCGGTTCATCCAGGCCAGCATCAGGATGCTGCCGCTGCCATACTCCTGGGCGATCGCCGGCACCAGGCCGTCCCGGTCCCACTTGATCTCGTCGAGCCAGCTCACAGGCGCATCTCCACACCCTGCTCGCGCATGAAGCGCTTGGCCTCACCAATACTGTACTCGGCGAAGTGGAAGATGCTGGCCGCCAGCACCGCGTCGGCCCCGCCCTCCTTCACACCGTCCACCAGGTGCTGCAGCTTGCCAACCCCGCCGGAGGCGATCACCGGGATCGGCACCGCCTCGGTGATCGCCCGGGTGAGCCGGTTGTCGAAGCCGATCTTGGTGCCATCCCGGTCCATGCTGGTGAGCAGGATCTCGCCGGCCCCATAGTCGGCCATGCGTTTGGCCCACTCGATGGCGTCGATGCCGGTGGGCTTGCGCCCGCCGTGGGTGAAGATCTCCCAGCGCAGGGGTTCACCCTCGCCGCTCACCTGTTTGGCATCGATGGCCACCACGATGCACTGGGAACCGAAGCGCTCCGCCGCCTGCTTGACGAACTCCGGGTTGAAGACCGCAGCGGTGTTGATCGCCACCTTGTCGGCGCCGGCGTTGAGCATGCGCCGCACGTCCTCCACGCTGCGGATACCCCCCCCCACGGTGAGGGGAATGAAGACCTCGCTGGCGACCTGCTCCACCACGTGCGCCATGGTGTCCCGGTCGTCGGAGCTGGCGGTGATATCGAGGAAGGTAATCTCGTCCGCCCCCTCCTCGTTATAGCGACGGGCAACCTCCACCGGGTCGCCGGCATCGCGGATCTCGACGAATTTCACCCCTTTGACCACCCGCCCGGCGTCCACGTCGAGACAGGGGATGATGCGTTTGGCTAGCATGGTACTGGTTCCTCAGTCCCGCGACAGGCGATCCGCCAGCCGCTGCCCAGCGGCGAAGTCGAGGCTGCCCTCGTAGATGGCCCGGCCGGTGATGGCGCCGGTGATGTTACTGGTATTGGCCCGGCAAAGGGCTTCAATATCGTCTATCCGGGTGATGCCACCGGAGGCGATGACCGGGATGCTGATGGCATTGGCCAGGGCGGTAGTGGCCTCCAGATTGGGGCCAGTGAGCATGCCGTCGCGGCCGATGTCGGTGTAGACGATGGCGGAGACCCCGTCGTGCTCGAAGTGCCGCGCCAACTCCGTGACCTCCTGGTCGGTCACCTCGGCCCAGCCGTTGATCGCCACCATCCCATCCCTGGCGTCCAGACCCACCATGATATGGCCGGGAAATTCCTCGCAGGCGCGCGCCACGAAACCCGGATCCCGAACCGCCTGGGTGCCAATGATGCAGTAGCCGACCCCGGCCTCGAGATAGGCGGCGATGGTGGCCTGGTCGCGGATGCCTCCACCCACCTGGATCGGCAGCTCGGGGTAGGCGGCGGCGATGGCGCGGATGGCCCCGCCATTCACCGGTTCGCCAGCGAAGGCGCCGTTGAGGTCCACCAGGTGCAGCCGGCGGGCCCCAGCCCCCACCCAGCGGGCGGCCATCTCCACCGGGTTGTCGGAGAACACCGTGTCGTCCTCCATGCGTCCCTGGCGCAGGCGCACGCACTGGCCGTCCTTGAGATCGATGGCGGGAATAAGCAGCATGGCGTATTCAGGGCCTCCAGTTGACGAAGTTTCGCAGCAGCTGCAGCCCCGCATCGGCGCTCTTCTCCGGATGGAACTGCACCGCGAACAGATTGGCATCCGCGAACGCGCTGGCGAAACGAACGCCATATTCGGTGGTGGCAGCGGTCAGCCCCGCCTGTTCCGGGTCCACATAATAGCTGTGAACGAAGTAGAAGCGGCTATCTTGAGAGATACCGGCCCACAGGGGATGGTCATGGGTCTGATGTACCTGGTTCCAGCCCATATGGGGGATCTTCAGGCGTTCGCCGTCGGGCCCCCGTCCCCCCGGAAAACGACGCACCCGACCCGGATAGAGCCCCAGCAGCTCTGTGCCCCCGTTCTCCTCGCTGGACTCCAGCAATACCTGCTGGCCCATGCAGATGCCCAGGAAGGGCCGCTCCCGGGCCGCCTCCAGGATGGCCCGGTTGAGGTGGTGTTGCGAGATCGCCGCCATGCAGTCCCGCGCCGCCCCCTGACCTGGGAACAGGACGCGCTCAGAGCTGAGGATCAACGCCGGGTCGTCGGTCACCAGCACCTCATCATCCGGGCCCGCCACATGCTCCACCGCCTTGGCGACCGAGCGCAGGTTGCCCATACCATAGTCGATGACACTGATGCGTTGCGCCATCACAGGCTGCCCTTGGTGGAGGGGACCTGGTCGGCGCTGCGCGGATCGGCCTCCAGGGCCATGCGCAGGGCTCGCCCCAGGGCCTTGAAGACCGTCTCGGCCTGGTGGTGGGCATTCTCGCCCCGCAGGTTGTCGATGTGCAGGGTCATGCCGGCGTGGTTGACCAGCCCCTGGAAGAATTCCCGAAACAGGTCGACATCGAACTCACCGATGCGTGCACGGCAGAAATCCACATGATACGCCAGGCCCGGACGGCCGGAGAAGTCGACCACCACTCGCGAGAGGGCCTCGTCCAGCGGCACATAGGCGTGGCCGTAGCGGCGGATGCCACGCTTGTCGCCCAGGGCCTGGGCCAGGGCTTGCCCCAGGGTGATGCCGATGTCCTCCACCGTGTGGTGGGCATCGATCTGCAGATCCCCCTCGGCCTGGATGTCCAGGTCGATCAGGCCGTGCCGGGCCACCTGGTCGAGCATGTGGTCGAGGAAGGGCACCCCGGTGGCGAAACGCGCCTGGCCGCTGCCATCCAGGTCGAGGCGGATGCAGATCTGGGTCTCCAGGGTATTGCGTTCCACCCGGGCTGTGCGCTGCATATGGGTCTCCGAATCGTCCAGGGGTACAATAAACGTAACTGCTCGGGCCTCCATGGGTGGTCTGTTCCGGAAGACGCCGTAAATGCATCCCTGACCAAGACACTTCCTCCACGGCCCACCCATAGAGGCCTCTACCGGTGTGGACGAGTAGTTACCAATAGATGGTCCATTCTACGGGATTTGGCCGCTGCAGCGCCATATTCTTTCGCCGTA
>Ga0114931_10003128_pt1 | contig 21014 bp, 25 predicted proteins | sample 2SBtaG_FD_89579 | JGI IMG/M metagenome (GOLD analysis project Ga0114931, IMG submission 89579) | Deep subsurface microbial communities from Kolumbo volcano to uncover new lineages of life (NeLLi) - 2SBTROV14_V59a metaG | ecosystem: Environmental > Aquatic > Marine > Volcanic | place: Kolumbo...
ATTGGCGAAGATACAGACCTGGAATATAGATTGGGCTTGAATGGAGTGAAAACCCAATCTCTGAACAATATCGCTATTCAATATCACCTATATCATAAAGAGCAGCCGCGATCCCCCAAAAATCTTGATCTCTTTCATGCGATCAAGTCTTTGAATATTAGCTATACCTCTTACGGCATTAATCCTGTTTTTTCTATAAGAACAGTTAGCAAATTATCAGAACCGAAAGTATCATTAAAGGAAACTGAAACATGTTGAGAAAAATCGCCTTCATTTTTGTGCTCTGCATTATCATCATAGCGTCTTGTAAATTCCCAACCCAAAGCAAATCCAAACATAACCCACCGGCAGACCACAAAATCGGCAAAGATGGCGCCAGGCACAAGAGTGGTCTTTATAGCCCTTTGACCAATTGCGTAAGCTGTCACGGTGTTAATCTCAAAGGCGGGAGCGTGGGTGTTTCCTGTTTTGAGTGTCATGGCAAAAAGTGGTAAGAGCCAACATTTTCCTAATAATATAAGCCCAAAAATCCCATTGGACATCTTGAGCCTTCTGAGCCTGGTCGTGATCGCTGGCGTAAAGGCGACCAATGGTATTTTGCTCATCGACTATGCCGAAAAATATCTGAAAGAGCAGCCGGACGTGGCCGAGGAGCTGCTCATGGCCGGCCGGGTGCGCCTGCGTCCCATTTTAATGACCACCTTGGCGACTATTTTCGGTTTTCTGCCCCTGTCTCTGGCTATAGGCGAAGGCCCGGAAATGCTGCAACCCCTGGCCGTTTCCATGATCGGCGGTATGAGCCTGTCTATGCTACTGTCGCTGTTAGTGATTCGGGATTGTATTGGGTGGTCAATGGGAGAAAATGAAGCCCAAATGATTATTAAATTACAAATGTCAATTTCCAATACTTGATGAATGAATAGCTAAAATAATAATCCCTATTATCACCAATGATATAACAGCCAAAAATCCAAGAATTGTGAATGTTAGATATCTCCCTAAAATGATAAAATTTGCTTTATCTTCAGCTTTTGCGCTTTCCAATAAATCTCCTAACTCTTTCCACCGTTTGGAAGCAATTTGCCAGGATGCACAAATTGACCCGACGCCGAAGAGTGTAAGGATTGCAATAGAGAAAATAATGGGGGTACAGTATGCTAAAATATTCAATAATAAAATCGCATTTTTCATAGCAATCAACCTCCGGATTTTTTTGATAGCATTAAATATAAATGAGAGATAAAAATACCTAAATGGATAAAACCCAAGACAGAAGCAATAATGAATAAAATAATAAGAGTGTTTCTGTCTTCTGATTTACTCATATTATTTAGAATATATGACATATCCGGCGGCTGGAATGCAATAAATGTTTGAGAAGAAAGAAAAAAACTTTTTAACAATAGAGATTTTGCATTAGGTGTCAATAACTGTAACTGCCAAAGATAGAGTTTGGTAAATATTGCTATCCATCCAGCAATTACAAGAAAAAAACGGCTGAGAGATTTTAATAAAAAATTAACATAAAAACGTATCGGCAACAAAATCCACCGTGCAGGTCCTCGGCTGGCCCAAAGCCAGATTCCTAATTTTCTTGCCTCATTTAAACAGAGATTTTCTTCATCAAATTCACCATAATGTTGATAGCGACTGGCAAGTTTTGTGAGGATCGCTATTTCAGTATTCAAACGAGATCTTTTTTTTGCAGAAGAGTGAAACCAAGAGCTTATTGCTTTGATTTCCTTTTTTATATCCAGGATTCGGCTTTTTACATCAAAATCGTATTCGACGCCATAGAACATGCATTCAGCCTCGACCTCAGCCTGATGTTGTAATGAAAGAGCGTGCATAGCAATGGTTGGCGTCTTGCAAGCGAGAAGCTCTTTTGCCTCAAGCGCCAAAGTCGCAGCCTGAATTGCATCCTCCACTGAACTTGCAGTGCTCAAAATAGAATCAGCCCGTTTTAGCAAAGTTTGCGCAACCAGCAACAGACGCCCTGGAGCGCTGTGAGTTAATTCTTCATTTTGAGTTTCTGATGGCCTTGTTGGGGGCCAAATGTAGCCCTTTCCTTTAATAGGCTTGTTTTTAATAAAATACCATTTACGGGATTTTTTCCACAAGTCAAAGATGCCTGAAAATGGTTTGAATAAAGTCTTTGTTTTACCCGCAAATGTGTATTTTAAATAAACTTTGTTTCGTAGCCAGGTCAGTTTACTTTTAGGGTTTTTTCTGTGTCCGACAGTTACCAAAATTCTATCAACTACATTTTTTAATTTTTTAAATTCTTCGTCTCTAAAGTCTAAATTGGAAATGTGATAATCTCCATCTTTATCTGGAAAATTTAAATACAAATCTTCAAAAACTAGTGTGGGCAAGTGTTCAAGTTCTAAACTGGTGTCACTTTCTGCAAAGACATGTTGCATAATCTTCAAGGTAGTAATTGGCCATGCAATGTAGCCGAAACGATAGGCCGTATAACCGTTCAGCAATGCGTAAGATATTTCTTCGTCAATTGCTGCAGAAACATCATTTCGCACAGGAACGCCATTTTCTTTTACAGCAATATTTTTTCTGATACGATTTCTCAAAGAACATGGATCGAACAAGGAGATCAAATCCATATTAGCAAAATCAATCGCACTTTTTATTAACGTGGCAAGTTTGTTGATATCACAAGAGTAAAAGGTCTGATTAATATGCTCTTCAGTTTTTTCAAATAAATTAACAGGGGGCAAAAAAACCCAATGAATTTCGGGCGTGGCAAGAATGAGAAGAGACAACAACTGAACAGCGTCGGTGCCATTATTAAGGGGATCAAGGCTGGCCGGGGTGGGAAAAGCTGATACTTTGTCAGCCATGAAAATAGCGGGATCGATGAAAACAACGGTACTGCGAAGCTTGTCTTTCCGGGACTCTAATTCTTTTACAATTCGATTAAAGGCCGCAATGAAAAGCGATGGGTTGTCATGACAAGGATAGTATTGAATTTCTTTTAAATCTATATGATGAACCAGGGATAAATAGCGTTTCAGGCTGTTAAAAATTTGTCCCCCGTTTGTGATCATACAGAATGTCATGCACTCCCCCTACATTGCCAGGTATTTACCATAATACTTTTTAATGAATTTATAATCGTCAATAAACCCCGGATTTTTTCTGAAGAATTCTCTTACCCGGTATCGCAGTTGATCCGCATTCATCCCGACTAATTGAGCAGCGGCTTCTTTCTGACCAAAGGTTTTTTCCAATGCTTGTTCGATGGCGTCAATTTCAATTTTGGCCTTTTGAATTTTAATGTCATTCGATATTGGATAATTTGTGCTTGCAACAGCAGAAAACAATTCTTTCCGAAGATGTTTCTGCTTTAAAATGACATCATTGTATAGGCGAGCATTTCCGCACGCCTCCCAAATGACTGATTGCAGCTCCCGTATATTTCCCGGCCAATCATAATCGAAAAGGATTTGATAAACCTCATCTGAAATGGATTGCAAATTCGTTCTTTCTTTCATTCGGAAATGGTGGAAAAAATAATCTGCCAAGATATTGACGTCTTTTTTTCTCTTCCTCAGCGGTGGCAACTCGATTTTTATTCTGTTAATCCTTTGGTATAAATCTTCTCTGAACTTTCCTTCTTTTATTAATTCAGGTATGTTTTTGTTTGTCGCCATGATGAGATGAATATCCAATTTCTTGCTTTGCGTGCTTCCCATTGGCGTAATCGTTCTATCTTCCATAAATCGCATGATCTTTATCTGGGTGCTGAGATCATAGTCGCCAATTTCATCCAGAAAAAGGATGCCGCCATTGGCCGATTCAAAAAGGCCTGTTTTATCTTTTTTGGCGTCAGTAAAGGCGCCTTTGACATGACCGAATAATTCGCTTTCCAGGATGTTTGTTGACAATTCCATGATTGAAAATTCTTTAAAAGGCTTGTCTTTTCTCGTCGAATATTTTCTAAAATACCTGACCGCCAAATTCTTGCCCGTTCCCGTTTCGCCATATATAAAAAGTGTAACGTCCTCACTGTGCTGCGCAATATCCGCCAGTTTTCGTCTGACGAAATCGATCTCTTCACTCACACCGATAATTTCGGACTCGTCATATTTTTCTAATTCTTTGGTCCGTGCCTCTAATTCACGAATCCGTCTCGATTTTCGGCAATAATTCTCAAGGCGCTTTTCCCACTCGGTCCATTCAAGTTCTTTTTTAAGAAAAAAGTCTTCAGCGCCTGATTTAACGGACTCGACAATTTTGTCTTTGGAGGGATAATTTGTCATGACCACAACTTGTAAATCCGGATAGGATTGACGAAGGTAAGGCAGGAACTCCATTCCTTCGAGAAAATCCGGGTTTCGTTCATCAAAAACCAAATCGAGCAACACAAGATCTATTTCAGCAGTTAATTTGTCTTTTGCCTGAACAATAGAATAGGCGGGAATAATATTGAATTGTTTCAGCGTGGCCTTTATTGATGCTACAAACTGTTTGTCATCGTCTACAACGAGAATGTTATATGTCATAGTTTGTTTGGTTTAGTTTGTCTTGAATTTTTGTAAATATACTGTCAATCTGTTTTAAATAATCGATATTTTTATCGATTTCAAACGAATCTATGGCCTTTGTGCTTTCTTCGTCTGCCTTTTGCAGGAGGCCTGCAAACTTGTTAAAATAACTTGAAAGTTTGTTGGTTTTTGTTACTTCATCCCTGAATCCGGTCACTTGCAAATAGATTTTGCATTTTTCAAATCGATTCTGAAAAACATGCCAATACTTGAGACCGGGACCAAGGTACACATCTGAATACTCATGCCATCTTAATTTCCCATCCCGAAGCAAAACAGGTCCGTTGTTCAGGTAGTATCTTGTCCAGTTTAAACTGTTTAAGAGTGAAGTCTCGCCGTGGCCTTTGAAAAAGTAGCTGATCCTGGAATTGATTTTTTTGACATATAAAAGAGCGTTGAAATTATTATTTCTATCGTGCAACGCTCCCTGTAAATTCTTTTTTAGATTAGAAAAATCTAAAATATTGATATAATTATCCAAAGGAATATTGTTATATCCGAAAACTATAAGTAGATTGTTATAACCAATTGATGTAATTAATGACGTGGGAAAATTAAAATCTTCAGCTATAAAAACACAAATTTGGGGCTGTTTTTCATCTTCTTTATTTTGATTGTTAATACTTATGCCCAGGACAAAATAAAGAAAGCGTCGAAGGGCTGATTTTGTCTGTTCATTTTTAAAGTAGAATATCGGTTTCAACTATAAGCCTTTTTTTATTCATCAAATTCAGCAATTATATCATCAAATTGTTTTGATAATCGTTGTAACCAGTGGGGGAAGAAAAAAGGTTCGTCGGGATTCAAATAGCCCTTTTCAACTAAGTCGTTAAAATTATTTTCCTTTATTGTTTTAATAAGCAATCTTAATTTGGCTTCATCAGTTGCGATTTTTCTATTCGTTTGATTATTAAATTCGTTTATATATTTTTTATGCTCAGTTACTAATTTTAGGAAATAATTGTTTTTTAATTCTGCAAGATAATCATTTCGACTTTTTTCATCAACTTCACACAAGCCCTGAATGTCTATAGCAAGCGGAAGCCATTTTGATATTGTTTTTTGTTTAAGTTCAATTACTTTTTTTTTTACGTCTATGGCATCATAAGATTTCAATAATTTTTTAGTGTACTTTATTATCTCCTCGCTATCGTCCAAGTTAAATAAATGCTCAACACTTAATTTTATATCATCCTGTGTTGACCAGGTAATAATATCAAATGGAAAACTTTTTAACTTTGTGGCAGTTTTTGACAATAGGCTCGTTGCCTCATATCTTCCTTCACCGCCCCAGTGAATAAATATTTTTGCTTTACTATCATCATTAATTTTCCCCCATAGACTGCCATCAATCTTATTTATAATTTTCTCAAAAACATCTAACAACCACATGAGCTCGGATAGCCCATTATCTTTTGATATGCTCTGATCATTATCTTTAAAAAAGCTAATAAAAGCATTACCATCCTCATTCCATCTCTTAAAATCTATACCTTTTATTATGATCATGGTTACATCATCTGTTTTGTTGTTAAAATATTTGTAATGAATCACACCACGTAAAACTCCTTTTTTGAACTTGGATGATTTTCCAAAATCTTCATAATCAGATTCACCTTCTATTCTAGAGATGCATATATTAATCATTGTGTTTACCCTCTCTTGATACAACTTTCATTAACATTTGGGTCAGGAAAAATTTTTCGGGGTATTCTTTTAATATAAAAGATTCAATATTAGAAAAAGCAAGAAATTTTGCATTATCCGGAATGTTATCAGGCTTTCCTCTTCCAGATGTAACTAAAACAAAAGGAATTGTTTTTTTTATTTCTTTAATAAAGTCATCAATTGATCTTTCGCTTTTATTCCTGATTATTTTATCCAACATACCCTGATGAACAATAAGTGCATCATATGTGTTATGGGGAATATTAACAAGATCGACCTTTCGACCGGCTAAATCAAAAATTTGATCACCTTTTATTTGAGACGGAACCGAAATCCCTATGTGTTCGAATGTTCCTTCAACAGCATGTTTCTTTTGATAGTTGGAAACTCTTTCATCAATAATAAGGATGCGAAGCAAAGAGTTCTCAATTAATTGCAAAATAATCTTTTCTTTCAAGTAATTATCTCGCTGATTATTAATCAATAAAGAGAAATAAAATTGTGCACCGCTCAAAGCTTCATTATATTTTAAATCATTTCTCGGTTTCAATTTGCAATGTCGATTATAAGAAAAAATAATACTCCTGTTAGCTTTATCCTCTGTTTGAATTCTTGTGTCATCTCCCTTATCTGTTAAAAATAGATTTAATTCATCTTGTGTTGCCTTGTTGATCTTCCAGTTAAACCTATTCTGTTTTTCACTTTGTTTAGCCACATATTCATGAGGTAAAGTTTCGATATTTTCCTCATACTTTGTGTATATACTCTTTAAAAGATAATAATAATCTTCAGCTTTGTCCTTTAATTTTTCTTCTAATTTTTCAAATGTATCATCATCTACCGATTTTTTAGTATATTTTTTTGCTTTTAATATCCACTCGCTAATTAAAGTTTCAACGTCTTCATAAGGTTTTCTTTCCTCAGCAAAATCTTTTACAATTACAGATTTCAAAGCATTTTTAATTTCATTGTCTATTTAATGACCCAGGCTTTTTCCAACAATCCTTTCTTTATAATTTTCAAAAAGTAGTTTTACCAATGAAGCAACCTGACCGTGGCTTCTTTCGCCGAAAATATTTATAAGCATGTTGATAGATTTATTAGCATTTCCCGTTATAGTTTTTAAATGTTTAACCCATTTCTTATAAGCCCAGATTTTAAATTGTTTAGGCTCTTTTATTTTTTCGATAAATATTTTTGGCTCAAGGAAACAAATTCTTTTCTGTAAGAACTGAGATTTTTCGAATATATCAGCTCTACTCGTCACCAAAAATAATCTAAACGGATACTTCTCTATTTCTCCATTCAAATTATCAATGTTCTTTATCAATTCTACTACGAAATCATTCTCATTGTTTATATCGTCATAAATAATAACAAACTCATAATCATGGCTCTTTAAATCTTTTTCTCGAACAAAATTTATACCATTTTCCAGATACGATTCAATATCGCCAGGTACTATATAATCAATAATTAAAAATTCTTTTGGTTTCTTAATGGCAAATTCATAACCTAAATGCCAGATATCTTTTTCCCCTTCTCTTCTCTCTCTTTTCCTAATTGCTCGAATTATTCCAGTTGACTTTTTGGCGTTATATAATATTTCATCTACATCATCGCTTCCAATTTGAGCAACACTTTTCATATTTAGAAAACCAGCTGATATCTTCATTTCAGCCAGTCCCCAATTTGCTTTGATTAATTTACCTATATCTCTATCAACAAAAGACTTTCTTAATTTTTTGTTTATTTTTTGGTCAAGGGAAAAATCTTTAAATACATTTGATGCATTATCCCAGATTCTGAAAACAATATCTTCTCTCTTTTTGTTCTCATCTATTTCTATCGTTATTTCAAGATTTCTTCTATCCTCTCTTTCCGAGTCATTTAAACTTGCCCAATTATGCTTTGCACTATTGCGAATGATATTTTCAAGTATGGTGTAAAATGCATGCTGTCCGATTATGCCGCCAGGAATTGCAACCTGAAAATCTTTAAATTCGTTGCCATTTCTGTTTTCGCTCGGAATAATAAATTTATTAGATCCCTTCCTCTTAATTTTAATGAATATTTTATTTGTCTGTCTATTGCTTGGCATATTGTTAATATTTTCAAGTTTCGTTCGAAATTCATAAGCAAACAATCCTTCAGATTGCCCGATATAATTTAATAAATGCCGCTGCATATAAAACCTTCTCATTAAATCACCGATGAACCATACAGGGTAAGTCCATTGTGGAAATTCAGTAGAGATGGTTGCAACAAAATCCATTCGTTGCTGGATATACTCAAATAAAACCTGATCATCAGGAAGGTCGTTATAGCTATTGCTGACAGCAGAAAGGACATGACTGCCTATATTGTGAGAACCGTTGCGGGACATAATTGCTGCAATGGCAGATACAATGCTTGAATACACAAATGAATTCTGATATTTGGAAAGGATATAGGAAACTACAGGGCTAAAAATGATATTATTAAAGAGGTTTGCCATATCATCAAGCCAATTAACAATCGCATGTTTTTTACTTATATTTTTGCTAGCATCATTCGGATCAGGGAAAAAATCTTTACTATCTGTAAAAAAACATACAAAACATAACGGCAAAACATCTCCTGTTTTTACGTAAATTGGCATACCAATCATTGCGTTTAAAAAATAATTTACGTTTTTGAATCTTTGTTGCCAGCTTTGCAAATCCTTCCCAGGATTAATCCCTTCAATATTGCTTTCTTGCCCCAGAATAATATGCTCATTAATAATCTTGTAATCGTCGCCTTCATATTCATTTGAAATAAGGATAGATTTATAAAAGAATCCGCCCCCAATTTTCATTAGTTCGTTAGACAATTTGTATGTTGTAGCCTTGTTAAATTCGTTAGGGTGTTCTTCTCTTTTCATGGCTATATTTTTATATTCAGAAAATATTTTGTTTTTCTCTTTTTGTTTTATCCCATCAAATAGCCATGTATCATTTGCAAATGCGGATATACGATATTCTGTTGTTGGCAGTCCTTTTGGTGGTAAAAAAATAATCCCGCCGAAGTTAATAAAATTGGGTAATATTCCGCTCATCCCTATAAATTTAGCAAAAGAATTCACAAACGTCTTTGATAATTCCTTTCTGAATTTGAAATCATCATCTATGGTCACATTATTATATTCAACTTTAAAGTTTTTTCCTGCTATTATGTAGGGAACACGAATTATCATGATTCATACCTCGAGACCCTAATAAAATCAAATCTATGAAAGCTCCTGAAATCCATCTTTTCTTTTTTTTCATTTTCCGTAAATAATTTTATTAATCCAACTTTAAATTTTTGATCACTGTTTTCATTTACGACAGACCACGTTCCAAACTTAAATTGTTCAATTATGGCATCTATACTCGTTTTTACTTTAATTTCAACCAAATGAACATCAATACTTTCCATTTTAAAGCCTTGATTTTCCAGAAAATCTTTAAAAACATCTAAATTTTTATAACGGTAGTCCCTTAGAGCGGTTGTAATATTTGAGGAATTCTCCCAAATCTTCATAAAAATATTTCTCCATTTGTTAGCATTGGTAGCCTTCCATGGCGAAAAAAATGCTTCCCAGTCTCCTTCTAATTCACCGGACACTATGATAAATTCTTTTGAGAACTTAAAAGTTTCAAGAATATACTTCATAAATTCCCGCCATTTATAGATATGTTGAAAAATAAATGGAATAAATAAAACGGAAATTATCTCGGTTTGCGTAAAAAGATTTGTAAGATTTTTGTATTCATTTATTTCTTCAATATCAAATTTAGATATTTTGATATGTTCAGGAAGCTTTACCAGCACCTTCATTCGATTCGATAGGGATTGAAAAATATCTTTATGCACTCTTTCATATTCATTTGTTGTGCCATTTCTATAATCTATAATTTTATCTTCATTGTATTTATAATATAATTCAGGAAACGCCTTTATTTTATTATCATCCTTTTCAATACCATACCACTTAAATTTAATTTTCGTTTTTTCCAATGCTCTCATCACAGGAATTGATATGCAACCATAACCTGTTCCTGCTTCGAAAATATTGAATTCTTGCACGTCAGAGCAACTTTTAACGTTTAATAAACTACAAATCAACTTGACGATCTCTTCTGCCTCGTCAAGCTTTAACTGAACAAATTTACTGTATTGTAAGAAATTTTGGTAATCAGCATTAGGCATCCTTAATTACCTTTCTCTAAAATTCACCCTGCTACATAAAACATAAACCGGTATTTTAACTTTTTTAGCAATAAAATCTGCTAACTCTTCTAACTCTTCTATACCAATTAACCTGATATTCTTATCAGGAGTAGGATAATCGATATTATGCAAATATATTTCTTTTAAATTTTCTAATTTTTCATAAATATGAATAAGATCAATATAATTAGAATGCAGGGAAGCCAAATTACTGTATTTCTCCGAATCAACAATTGCGGTCTCTAGTCTCAAATTTTTAATGTATTTAAGATTATTAATCAACAACTCCCAAATATTATGATTTTGTGGTCTATTGATACGAAGAAAAGTTTTTTCATCCCCGGCATCCAATTTAATAAAATTCACATCCATTTCATTAATAATTTTGATATTTTTAGGATTTGCTAAATTGGCACCATTCGTAAGAATAGCTGTTGGAATTTCCGGAAAAAGTTCATTTAATATATCCCTAATAAAATAATAAATTTTTTCAAAGTCAGGATGGTCTAAATCTTCACCGTTTCCGCAAAATGTAAAATAATCAATTTTGATTAAATCATTTTGGAATTTCTCTTTTATGGGAATAATCTGATCTTCAAATAATTGAGATATCTTTTCAAATTCAACATATTTTTTGTTATTGTATTTGGAAAGTCCCACATCACAATAAACACAATTATAAGAACAAATTTTTCTATCTGGGAATAAATTTATTCCTATTGACTCACCCAAACGTCTTGAGGCGACAGGGCCATAAAGGACTCGATCAGTATTAGTCCACAATTCTTCTTCTTCCTGTGGTTCTCTGCGTTGAGTTAATAAAGTACACTTATTCTGCTGTAATTGTAATTGTTTTCCCATGTTCATAATTTTTAAAATTTTGTGTTATATTTTATTACTTGTCCATTTTTTATTGTTGCCAGAGTTAGGGGTATGTTTAATTCTCTCGAATTAGCATCAATTGTCAAATTACCTGAAGCTCCTAAGAAATTGTTTAATTTTGAAAACTTGTTGTAAAAAGCTTTGGGGCTATTCTTTAGATTAATATCCTCTTGCAATAAATTTCCTATAAGTTGAATTGTATCAAAAGAATTAGCCACATCCCATGATAATTCTTTTTCTGGGTATTTTTTTTCAAAATTCGAATCGAGCGCAAAAGTTATTTTTGTTTTTTCTCCGGTTGAAAAAGTAGGTGCAACAAATATAGCGTTTTCAGCTAATTTATCATTTCTTAAAAAAGAAAATGTAAAATCAATATTCCCAAAAATAACATTATTAAAATTATATTCATTTAACTGTTTTATAATCGTTACAAACTCATTGCCGTATCCGATTAGAACAATTCCTTGTGTTTCTTTTATTTTATTCAGATTTTTAGTAATATAGTTTCTATAAGTATTTTCTCCAATTGGGTATTGAATAGTAAAGAGAATCTCTACATTATTATCCAAATATTTTGTAAGGCTATTATAGCAATCAATCCCATATTGGGCATTAATCATAAACACTCCAATTTTGTCTATTTTTGCATGGTTTATGTAATCAGCCAAATATTTCCACTCCGCATCTCCTCCTCCATATAGTCGGTAAATATACTTTCCTTTTAAAGTTATGTTCGGTTGGATAGTCTGCGCAAACATGATAATTTTATTTTTTTCTGTTATTGGCATGATCGCATTTACAATAGTCGTTCCGGATGCTATAAAAAAATCAACATTATCACTGCTTATCATTTTATTAGCTAAGGACACGGCGGTTTTCGGGTCAAGTTTAGAATCGCCATATATAACTTCAATTTTCAGGTTATTTTTCTTTTTAACTTCTTGTACTGCTAAATCAATTCCTGCCTTAGCATTTTCACCTAGCCAGGATACATTTCCTGTCAATGGCAAAATGGCCCCAATTTTAATAACATTACCCTGTTTTTTCCCACATCCTTGAAATAAAAACAAAGTAATGATAAAAGAAAAAACAAATAGAAATGATAGTGCCTTTTTCATGACAATCTCCTTCAATAGTTTTGATGTTTAAAATATTTTTGTTCAATTTGTTTTAAGCTCACATCTGTTTTTTCTAGCATCCCCTGTTGCAATAAAAAAACGGTATCGCTAAATTCAAATGCCATTCTCACGTTTTGTTCAATCAGCAAAATACTTATCTCCAGGTTTCTTTTCAGTGTATTCAATGTTTCGTACAGTTTTTTTACATTTCCCGGAGACAATCCTGCAGAGGGTTCATCCAATATCAAAAATTTTGGCTTGCGCATCATCACCATTGCCAATGCCAACTGGTGCTGTTCCCCGCCGCTCAAATAGGAAGCTTGCAAATTTAATCTTCCATTCTTAAACAAATCAAAATATGTTTTTACTCCTTCCTTTCGTTTGAGCAGTTCCTTTTTAGACAATCCCATGCCCGCAAAATTCAAATTTTCCTCAACAGTCAAATGAGGAAAGATGCGCCCGCCCTGCATGAAAAAACTCAGCCCTTTGTTTACAATTTCCTGCGTGCTTTTGCTGTTTAATAACTCGCTATTCCAATAAATATTTCCGGAAACAAAAGGCAGCATATTCATAATCGCTTTTGCCAGCGTCGATTTTCCCGCTCCGTTTTGTCCGACAATGGCAACAACCTTGTTTTGTTCCACCGCCAGGTTTATGCCCTTGAGAATGGGATTGTTTTTGGTGTAGCCGCCGGTTATGTTTTCGAGTTGAAGCATTTTTTAAACACCCAAATATGTTCTACGGACTTTATCATTTCCAATAACATCTTCCGGCGTACCAAAAGCAGTGATTCTTCCGTGACTCATAAAACTGCAAAAATCCGCCAGTTCAAGAACAACATTCATGTTGTGTTCGATCAAAAAAACAGTCACATTATTCTCTTTCACCATGCGTCGAATGATAGCCATAGCCTGCTTGATAATTTGTGAATTTACGCCGGCTGTGGGTTCATCTAACAGCACCAGTTTATAATTGGCCATGAACAATCTTGCCAATCCCAACAAACGCTGCTGCCCGTAAGAAAGGGATTTGGCAGGGTCGTTTCTTTTTTCCCAAAAGGGATTTGGGTCCTGAAATAAATTTATAAATATTTGCCGTGCCTTTTCAATGCGCTCTTTTTCAACGATTTCATTTTGTCTTGGTTTCAGAAAAGAAGTGAAAGGCGTTTCAGCAAATTTATTGTCATCTGCGAGCAGCATATTTTCCAGAACGCTCATGTTGGGGAAAATATGGTCGTCCTGGAACATGCGGCCAATTCCCATTCGGGTAATTTTAAATGGCGGCAGCCCAAGGATAGAGACAGACGAGCCATTTTTTTTATACAGGACATCTCCCGAGTCCGCATCTGTGAAATTGGAAATAATATTAAACAGCGTTGTTTTTCCCGCTCCATTGCCACCAATTAGGGCCGTAATTTTACCTTGTGGAATGAGCAAATCCAGATCATCAATAATATTAAATCGTTCGTCTTCCTGCTCGCCTCTTATATTTACAATATTTCGGACAAAACTTTTTTTAATCGAATCGATTTCAAGGATAATATCATTCATGAGCAGTCTCACTGCAACCTGTATTCACCGGCAATGCCCTGGGGCCGATAATACATAAGGACAATTAAAGATAATCCATAAACGATTTGTCGCAAGTTGGCCGCAATACTATCCGGAAATCCGACAAACCGCAATAATTCAGGCAAAACGACGACAAAAACAGCGCCGACAACAGGGCCTTTAATATTTCCCGTACCGCCGATCAGAACAGCCGCAAGAATAAAAATAGCCTCATTCAGGTCAAAGCTCGTCGGGTCAATATAACTGACATAGGTGGCATAAATCATCCCGGCGATGCCAATGAATGCACTTGAGATAACGAATGCCCAGACCCGGAAAGCCGTTACGTTTCTTCCTAACGACAGGACTGCGATTTCATCATCACGCACTCCTTTCAGCACTCTTCCAAAAGGAGAATGCACCAATTTATAAAAAATGAATATAACGAATAGAACCAATAATAAACTGAGAATTAAAAATGGAATGATGCCTGAAATCTGCAATACGCCAGCCAGTTTGGGTGCAGGGATGCCGGGGATGCCATAAGGCCCACGGGTAACGGAAATCCAGTTGTACAAAATTGTAAAAATTATGAGTTGAAATCCCAGCGTCGCTAAAACAAAATAGTCGCCTTTGAGTCGCAGCGAAGGATACGCAATGATCAAACTGAGCAAACCCGTTCCGGCCATGACCAAAACAAGCGTCGGCAGCAACGGCAACTTTAATATCATCAGTGCAAAAACCGCAAGATAGGCGCCAATGCCATAAAAAGCAGCTTGTCCCAATGATAACAAATTTGTCATCCCAACCAGAAGATTTGTGCTGACAGTCAGGATGATATATATATTAATCATTATAATTATGTGAAAAAGGTAATTCATTTTATGCTTTTCAACGCATTACGTCCGAAGGTTCTGTTCTCCATTCCAAAGCTTTTTTCTGCAGTTCAAGCGCCGTGTATTTTTCTTTAAATTCCTTTAATCCGCCAATCCATTCCAATTTGGGGATTTTGTTTCGCCTGTTTTTTCTTTTGCCAAGCAAGAACTCGATAAAATCCAGCCCTTGCTCTTTCAAGTCGGGAGGGATATCTTGTATTTTTTCTTCTATTGTTTCCATAATTTAAATGCTTTCAATAAATCATCAAACTATGCCTAAACAGCCCTCTGCTTCTCGCCTAAAAGTCCCTGGGGCCTGAAAACCAGAAAAATAAGAAGCAGGGAAAAAGTAACCGCATCCTGCCAGCGGGAAGAGAAAACCCATACAGCCAGCGATTGCAAAATACCGACGATAAAGCCGCCGACAATTGGCGCTTCGAATCGCCCGACGCCGCCAATAATGAGAGCCACAACAGCATTTAACAACATTGGCATTCCGACATACGGATCCATACCGACATCATACGCTATCAAAGTACTGCCGGTCCCTGCCAACAGGGCGCTCAGGCCAAAAAGCACCAGTCGCTGGCGTTTCAGTTCTTTTCCAAAAACGGTGAATAATACAGGATCATCTCTCATCGCTCTGGTTTTGATGCCCAAGTTACTGTATTTTAAAAATAGCAGAAAAAATAAAAGCAAAATAATGCTGACAACAAACTGCGCCACTTGGGAAAATGTTATAATAATGCCCCAAGTTGGACTGACTTTGAAATATTGGGATTAATAATCTTCGTTTCATTTCCATAAAGCATTGCAATAGAGTTAACAATGACAATCATTACGCCTATTGAACTGATCAATAATACGTTCAGTGAGCTTTTTTTATTGACCAGAGGTAAATACACTATTTTTTCTATCAGAATGCTAAGAATGATGGCTAAAATGATAGCGAGCAGATAAGAGAGGAATAAAGGAAATTGCAGATACTTGTAAAATGAGAGAATCATATAAGCGGAAAACATATAGATTCCGGCATAAGCTATATGAAAAATACGTGTTGTATTGTAAACCAGGGCAAAGCCCAACGAAACCAATGAATAAATCGCCCCCATAATTATTCCATTTACTAACAATTGTAACAGCATTTTAAGCTTTTTCCTCTAAAATAGCAATCAGGCTAAGAACATCAATCGGTTTTCGGAAAAAATGCTTGGCGCCCAAATTAAGCGCTTGTTCGGCATAATGGAATTCCCGATAGGCGCTCATCACAAACGATGAAATTTGGGGTTTGTTCATTTTGATCCATTCCAATATTCGTAAACCGTCACTATTGTTTTCATCGTTTTCATCAAGTCGAATATCTATAAGCGTAATATCAACATCTTTTGATAACTTTTCAATCGCTACCTGGTAATTGGCAGCCGTTTGAACATTAAACAATTTTTTTAAAGCAAACTCTAATGAGCTTAAGTAAAGAGTTTGATCGTCAATTATAAGCAAGTTTTTCATAATCAACTATAATTTTTTATGGCGAATTTCATAAAGTGCGGTCTCAATTCGGTCCGAATTGTTATAACCATAATCGTATATGTTCGACCCTGCTCTTTTGAAAAAACGCTGCCAAAATTCTTTATGGATGCGGTATCTTTGATTCGTTTTAGCTGTCGCTCCGGAGACAAAAACGATAACATCTTTTAAATCAGGAATCAGGTCGCTATGTTCAAGGCCTTCGAGTCTTTTGTCAATTTGATCAAAGGAATCTATTTTTAAAACATTGATATCAGAAGATTCCTGGATCATATCGGAAAATATAAATAATATTTTTCTTTTTCCAGTGCTTTGTAAATAATGAGTCGCTTCATTGGTCGAGGCAATTATATCAGTCAATGATGAAAAATTTTGTCGTGCTTTTCTCATATTATAAATATTTGATTGGAACAGAGTGTCCTTTAGCGAGTCGATTGACTTTTTTAACGTCTCCTCTTTTGTAAACAGATCATATCTGTTTTTGTTATTTCTAGCGCTCAGGTCTTTTGCATTAAAATTATATTTTCCTATTATCTCGGATTTAGTTTCCGAGGCTTTGTCGATGGGTATAAGAGTAATTTCATCATCAAATGTCATATTAGCAAGCACACTATTTCTGAACATGTTGATGTACTTGTCAAATTCAGTATCCGTTAAGGAACCTGAGAAGTCCAGCAACACAACGACTTGAAGTCCTTTTTCATTTGTACTGCAACTCGTGAAAAAAATTAAAAGTATTAATAATATTCTTCCCATAATTTATCACTCGTTGTTTGAGTCATTACCTACCGGTTTATGAGGCCAATAGTTCTTCAGTTTATCATAAACTTTTTTGAATTCAACTATTTTTCCTCTTTCAATTTTTGTATCCGAATACATTCTATCTTTAAAAACATCTTTGTTAATATAGATAAGATTTTTTTTATCTGCCTCATTTATTTCGCGGTCATCTTCATCATAATTCCTCACAATCCATCGTTTTGCATGATGCATCCAGCCCCACGCTTTCTCAATTGTTTGAATAAGGCACCCATCTACTTTGTCAAATTTCTCTTGCAGGATAATTTCGTGACGATGTATTCGTTTTCTCAATTTATTCCATATTTTATATTTATGATATTGGTTTATAACTCTATCAGTTTCTTCTCCCTGTATGCCTAATACAAATGCAATAACAATTGCGATGCCGATAGTAACAATTAATAACCAAATATCTGGCCTGACACCGCCGGCGATAACAAATTCTCTTACGACTCCTAAAGATATTAAAATACTAAATAGGATAATCGTAAGAATAGTATAAAGTGCATTCGCGGATTTGAATCTTCTCAGTTCTATACTTTCTGTTTCATTGATCGAAGATTTGTACCTCAATGAAATATAATCAAAATGAGTTTTGATTTTCAAGTCAATCAGCTTATAGGCACTGATGGAAATAATAATAGAGATAATTATTCTGAAAAATTCGAATAATATCCTTCCACCCGGGACAAATGAACTTACAGCAAGATAGTTAAAAGCCCCTTCTGCTATAATAAACAAGGCTGTTAATATACGGTTTACTATTACAGTTCTTTTGAATCCCTGAATTTCCAACACATCAAAGGGCGGTTCCTCAGGATAATTTTTGTCCCCATACTCATCAATTTCATTTTTTAGATTATCCAGATGTTCCAAATTTCTCCCAATATTTTCATTTTCTATTTTCCTGGAATATGAATGACTGCCGCTTGCAATTAAATCTTCTGCAAGCTGCTTGTATGGATTAGGATTATGCTCCAGTTGCCGATATCGAATCTTAAATAAGACTTTTGAGAACATTTTGGCTCCTTTCCTTACGAAATGTCACCTTCATTTTTCATACTTCAATTATTGTGCCGTCTTTCACTTATTGTTTTATATAAGTTTAATGGCGCTACACATTGTTTTTTTAATTTTAAGGTGAAAAAAATATGGATTTATCCGAAAAAAATACGGATAAAATTTTCCGCAACATTTATATGCTAAAAAAGTACCGCTCAGAATGAAATTCATCATCACGCTTTAACAACCCGGGGAAATTTAGAGAGAACCCAGAAAAACCTATGTGGACGACGAGAAGCCAAGTAAGGTGAAGAATGTCATTGCGCAAGAGTTCGTTCGTATACGCTGTTAATGATTACCCAGATGCCTCTTTTCGGATTTTTTCCAGTAGCCGTTTCCAAAATCGGCGAAATGAGTTTGTCCATGCTGTTATCGCTGCTGGTGATTCCGGGATTGTATTGGGTGGTGAATGGGAAAAGATTTTGAGAAAATTCTTAGCGTGGAGGTTGGTAAATTGACAATTCTGAAATGAGTTGAAAATCTTTGAGATTAAAGGTAAACAAGGGTAGGTTATTCACAATAGCTGTTGCCGCAATGAAAGCGTCGGGTATTCTGAGGTTGTGACTTTTTGAATATCTTTCGATAAGAGAGACAGCCTAGTCTGATATCTGTGCATCAATTTTGATCTGAGGTAATACTCCAACAGCTTTCTTGATGCGGTTTAGTTCTATCTTATTCAATGCTCCATAATAGAGTTCCATTGTTGTTATGATGCTTGTAGAAATATTTGCCAAACCCATTGACCGAAGAGTTGAAGCTACCGTATCATTCCCCTTGAGAAACTCAATGATGACATCCGTATCACAGAGCAGCATCTTCGCCCCATGCTTTTTTTCTCAAGGTTGTCGCTGAAACATCACGGTCTTTCCAAATTCCGAATAAATCTTCGAAATTTTGGAAAGAGTTTCGTTTTTTTGATTTTTTAATTTCCACAAAAGGCAATTCGTTCAATAGGTCAAGAATTCCTTTTGCTTTATTTTCATCTTTTATTTTAATGGTAATTTCCATTTTTAGCTCCGATATTTTTGCTGCTTTAATAATTTATGATAACAAGATTGAAAATCAAGTCCAATTTTCAAAATGATTTAACGTTGCTCTTACCGGCCGTCTCCATGATCGGCGGCATGAGTCTGTCCGTGCTGCTGGTGATTCCGGGACTGTATTGGGTAGTGAATGGGAAAAATTCCAAGTGACAAATAAATTCCAAATGCTGAATTCTAAAATGTTGCCCTCTGAATTTGGAAAATTGGAATTGCAACCATATTTTTTGCGTTTTTATTGTCTTATCCCAGCGCGGTTAAACCGCAAATAACAGATGATTGATATTTACCGTTTATAACCAACACTTGCACTTTTTTGCAAGAATCGCTGGACAATAGCATAGTAGGGTAATTTCTGGAAAAACTGCCCCTTATAATGGGATACGATTTTTTTAATGCGCGGAGATCCTTTTGAAATGGCAAAATAGATTTGTAGTTTATCCTCCACTCCGGCTTTAACGAATCCTGCCTGGCCATATTGCGCAAATGAAAATAATCCAGATTTTCTACAATTTTTATAATTATGCCCATACTTCCTGGCGAGCCAACGAAAACAATTTTCAACGCTGGTGCCATGGGCAAACTGTTTTTCCATTATTGGACGCTGGAATTCTCCAGTTGAATAAGACTGGTTTTATGCATAACAGAGTGAGAATAGTAACCGCCACTTTTTTGACGAAACTGCTACTCATCGATTGGCGTTGGGGAGTACGCTATTTTGCAGAAAAGTTGCTCGTCTACGAGCAAGCTTCCAACATGGGTAACTGGCAGTGGAGTGCCGGCTGTGGCGCCGATGCAGCACCCTGTTTCCGCATTTTTAATCCCGATACACAGATTCAGAAATATGACTTTAATCTGGAAGATAATAAAAAGTGGGCACCGGAATACGGCACAGACGTTTATCCGCAGCCGACGATTAATTATAAATCCGCCCGAGAATTTTCGCTCAATTGGTTTTAATCTCATTTTCAGGAATAAAAAGCACGATATTTTGTTTATATTGGATAATACTGATAACGCTCATAACGCTCGAATTTAGTTTTTAATACAAATATTCGACATTTGTGAGGAATAGAATTAATACAAAAAAAGAACGAGTATGTATGAACAAGAAAGCAATGTTACCTGTGATTATCCTGCTGTTCATTTTGGGTACGGCTGTCCAATCACAAACACAAACAAAAGGAAAAATTAGCGGAGTCGTCCTAGATGCCGTCACCAAAGAACCGCTGATCGGAGTGAATGTCCAGGTTGTTGGAACCGACCTTGGAGCCGCGACCGATGCGAATGGGAAATTTGTGATTCCTGCGGTACCAAGTGGAATTATACAGTTAAAATTGACTTACATTGGATATCAACAGGTCGTGAAAACCGACGTGATGGTAATGAATGCCCATCCTGCCATCGTCAATGCTGAAATGCAGCCGAAAGCACTGGAACTGGAAGAGGTGAGCGTTAGCGCTGGATTCTTTGTAAACGAAGCCACGCCTCAGCCCAGCTTGATTGCTCTGAATCGCGAAGAGATTCGCCGCCAGCCTGGCGGTTTTGAAGACGTCGTGCGCACGGTAGCCGCCCTTCCGGGTGTGTCGGTGAACAATGCTGGCGGGCGCAATGACTTGTTGGTGCGCGGTGGCGGTCCATCGGAAAATCTCTACGTGGTCAACAACATCGAAGTGCCCAATATTAACCA
>Ga0114931_10003129_pt1 | contig 21011 bp, 16 predicted proteins | sample 2SBtaG_FD_89579 | JGI IMG/M metagenome (GOLD analysis project Ga0114931, IMG submission 89579) | Deep subsurface microbial communities from Kolumbo volcano to uncover new lineages of life (NeLLi) - 2SBTROV14_V59a metaG | ecosystem: Environmental > Aquatic > Marine > Volcanic | place: Kolumbo...
CCCGGTGTTTCACCTTTATGGTCAAAGGTTACCCCGATAACCGTATTAAGGTCGCTGTCAAGGGCAATGTTTCCCCATATCGGCCCCCACAATCCTGTGCCAAGCAAAGGAATGACATAGCATTTTTTCCCATCCTTATTGATCAAATACAACGGGAGTTCAAAATCTTTACCCTGAGATTTCTTAAACAGTTCTTCTTTTATGTTAATTTTAAAGGCTTTGCCCTCTTCCATTTTGCCTTTGTTATAGGATTCAACAACATCGCCTTTGTTATTGATCAATTTCTCTTCAACAACATATTTGTTGAACATACTTATAGTATTATCGGTTTCAATGCCTTCAATCTGTGCCGAAGCCAGGATACCTCCCATTTTTTCGATGGCGATATTTTTTTCCTGGTATGGTTTAAGCAGCATATTTGCCGAGGATAATACTGCTGCCGCAATAATAACGAGAATGGCAGCATATCTGAAAATATATCCGTTGCTATACATGTTCGTTTTTTTACTGAATTGCTAATTTCATTCGTTTAAGCCGGCGTTTAATGTTAGCGTCCACCACTATATGATCAATCAATGGAGCGAACACATTCATAAGCAGAATAGCCAACATCATGCCTTCGGGATAAGCCGGGTTGAACACCCTGATCAACACGGCGATCATACCAATCAGGAAACCATAATAGTACATGCCTTTTTTGGTTTGTGCTGCTGTTACGGGATCGGTTGCCATAAAGACGGCGCCAAAGGCAAATCCACCCATAACAAGGTGATAATAAGCCGGAATGTTCATGTAATCGTTGGCACCCCACCAATTAAACAGATAACCCATCAACAGGCCGCCTACACCCACGCTTAGCATGATCCGCCAGTTTCCAATACCGGTAATGATCAGGATGGCTGCACCGATAAGGATCATTAAGGTTGAGGTTTCCCCGTTTGAACCGGGAATAAAACCCATGAACATATCGTGGAAAGAGGGTATGTTGTTAAAATTGCCCACCAATGCATGGCCCAGTGGCGTGGCGCCTGAAAAAGCATCAGCTTTGTCGGCTATCCACACTTTATCGCCTGAAATGGCTGCCGGATAGGCAAAAAATAAAAATGCCCGTGCCAGCATGGCAGGGTTCAGTACGTTCATCCCTGTACCGCCAAATACTTCTTTACCAAAGATTACGGCAAAAGCAACGGCAAGGGCAAGCTGCCACAGCGGAATTTCCGGTGGAACGATCATCGGGATCAACAGGCCGGTAACAAAAAAACCTTCATTAACATCATGATGGCGGATTTGTGCAAACATGATCTCAAGGCCTAACCCAACGGCATAGGAAACAACAATGATGGGAAGCATCTTAAGAAGCCCGTAAAGCAACATGTTCCAGTTTCCCGGATTTTGTCCATATGAAATAAAATGTTCGTGCCCGATGTTCCACATACCAAACAACAAAGCCGGCATCAACGCAATAAACACAGTGATCATTGTTCTTTTCATATCAATAGCATCCCTGATGTGTGCCCCTTTGGCAGTTACCGTATTCGGAACGAAAAACAAGGTTTCCATTGAATCGAACATGGAGTGGAATTTTTCAAACTTCCCTCCTTCTTCAAAGTGTGGTTTTTGTTTATCTAAAAATTTTCTTAACGCTTTCATGCGGTATTGTATTCTGAAAATTTATTAACTCATTTCCTTGCGGATCAGGTCAAGGCCATTCCGCACAATCTCTTGTATATTGGTTTTTGAGGTATCAATTACCTCACACAAAGCAAAATCCTCATCATCAATTTCATAGATGCCCAGGTTTTCCATCAAGTCAATATCTTCAACCAATATGGCTTTGATCAGTTGCAGGGGGTAAATGTCAAACGGGAAAACTTTTTCCAACTTACCCGTCATCACATAAGCACGCACACCGCCGTGCAAGTTGGTGTCGAGACGGTATTTGCGGTTAGGGAAATATTTAGACAAGAATGTCCCCGATACGCTAAATTTATTAAACCCGGGCAGTATCCACCCGAAAAACTCATAATGATCGCCTTCGGGAATGACGGTGATCATGGAATCGTAAAATCCTACAAAACCATCTTTTACTATCTTTTGGCCAGTGAGTACGTTACCACTGATAAACCGGTTGTGACCATCCGTAACATTGCCGCTGACCATATTGATAATCCTTGCCCCTATCCAGGTTTTATAATATCTGGGTTTGTGCATTTCCGACCCTGTTGCCGCAATTATCCGTTCTGCATTGTATTGACCTTCAATGAACAAACGGCCGATGGTCACCACTTCCTGTGGTTTCACATACCAGATAAGGTCACCTTTGTTCATGGGGTCTATCCGGCTGGCATGTACACTAACGTTACCGGCAGGATGAGGGCCTGAAAAACGGTTGATCTGAACGTTTTTTGAATTGAGAAAAACCTTGGAAGTGGTATTTTTGTCGTTGATATTCAAATGGACTTTCCCGCTTGTCAGCCTGGTAAGTACATCAAGGCCTGCCTGAAAATCTTTGCCATGCCCGTGAACAATAAGGTCAAAATCGGGGGCAAGGGGTGCGGTATCAAAAGCGGAAACAAAAATTGCCTTCGGTTCATCATCGGGGTTGGCTATTGTTGAATAAGGCCTTTGACGAATCATGGGCCACACGCCACTTTTCAGCAATTTGTCAACAATCCCTTTTCTGTCCTGTTTAGACACGTCGGCAGCACCAAAATCAATGGTGTCGTGTTTACCGTCCGATTCTATGACAATCCTGAGCAACTTGCGTTTGGCACCCCTTTCAATACCAACTACTTTACCGCTAACCGGCGCTGTGAACACAATGTTGTCGCGATATTTATCAAAAAACAAAGGGGTTCCGGCTTTTACCGCATCACCCTCGGCAACCAGCAACTTGGGGAAACATCCGATAAAATCAGGAGGTTTGATGGCAAATCTTTTGGCATTTAAGTCAACGATGGTTTTTTCAGCCTCTCCTATCAATTTGATATCAAGGCCTTTTTTAATTTTGTAAACGGTTGACATATATAGATAGGTTCATTTGTGATGAAAGGGCGAAATTATGCAATTCATTCAAAATTAAAGCAACCATTAAACATTTTTTCATGAATTTTTAATTGCTCTAAATAATATTAGCAGCCTATTGCCTGTTTTAAGTTTTGATATTCACGAATTAAAAAGTATTTTTAGCAGCCGGCAGCAGTTTTCAACCTGTTGATAAAAAATGTAATTTCACAGCTGGGTTGGATGATGGAGAGGATTAGGAGTTGGGAGTTATGGAATATGGCCAGACTGTTGACTGACTGCCTCCGGAAGCTTTAATGCAGAGGAAAAAACTAACTTGATAAAAACATCTTTAAAAAAAAGTAAATTGATAAACAGAATTAAATTGTTCTTATGAAAAAAATTAGCCTGATCATTTGTTTCGTTTTGGTTTTCATGGCCGTCCGTGCACAAAAAGTTAAAAATGAGGACCTTATTTATGATGAAAATATCCATACTGTTTTATTTCACAAAATGGGTGACCAATTGCTTCCGCCGGTTATCAGGTTGGGGACAAATGACAGGCTGTCGCTTTCTTTCGATGATATGAGCGATGATTCCTATCTTTTTCGATACACAATAATTCATTGCGATTATCAATGTAATACTACTACAAGTCTGGAACCTAACGAATACATTGACGGGTTTCTGGAAGGCCAAATTGAAAATTACGCATTTTCTGTGAATGCCATTCCGCCCTATATCCATTATCGTTTAACTTTTCCAAACCCGGATATGAATGTAAAATTATCGGGTAACTATATATTAAAGGTGTATCTGGACGAACCCACCGATGAAAATGTAATTTTTACGCGCCGCTTTTTTGTCATTGAACCCCTTTCACGCGTGGATGTGAGAATCCCTTATTATCCAAAAAATCTGGAGTTTACACGTAAAAAGCAACAGATTGACCTGACAATTACACTGCCTATTTTGTTTAACGATGAACCCATTGAAAGAACAAATGTTGTCATTCAGCAAAACGGACGCTGGGACAATGCCAAAATCGGGGTGAAAGCAACCTCTGTTTCATCCAACACACTTGGTTTCGATTATCAGAACGGTATTGTTTTTAATGGTGGCAACCAGTTCAGGCATTTCGATATGTCAAGTTTCTGGTATCAATCCATGTACATCAAACAAATTATCAATGAAGCAGATGGATATCGTGTTATTTTACACACTTCCTATCCGCGCGAATCAAAGCCCTACGAAACCGAACCCGACCTCAACGGGCACAGGGTCATCCAGGCCCGGAAAGGACAGAACTCCTCCACCGAAGGTGAATACGCCTGGGTGGATTTCTGGCTGAAAATGCCGAAAATTCAAAATGCCGCAGTTTATATCCTGGGACAGTTAAACGACTGGCAGCTTGACGGAAATAGCCTGATGATTTACGACACCAAACTGCGTGCATACCACGGTGCCCTTTACCTGAAACAAGGATATTACGATTATATTTATGCAGTGCTGCCTGACGGGAAAAGCAGGGCTAATGTTACACCGATAGAAGGAGACCATTGGGAAACCGATAATGACTATACCATCTATTTATATTACCGGCAAAGGGTACCTGAATACGACAGGCTGGTGGGCTACCGGAAATTGAACACGAAAGAACTTGAACGGCCGTAAGAGTACATTACTCATACCTCAATGATTCGATGGGATCGAGCCGTGCAGCTTTGTTAGCAGGGATAATTCCCGACAACAAGGCGACAATAAAACACAAAACGATGCCCACAATAATCCACAACCACGGCACGACAAAGGCACTGCCCGTTATCATTGACACCACGTTTCCGATAAGGATACCGGCAATAATGCCCAATATGCCGCCGATTTGTGCAATAACAATGGCTTCGGCAAGAAACTGGTTGCGGATGGTGCGTTGCCTGGCACCAATGGCTTTGCGCACACCTATCTCCCGTGTCCGCTCGGTCACCGAAACCAGCATGATGTTCATCAGCCCGATGGCTGCACCCAGCAGGGTGATGATGCCGATGATCATGGCCCCGATCTGTATTTTCCCCGTCAGGCTGATAAGGATACTGGCCACATTGTCGCTTTTGACAATAGAGAATGAATCGGAATCACCGGCCTTGTCTTTCCTTATTTTGCGAAACAATCCGGTGGCCTCTCCGATGGCTGGTTCCATCATCTGCGGATCGTTAACCTTTACACTAATGGTATAATTCATATTGGGACGTGAAAAATATTGTTTTACATTAACAAGCGGAACCATGCACGCCCTGTCACCCGTAAAGCCCAGGCTTGACCCCCTTTCCTTCAATACGCCGATAACCCGGTACTTGCCGGCACCTATTGAGATTATTTTCCCAATGGGGTCTTCATTTTTTTTAAACAATGTTTTTGCATTATCACTACCAATAATGGTTACGTGGTTTCCATATTGCATTTCGCTGGGTGAAAAATTCCTCCCCCGGTCTATCTCCAGGCCTGCGGTTGTAAAATAATCTTTATCCGTACCAATGACCTGAACGTTTGGATTTGTTTTTTCCGATTTATACTTCAATGTTGCCGTTCCGGTGCCGTAAGTATATACCGAGACAACAGCCGGAAAGTTAAATTCACTTTTAAAATCAGTTGCCTGCCTGTAATCTATTTCCCTGAACACATCAGCCTTGTTTCTCCTCCCGCCAATATGAATCCTGATGCTCCTGTTCTGGATGCTGAACGTGTTGGAACCCATCATGGCGAAATCCTGGTTCAAAGAACTTTTAATGGCCTCAATAGCCGTTAATATCCCAACCAGCGCCATAATCCCGAAAGCAATGATCAGTACCGTAAGGATAGTACGCAACAGGTGACTCCTGACCGACTGCATGGCAATCCGTATATTTTCAACGATCAGTTTGGTGTTTTTCATCTGCTTTTTTCCTTTTACAATATTTATTTATCCGTTACCGGCAATTTCTGCCATTAATCGTCTTTTTTGCCAAAAGCAAGGTCCCCGGCATCTCCCAGTCCCGGAACAATATAAGCCCGCGCTGTCAATTCATCATCAACAGCGCCAATCCAGATTGTGATGTCTTTGAGTGAAAACAATTTGTTAATGTGTGCAATACCTTCCTGGCTGGCAAGTACACACACAACATGCGTATGCTTTGGCTCTCCCTTTTCATACAATCCCGTTAAAGATGCTACAATTGATCCTCCTGTAGCCAGCATGGGGTCGCTCACAATCAATATCCTGTTATCTATACCGGGGGACGAGATATAATCTAACTTGATTATAAAATGTTCGTCTTTTTCATATTTCCGGTAGGCAGAAACAAAAGCACAATCAGCACGGTCAAAAAAGTTCAGTAATCCATGGTGAAGGGGCAGGCCGGCACGAAGAATGGTAGCGAGAACCGGTTCTTCCGCAGGAAGGCTCATCACCGACGTTCCAAGGGGCGTCGTAATTTTACGGCTGGTGTATTCAAAGGTTTTACTGATCTCGTACGCAAAGATTTCCCCCATTCTCTCCAGGTTTCTTCTGAACCGCATACTGTCAGCCTGTACATCAATATCCCTGAGTTCCGATAAAAAACGGTTAAACACAGAATTTTCCTTACCAATTTCCCTTATCATTTTTTGTTAGGTTACATTAAACAATTACAAAAGTAAGAGAAAAACAGGGATGTGGTTTTTTCCATGGATTATATCTTTGAAGTTGTTTAAAGTTAACTTGTTAGTTACGGGGATTCTAAAAACTAAATTTAATAAAACATTTAATTCTTTTTTAACAGTTCATACAGGGAGAATAACTGTTTCACAGGGAATTTGAAAGTATTGTGCCGCAAACGCGGATAACGCAATTCTTTGGCTCCGAAACCCCTGTAAAACCTGGCGAGATCGGGATTGTTGGAACCTTCAAAATCAAACACCAGGCGGCTTGGCGTAAATTCCCTGATCACCCCGTCAATCAGATAAGTCATGGCCGCCGTTTCGCGTGCAGTTTCATTGGCCCCCGAAAACAAGAAGATCAACCGGTTGTTGCTTTTCACAAAAAAAGCTCCGGCACACAACTCATTGCGGGGGTCGAACACACCATAAACCAGCCCCCTTCCTTTGTAAATGGCCGAATACATCAACCGGCCCAACTGAATGTAATGGCTTTCACCCCATTTTGTTAATGTCTTTCCCCGATTCTCCCTGAACAACCTGATGATCTCCTCCGGCTTGATGCTTTTCATCATGACAAGATTATTGGCATAACTTTTCTTCAGGTTTCTTTTCGTATTTTTAGAATAATGCTCAATTATTTTTTTATGATTATAAATCAGGTCCAAAACATAATTCCGGTTGTATATAATTTCATATTTTTTTTCATTTACCTTGTTGAAACTGTTCAGGTTAATATCAAAAAACCGGAAATGAGAGGGTATGGCATCTAAAAAATCTTCAGTTACTCCGGGATACAGTTTTTTGGTTGAATAAACCCCGAGTTGCTGGGCAAAATAAGGTTGATGCAAATAACTGAAACCATATTTTTTATTTCCGGTCAACGGCATTACGCGTTCGTAATCATTTTCTACCAATGCATCCCATTCCGGATGAATGATATCCAGGTACCAGCTAAGTGCATACGCATTTCCATTGACGGATTTCAGGATACAGTTGTCCCATTTCCTGATGTCAATTTCATTATGTTTTAAATACCTGATCAATATTAAAAAATGATTTCGGGTCAATCAACTGCCATTTTCAATAACTCTTCATATACCTTACGCCAGCCCGTCCATCTTTTCTGGTCACTTAACGGCTCATTGTGCCAAAGCGAAATAAATGTCCCTTTCACTTTTTTAACCTCTTCAATCAATTGTTTAATTTTATGAATGGCTTCAACAGGGCCCAGGTTCATATAGTCTTTTAAAGTTCCATCCATTACGGCAAACGGATGTATTTGCAATTTGGTTTCTTCTTCCATATCAAGGTCATAAAAAGGATACGTACTGCAGATGCCTGCCCTGAATCCCGGAAGGGCAGCAAACCCCATGGTATAATCATCAATAATGTCATTTTCAAGGAGGTTACGGTATGTTCCCGGCAGTAAAAGCCTGAGAAAATGCTGACGGCTGCAGGTTATCTCTTTGTTGAGCACTTTTGACAGGTTTTCTATTTCGCTATGCAGCCTCTCCGAATCGTTTACCGTATGGTAAGAAGGATGTATTCCTATGGAAGCATAATCACCCAGCGTTTTGATGAGTTGTCTGAAAATCCGGTTATGGGTATTCACATTTTTGTCGTACTGCCCATACATTCCGAAAAGGATAAAATAAACAGGCCGCAGGGCATATTTTTTCTGATAGCCAATTTGCAGATCGTAGGTGTCAAAAGGATCCTTTTTTAAACCCAGCAAAACTTTTGTCCGCAGGGGAACGTCATCCCATCTCAAATCTTTCATGTCCATCAGATAACCGCCAACAGACCGCACAAAACCTTTCTGTGCGTATGCATATGCCGAATCAACATCGTAGGTTGGCACAAACCTGTACTTTAATTCCTGAAATTTTAAAGTGGGATATTTGTTCTGCAATATTTTTTTAACCTGCAAAGCCCAGATATTCACCACCGGTTTTTCCAGGATGCCCAACTGGTTACTAAGGCTCAGCCGTGCATTAAACCTGCCGTGGGGGTCACGCACAAAGGGAAGGTATTCTTCGTACCGGGAGATAAAATAAAATATAGCCGAAAACACATCAAAAGGCATGACTGCATTTTCATCTTCCACCGGGAATAAAGCCTTTAGCCCCTCAAATTCAATGGTTTCCAGGTTAAGGCTCTCCACCCCCCTTTTAAACAGCAATCCGGAAGATTTAAAAAAAAGATCATCCGAAAAAGCCTTTTCACCATAAATGAATTTGGGCAAGTCGGACGACTGAAACTCATCCAGATCGGTAATGATGCGGTAATCGGCTTTCAGCAGGTCTTTGAACACCACCCTGAAAGTATAGTGCAACCGGTTGGTCTTTTTGGGAACATATATCAGTAATGGGTTCATTGCGCTCAAAAGTACGTATTTTTGACGATGAATAATTGTTTTTTCAACCCTTGCTTTCCCTTCCTGTTCAATTTTCCTTAAAATCAATGTATTGGAAATTTTCTGCTCACAAATAAAAAATCCTGTGTCTGCCGGTCTCTGTTTCCACCCTTATTTTTACTACTTTTGAAACCCGTTTTCTGACGGATCATTATGGAAAATTTCATCGTATCGGCAAGAAAGTACAGGCCGGCTACTTTTAAGGAAGTCATCGGGCAAAAAGCCATTACTTCCACATTGCAGAATGCCATTAAGAACAACCAGTTGGCGCAGGCATTTCTGTTCACCGGCCCACGTGGCATCGGAAAGACAACCTGTGCCCGCATCTTTGCAAAAACCATCAATTGCGAAAACCTGAACGATTCGGCAGAACCCTGTAACCAATGCGAATCGTGTACCGCCTTTAACGACAACGCCTCTTTCAATATTCACGAACTGGATGCCGCTTCCAACAATTCGGTTGAAGATATCCGCACACTCGTTGACCAGGTTAGGATACCACCACAGGTAGGGAAATACAAGGTTCACATCATTGATGAGGTCCACATGCTTTCACAGGCTGCTTTTAATGCTTTTCTGAAAACGCTGGAAGAACCTCCCGCTTATGCCAAATTTATTCTGGCCACGACCGAAAAACATAAAATACTGCCCACTATTCTTTCAAGGTGTCAGATTTTTGATTTTAAACGGATAAGCGTGGAAGACATTGCCGGACACCTGGCCTATGTTTCCGAAAACGAAGGCATTGATGCCGAAGAAGAAGCTTTACACGTTATCGCCCAGAAATCGGATGGTGCACTGCGTGATGCATTGTCCACTTTCGACCAGATAGTAAGTTACAGCGGGAAGAAACTTACCTATAAAAATGTGATTGAGAACCTGAACATCCTCGATTACGAATACTATTTTAGAATTACCGATGCTGTTCTTGCGGGGGATATTACCCAACTGTTGCTTATTTTTAATCAGATCATCGAAAACGAATTCGACGGGCAGCATTTTATCACCGGCCTGAATGAGCATCTCCGCAATTTGCTTGTTGTAAAAGACCCCAATACCATTGAGTTGCTACTGGCAAGCCCATCGCTGAAAGAACGTTACAGCAAACAGGCCGCTTCCTGTTCACCGGGTTTACTGATGAGAGCAATGGAAATTTGCAACAAGTATGACCTGAATTACAAATCAAGCAACAACAAAAGGCTGCATATAGAAATTGCCCTGATGGAACTGGGCCAGATAACTACTGAAGGACAGGAGACTGATACTCAAAAACCCCTTGCCAGGCAGAAACCTGCCACTTTCCAGGAAAAGCCATCATCTTACGCAGTAAAAAAACCGGAAACCAAACCCGAGATCAGGCAGGAAATTCCAAAACCGGATACCGGGATTAAACCGGCACAAAAACCTAAATCGCCCCCCGGACGAAAAATCAAAAACATATCCATCAAGGACAGCCTCGATGCCCTGAAGCGGAAAAACAACGCAAAAGCAGAAGAAAAGCAACAAGTAATTGACACCCCTTTCGACGAGGGAAAACTAATTGAAGCCTGGCACAGTTTCGTGGTTTCCTACAAGCCCAAATCACCCAGTTTCGCTAATGCCATCGGAAAATACGATCCTGTCCTGAAAGACAATTTCGTGATCTAGTATAAAGTGGACAATATCATCATTGCACAGGATGTACTGAATATAACTTCCCTGCTCGAATTTCTTAAAAAGGAACTGAACAACAACCAGATCAGGCTGAAACATATCCTCCCCAAAAAATCTGATAAAAAAACAGCCTATACCGACCGGGAAAAATTTGATGAAATGGCCAAAAAATACCCGGGTATTATCAAACTAAAAGACCAGCTTAACCTGGAGCTCGAATTTTAAAAAATTACACACAGCCTTTTTACTATATTTGCGTGCTTTTTAAAATTAATATTGCTCTTAAAATGAAAAAAATAACAATGCTCACACAGGTTGCTGCAGTCCTTATCCTGACTGCAAGTTGCCACAATCAAAAAAACGAAAATATTATGGTTAAAGCAATTGACCCTGCCAATATGGATTTGACCGTCAAACCCGGCGACGATTTTTACAGGTATGTTAACGGAAACTGGATTAAAAACAATCCCATCCCCCCCGAATACAGCCAGTACGGTGCTTTTACCATCCTGGATGAAGAAAACAAAAAAGAGCTGAAATCACTGGTTGATAAAGTTTCATCTGACAAGAAGGCACAACCGGGAAGTATCAGTCAGAAAATAAGGGACTTTTACAATAGCGGAATGGATACGGCACTTATCGAAGAACTGGGAATTGAGGCCATTGGTAAGGAAATGGATGACATAAACCGGCTTCAAACAAAAACTGATATCCAACGCCATATTGCGGAAATGCAGAAACTGGGTATTTATCCCCTGTTTTACTTTTTTGCCGATGCCGACCAGAAAAACAGCAGTATGGAAATCGCCAACTTTTACCAGGGCGGTATCAGTTTACCCGATATTGAATATTATCTTGCGGACGATAGCCAGACGAAAGCCCTCCGAAAAGCTTATGTTGCTTATATTACCCGGATGTTTGAACTGGCAGGTGATGAAGACAAAATAGCGGCATCCAAAGCAAATACGGTGATAGACATCGAAACCCGACTGGCCAAAACGTCAAAGACAAGGCTGGAAAGGCGACAGGCAGAAAAAAATTACTACAAAACAAACCTGAAAGGTTTAATGGGGATTTCTCCTTCCATTGACTGGGAAGGATACTTTACAGCATTAGGTTTGCCTGATCCGGGCGACATCAATCTCAGCCAAAAAGATTTTATTGCCGGCCTCAGCAAGGTAATGGATAATTTTCCGGTGGAAGACTGGAAAATTTACCTGCAATGGAACCTGCTCAACAGTTCGGCCAATTATCTGAGCAATGATTTTGTAAATGAGCATTTTGATTTTTACGGCAAAACCCTGTCAGGACAGCAAAAAATAAAACCAAGATGGAAAAGGGTCCTGGGTACAACATCACGAGGCCTGGGAGAAGCCATCGGCCAATTGTATGTGGAAGAATATTTCCCGCCCGAATCCAAGAAAAAAATGACAATCCTGGTTGAGAACCTCAAAAAAGCATTTGCCGGAAGGATAAAAAAACTCGACTGGATGTCGGATGAAACCAAACAAAAGGCTCTGGAAAAACTGGATGCCATTACAGTAAAAGTGGGCTACCCCGATAAATGTAAAGATTATTCAAAACTAACAATTGTTCCTGATCATTACGTGAAAAATGTACAAAATGCCCACAAACTGGAATTTGAGCGGAAGCTGGCCAAGATTGGCAAACCTGTTGACAAAACAGAATGGGGCATGACACCGCAAACCGTAAATGCTTATTACAACCCCACCAACAATGAAATTGTTTTCCCTGCCGGTATTCTTCAGCCCCCGTTTTTCAACAAAGATGCTGACGATGCTGTCAATTATGGTGCCATCGGTGTGGTGATCGGCCACGAAATGACCCATGGTTTTGATGACCAGGGACGCAAGTACGACAAAGACGGCAACCTGAACGACTGGTGGACTCCCCAGGATGCCAAACGTTTTGAAGCCAAAACCAAAAAACTGGCTGCTGAATATGACCATTATACCGTGCTGGACTCGTTGCACGTGGACGGTGCGCTGACCATGGGCGAAAACATTGCCGACCTGGGCGGACTCAACATTTCCTACGATGCTTACCACATGTCATTTAACAACACACAGCCCGGAAAAATTGACGGCTTTACCGGCGACCAGCGTTTTTATATGGGTTTTGCCCAGGTTTGGCGACAGAATATCCGCAACAAGGAAATGATCAGAAGGCTGAAAGAAGATGTGCACAGCCCCGGAGAAGCCAGGGTAAATGTGCCGGCATTCAACATTGATGCCTTCCTGAAAGCTTTCAATATTTCCCCCGGTGACAAGTTGTACATCCCGGTTGATGAAAGGGCTTACATTTGGTAGGTAATGCAGTGGGGTAATAACGAAGGTTATCATTTCCCAACCTGCAAACGACAGTTAAAGCTATACATTATTAACTCCGGTTAAACGTACAATAGGGTTATCTTTTAAGTTATCCCAACAATTCTCATCTAAAATGAGTATCTTTGAAAAAAAATCAGGATTACGTTCCTGATTGTTCATTAGTATTTGTTTATCAATCAAATTAAATCTATTTATGGCCAGATCACAAGAAACATTCAACAAAAAAGAAGTCAGGAACAAAAAAGAAAAAAAGAGAAAAGAAAAAGAAAAAAAGAGGTTAGCCCGAAAAGAAAACGAAAAAAAAAGCAGCCTTGATGACATGATTGCCTATGTTGACGAGAACGGAATGTTAACCGATACCCCCCCCGACCCCGCCAAAAAAAAGAAAATTAAAAAGGAAGATATTGAGATCAGTGTTTCCAGACGAAATGCCGAGCAGGAATTAGACCCCATCAGAAAAGGGGTGGTAACCTTTTTTAACGAATCAAAAGGATTCGGTTTTATCAGGGACCTGGAAACCCAGGAGCGCGTTTTTGTACATGCCAATAATTTAGTTGAAGAAATAAGGGAAGATAACCTGGTTACCTTTGAAGTGGAAATGGGGCCAAAAGGGCCTGCCGCTGTCCGGGTAAAACTTTCCAAATAACACAAACACATTTTTTATAACCCACCGCACCAAAGTGGCTATTTACTGCGTTATGATTATTTGCTAATTATTAAATATCTGTTTTTTAATGCTTTTTAATCTTTACGCATCATAACTTACTGTACTTTTGCAGCCTAATTTTTAAAAAATTCATTTTGACATTTAACGAACTGGGGCTTTCACCCGAATTACTGAAAGGGATTGCAGAACTTGGTTTTGAAAAACCCACGCCCATTCAGCAAGAAATAATACCCATTGTTTTTGAAACAAAAAGCGACATCGTAGGGCTTGCCCAGACCGGAACGGGAAAAACAGCCGCTTTCGGCCTGCCGCTCATCGGGCAACTGGATGTTCACGATCCTTCTGCCCGCGTATTGATTTTATCGCCCACAAGAGAATTGTGTATTCAGATTTCGAAGGATATGCAAAATTTTTCAAAATTCGTCAAAGGGGTACAAGTGGTTCCCGTTTATGGCGGGGCACCTATCGAAACGCAGATCAGGGCTTTGAAAAAAGGGGCACAGGTGGTGGTGGCCACACCCGGGAGGATGCTGGACCTGATCAAACGGAAAGCAGCCAATATCACCGGAATCAATACTGTTGTCCTTGACGAGGCTGACGAAATGCTGAACATGGGATTTCGTGACGACCTTGACGCCATCCTGGAAAAGACACCGGATTCAAAGAGGACTTTGCTGTTTTCGGCAACCATGCCCAAAGAGGTGGCGCGCATTGCCAACAATTACATGAACAACCCGGTGGAGATCACTGTGGGTGAGCAAAATTCAGGCGCTGAAAACATCCGTCACATTTATTACCAGGTACATGCCCGCGACCGGTACCTGGCCTTGAAACGCATTGCAGACATTAATCCCAATATCTACGGCATTGTTTTTTGCCGTACGAGAAGGGAAACAAAAGAAATTGCCGATAAACTGATCAAAGACGGTTACAATGCCGATGCCCTTCACGGAGACCTCTCGCAGGCTCAACGCGACCATGTGATGAAGCGTTTCAGGGACAGGACATTGCAAATGCTGGTGGCCACCGACGTGGCAGCCCGCGGCATTGATGTAAACGACATTACCCACATCATTAACTATAATTTACCCGAAGAGTTGGACATTTATACTCACCGAAGCGGCCGTACGGGACGTGCCGGCAAATCCGGCGTTTCCATTGCCCTGGTCAACTACAGGGAAAAAAGCAAAATTCAACGAATTGAAAAGATCATCGGCAGAAAATTCGAAAAACTGCTGGTGCCCTCCGGAGCTGAAATCTGTAAAAAGCAACTTTTCAAGCTCATTGACCGCATGGAAAAGGTGGAAGTTGACGAAGAACAAATTGCGCCCTTTATGGAGACCGTCAACAAAAAACTGGAATGGCTGAGCAAGGAACAAATCATCAAGCATTTTGTATCGCTGGAGTTTAACCGTTTTCTGGACTATTATAAAAATGCACCTGACCTAAACAAGAACGTTGACAAAAAACCAGACAAAACTGACAGATGGGACAAACGGAAGAAAAGAGAACGAAACGGCCGGGGCGACAAACGCAGCGACAACCGCAGTGATAACCGACAAAGAAAAGGAAAAAGCAATTATGCCCGCTTCTTTATCAGCCTCGGTAAAAAGGATGGCATTGATCCCAGAAATATTATTGGCCTGATCAATGACAACACCCATAACAGGGACATCAACGTGGGGGATATTGACATCAAAGACAACTTTTCCTTTTTTGAAGTCGGCGAAAAATATACATCCAAAGTGTTGGATTCATTCCACAACAGCAAATACAAAGGCCAGCGTGTGATTGTTGAGATAGCTGAAAAAGATGTGGGCGGACGGAAAAAAGGGAAGGGAAAACGGAAAAAGAAATAAATCCGTCTCATGCCTTTGCATAAAAAACCCCTTGTGCTTCAGGCAGGCTAAAATTTAGCCTGCTTCCGTACGCACCATTGTCAATAATATTTTTACTTTTACCTTTCTTTTTTTTAACATTAAAACTTTCACACCATGAAAACCTTTTTCAGTATTTTTCTGACCTTTTTGTTTACTTTCTCCCAAGGCCTTATTTTTTCCCAAACCTTTCCGGGAGATAATCCGTTACCCAAAGATTCGGCAGTTATCACCGGCAAGCTGAATAACGGCCTGACCTATTATATCCGTCAAAACCACAAACCCAAAAATAGGGTTTCCTTCCGGTTGGTGGTCAATGCCGGTTCGGTCCTCGAAGATAATGACCAGCAGGGGCTGGCCCACTTTCTGGAACACATGTGCTTCAACGGAACACAGGATTTTAACAAACATGCCCTGATTGATTTCCTCGAAGAATCGGGCGTTAATTTTGGCGCCGACCTGAACGCTTACACCAGTTTTGACCAAACGGTTTACATGTTTCAAATTCCTTCCGACCGCAAAGGGTTGCTCGATACAGCCTTTATGATCCTGGAAAACTGGGCGGGAAAAGTAAGCCTCGAAGGTGAAGAAATAGATAATGAAAGGGGCGTAATTCGCGAAGAGTGGCGACTGGGCCTGGGGGCGCAGGACAGAATGAGAAAAAAAACATTCCCCATCATATTGAAGGGTTCGCGCTATGCCGTCCGTCTGCCTATTGGAAAAATGAATGTCATCGATTCCTGCAAATACGAAACCCTGCGCCGGTTTTATCACGACTGGTACCGCCCTGACCTGATGGCCGTTATTGTAGTAGGTGATATTGATCCGGCTTATGCCGAACGACAGATCAAAACACATTTCAGTAAACTGAAAAACCCGAAACAGGAAAAGGAAAGGATAAATTATAATATTCCAAACAACGGACAGCCCCTGGTTGCAGTGGCCACCGACAAGGAAGCAACCAGTACAACTGTGGCCATGTTCAGGAAGATGCCCAAGTTTAATATCAAAACCAACGACAACTATCGTACAAAGATCAAGTTTGATTTGTTTGTTTCTCTAATGAATGCAAGGTTTTTTGAGCAGACACAGAAGCCGGATGCCCCTTTTCTTTACGCCGGTTCAAGTTATGGTAGTTTCCTTGCCCGGTCACTTGATGCATTCACGGTTTACGCTATGGTAAAAGAAAACAAAGTTGACGATGCCGTTTATTCCCTTGTTCAATCCTTCAAACAAATTAAACGTTACGGATTTACTGAGGATGAATTAAAACGTCAGAAAGTAGCGCTGATGAGCAATCTTGAAAAAGCACTTCAGGAAAAAAACAAAACCGATTCACGGAATTTTGTCAATAAATATATAGCCAATTTCCTTGAAGGGGATCCTTACCCGGGAATTGACTATGAAGTAGCCCTCACCAAATCGGTATTGCCCGGCATTACTTTGGATGAAGTCAATCAGATAGCCTACTATTTTGCTAAAAATAATGGCCTGGTCGTTTTGGTTACCGGACCCGACAAGAAAAACGTTACCATTCCTGATGAACAAGAGATTATGACAACGTTAACAAAAGCCCGTGAGGCAGAAGTAGCTGAGTACAAGGAAGAAACGATCAAAGAGTCGTTAATTGAGGGGCCCCTGGCCAAGGCAGGTGTCATCAATGCAACAACAAACAAGGAATTTGGAACCACTGAGCTCCGTTTGAGCAACGGTGTAAATGTGATTTTAAAACCCACGGATTTTAAAAACGATGAAATCCTGATGACTGCCATGGAACCGGGCGGAACATCGGTAGTGCCTGATAAAGATTTTGTTTCGGCCTTCTTTGCCAGCCAGATTATAAACATGAGCGGTGTTGGCGCATTTGATAATGTGTCTTTGAAAAAATTCATGACGGGCAAAAACGCAAATGTTACTCCGCAAATCGGGAAACTGACACAGGGCCTTCAGGGTAAAAGTGTGAAAAAAGACCTCGAAACCATGCTACAACTTACTTATCTTTATTTTACGCAACCCAGGAAAGACACAACGGCTTTCAAAACATTTAAATCACAAATGCTGACACAGTTTCAGTTCATGCGGTCAAATCCAAGGGCCGTTTTCTATGATACACTGTATAAACTGGCTACACAAAACGATACAAGAACTCTGATCATCCCTACTGTTAAACAAATTAACAGCATCAGCCTCGACAAAGCCTATAACTTTTACAAAAACAGTTTTGCCGATGCCAACGGATTTACCTTTGTGTTTGTGGGTAGTTTTAATACCGACAGCATGACGGCGCTGGTGACCAAATACCTTGGTGCCCTGCCTTCTGCAGGAGGAGAACATCACTGGAAAGATGTAAGTCCCGAATTTCCGGCAGGCATCACAAGCGCTGTGGTCCACAAGGGAACAGAACCACAGAGTATGGTCAACATCATGATGGACGGCCCCTTCGACTGGAATACGGGCAATTTGATAAAAATGCACATGGTGATGAAAATCCTCGGCATACAGTTGCGCGAAAGCATGCGTGAAGAACAGGGCGGTGTGTATGGTGTAAGTGCACGGGAGAACATTTCCAAATACCCAAAACAGGAAATCAATATCAGTATAGGCTGGGGATGTGCACCTAAAAATGTGGACACCCTCGTACAAACCGTTTTTTATGAAATAAACCATTTGCAGAAAAACGGGCCCAGTGATGTGAACCTGGTTAAAGCCAAAGAAACCACCATCAGGGATTACGAAACCCATTTTCAGGAAAACAAATACTGGCTCAATAAACTCAAAAACAGTGTGTATTGGGGTGTGCCCATGTTAAACCTCGACCAGATCAAAACAATGGTCAGCAACGTAACGGCTGCGGATATTGAGAAACTGGCAAACACCTATTTTACACCGGGCCATTACCTGAAAGTGGTTTTGAAACCGGAGGAATAATAATAAAACTTTATAGGGTAAGACCAATTGTTTTTCAAAATGTCTTTCCGCCTGTTTTGGGAAACAATTGGTACAACCTTTGAATTAATATCGGCAAACAATAAATGCCGCCGTGGGGGTGGAAGCTTTTATTGTTACAGCCAAAAAATTCATTTATTTTTGACATCAAATTACAACCGGATGCGATTACTTTCAAAATTCATATTAAAAATCACGGGATGGAAAACTTATGGTGACATCCCCCCGGAAGTGACCAAAGCCGTTTTTATTATTGCGCCCCACACCAGCAACCTGGATTTTTTTATTGGTAGAATGTATTGTTTCATGAGGCGCATCCCCATCAAGGTAATGATCAAAAAAGAGTCTTTCGCCGGCCCTTTAGGCGGGTTGTTGAAAAAAGCAGGCGGTGTGCCCATTGACCGGAGTAAAAGCACAAGCCTTGTTGACCAGATCGTTCAGATGTTCAATGAAAATGACCCGTTCTTTTTTGCCATCACGCCAGAGGGCACACGTAAAAAGTCGGAAAAGTGGAAAAGCGGTTTTTATCACATAGCCGTAAAAGCCAATGTCCCCATCCTGATGTCCTGCATCGACTATGGAAAAAAAGAAGCGGGGATAGGTCGTGTATTTTATCCCACCGGCGACTTCAAAAAAGACTTTAAAGAAATTGAAGATTTTTATCGGGGACGGCAAGGCCGGCACCCCGAAAAATTTAATTTGTAACATGCAGAAGTTAGCGTCTTTCATCCTGAAGATCATTGGCTGGAAAATCAGCGGGAAAATTCCTGATGACGTAAAAAAAGTGGTGCTCATCCAGGCGCCGCACACCAGCCTGTGGGATTTTGTCATTGGCCGTATTGTCTTTTGGCATTACGGTTACAACATCAAACTCCTCATTAAAAAAGAAGCTTTTAAATGGCCCTTTGGGGGGATGATGAAGGCGTTGGGCGGCATTCCGGTAAACCGGAGAAAAAATGAGAAAATGGTGGATGCCGTTGCCCGGATGATGGATGAACACGATGAAATTATGCTTGTGATTACCCCGGAAGGCACACGCAAGCGGGTTGACAACTGGAAACGGGGATTTTACTACATCGCCCTGAAGGCCAAAGTCCCCATTGCCCTGGGCTGGATTGATTATCCCGTAAAACGGGGCGGTATCGGGCCAACTTTTTACCCTTCCGGTAATTTTGAAAAAGACTTTAAAGAAATTGAAAAATTTTACCGGGGCTACCGCGGGAAACATCCTGAACGGTTTAACCTTAGCTGATCAACATCAGGTTGTGTTGGTATTCTTACCGTTGGTCTTCCAATACACATTTTCATCTTCCCCCCCAGGTTCTTCCTCCTCTTCAAGTTCCCATGAATATCTTTTGCGCTGTGGTCCCGATTTACGATAATAAATAGCCAGGATGATCCCTGCCACCAGTCCGCCGAGGTGGCCTTCCCACGAAATGTTTTTCTTTGGGAAAAAATCGGGGAAAATGCCCCAGATCATACTGCCATAAAGAAAGGCAACCACGAGCGCCAGGGCAGCCAGACGGTTGTCTTTCCTGATCAGACCGCTGAAAAACAAAAAGGAGGAAAGCCCATAGATCACACCGCTGGCGCCGATGTGCCACGCATCGCGGCCTCCAAACCATGTCCACAATCCCGACAGGAACCAAATGCCAATCAGCACCCTTAACGATATATCACGGTAAAAATAAAAAAGGGCCACTGACAGCACCAGGAACGGAACCGAGTTGGCCAGCAGATGTTTGTAGCCGCCATGAACAAAGGGCATCAGCAATATGCCGGGCAAGCCTTTGGCGTGCAGGGGGTAAACCCCCAGTTGGTAAAAATGCATGCCCGTCAGGCTTTCAGCAAACCGCTCCACCCACATAAGCAGTAATAAGATGAGGGGCAAGGTGGCTGCAGCGATCAGTTTTTTTCGTTCCGTTGACATAAATTGTGAAAATTAAATAATTCTTTGCAAAAAACATTCCTTTCACCATAATTCCGGCCTGGACATTAAATTAACTCTTTTTTAACATTATAAAAGAAGCAAAATTTATCTTTGCAGGAAATCTTTATCACAATGAAAAAAACACTCTTTCTGGTTTCCCTTGCACTTCTTGCCGGTTTTTCATCCTGCCGGAACCCTGAAGAAAAACCTTTTGGCATTTTTGTTGTCCAGCACACTTTTTCCCCTGACATTTCGTCTGCTTCCGGTGCAGGCATGTTTCAGAATGAAGTATATGTTGTGGGGGATGACCTGCCCGACCTTATCCGGCTGGACCCAGAAAGAAAACCCGGGGGCAGAATAAAACTGTCGGAAATCCCTGTACAGAAGAACGGGCGCATGGCTAAAAACATAAAACCCGATTTTGAAAGCATGGAATTCTTCAATGACCGGGGAATTGATAAAGTACTGGTGCTATCATCGGGATCTAAACAACCGG
>Ga0114931_10003130_pt1 | contig 21006 bp, 19 predicted proteins | sample 2SBtaG_FD_89579 | JGI IMG/M metagenome (GOLD analysis project Ga0114931, IMG submission 89579) | Deep subsurface microbial communities from Kolumbo volcano to uncover new lineages of life (NeLLi) - 2SBTROV14_V59a metaG | ecosystem: Environmental > Aquatic > Marine > Volcanic | place: Kolumbo...
ACGGCGCCTTGCAGTCCGTACGCACTGAAAACCAAGTTCAAAATAACCCTCACAACGAAAATTTCATGAGTTTCCTGGCCAGATTCACCGTAACAGGCCGTTATTGGATCGCCTAAGCGTACCTCATCCCGGCGACTGTCCCACCGAAGGGTCCAAATTAAATAAAAACGCCTTACCGACGCTAATACTTAAGCAGGTTTGTACGTTTGGGGTTTGTGATTTTGACGGAAAAATCAGTTCGACAAAGGCTGCGTACCTTCGCCATATACTTTCTGTATATGGCACTGGTCAGCAGTATCGCGATCGCATTGCATGTGGTCTACAGTAAATACACGCTGAACCAGGCTTTCCATGGTGTGTCGCTGATTATACCCATCACCGCCGGCATCATTTTCGGCTATCTGGTCGCCTATGTACGAAATGGCCACCAACCCCTGGATATTGAAGGTTCCGCCGAAATCTACCTGCGTTATATCGGCGCAGCCTGCGTCGTGATGACGGCGCTAAATATTATCCATGCGGAATTTGTCATCCATATCGACCTTGAACCGGTGCTTTTCCTGGCACCGTTGCTGGCCGGCGTTTTTGTCGGCTATTTGACTGCCCGCGTGAGGGTGCTCAGCAATCGGTTACTTAAACTGTCCTCCACCGATCTGTTGACAAAAACCTACACTCGCAAGACGATCGATACGATTCTCAATGCCGAAATCGATCGAGCCAATCGCTACGGTGGCAGGTTCAGTGTGATCTACTGTCGGGTTGAGCATTTTGCCGACATGATTTTAAAGTCCAGTCACGCCGAAGTCGACCGAGCCTTAACGGTCATAGCCAAAGTGGTGCGGGAAAATAACCGCAGCTCCGACCTACTCGCCCGCTATGCCGAGGACAGTTTTTTGATCGCCGCCATGCAAACCGGTATCGACGGAGCCGAAAAACATGCCCAACGAATCAAGTCAGGCATCGATAATCTGCAAATCGAACAAATCGGTAAAGTTACCTGCAGCTTTGGTGTCACCGAATTCATTCGCGGCAAGGACGACGTCCCGTCGCTGATACACTGTGCCCATGAAGCGGTGGCTCAAGCCGAACAAAACGGCGGGGGCTGCGTCATCATCAGCCAGGCGCGGGAAACGGATCCCCCTGGCAGCCCTCGGAACAGCCAGGGCAGACGAAACCACACCGCTGAGCTTGTTCCATCGATCGACTAATCAGCCGGCAACGGGTCGTTCCCGTGGTCAGCACTTGCACCAGTTCCGCCTGGCGTTGGGTTCGGGTTTTTTTAAAACTGATTTTAACTGCGCCCTGACGGTATGCGGACTGACACCGAAGTTTACCGATATCTCCTGCGAACACTGCGAAAGCTCACCGATTCCAAAATCTCTATGGCGGTCTGAATTTCCCGCACAGGGCTCTTCAAAAACCTTATAGAAGGCCCGTGCTTCGCGTCGATACGGGAAGGTGCAGACAAGTCGAGTCGCCCGGAGGAACCTCCCTCCAGGCGCTCACAGAACCGGACGTGAACGTCTCCGCTCATCCGGCTCGTATCGTCCTGCCGCTGCATACAGCAATCTCCAGCAAGCAAACAGGTTCGGCTGCTTCCGCGCCATGCGATTCAACCACTGCGCTGCTCGCCTTAGATGATGCCGCAGGCGTTTGTATTTTCGCGTCGCCCACATGATAAAATGATATATTTGCTTATATAAAGGCTGCCGTTGGGCTCGCCCAACTACAGGATAACATCGTGGCTCGTTTCTCGCATGATCTATCCTTATTCGTTATGTGATTATTAAATTATTAAATCTATTCAAGCTTCTTTTTCTCAGATTTTGTTAATTTACTAAATACAAGTTCATATGACTTAGTTACTAAATCTCTTATTATTCCGATTGGTACATCTCCTTCTAAGGAAACTGTGATCCAATGTTTTTTATTCATGTAATATCCCGGAACTATTGATTCAAACTGTGAAACTAAAACAACAGCATCAGCTGGATTGCATTTTAATGTTACTCTTGGTGTTTCTTCTTTTTGTGATACAAGAGCAAACATTTTATTCATGACTTTAAATACTAATGCATCCGGACCAAAAGGTTTACTACTTTTAGAACCTTTTAAATCTTTAAGAAAATTTTCGATTTTTTCCTTTTTCATTTCCCACCTGAAATTTTTTCACACATAACGACCAAACTGTGCGGCGCAAACGAAGCGCAGCGTAATTTGCGTCCGAACGAGCGCATTGTTATGTGCTTACATTGGCTACACCTGTAGTGCTGATTTAATGAAATACTTTTTCCAGTGACTTGCTTTTTTTTCACTAGGTTCTTCAAATAAAACGTACCCTTTTTTTACGTGACCTTTAGGAAAATATTTTAACGGTTTTGCTTTACCACTATTTATTAGTCTATCAACTTCCTGTTGAGGCAGCTTGAAAGCCAAACCAACTGGCGTCCAAGAAACACATATTATTTGGTTTACATATAGTGCTGCACCGCTAAAAAAGTGTTTAACCTCAATTTTAGAGTCAATATCCGTTTCAAGGTTTAACTTTTCAACCAAGTTCTTCAGTTTCTGAAAATATACTTTAGCCACAATTTAACATTAACGTAAATTTATTATGAATCGGATTTATATCATTAATTTTCATAATTATCACCTACTTTCCGCGCATTTTAATTGGGACTTTTTCCGATTTCCCGACGCGTAACGTGCTAATTTTTCGAAATATTTTTCTCAACACGTACACGTAAGAAACGTCTCAATTCAGCAAAACTCCGAAGGTAAGTGGCAAAAACCAATGGGGTCGCCATCGAAATGCTGCGCTGGCAGCGCTAGCTGGCTAGCTCGCTAGCCGTGGCTCGGCCGCGCCATGCCTGGGGACCGTCATGGAGATGTTCGTGGAGAAAATACGGTTGGATTGACAGCACAGGAGTTAAATTCAAGGCCGATTCTAGATGATTGAACGGCTACGAGGCGGGTTAACGGTGGCAAACTACCGCTAGACTTGGGAAAAAAGGGCGTTTATTCTTCTATACTCTATACTCTATACTCTATACTCTATACTCTATACTCTATACTCTGGTGTAGATGTCATTGGTCACGACAGCGATTTTGTATTGTTCACGCAATCGCTGGCAGAGTGCTTCCACCCATGCGGTTTTGCCTGAACCCACTGGGCCACCAACGCCGACACGCAGGGTTTGATGGTGATTCAACATCGATTGGTCTTGTGAAATACGAGTGGATGGGGATTCATTGCGATATCGTCAAGTCTTGGATTTGCCTGTCTATTTTTCAGGTAATCATACTGTAGTCATGTGCAATGTGCCAACAGGCTGTTGAGGCTCATCGGCGTTAACTGGTAATGCATTAAGGTACCAGCGATGGTGAATTATGTTTGTGCCATCTATACTTCTTTGAGCGTGGGATTGTTTCAAACTGAAGGATACCTGAGCGTTTGGAGGCTAAAGGATGACGGATATTACGACAGCAAGCCTGCTGATCATGACCGGTATCTGTATTTTTGCCGCTGTTCATCATGCCATTAATGCCTTTGACGAACATTTTTCCCGGCTGCATTTCTTGTTTGCGCTCGTCTGTGCATTCCTCGTCAGCTTTGAGTTACTGCATTTGTATACCTACACGGCTAGCACGTTGGCAGACTACATACCACGCTTGAAGTGGGAGCACTTTTTTATTGAGATACTGTTTCTGGTATTTCCCTGGTTTATCGCGGAATACAGTCAAGTCAGGCCGGTTAAGTTGTTGTTGATCTTCAACACCCTCTTTATCCTGTTTATCGTACTCAATGCCTTTTACCCCTACAGTATCCAGTTTAGTGACATCCAGCGTTTGGAACAATTGCCTTTGCCCTGGGGTGGTCGTATCGCTAACCCAGTCGGGGAGAATACGATCTTCCTTTTTGTTGCGGTGGCCACGATATTGTCCATCTTTACCTATACCATTGTCGCGTTGTTCATGTACTACCGGCAAACCCGTCTGCCGACGGCGCTGGCCATGCTGTTGTCTATTTGCCTGTTAGTGATTTGCTCACTTGAAGGTATCCTGGTGCGGTTAGGCGTGCTGGAATTTATCCATCTGGGGCCTTACGGTATTTTGGCCATGGTCATTACCATGAGTTTTGCCCTAAGCCATGAGCTACAGCACAATTTGCAACGCTCTGAGCATCGTTTTCGCAGCTTGGTAGAGCAGGCGCCCTTTAGCATCCAGGTGTTGTCACCCGATGGCCACACCCTTCAGGTCAATCCCATGTGGGAAAAATTGTGGGGTGTCAGCCCGGAACAGATTCGGGATTACAACCTGTTGCAGGATCAGCAGCTTCGCGATAAAGGTATTCTGCCCTATATTGAGAAGGGTTTTGCCGGTCAGGCCACGGAAGTACCCGCCATCAATTACAACCCGGCTGATAATACAGAGATCAAAGGGCCGGCAAACGAACGCTGGGTCAGGGCGTTTATCTATCCCATCAAGGACCGAACCGGCAATGTGAGTGAGATGGTGTTGTTTCACGAGGATGTCACCGATCGCAAACGCTTTGATGATGCCTTACACCTTATTGCCACGGGCATTTCATCGGCAGTCGGTGCAGAGTTTTTCCAGCAACTGGTTATGCGTCTGGCAGAATGTTTTTCAGTTCAATATGCGTTCATCGGTGTGATTGCTGAGGATAAAGCAGACACGATTCGAACCATTGCCGTACAGGCCCACGGTCAGCCAGTTGCCGATATCGAATATTCGTTGCCAGGCACACCCTGCGCCAATGTTATCGGCATGCATACCTGCGTCTATCCGCAAGGCGTGCAACAGCAGTTTCCTGATGACGCGCTATTGGAAAAAATGGCAGTGGAAAGTTATGTCGGCACACCCTTGTTTGATCCCCATGGCAAGCCATTGGGCATAATCGTGATGCTTGATGACCGGCCATTACAGGCGGCTGAACAGACCAAGGCCATTATGGAAATCTTCGCCGTACGGGTGGCGGCCGAGATTGAGCGAAACAAGACCGACGAATTACTGCGCCACCAACATGCCCAGTTGCGGACGATGGTAGATCAACGCACGGCAGAACTCACCACGGCCATGGAGGAACTGGAGTCCTTCAGTTATTCCGTTTCGCATGACCTGCGTGCGCCGTTACGCGCCATTGATGGTTTTAGCCAGGCGTTGGCGGAGGACTACCTCAACCAACTTGATGACTCCGGACAGAATTTTATCAAACGCATTCGCAGCAATGCCCAGCGCATGGCCTTGTTAATCGACGACCTGCTGCAATTGTCTCGCGTGACACGAAAGGACATCAACCGGGAGCAGGTAAACCTCAGTGTCTTGGTGCAAGAGAGTCTGCAAAGACAGCAGGAACGTGAGCCACAACGCAAGGTCGTGACCCATATCGCAGCCGATATCACCGCTAATGCTGATCCCGACCTATTAAGGGTTGTGACCGACAATTTGATGTCCAATGCCTGGAAATACACCGGTAAAACCGCGAATGCCGAAATCGAGTTTGGAATAAAACAACGACAGGGTAAGCCAACCTGTTATCTCAAAGATAACGGTGTCGGTTTTGATATGCAATATGTCGAAAAGATTTTTGGCGCCTTTCAGCGCTTGCACAACAGCGAGCAATTTGAGGGCAGCGGCATCGGCCTGGCGACGGTTTCCCGTATCATTCATCGTCATGGTGGTGAGGTATGGGCCGAGGGCAGCCCTGATCAGGGCGCCGTGTTTTATTTCACCCTGCCGGAATTATCACATTAACAATTCAGGCATCCCCACCACCTTGCTGTGAGTCTGCCGGAGTGGCAGTGGTTTTGTTGGCTTGATGGCAAGCAGTAGAAATTTCAAGCGCCTGCGGCCCAGCGTCTTGGCGCCATACACTCGGGCAGTACCGAACAACACCGGCCACACGCATCTTGCCAGCACAGAAAACGAGGAATCTTAATGGGATTCATGGAGAGTACTCCACCTTGGTCAGGATGACGGCTATAGGCTATAGGATCCGTGTGCTTTTTGTATTCTTCTCCAGTATCTGCTTATCTGTATCTGATAATAGGATTTTCGTCGCTACTGTTTTTGCCACGGTCTCATAACGTAATAATTCCGCTGCTCAAGGACAACTGAATTATAGCAAAAAAACTATTAATATAGAGTTAGTTCATGACACTGCATTAGCAATGTGCGTACCGGTTCAGTCTCTCAAACGCTCCACATGCCACAACACATGCATACACAACAGCAATGTATTGTAGCGAAGGAAGGCATAGTCCAGGGTATCCGGGGTGTCGCTGGCACGATGGTAATGGGGATTTCGAAATTCCGCCGTGTCGGTCCACATCATGGCCGAATAGCCCGCTTCCCAAAACGGCGCGTGATCACTACGCTTGACATGGTGCACGAATTTTTCCAGCCCCGCGAAAATCTTCAATCCCAAGACATTCGCCTGGGGCACATAGGTCTGCGCCAATGACAACACATTATCCAACAAACGGTTGGATTTTTTATTGCCGATCAAAGCAAGAAAGTCCGCTGTATTCGGCACCCTGATTGGAATACCCCTGGGCAAAGTCTGACTGTTGGGGCTGCTGTCCCGATATCCAAGCATTTCCAGCACATCAAGATGGGCTAATTTAAACGGCTGGCAGTTTTTCAGGTAATCAACAAAATCCCGGCTGCCAATCAAGTGGTCCTCTTCACAGTTAAATGCGATAAATGCACATCGATCCGCATTTTCGGTCACCGACAATACCTTGGCACATTGCAGCATGGCGGCTATGGCGCTGCCGTTATCATCGGCACCGGGCGAACCCGGAACCGAATCGTAGTGGGCGCCGACGGCATGTATGGCCTGTCGGGCGTCAAAATCACGGGGAAGTGCCAGCACATTACCGTAGTCACCGAGCAATTTGACCACATACCCACACTGCGATAGATAGTCGGCAATATAATCACGGCTGAGTACGTTTTGCCGGTTCTCCGCGACAAAATGCCGTGGCTTGGCGATGTGTTCAACAAGCTCTCGAAACGTCGATTCTTGCAGCAATTCGGACACTTGCTCAAACAAAACATGCCGTTCAAGCGGTTTTTTATTTTTTGCGTAGGCGATTATCAAGTGTAAAACCCGTGTTAAATCAAAAGTTAAAGGTCTGAGCGAAGGTATGAAGAGAACGCCAAACGGCATGGGTCTGCTATCGACACCAAACCGGTTAACACTGGGTCCGGAAATACCCGGGCTTATGCTTAGTATAATCGATTCGCGCCGTCTCGTACGACAGTCTGTGATTGTTTTGGCATACCATTGTTTTTATTAATAAATTTCGGTATAGCGTATACCACCGACGGCCCTTCCTGTCACGGGTAAAGTAAACGATTGAGTTCGTTTAAAAAAGCCTTTAGCGGAAAATCATCCCGCGAACACTTGCTGCGCATCTGTGCGCCTTCCCAGGCCACCAGCATAAATTCCGCCAATTGATCCAAATTCCGCTTTGAATCCAGTTGACCCAACTGCTGTGCGCGTATCAGGCAACTGCCGAAAAGATGGCGCAAGCGCATAAATAAGTCGTCGGTTTTCACACGGATGGATTCGTTGACGTCGGCCATTTCCTGGCATATTTTTCCTAAAAAACAACCAAATCGATGATTATTTTTAAGGAATTTGTCCGCCGAATCGGTAAAAAATTTTTCCAGGCATTCAAGTGGCGATGCCGGATCGTCCTGCAGAATCATTTCGGCATCCTGGCGGATCTTATCGTACACTATGTCCAAGGCTTCCAATACGAAAGCTTCTTTGCTGTGAAAGTAATTATAGAATGAACCCTTGGGTATTCCCGCCGCGTCTACAATGTCTTTTACACCGGTCCCGTTATATCCGCGCTGCAACATGACTTCCATGCCGAATTGCAGAATTTGTTCCTTTTTTTGTGCATGCCTATCCATAATGATTCCCGACTGCCTAAATTGGAGTAGCTTGGGTGCACTGTTTTCTGCATGCATTCGTGCCGTGAATGATCCAAAATAAAGAGAGCATCCTTGCTCAAAAACCCCTGCTGAATCCATAGCAAGAGGCACACGATCTTGTCTTCCCAAGTCACCTGTGTGGATTCACGATTACACCTCATATCTGCGGTGTCAAAACTACCGGATAGCCGCCTAATCCGTCACTGTCTGTTCGGACAGGTACCGCGGATAAGCTTATCTAGCGACTTTCCACTCGGCTCAGCTTATATATATAGCATAGCGACTTTTCACTCATTTTTCCCTCACCATGATCCGGCGCATGCATTGAGCGGCCTCGTCATGGCATGAAACCATTTGGCCGGTATTGGCGACATACGGTACAATCGTGAAAACCGGATTTAGTCATGCACGCCAATTACCGTCTTTTTTGTATCAACATGCCAAGAATTCAAATCAAGAAAAACACGACATCGATTCGTTTGAGGCCGTACCGCCACCGCCATCCAGTTCCGGTTCACTCCTTGAACGACCCACAACGGAACGGCCTCAGGGCGAAGCTGCACCGGACACCCCGATTCCGGATGAGGACAGCTATGTAGCCGGTGAATTTCTGGTATTAAGTCCCCATTTGGAACCGGCCAAGGCGCTGGCCCAATCACTTGCACCGGAACGGATACGCCTGGTCAAACGCCAGCATTTAAAAGCCCTGTGCATGTTTGTGTCCACGTGCCGGATCCCGGACACGCTTGATTTACATGCTAAAATCGCCGAACTAAAAAGCCAGTGCAGCGACCATATCATTGACTACAACAGTCGGATCTCGGAAGCCCGAGCAAGGACAGCGCTTTCGGGTTCGGTTTGATACAAAACCGGCGGGTTTATTGCAGCGCCGGTCATTGACCCTGGTCATCCGGCTATGCATTTTCGTCGTCCGGGGGGGGTTATCGCTGTATTTTGGGTTGTTGATGGTATCGGCGCGACAACACCCGCGCTTATAAGTTACATACCGTTTGGCGACCTACACTAAATGGATACCTTGTGTTCCACCCTATCCTCGGCGTCGTTGTTATTCGCCAACAAATGCGGAAAGATATCCTCCACAGGCTGCGGCATGCCGGTCAGATAGCCTTGCACATAGTTGATTCGCAGTTGCGCTGGGTTCGCTGGCCGTTGCCGACGGCAAGCAACACAGAAAAAAAAGTAGTTTTTTCAAAATGAATCTCCCGACTTAACATTTATCATTGTCGCCCCATGCGGGGCAAAAGTTTACGTTTACTCACGCCAGGGGAAAGCCTATCCATTTGATTTTCAAATATTTTCATTTATGCCGCTCAACACCGCCCACAGCACAAAAATTGCCCACCGGCGCAACGCCGGTTAGAATCAATCGCTTATGCACTTCGGTAAAGGAACATCATGCGAGTTTCACAGTTTTTATTGGCCACCGTTAAGGAAACACCAGCGGATGCCGAGATCCCCAGCCACCGCCTGATGCTGCGTGCGGGGATGATCCGCCGGCTGGCCTCCGGTTTATACAACTGGATGCCCCTGGGATTGCGGGTACTGCGCAAGGTCGAAGCCATCGTGCGTGAGGAAATGAACCGTGCCGGCGCCATGGAGGTTCTGATGCCTGTGGTCCAACCGGCCGAATTATGGCAGGAATCCGGGCGTTGGGCGTTTTACGGTGCGGAATTACTGCGTTTGCAGGATCGCCATGCTCGTGAGTTTTGCCTCGGTCCAACCCATGAAGAAATCATCACCGATCTGGTGCGCCGTGAAGTACGCAGCTACAAACAACTGCCCCTTAACCTTTACCAGGTTCAAACCAAGTTTCGCGATGAAATACGACCCCGCTACGGCGTCATGCGCGCCCGGGAATTCATCATGAAAGACGCTTACTCCTTTCACTTGGATAACGCATCCCTGCAGCAAACCTACGACGTCATGTATAAAACCTACAGTCGTATTTTCGATCGCATCGGCCTGCAATACCGCGCGGTACGCGCCGCCACGGGTGCGATCGGCGGCCAGCATTCCCACGAGTTTCACGTGCTGGACGAAGCCGGTGAAGACCTTATTGCACTGAGCGATGAAGGCCATTACGCCGCCAACGTGGAGTTGGCCGAGGCACCCGTGCAAGGAAGCCGTGCAAAGCCGACACAAGAGCGGCGGCAAGTAGAAACGCCCGACCAGCGCAGCATTGAGGAAATCGCCAAATTTCTTAGTACCCCCGCTCAGCAGTGTTTAAAAACCCTGTTGGTCAAGGGTACCCACAGCGAAGCGGTGGCTCTGGTCATTCGTGGTGATCACACGCTCAATGAAACCAAAGCCTGCCAACTTGATGCCGTCGCCGAACCCCTGGACATGCTCAGTGAAGGGGACATTAGCGGATTGCTGGGTTGCCAACCCGGGTTTATCGGTCCCATCGGGCTGGATATACCGGTCATAGCCGACCATAGCGCTTTGCAAGTCAGTGATTTCGTATGCGGCGCCAACGAAAATGGGATGCATATCACGGGCGTTAACTGGATTCGGGATTTACCCGAGGCCCAAGCGGCCGATATTCGTAATATTACCGCTGGCGAAACCAGCCCTGACGGCAAAGGGCAAATCCGTATCGTCAACGGCATTGAAGTGGGCCATATCTTTCAGTTGGGCACCAAATACAGTGAAGCGATGAACGCCACATGTCTGGACGAAAAAGGCAACGCCGTGATCATGCCCATGGGTTGTTACGGTATCGGCATCTCCCGGGTGGCCGCCGCTGCCATCGAACAACATCACGATGACAACGGCATTATTTGGCCGCCGGCGATTGCACCGTTTCAAGCCGTGCTGCTACCCATGAACATGGGCAAATCAGTGCGTTTACGCGAAGCAGCCGAACAATTGTATACCGATATGCGTGACGCGGGTATCGATGTGCTTTTTGATGACCGCAACACCCGTCCCGGTGTCATGTTCGCCGATATGGATTTGATCGGTATCCCCCACCGTATCGTTCTCGGCGAGCGCGGATTGGACAAAGGGGTGGTGGAATTCAAAAGCCGTCGTGAAACCGAAGCCCGCGAGATGACTCCCCAACAAGCCATTGAGCTTATCCTACAGGCGACATGAATATCGCTGCCGTCATAGTCTTTTTACTCTGGGCACCGGCGGCCTTATCCGCGCCGCCGGTGGACCCGGAACTGCTGACGATGTTAAGACATGCGGTCAATGAAAGCCGCAGTTTTAGTGATCGATTCGACGCCCAAGTATGGCTGCTGGATATGTCACAACGACTGGCTTCACGCATCAAAGACCCGGCCGCGCGGCTGCTGTTTTTGAAAACCCTGCACCACGAATCCACCCGTGCCGGACTCAAACCCGAGCTGGTACTGGCGGTGGTGCATGTGGAAAGCAACTTCGACCGCTTCGCTATCTCACGGGTAGGCGCGCGGGGGCTTATGCAAATCATGCCATTCTGGCTAAGGGAACTGGGCCGGGGTGATGATAATTTATTCGAGTTACAAACCAATCTGCGTTACGGTTGCACCATTCTCAAACATTACATCGACAAAGAAAACGGTAATCTGCGCCGGGCCTTGGCCCGCTATAACGGCAGTCTTGGGCGTAACACCTATACCAACCGGGTGTTTGGTACCCTGCGTAAATACTGGTATCGGCAGTAGCATCACTAGCGTCGTGTCTCCTCAGGGCAACACGACCGTCACGTTTTGCCCGGCACGCAGGAAGATATCTTTACTGAGGAACTCCACATCCACGTCATAGGCAATGCCGGTATCCACTTCCAACGGCTCGATTCCCACCATGGCGACCCTGCCGGAAAAAATCCGACCGCTCACTTTTACCATTATGGATCGACCGACACTGAATTGGGAAATATCATCGGCTGTCACTTTGACCCGCGCGATCATGTGTTTGTTATCAACGATGGTGACCAGCGGTTCAACCTGCAGCCGCGAGACGATGGTTTGCCCCACATCCGTGTTGACTCTGCCGATGATACCGTTAAAGGGGGCGTGCAGTTCACTGTACTCCACGTGGTAACGCGCCAACTGCAATTTTGCCTTGGCATCATCAAATTGCGCTTTTGCCGTTTGATAAGCAGTCTGTGCCTGTTCCAGCTCGGTATTCGACAATACCGTGCGTTCATAGAGTTGATTGGCGCGGTTTAGCTCCCGTTTGGCCTCAAGCATTTTTTGCTCGGTACTGTGTTGCCGGGCCTCGGCCTCGGCAAGCTTGGCATTGAAGGGCCGCGGGTCCAGGCGAACCAATAACTGGCCTTTTTCGACCTCATGACCCGCGGTAACCGCCACATCCTTCACAACGCCGGAAACCGGCATGCCCAACGCCACCCGCCGACCCCATTCAAGCCTGCCTTTGAATGGTTCGGCGGCATTTACCGCCGCGGTTGCCACCATCAAAAATAATACCAGTGCTTTTTTCATTGCTCTTGCATCGCCGACAAACTTACCGATTGACCCTGCAATACCTGCAGCCTGGCCCACGCGCGAATCGTATCAAACTCGACTTGCGCCGCATGCATGCGAGCTTCCGAGGTCATGACCATGGCATCACCTAAATCCGTCTTTACTTCCAATTCGTACAGCGCACGACTGCGATCCAGATACAAATCCCGATAATCCAACTGCACTTGCCCACCTTCGCGTTCGACACGAAGATTTTCCAACTGCAGCCACGTTTCAAGCAAGGCCTGGCGCAACTGCAGTGTAGCGTTTTCCAATTCACCGCGCCACAAACGCCATTCGGCCTGCGCCTGGGCCACCGCCGATTGTACCGCGCCGCCACTCCATAACGGCATATGGATTTCAATGCCGGCCTGCCAGCGGTCACGGCCGGCAAGATCGCGACTGTAACTCCATGCCTGTACGCTCGCATCAATCACCGGATAGGCGGACCGTCTTGCCGCGCGCAAACCATCCATCGCACCGTGAAGCTTGACGCGTAATGCCGTCAGCCCGGGATTACGTTGCTGTGCGGTTTGCCAAAGCGGCTCAAACTCCTCAGGAATTTTTTTATGTTTGAGTTTAGGTGGAATCAGGCGTTGCGGCAGCTCATGGCTGTTTAACACTGCCGCTAATTGTTCCCGAGTGTGACGTTGTTCGGCTTGCGCCCGGTAGCGGCGCAAGCGGACTTTCTGGTACCGGTTTTCTTTTTCCAGGACCTCCACATCGGATACTTTGCCCAACTCCCGCTGGTCACGGGCGCGATCAAAACGCACAAACGCGGTGGCCATGGCTTCATTTTCACGAACATAGCGCAAGTCCGCATGCATAACGGCAAAAAATGCTTCCAACACATGAATTTTATGTTGCTCCTTGGCATCAACCCAGGCCAGTTGCCAGCGCTTTTCATCCGCCCGCCGCGCATCGGCGAGGGCACGGTTATAACCAAAATCAAAAATGCGGCGGCGTAAGGCAATACCGGCAGCATAGTCTTGCCGATCATCACTGGATTGCAACGGTGAGGGTTCGACCGCGTAGATACGGCTCAACAGGTCGATTCGCCAATGGTTCTGCGACTGCGCCGCCCCGTATAGGGCGTTGGCGCGGCTGCGTTTCGCATCGATAATAGCGAGTTCAGGATGACGGGTGCCGGCAATGTCCAAAGCCTGCGCCAGACTTAGGGGATTGGGTAAGGACTCGCTCCGGTCAGCGGCGTATACCAGGTTCGCAACACACAAGCCAGCCAGTAAAACCGCCTGACGAAATGCCACCATGTCGCGCATGCGGCCTTCCCCCCCGTTGAGATAAAACTAATGGTGGCTAAATGATAAACCTACCGTGCACGTTTTGCCCGTTTATATTGAATAAACGACTGCTTTTTATAATGCCCGTCAACAACGTACTCGCCAAGCCACAAAAACTCCTCCACACCGGATGTCGCACCGGTATAACGGGCGATCGGCTTACCGTCCAAACCAAAAAAAACGAATACGGGTGTAGCGCGGACGCGATTTTCCTTCTCGGCGAAGTTTTTCTCCAAAAGTGTTTTACCGGCGAAGTTCACCACTTCGGTCTGCCCTTCCACATCAACGGAAAAAAGCAAAAAGTGCTTCCGGAAGTAGTCCTGAACCACGGGTTGATTAAGCACCGTGTCCTTCATGCGGTGGCAAAACGGGCATTCATCCAATTCAAAAAAGAACATAATGCCTTGCTTGCCTTCACTTTTCGCACGCGCCAACTCTTCCGGGAAATCACCGAAGGTTGTTTCAAAAAAGTATTGATATGGATCACGAATTTGCGTGCTCGCAACGGCCGTGGGAACAACCCATAAAAACAACATAAACCAGTAGATTGGATGCCATGCGTTCATTGCGCGACTCTGTAGGTGACAAAAGGGTTTCATAATTTACGATTCAGCGTAAGTTGTTAAGTTCAATTGATCGATGATTGCACCATCGTTTCGATTTAGACTACCCTAACAACGGTGCCACGACAGGTGCAAAGCCACAGCGAGGAATCATGACTGAAAAAATCAGGATCGAAAGCGACAGCTTGGGAGAACTGGCGGTACCGCACGATGCGTGGTACGGCATACAAACCCAACGAGCCATTGCCAATTTTCCAATCAGCGGAAGGGTCCCGGATGCCGATTTTGTACAGGCCCATATACAAGTTAAGCATGCCGCCGCGACGGCCAATGCAAAGGTCGGTTGGCTGAGCCGGGATCTGGCGAACGCCATCATTCAAGCATGCGAGCGAATCCTGAACGGTGAATTCCGCGATCAATTCGTGGTTGACCGGTTTCAAGCAGGAGCCGGCACCAGTCACAATATGAACAGCAACGAGGTCATCGCCAACCTGGCCAACGTTTGCCTGGGTGGCGCAAAAGGGGATTATAAACCGGTTCATCCCAATGACCATGTCAATATGGGCCAAAGCACCAATGACACCATACCCACCGCCATTCGCCTCGCCGCATTGGCCAAATTGGGCCCGTTGCAGCAGGCCACCACCGCCATGGCCAACGCCTTCGAGGCCATTGCCGCCCGCGAGGCTGACACCGTGAAAAGCGGTCGAACGCATCTGCAGGATGCCGTACCGACTACCATTGGACGGGAGTTTCAGGCCTATGCCTGGAGCTTGCGGCGCTGCGTCGCCCAATTGGAGCGTTGCCGTGACCCACTTTGCGAAATCGGCTTAGGCGGCAGCGCCGCGGGGACCGGTTTAAACACCAGTCCCGACTACGCCGTGAACGCCGCCGGGGCCTTGGCCGAGCTTAGCGGTGAAGCCATTCGTCCGGCCGCCGACATGGCCGGTCACATGCAATCCATGCAGGATATTCATCTTCTGTCGGCCGCCGTGCGAGGGCTTTCCATTGAACTGGGCCGTATTAGCAACGATATGCGATTGCTGGCATCCGGCCCGCGTACCGGTATCGGCGAAATTTTACTTCCGGCGGTGCAACCGGGTTCCAGTATCATGCCGGGAAAAGTCAATCCGGTGATGTTTGAAATGCTCAACCAGGTTTGCTACCAGGTTCAAGGCCAGGACAATGCTATCGCCGCCATGGTACAGGCCGGTCAATTGGAACTGAACGTCATGATGCCGGCCATGGGTTCTGCACTATTTGACGCCATGCAGTGGTTAACCCAGGCAGTGATCGCCGCCACCGAACGTAATGTCAAGGGCTTGCAAATACAGCGCGAACGTTGCCGGCAGTTTCTTCACGAAAGTGTCGGCCTGGCAACCCTGCTCAACACGACTATCGGTTATGCCAAAGCCGCGCAAATTGCCAAACAATCGGAAACAAGCCGTCGCCCGGTACGCGACATCGTCGCTGAACAAGGCTTACTCAGCGCCGAAGCTTTTGACGCCTTGGTCCTGCGCGCCGCCCGTGACGGTGTCATTTAGGAAAAACGCTTGGCCAAGGGCTCTTTGCGCCCTTATACCACGGCAAATGCGATGGCTGGCTGCGATGACCCTATTGGCCGGGCAACGGTGCCGGAACGGGACTACGACACATTAAACGCTGCTTTTTCCCGCACCAACGTACCGTTGCGATAGTCCTCAAACGCCTGGTGGATTTCCCGCTGATTCGTCATGACAAACGGACCGTATTGAACAATCGGTTCACCGATGGGTATCCCGGCGACCAGAATAAACCGCACACCACCGTCACCGGCAGTCACTTCAATCTGATCACCGTCATCGAGCAAGGCAAAACTGTGTTTCGGTAAACGGCTGCCGGCAAGCATGCCGTCGCCTTCGAATACATAAACAAATCCCCGCAATGCATGCGCCAGCGGATACCTGAATTGAGCCATTGGCTTGATTTGCACATCGAAATAAACCACTCGGGTATGGGGATCGGTGACCGGTCCTTGCACGCCTTCACAGTCGCCGCTTAACACGCGAACCCGGCGGTTATCCGACTCGTGCACCGGGATGGCAGCAGGGGAAAATTCCTGGTACGCCGGAGCAGTCATCTTTTCGGCCGCCGGCAGATTAATCCACAACTGAAATCCACGCATCAAACCATCGGATTGTCTTGGCATTTCCGAGTGAATCACGCCGCTGGCGGCTTTCATCCATTGCGCGCCTCCACGTCGCAAGTCGCCGTGATTACCCATACTGTCGCGGTGTTCCATATGGCCATCAAGCATATAGGTAAACGTGATAAATCCACGATGGGGATGATCGGGAAACCCGGCCATATAGTCATTGGGATCATTACTGCTGAAATGATCCAACATTAGAAATGGATCCAGGTTTTTCAGGGCGGGCGTACCGATAGTCCGATACACGGTCACGCCGGCACCTTCGGTTACCTCCATGGCCGGAATCCATTGCTTAACACGACGGTCCATACTAACCTCCGTTTCGCACCGCGGGCCGGGAAAATTCCCCGCCATGGTATTTCCGCTCAAATCACTATCAACAACAACCATAACTACCGCGCCGCAATTTATCTACAGGATTTATTGTGGTAATTTCGGAAAACGGGGGTTTCCGGGCTGGCGCTAACCTGGCACTAACTACCCAACACCGTTGGCTTCAGACAAGCGGCGACGGGTTTTTCAAAACACGCTGTGACTATATCCGTTTACGCTGACGACTGCCTGCCGCCGGTCACGCTCTCGTTTGATAGCTTAGTATCAGCCGGAGTAAGAATAAACCCCATTTTTTACCATGTTCGCACCAGCTAGAATATGTCATAAAATTTCGTCGCGAGGGTTTCTCCGAGCTTGGTTAGCAGAGCGCACGGACTGGACTCAATGCGTGAGAATGCCGAGCAAGCCGCAACCGATAATCCGTAAAACAACCGGGCTATTTAATGGTGGCTACGTTTTGCAGGATCACGATCCGCTGGCCTTTATCATCGCCAATGAGATGCTGAACCAGTTGGCTTGGGGTGGACGGATCATGGTCTTGCCACGCCACCATGCGAAAATGCCGGTGCAATGCGACTTGCCGATCGCCCATCAGGCTTTGCAACAACGCCATATTGTCAATAGCGGCCTCGGACGCGCGCAACGGGTTGGCGGTTATCATCGGTATGCCGGCCATGGACTTATCCGCTTTTAAATAACTGTACACACCGCGATCGGTAAGCTGCTGGATCAACATGGGTCTGTTGTCCTGCCAGCGAGAATTTTGCCTGCCATTCCATACCCGCAACATGCCCGGTGTGCCCAAAGGCGCTATGTCAAATACCATGGTCTGCACATAAGCCGGAACATCACCGCTTTGAATGAGGAACTCCACCCAGCCTCCTTTTTCATAGATTTTTTTACATTGACTGTTTGGAGGACAACTAAATACCAGTACGTAATCCCGATTGAGTTGTTCGTCTTGAGTATCAACCGGCATGCGTGCAAAGTCTACATGGCTAGGGGGAATCACAAATCGACCGGATGATCCATGGTTGTTTTCACGAAAAACCTGGTTATTCCATGCAAAGCGGGGATTTGCAATTTCCATGCATTTTTTTCCGCCACGACGAATATCGGCACAGCCGATAAAACGCCCGTTCAACGGCACCGCATGCCGAACCCCCTGTTGGGATCGCCAATGGTAGACCCATAGCGAGTGATCCATCGCCGCCATGGTTGACAGGTCCGAACGGCGAATATGAAACAGCACCTGCCGGCGATTGTCGATGGATTTCAGATTATGTAAAAAATAATACTCGGCGATGGTTGCCAAATCGATTTTCACCGCCCGCGGATAGTATCGGTCCAGGTTCGCCTGCCGGTCTTTGCCATCGGGACCAAACCAATTGGCTAAAAGTTGATGATCGACCACGTCGATGGGATTCACCCGTACTAATGCATCGCGGGCAAAACCCGATTGCAGTTGCTGAAAAGGTTTAAGCACATTATAGGCGGGGAAAATCAATTCCGGTTCAAAAAAGGGCTGTTCGGCCAACACCCGCTTACCGAACTGCTGCCCGGAAAATTGCGAAACACATAAATAGGAAAACGGACAACCCATTTGTAACAAATGTTCAGAACCGAGCCCAAACGGCCGGGGCGGTGCCGCGAACAATGAATTGCTGACCAAAATGGTAATCAACAAAAAACGGCCTAACCCTAAAATGCCAAACCTTGTTATATATTTATCGAGTCCATGCATGCATCACTCTGCCCTACCGTCAGTCGACACTGAGTATACTGGCAGAGGAATTTATGTAAATATATTTTTAATGCAAATATCAAAAATACTATATGTAATTCACTCTAAATCAATAAATCAACAATCACTTAATTTTATTTTTACAAATACGGGCAAATACGTTGCATCCGTGCAGCATGTCAGTGCCGGCCATCACATTATGGCGGACAACAATAATTCTTGTAACCGCGGGCCAGAACGTCGCTTTGCGGTCCGCGCGCGCCCTTCAAGCCGGATGTTAGGTCCGAAGCCTAAGTCCGACAAATGGCAAACGGCGGAAAATGCCGGGTATCAGACAGGATTTTCAATATCAATAAACGTATGCGCGATACCAAAGTGCTCGACCAGGTGCTCCCCCAGCGCCTGGACACCGTAACGCTCGGTAGCATGGTGACCCGCGGCAAAATAAACCACGCCGTTTTCCCTGGCAGTGTGAACCGTTTGCTCTGAAATTTCACCGCTGATATAGGCGTCAACACCCAAATCCAGCACCCGGTCAAGATAGTGTTGCGCCCCACCTGTACACCAAGCCAATTGGTTGATCATGCTATTCTGATCACCGATGACCAGTGGCCGCCGTCGCAATACCTTTTCGATATGCGCGGCAAACCCGGATGCCGTCATTGGTTGCGGCGGCCTGCCGACAAAACCTATGTCAATTTTACCACCGGTCGAAAAACGGCCATCCACATGTATTCCCAACTGATTGGCCAACTGTACATTGTTGCCGAATTCGCCATGACCGTCCAAGGGTAAGTGGTAGGCCAGCAGGCTGATATCGTTTTCCAACAGTGTTTTGATGCGCGTGCGCTTGGCGCCCACGATCGGCGCACTTTCACTGCGCCAAAAATACCCGTGATGCACCAGTACGGCGTCGGCTTTTTCATCCACCGCCTGTTCTATTAGAGCCAAACTGGCCGTCACTCCCGTCACGACTTTGCCCACCTACGGCCGGCCTTCCACCTGCAAACCGTTCGGGCAATAATCCTGAAAAGACTGCACTTGTAACAATTGATCAAGATGGGCCACGATGCTCGCGAGTTTAATCATGCCAGTGCTCCTGCTTCAGTCGTTCCCCTGCTACATTATACGGATCTTGATGAATAATAATATCCGAATTGGGAAACGCCCGGCGAATTAGGGCGTCCACCTCATCGGCGACATCATGCGTCTGCTGCAAGGGTAATTCACCGTCCAAATCCAAATGCAATTGAATAATCTTTGTCTGGCCCGATTGCCGGGTACGTAAATCATGAATACCGTACACACCGGCGACGGACAACGCGATGTTTTTTATTGACACTCTGTCCGGTTCGGGTAGCTCACAATCGATGAGCATTTGGGTGGCTTCATAACCGATATGCCATGCGCTCCATAAAATATAAGCCGCAATGGCGATGGCTATCCAACTGTCGGCGCTGCTCCACCCCACCCCGCCGGCCAATAGCAAGGCAACGATCACGCCCATGCCGGTTAATAAATCGGTGGCATAATGCAGGGCGTCGGCACGTATGGCAACGGAATTCGTACGCCTGATCACATAGGATTGGATAGTCAGCAGTATCAGTGTCAGCGCAATGGAAAAACCAATGACTCCAATGCCGGTTTGTATCTGGTCCAAAGGACGGGTATGCCAAAGCCTGTTAAAGGCTTCAAGCAATAAAAAAACCGCCGAGCCGGCAATAAACGTCGCCTGCGCCAATCCGGCCAGGGATTCCGCTTTACCGTGCCCAAAGCGATGCTCATCGTCAGGAGGCTGCAGTGATATGCGAACCGCCATATAGTTAAGCACGGATGCTCCGGCATCCATGAGCGAATCCACCAGGGAGGCCAACACACTAACCGAGCCGGTTAACCACCATGCGGCAAATTTCGCCAATACCAATATCACCGCGGTAACCACCGATGCCAAGGTGGCAAACCGCAACAACCTGGATATTTCTATGCTGTTTAATGCTTTCACGGCGCCTATTGTACTCTATTTCGCCGTTTGGATTGACCTGCTCGCTTGAGTTAACAACACCGTCACTACCAGCCCGGACATTTCATACATAATCGACCGCGGCTTCCTCTGGGCTTGTATGCCCACCGACGCCGGATCCCAACATACCCTCACGCAGGCATCCTTCGCGCCGTAAACGGCACATCCTTGTGCCACGCCTGCCTTCGTCACCACCCGTGCGCGCGCCAATCAAGCTCGAAATGGCCCTCGCGACGAAAAATCAAAACCTAGTGTAGTGTCGCAAATAAAACGCATATTTAGACGCGATAGACTTGATGGTTCTAAAAAAAATCCATCTCGCCCTCCGGGAAGCCACTCAAGTGTGCGATTGCCGCGTTCCAGACCTTGGAAAGGTGACCACCATTCCCGGCGGTCTGCGCCTTGCACGCG
>Ga0114931_10003131_pt1 | contig 21003 bp, 18 predicted proteins | sample 2SBtaG_FD_89579 | JGI IMG/M metagenome (GOLD analysis project Ga0114931, IMG submission 89579) | Deep subsurface microbial communities from Kolumbo volcano to uncover new lineages of life (NeLLi) - 2SBTROV14_V59a metaG | ecosystem: Environmental > Aquatic > Marine > Volcanic | place: Kolumbo...
AGAGGCATCGCCGGCACCGGGCTACGCGGTATCGCAGGTACCGGAGTCAGAGGCATCGCCGGCACCGGGCTACGCGGTATCGCAGGTACCGGAGTCAGAGGCATCGCCGGCACCGGGCTACGCTAACAACCTATACGAAACAGTTATTTGGACACACTTACCAATTTCTTGATTGGGTCCTACTAAAAGACCCAAAAGGCTTGGTCTCTTATTCGTCTTCGTCTGAGTAAAAGTAGATTCCTACACCAACCGTAGGACATTGCTCAGAGCCATCCTTATCACTAGATTGTGCTTCAGCTGTTGATAATAAATCATCTGTCTCAATCGAGAAATTTTCAATTTTTTCTCGAATTATTGCTTCCAACCATGGCAACTGATCACGGCTGATTTCAGAGCTATGAATAAATTTCTGAGAACGTGGGTTCTTTGTTTTAGGATCTCCATTATAGTCAACTGTTGAGGCTAGGGTTCTCAATCCGTATTCAATACCATTAATCAATCGATCATTCACATCGTTAGGCAAGTGCTCACGCATGTTAACCATTAACATGCCATTCTCAGCTTCAGAAATTGCACCTATTCTAATTAATTCTGTCCGCATAGCGCCTACTGGAATATCGCCCGCGCAGCGCTTAACTAGAGCGCGAAATGATACATTTTCCCCATCCAACGGAAGAATCTTGGGCTTACCCCCCTGGTCCGAATAATCCTTATCCGTATTCCAATAGTGAAGTAACTCAGCAAGTGGGTTTCTTCGTGATAAAAATTCGCTCCCAAATTCATTATTTAAGTCCCTTATCCGCTTCACTTCCTTGCGAGTAAGTCCTGTCATTACCGCAACACGAGAGATGTTGGTTGGCCTTCCGCGAATTCCATAGTCCTCTGTAGCCACTTGAACGAACGCAATCTTTGCCAAGTCTGAAAACTCACGAAATCCAATCTCGTGCCTTAGTAGCAACCGGCAAATCGACCGCATAACTCCATGCATTCCGCTAAGAACCTTTTCCTGTATCGTATTTGACATGGGCGCGAATATAGTTAACCCATCTAACCCGGTCAACGCGCTGCAACAATTGGGAAAAACAGCCCAAAATCAATCTGTTAGATTCAGATTATTCAGGTTAACAATAGAATTTTTCAGTGAACCTTACGAGCTGATTTTGTTCACTTTTTTCCCAGATATGGCATGTCGACCTGGTGTATCAACAGCTGATAGCATGGACAGGAGCTCATTTTCATCCGCGATAGGGATATTGAGTTTGCGCGCTTTTTGCAGTTTGGAACCGGCATTCAGACCGCAGATCACAAGGCTGGTTTTCTTTGTGACGCTACCTGTCACCTTTCCGCCCAGGGCCTGGATGCGGGCTTTGGCCTCGGCGCGGGTCATCGTTTGCAGAGTACCGGTCAGCACGACAGTCTTGTTCGTAAACGGTGTTTCCTCCGTGACTGTTTCTTTCGGTGGCGACAAACAAATACCCTGATCCAGCAGCTTATCGATAAGCGCCCGGTTGTGAGGTTGCCGGAAGAAATGATGTATATGTTCAGCGACGATCGGGCCTATATCGTCGATAAGCTGTAACTCGTCTGACGTAGCGTTACGGATCGGTTCCAGTGCGCCATAGTGTTTAGCCAGGGCCATCGATGTGGCCTCGCCTACCTCGCGTATTCCGAGTGCATACAGGAAACGGTCCAGTGTCGTGTTCTTGCTTTTTTCCAGGGCAGCGATGAGGTTGCCAGCCGACTTCTCCCCCATTCGTTGCAACCCGGTCAGTTGTCCGACTGTCAGATCGAATAAGTCACTCGGCGATTCGACCAGTCCTGCGTCGACCAGCTGGTCGATCAACTTGCTCCCCAAACCTTCGATATCCAGTGCACGGCGGGCTGCAAAATGCTTGATGGCCTCTTTTCTCTGTGCTGAACAGGTAAATCCACCGCTGCAACGTGCGACTGCCTCGCCGTCTATCCGTACGACCGGTGCACCGCATACAGGGCATTGCCCGGGAAGATCGACCGGGCGAGTTTCTTTGGGACGTTTTTTAACGATGACGCGTACGATTTCCGGTATCACGTCGCCCGCACGCCGAACTATAACCGAGTCGCCAGGCCGGACATCCTTGCGACGCAGTTCATCAAAATTATGCAACGTTGCATTACTGACTGTTACGCCACCGACCAGCACCGGTTCGAGCCGGGCGACCGGCGTGACTGCGCCCGTGCGACCGACCTGCCACTCGATATTGACCACCCGGGTCGTTTGCTCCTGGGCCGGAAATTTACGGGCAATCGCCCAACGGGGCGCACGGGTGACCGAACCCAACCGCTCCTGAAGTTCAAAATCATCGACCTTGTAGACAACGCCGTCGATGTCATAGGGCAAATCATCGCGCCTTGCGCTGATTTCACGGTAATAGGCAAGACACCCCTCTACTCCCTCGACAACCTGTAACTCGGGGCAGATTGGAACGCCCAGCTCCTGCAGATACTGCAGGGTCCGGCTGTGGCTATCAGGCAGCTCAGCGCCTCGTACGAGACCGACACCGTACGCAAACATGTCGAGTGGCCTCTTGGCCGTCTGGCGCGGATCGAGCTGTCGCAGACTCCCTGCTGCGGCGTTGCGCGGATTCATAAAGACTTTTTCGCCTTTCGCACGGGCCCGGTTATTCAGGGCCTTGAAGCCGGCCTTCGGCATGAAAATCTCGCCACGCACTTCAAGGTATTGTGGATACTTCCGGCCATGCAATTTCAGCGGAATAGACGGGATGGTACGCACATTGTGCGTGACATCCTCTCCCGTTACGCCATCGCCACGCGTGGCAGCCCGGATCAACATACCATTTTCATAAACGATACTGATGGCCGTTCCGTCAAGCTTCGGCTCTGCCGCATAGATCAGGGCTTCTTCTCGCTGCAGGCGCTCTCTGATACGTGCATCAAAATCGAGTACGGACTGGTCCGAAAATGCGTTGTCCAGCGACAGCATCGGCAGTTCGTGGCGGACCTGTACAAACCCGGCTACGGGTTTTCCGCCCACCCGCTGTGTGGGCGATTCCGGAGTTGCCAATTCCGGAAATTGTCGCTCCAGCTCAACGAGTTCGGCGAACAATGTGTCGAATTCCGCATCCGTTATCTCGGGATCATCGAGAACATAGTAGCGATGACTGTGGAACTCGATGAGTTTTCGCAGCTGAGAAGCCCGGTTGCGGATTCTGGCCGGAATTGCCGTTTTGGCATCGCCGGGATTCTTTGTCGAAGCATTCATTATTATTGCAAAAGCGGCCAGCGCCGGGAATCAAACGGATTCCTGATGCTCGAACTGGATTATTTCCTCTCGCATATATCGTTCTCGCTGAATACTCAACGCGCCGCCCTGCTCATCCAGCAAATATCCATCGAGCCTCTGTGCCAGCTCGCGCGCCGTATCCATCATTGCCTCGAAAGAACGGACTCCGCCATACGGTCCCGGCAAAGTCAGAAAGATGCTGACGCCGGGATAACGCTCGGTCTTGATTCTGGTCAGATCGAATGACCCCGGCTCGGTGAGGCTCGCTACACTGAAAATCGTCCCGTCTTCCTTGCCCGCATTTTCCTCCAGGCGATGAAAGATGCCGAAACGGCCATGACGCAATCCGAGTTCGCGCAGGACCAGAATCAACTCATCGGCCTTGAAGCCCTTGGTATTCCTGGCCATCAGGCGAATCGCAACAACTTTTTTCGGCACCTGGATAACCGGTTCTTGCGCAGGGGCGGGATGCGGTTCAGGCGCCGGATCGCCCATGGACGGAGACTCCGCTTCGGCCTCCGTACTCCCGATCGTCGGTTCCTTGCGGAAGGCCAGGTCGCGGACCCGTCCGGAGATACGCGGCTGAAAGCGGGTATAAACATACACCGCAGCGATAATACCGATGCCAAACAGGAGAAGCAGCCATCTCAATTCGGCCACGCTATCCTCCGGATTAACTGGCCGCGAGTTTGACGGCCTCGTCGATGTCTACCGAAACCAGCCGTGATACACCCGGTTCGTTCATGGTCACGCCCGTGAGTTGCCGAACCATTTCCATGGTCGTCTTGTTATGCGTGATGCACAGAAACTGAACCGTTTCGGACATCTCCCGAACGATGTCACAAAATCGATTGACGTTGGCATCGTCGAGCGGAGCGTCCACCTCGTCCAGCAGGCAGAATGGCGCCGGATTCAGTTCGAAGATCGAAAATACCAGCGACACGGCAGTCAGCGCCTTTTCGCCACCCGATAGCAGGTGAATCGTACTGTTTCGCTTGCCGGGCGGACGCGCCATGATGGTCACGCCCGAACTCAGCAGGTCGTCGCCGTCAAGGCTCAGATAGGCGTGGCCGCCACCGAACAATTTCGGAAACAGTTTTTGCATACCCTTGTTAACGTTATCGAAGGTTTCCCTGAAACGCGTGCGTGTCTCGCGGTCGATTTTCCGGATTGCGCCTTCGAGTGTTTCAAGCGCGGCGGTCAGATCCTCAAATTGAGCATCGAGATAAATCTTGCGCTCGGTCTGTTCTTTAAATTCCTCGATCGCAGCAAGATTGATTGCACCGAGCCTCTCGATGCGCGTACGGACCGTTTCGAGACGCTGCTCCCACGTGGCCAGATCCGCCTGTTCAGGCAGACCCTCGATCACGTTGGCCAATTCGAGACCGAGTTGTTCGAACTGTTCGGCCAGACCCTCGCGTCGCACCTCGATTTCACGCACCTCCATGCGTAATTGATCGCTGGCTTCCCGTGCGGTCTCCACAGCGCTCTCGCATTCGGACCGCTGCGATTCCAGCCGGCGCAGTTCCGAATCGGCCGCATCGAGACCACGGCGCTGCTCGGACAAATCGCGTTCGACGTCGATCTGGCGTTTTAACAGCTGATCGAGCTCCTGCTGCATCGTTTCGAGCGGCAACTGGCTCTCTCTGACCTGCCTGGTCAATTCCCCGACCCGGGTCTGCAGTGCCTCGCTCTGTGAGTTAATCCGGTGCAAAGTCGTGTTGGCCGACTCGCGCGAAGCACGGCGGCTTTCGTATTCGACATTGATCTCGGCTACACGCATGCGATCGTCTTGAGCGAGATTTCTGGCCTTCTCCAGCTCATCCTGTAATTCGTCACGCTGGCGCTCGAGTTCCGGCCGATGCGCATCCGTCCTTCCGAGCCCCTCGACGGCATGCGTCAGTTTGGTTTGTGATTCGCCGATGTTCTCCCGCAACGATTCAATCTCGTCACGAACCTGCTGACCGTCATTTTGCAACAGCAGCAGTCGATCCCTGGCCCGCTCAAACTCCTGGCGCAGTCCGGAGAGCAACGCGCCGGCCTCGGCCAGTTTGCGGGAAGCCTCGGTGTACCGGCGATTGGTCTCCACACGGTCGCTCTCGAGTTGCTGGAGTCGTGCACGGGCGTTGCGCCGATCTGTTTCGATGCGCACCACCTGCTGTTCGTAATCGCGAACCTGGTCACGCAAGGCACGAATATCCTGCTCGCGACTGATCAGCCCTCCGGCCTCGTAGTGTCCACGGTTAATCCTGATCCACCCCGGTCCAAGCCAGATACCGTCGGGCGTAATGACACTTTCGTCGGCTGCGATCGACTCGCGGATGATCAACGCAGCTGCGAGCGTTTCGGCCGTATGAATGCGGCTGAGAATGCCAGCGGCACTACCGGCATGGCTGACCCGCTCGAGCAGACTGCCGGAAAATGTCTCCGGCGCCGGCCCGGCCATGTTCAGCAGTACGACGTCACCGTCGGGCGGACGAGACAAATGCTCGTCGAAACGGGTCACGCAGATCGCCTGCAGAAAATCTCCCAGCACCGTCTCGACGGCCTGCTCCCAGGGCTTCTCAACCTCGAGCTGCTGAGCCAGGCGCGGACGATCGGAAAGTTCCTCGCGAGCCACCCAGTCGGTTACCTCGTCATGATCATTGCCGAAAGCGGCTTCCTGGAGCGCCTCAAGCGTTTCCATGCGGCCGCGCCGCGACTCGAGCTCGGCACGCACGTTTTCCAGACCGGCGCCCAGCGACTGCTCCTGCTCGCGCAATTGGCCGATTTCGGTGTCGACCGCACCGAGCGATTTGGCCAGTGAATCGCAGGCCAGTCGCGCTTCATTCTCGCATCGTGCCTGTTCCACGAGTCGCTCTTCACACTCATCGAGCGAAATGCCTTCCCGTTCGTGCGCCAGCTGATCGTCACGTTCCTCAAGCCGGACCAGCCGGGTTTCGAGCTGTTCGATGCGGGTCGATTCAACGTGGCTGATACGCTGATATTCCTTCGCCTCGAGCGTGAAGGCATGCCAGGTCTGCTGCCAGTCATTGACCGCATCCTCGATGCGCCTGAGCTTCTCGGCCGAAGACTGCTCGGCTGCCCTGGCCTGCTGCAGATCCGGCGCCAGGCGTTCGAGATGAGAGTTCAGCTCGTCGAGCTGTGCCTTGTCCTGATCGATTTCAGACCTGAGCTCGCCCAGCTGGCGCTCGGCACGGGCCAGGTCATCCTGACGCCGCTCACGGGTCTCGCGACCATGCTTGATCGCCTGCTCGAGCCGGGCAATTTCTGCCTGCAACCCGTAGAAACGGGCCTGTCTGGCCTGAAACAGGTCATTGGCCTCGGCATGTTTCTCGCGTGCCGTTTCGATCGCCGCCTCGATACCGCGCTGGTCGGCAACAGCCGATTCGAGCGCCGTCTGACTCTGCGCGAAGCTCGCCCGGTGCCGATCCAGGTCCTGCTGCATGTCCGTTAACCGGATCGTCAGCAATTCCGACTCGAGAACGCGTTCTTCCTGCTTGAACTCGGTATACCGCTCGGCCTGGCGCTTTTGCCTCTGCAGGTGTTTGATTTGCTTTTCGACTTCGTCGCGCAAGTCATTCAACCGGTCCAGATTGTCGCGCGTGTGACGAATCCGGTTTTCCGTTTCGCGCCGACGCTCCTTGTATTTGGATATTCCCGCCGCCTCTTCGAGATAGACGCGCATCTCCTCAGGCTTGGCCTCGATCAGCCGCGAAATCATGCCCTGCTCGATAATGGCGTAGCTACGCGGCCCCAGACCGGTGCCGAGGAAGATGCCCGTGATGTCCTTGCGCCGGCAGCGGACATTATTCAGAAAATACTGCGACGTCCCGTCACGCGAAACGGCGCGCTTGATGCACAGCTCGTTATAGTCCGCGTACTGGCCACCGACCGAACCGTCCGAATTGTCGAAATACAGCTCGATCATGGCGGTACCGACGGGTTTTCTCGATGACGATCCGTTGAAAATGACATCGGCCATCGAATCGCCGCGCAAGAGCTTGGCCGAGGTTTCGCCCATGACCCAGCGGATCGCATCGATGACGTTGGATTTGCCGCAGCCGTTCGGCCCGACAATACCGATCAGGTTGCTCGGTAAATGAATCGAGGTGGGATCGACAAAGGATTTGAAGCCGGCCAGCTTGATTTTACTCAGGCGCATTGCATCAATTTCCCGCGGTTTTCCCGGCCAATACCTGCCTTACTCGCGAACGGACTGAGCCAGAAGTGCAAGTTGCTGCCCCCCATCGGTATCAAAATCTGAATTAACAACAATCCCCGCTCCCGGACCCTGAACCCCTTCAGAGCCCCCCTGTATGGAACGTTACTCTACAAACCCTTTGGCCTGCGCACGGACCCTAGTGTAAAGTAAAAACCTCGCCAAAACATCAACAGGCCGGCATCGGCCCTGGTCACCGCAGTGAACTCCAGAATCAGCCCAGAAATCCAGGTCAATCCAGCTGCCGCGCTGGAAATCTTCGATAATCCCAACCCGGAACGCGACTACGCGATCCGGATCGAGATCCCGGAGTTTACGTGCCTGTGTCCGAAGACCGGTCAACCCGACTTTGCGGTGCTGGAACTGGACTATGTGCCGGACCGCCGGTGCCTGGAACTCAAGGCACTCAAGACCTATATCTGGGCTTACCGTACGGTCGGCGCCTTCCACGAGGCCGTGACAAACCGCATTCTGAGCGATCTGAGCGAAATAACGCAGCCACGCTTTATGCGCCTGACCGCCCGATTTAACGTGCGTGGCGGCCTCTATACCAGCATTGTCGCCGAAACCAGGGCCCCTGGCTGGGAACCATCGGAAACGATCGGCCTGCCCGGCGATTGATCGCACCTCGGCCCGGGCCACGAGCTGCTGCCCCACCGGCCTGGATGGGCTGCCGGGCCGATGAGTCGCGTGCGGAACAGGCACTTTAATCTCCGGCCTTCATATGTATAATGCCGCGGTTATTTTATAACCGTCGGGAATCGAGCTGATGGCTGCCAGGAAAAAACCTTCTCGGAAAAAGGCTCCCTCAAAAACGCGCAAACCCGTCGCGAAGAAAAAGACGGGCAAAAAGAAGGTGGCCCGAAAGGTTGCGAAAAAGAAGGCCGTAACCAGGAGAAAGGTTGCGAAGAAGAAGACTGCCAGGAAGAAAAAGGCTGCAGGAAAGAAAGTATCCAGGAAAAAATCTGCCAGGAAAACCCCGGTTAAAAAGAAGGTCGTAAAAAAGCCTTCCAGGAAAAGGACTTCAAAAAGCAAAGTGACGAGTAGTACAGCAACAAAAGTCGCCGGCAAAGCCGGCGCAGCAAAAAAAACGTCCAATAAAACCTCGAAGAAAGTGACGAGTGGCAAAACTGCGGCCCGAACGAACAGGAAATCGGCAGGTACCGCCAGAAAACGCAGGAAGGTGAATGCGGATAATCTGATCCACGGAATCGAGCCCTATCGGCCCAAAAAGGGCGAGAAGTTCATGAACAAGGCGCAGCGTGAACATTTCCGCCGTATCCTGCTGTCCTGGAAACAGGAGTTGATGCAGGAAGCCGATCGCACCGTGCATCACATGCAGGACGAGGCCAGCAATTTCCCCGACCCGAACGACCGGGCAACGCAGGAATCGGAATTCGGCCTTGAATTACGTACCCGTGACCGGGAACGCAAGCTGCTCAAGAAAATCGCTCAGGCCATCGCGCGTATTGATGACGAAACCTACGGGTATTGCGAAGAAACCGGCGAAGAAATCGGTTTGCAGCGGCTCGAAGCCCGCCCTGTGGCAACATTGTGCGTCGAAGCCCAGGAACGTCGTGAACTTGCCGAGCGGCAGTATTCGGATCGCGACGACTGAGAAAAAATGGCGGGGGCGTTTTGCGCCGTCGCCCACCGGGCCGCTGCATTTCGGCTCTCTCGTAGCCGCGACGGCCAGTTACCTGCAAACCCGGGTCCGTCACGGCGAGTGGCTGTTACGCATCGAGGATCTCGATCCACCGCGCGAAGTGCCCGGGGCAACCGAGTGCATCATCGACACACTCCAGGCGCACGGCTTTCAATGGGACGGCCCGGTACACCGTCAAAGCTCACACCTGGGCGAATATCATGCCACTGCACAGCGGCTGCTCGCCGAAGGTTTCGCCTACCGGTGCACGTGCTCCCGCGAGGAGATTCGCTAGGCATCTGCAAAGACCGGCCCGGGCGGCGTGATTTATCCGGGAACCTGTCGACACCTGGGGCGCCGCGCCGTGGCGGGAACAGCCGATGCACTGCGACTGCGCACCGGCGATTCCATCGTGACATTCCAGGACAGGGTGCAGGGCCCGATGTATTGCAACGTTGCAGCCTCGATCGGCGATTTCGTCATTCGACGCAAAGACGGGCTGATCGCCTATCACCTGGCAACAGTAATTGACGATGCCCGCCAGGGCATCACCGAAGTCGTACGGGGCTGCGACCTGCTGGATGTCACTCCCGCGCAAATTGTTTTGCAGCGGATTCTCGATTTTTTCACGCCGATCTATATGCACGTGCCCCTCGTCACCAACGAGCGGGGTCAAAAACTCAGCAAGCAGACCGGTGCGCGGCCCATCGATGGGCAAAAACCGGGTGAAAACCTGCTCGCGGCTCTCCGGTTTCTGCGCCAGAACCCGCCGGGAGAACTCTCAGGCGAGTCTGTCGAAGTGATCTGGGCCTGGGCAAGAGCAAACTGGCACCCCGAAAAGCTAGCCGCGAGGCGGCAATCCAGCCAAAAATAAAGCAATTAATTACTTTAACTAAGCATTTTATCTTATTGTTATATATATGTATTTAATAAGAATTCTTCTTACTTGAAACAACAAGCGCATCTGACCGACAATAGTTCAGTTAAATATTGCTTTGCCACGAACTTGAGGGCTCGGTACCAGTCAAAGATCGATAACAGTACTCTTTCGTGAAGACGTGATGTAAGGGGTTTCAAAATGAAACAACCGAAATTGATACGGAAGTATGTGAATCGACGGCTCTACGACACCAGCCAGAGTCGCTATGTCAATCTCGAGGACTTACGCCGACTGATTGTCGGTGGCGCTAACATCAAAGTCATCGAACAGGCGACCGGCGAAGAAATCACCACAACGGTGCTGCTGCAGATCATCGAAGAAACGCAGCGTTCCGGTTCCAATCTTCTGAAACCGGAATTTCTTTCCAGGTTGATTCGCCTTTCCGCAACAGACAACGACCCGACATTGCCGGATCGTCTGGACAATGCACTGCGCGGTGCGACCGAAGTCCTCAACGCCGCCTGACGACGGCATCAGGGACCCGGTTCAGCCCCTCTGAATCGCTGCCGATCAGGCGGCGTCCTCCAGATCGCGCATGCTGAGTCGGACACGTCCCTGGCGATCGACCTCCAGCACCTTGACGCGAATGATATCGCCCTCGGACAGCTTGTCACTGACTCGCTCGACACGTTCGTCGGAGATTTGCGAAATATGCACCAGGCCGTCCTTGCCCGGCAGAATGGTGACAAAGGCGCCGAAGTCCATGAGGCGGGCCACCCGTCCTTCATAGATCGCACCGACCTCCACCTCGGCCGTAATCAGTTCGATCCGTTTCTTCGCTTCACGCCCTGCCGCGCCTTCGACCGAAGCGATTTTGATGGTGCCGTCGTTGTCGATATCGATCGTCGCGCCCGTCTGCTCCGTAATCTCCCGAATCGTCGAACCACCCTTGCCGATGACGTCCCGAATCTTCTCCGGGTCGATCTTCATCGTGATAATGGTCGGCGCCCATTCAGACATTTCCTCGCGCGGCGCATCGATCACCCGGTTCATCTCGCCGAGAATATGCAACCTGGCATCCTTGGCCTGGGCAAGGGCTTCGTGCATGATTTCCTTCGTGATGCCGTCAATCTTGATATCCATTTGCAGGGCAGTAATGCCTTCGGTCGAACCGGCGACCTTAAAGTCCATGTCGCCCAGGTGGTCCTCGTCGCCCAGAATATCGGTCAGAATGGCATAACGATCGCCTTCCTTGACCAGTCCCATCGCGACGCCGGCAACCGGGGCCTTGATCGGCACACCGGCATCCATCAAAGCCAGGCTCGTACCACAAACCGATGCCATGGAACTGGAGCCGTTCGACTCGGTAATTTCGGAGACGACGCGAATGACATACGGAAACTCTTCGGCGCCCGGCAATACGGCGGCTATGCCGCGACGGGCGAGACGGCCATGGCCGATTTCACGTCGCTTGGGACCGCTCATGAACCCCGTTTCGCCGACGCAATAGGGCGGAAAATTGTAGTGCAGCATGAACCGGTCGCGGCGTTCGCCCTCAAGCGCATCGATGATCTGTGCATCGCGCTCGGTACCCAGCGTCGTGGCGACTATCGCCTGCGTCTCTCCGCGAGTAAAAATGGCCGAGCCATGCGCTCGCGGCAAGATACCGGTAGCGAGACTGATCTGGCGAACGGTCTTCGTATCACGGCCATCGATGCGCTTCTCCCCGCTCAATACGCGATCACGCACCAACCGGCTCTCGAGTTTCCCGAGTGCACCGGCGACCTCATCGGCCGTAAACCGGGCATCTTCGGCCCCGGCCAGTGCCTCGAGCACCGCCGACTTCGCTTCCTTGATCTTGGCCGCGCGCTCCTGCTTGTCGCTGATCGCATACGCTGCGGAAATGGCCGCTTCGGCCTGCGCCGCAACAGCCGACTCCAGCTCCGGATTGGCGGCCGGCACTTCCGTTTCCCAGGCCGGCTTGCCGGCTTCGGCGGCAAGCTCGGAAATAACCTCGATGGCCGTTTGCATTTGCTCGTGGCCGAAAACGACGGCACCGAGCATGACATCTTCAGAAAGGCGGTTGGCCTCGGATTCGACCATCAGCACCGCATTCCCGGTACCGGCAACGACGAGGTCGAGTCCGGAGTCCGACAGCTGGGTGCGTGTCGGATTCAGAACGTACTCGCCGTTGATGTAGCCAACCCGGGCAGCGCCAATCGGACCGTTGAACGGCATGCCCGAAAGCGCCAGCGCGGCTGATGCGCCAATCAACGCGGGAATATCCGGGTCGACATCGACATTCAGCGAGATAACGGTGGCAATCACCTGCACTTCATTCCTGAAACCCTTCGGAAACAGGGGACGAATCGGCCGGTCGATCAGTCTCGACGTCAATGTTTTCTTCTCGGTTGGCCGACCTTCCCGCTTGAAGAACCCACCGGGGATCTTGCCTGCAGCGTAGGTTTTTTCCTGATAATTGACGGTCAGCGGGAAGAAATTCCGGCCCGGCTCCGCTTCCTTGCGGCCTACGGCAGTCACCAGCACGACCGTATCGGCCATATTGACGACAACAGCGCCGTCTGCCTGGCGTGCGATGGCGCCGGTTTCCAGGGTGACCTCGTGTTCACCGTATTTGAATACTTTCTTAATGCTTTTCACTTGTGTTTTCCTGTCAGTTTGGTACTCGAAAGCACTGACGTCGTCGCTTGATAAATGACGCCAGCGTTTCCGGAAATTTGTTGGAAATAATCAGCCTAACGGCGCAAGCCAAGGCTGGCGATCAATTTGCGATAGCGATCGCTATCCTGGCCTTTCAGATAATCCAGCAACTTGCGTCGCCGGTTGACCATGCGCAGCAATCCCTGCCGCGAATGGTGATCTTTCTTGTGGGTATTGAAATGCCCGGTCAACTCGGAAATCCTCGCGGATAACAGAGCGACCTGAACTTCCGGCGACCCCGTGTCGGATTCGTCGAGCCGGTATTGTTCAATGATATTTGCCTTTTGCGCTCCCGAGAGAGACATCGTACGGACCTCCTGCTTTGTCCTAGTGCTTTGTTTGCCCTTGTAATTCGCGCGGTATTGTACCTAGACGCGCGCCAGAGATATAGCCTTTATTTAGCCGTCAGCCGGCCATCGACTCCGGCGCAACGAACAAACGCTTCGGGGCGATCCGGCCATCCCTGAGAGCCTCGCCGACACCCACGAAACGTGCCTGCTCGTCGTAAATGCGACAATAACCCGCTCCCGGCGACTGGCCCACCCGGACCGGGTTGCCGTGGCGCAGAGACCAGGACTGCTCCTGATTCAGGTTGATGGCCGGTAGCGCCACGAGGGCTGCATCGACCGGAATCAGCAAAGCATCCAGCGACCCGTCACCGGCCCGGGCCGCTTCCTCCACCTGCTCCATCGTCACGAGCCGGGACCGGGTGAATGGTTCGACGGCCAGACGCCGCAACGCAGCGACATGCCCGACCGTACCCAGCATCCCGGCCAGATCTTCAACCAGCGTGCGAATATACGTCCCCTTGCTGCACGCCACTCGCAGGACCGGCGCAGCAGGATCGAAGGCCTCTATTTCCAGGGAGCGGATGGTAATCGCCCGCGCCGGACGGTCGATGGTGATGCCCTGGCGCGCCAGTTCGTATAAACGCGTGCCGTCCTGCCTGAGCGCCGAATACATCGGCGGTACCTGCAGGATCTCCCCTGTCATCCGGTCCATTGCCTGTTCCAGCGCCTCGCGTTCAACAGTGCGGATTTCCGATTCGGCGATGACCGTCCCGTCAGCATCGGCGGTATCGGTTTGCAGACCGAAGCTGGCCTTCACCCGGTAGATTTTATCGGCTTCGAGCAGATAAGCGGAAACCTTGGTCGCCTGACCAAAGCATATCGGCAGCATCCCGCTGGCCAGCGGATCCAAGCTGCCCGTATGACCGGCCTTTTTCGCACGAAACAGGCGCTTGACCTGTTGCAGGGCTGTATTCGAGGTCAGGCCAACGGGCTTGTCCAGGAGCAATAATCCATCGACCGTACGGCGTTCCTGGCGGGGCAGACCCCGGGTCTTTTGCGCGTTCATATTCGACAATCAGGTCCGTACCCGGTTAATGCGCCGTGTCATCCGGTTTGACCGATTTCAGAATGTCGCTGGAGACCGCTTTGTCGATCAGATCGTCCATGGCCCGGCTGGTCTCGTTCAAATCATCGTACCGGAAACGGAGTTCCGGCACATGATGGACTGTAAGCTGCGCAGCCAGCTGCGCGCGCAAGAACTTCAATGCCGATTTGAATGCTTCATCGAGTTCATCGCGGCTATGACCGGGGTCCAGGGCCGTGTAATACACCCAGGCAACACTCAGGTCACGCGACACTTTAACGGCCGTTATCATTGCGTCATGCAGGCGCGGGTCGCGCACGTGCACCCGAACTACCTCATTGAGTATCCGCAGAATCTGGTCTTCGATCCTCCGACTGCGGGGAAAGTCCCGTGCCATGCGCTATCTCCGGAAGAAAAAGGGCAGCACTTTCACAGCGTGCGCGCCGTTTCCACCCGTTCGTAACACTCGATCTGGTCACCGGCCCTGACATCGTTGTAGTTCTTGACGCCGATTCCGCATTCGGTTCCCGCACGCACCTCGTTGACATCATCCTTGAAACGCCGCAATGATTCGAGTTCACCTTCGTAGATCACCACATTATCGCGCAGCACACGGATCGGGCTGCTTTTCCTGACGTAACCGTCAACAACGAGGCAACCGGCGATATTGCCCAGTTTCGGCGAGCTGAACACATCCTTGACTTCGGCAAGGCCCACTATTTCCTCACGAATTTCCGGCGACAGCATGCCGCTGATCGCCGCTTTGACGTCATCGATCGCTTCGTAAATGATGCTGTAATAGCGAATATCGACACCGGTTTCCTTGACGGCAGCACGCGCCGAGGCATCGGCACGGACGTTAAAACCGATGACAATGGCTTTCGATGCGACGGCAAGGTTGACGTCCGACTCGGTAATGCCGCCAACGCCGCTTGAGATGACATTGACGCGGACTTCCTCGTGACTGAGTTTTTCGAGCGAATCCCGGATCGCCTCGGCACTGCCATGGGCATCAGCCTTGATCATGATGTTGACAGACTGCCCCTCTTCGGATTTCATCCGGCTGAACACATCGTCAAATTTTGCCGCCTGCTGTTTCGCCAGCTTGGTCTCACGCGATTTGGAATGTCGAAACTCGGCAAGTTCGCGCACCTTGCGTTCGTCATCCAGCACCAGGACATCGTCACCGGCCTGGGGCGTGCCCGACAGGCCCAGAACCTGTACCGGTATCGACGGCCCGGCCGAATCGATCTTCTTGCCGACATCATCGATCATGTCACGAACCCGGCCATAGACCTCGCCGGCTACGATCGAATCGCCACGCCGGAGCTGGCCGCGCGTCACCAGGATCGTTGCCACGGCCCCGCGACCTTTTTCCAGGATCGACTCGATCACAATTCCGGCTGCCGGTCCGGTATCGACGGCCTTGAGATCCTGCAATTCGGCCTGCAAGGATATGGCTTCTAGCAATTTATCGATCCCTTCGCCCGTCTGTGCCGACACATCGACGAACAGCGTGTCACCACCCCAGTCTTCCGGCACGACCTCCCTGGCCGCCAACTCATTGCGCACGCGATCGACGTCCGCCTCGGGCCTGTCGATCTTGTTTACGGCAACGACGATGGGTACGCCTGCGGCCCTGGCATGCTGTATCGCCTCTTCGGTCTGCGGTTTGACTCCATCGTCCGCCGCTACGACAAGAATGACGATATCGGTTGCCTGGGCGCCGCGGGCGCGCATGGCGGTAAAGGCCGCATGCCCCGGCGTATCCAGGAAAGTAATATTGTGGCTGCCGTCGGTTTCGACGTTATAGGCGCCGATATGCTGCGTGATGCCGCCTGCCTCACCGGCGGCCACTTTCGTTCGACGAATGCGGTCCAGCAACGAAGTCTTGCCGTGATCGACATGCCCCATGATGGTAACGACAGGCGGACGCGGCATCGCTTCGCCGGCTGGCTCGATATCGCCGATGATCCCGGCCTCGATACCGGCATCTTTGATCGGTCTGGCTGTGTGGCCCATTTCTTCGACCACCAGGACTGCCGTATCCTGATCGATCACCTGGTTAATTGTCGCCATGACGCCGAGATTCATCATGGTCCTGATGACTTCATTGGCCTTGATGGCCATTTTTTGCGCGAGTTCACCGACGCTGATCGATTCGGGGATTTCCACTTCATGAATGACCGGCGCAGTCGGCTTCTCAAAACCGTGCTGCGCATCGACGGAGACCGATGAAACAGGTCGCCGGCGACTCTTGCGTTTCTTGCGACGAGTTGACGAAACGTGCAGCTCCTTGCGCCCGTAACGCGTGCCTTTGTCGCCTTTCTCGCCCTTCCTGCCCCGCGCCTCGCTGCGGCCGGATGCGGCACCGGCTTTCCCCTTGGGTCGATCCGTTTTTTCCGGTTCGGCGCTGGCCTTGGCGGCCAGTTCCTGTCGTTGCCGCTCTTCCTCTTCACGGCGACGCTGCTCTTCTTCCAGACGCTCCTGCTCCGCCAGTTTCTTCTTTTTCTCGTCCTCGATACGCCGGGCTTCCGCTTCCCTGGCTTCGCGCTCCACCTGCAGGGCGCGTTCCTGTTCGAGCCGCTCCTTGTTTGCCGCTGCGCGCTGCTCGTCGAGCGCTTCCTGTTCCTGTCGCGCGGCGTCTTCCAGGACGTTCCGGTTGACATAGGTGCGCTTTTTACGCACCTCGACATTCACCATTCTGGAGCGCCCCTGGGTGCCGGACAGCCTTAACTCACTCTGCGAACGACGCTGCAAGGTGATTTTCTTCGGCGCGGTCTTGACGGACTCGCCCTTGCGGCCATGACTGCGACGCAAAAATGTCAGCAACTCCATCTTTGCATCGTCGCTGATGATCGAGTCGGGACCGCCATTTTCGATACCCGCCTCGTTGAGCTGTACCAGTAACCGGTCTACCGGAACTTTCAGCACTTCGGCAAATTGGGAGATCGTCACGTCTGACATAAAAGATTACTCCGCCGGCATGCAGCCTTAACCGGCCGTTGCCTCATCTTCGTTCTCGAACCAGATTTCCCGGGCCGTCATGATCAGCCGGGCAGCACGTTCGGCATCGAGATCCTCGATGTCCTCGAGCTCATCGACCGCCTGTTCGGCAAGATCTTCCCGGGTCACGATGCCCTTGCTGGCCAGAACAAATGCAAGGGCGCGATCCATGCCTTCCAGTTCGAGCAGATCCTCGGCCGGCTCGGCGCCGTCGATGACTTCTTCGCTGACAATGGCTTTGGTCAACAGGACATCCCGTGTACGGTTACGCAGCTCTTCGACGATGTTCTCGTCGAATTCCTCGACACCGAGCAGTTCCGATGTCGGCACGTAGGCGACTTCCTCGATACTCGAGAATCCCTCCTGAACCAGAATCAATGCGACGTCTTCGTCGACATCGAGCTGCTCCATGAACATCGCCAGGAGCTCGCGCGCCTCGGACTCGCTTTTCTCGTCGGCATCGGCCTCGCTCATGACATTGAGCTCCCAGCCGGTCAGCTCGCTCGCCAGGCGGATGTTCTGCCCACCCCGCCCGATCGCCTGCGAGAGCTTGTCCTCTTCGACGGCGACATCCATGCTGTGCTTTTCTTCATCGACGATAATCGACGTCACCTCGGCCGGTGACATGGCATTGATGACAAATTGAGCCGGATTCTCGTCCCACAGGATGATATCGACGCGCTCTCCGGCCAGTTCGTTCGACACGGCCTGAACACGGGAACCGCGCATGCCGACGCACGCGCCGACCGGATCGATTCGTGCATCGTTGCTCTTGACTGCGATCTTGGCCCGCAATCCAGGATCGCGCGCAGCGCCGAGAATCTCGATCAGCCCTTCCCCGACTTCGGGTACCTCGATCTTGAACAATTCACGCAGGAATTCCGGTGACGAACGAGTCAGAAATAATTGCGGCCCACGCTGCTCCGACCGCACTTCGCGCAGCAGCGCCTTGATGCGATCATTCTGGCGAACCGGCTCACGCGGGATCATGTCTTCACGCGGCACGAATCCCTCGGCGCTCCCGCCGAGGTCGACATAGACGCCGTTGCGATCGACGCGCTTGACGATGCCGCTGATCAGTTCGCCCTCGCGATCCTGGTATTCCTCGACGATCATGGCCCGTTCCGCTTCGCGGACCTTCTGGACAATGACCTGCTTGGCTGTTTGTGCCGCGATCCGGCCGAAGCCGACGGACTCGATCGGCTCTTCGACATAGCCGCCCACTTCGGCGTTGGGATCGATGTCGACGGCATCGATCATGCGCAGTTCGCAATCCGGCGTTTCGAGTTCTGTCGAATCATCGGCAAACACCTTCCACCGGCGGAACGTGTCATAGTCACCGGTTTCGCGATCGATGCAGACGCGCACATCGACCTCCTGGCCGCTGTAGCGCTTGCACGTCGCCATCGCCAGCGCCGCCTCGATGGCCTCGAAGATGATGGATTCATCGACACCCTTCTCGTTGGAGACCGCCTCGACAACCATTAAAATTTCTTTGCTCATGCTAATAAACCCGCCTGTCCGCTCTATGCAGTACCGGCCCGAAGGTACTCGTTCCAGTCCGGCACCAGTCTGGCCACCTCGACGTTATCCAGATCCACCGGGATCGTTTCATTGTCTGCCCTGATATGGATGACATCTCCGTCCCGGCCCAGCAATTGCCCGGACACACGACGTCGTCCGGCAACGAGCCGATTGAATCGTACCTTGATCATGCTGCCGGCAAACCGGTCGAAGTGCTCCGGCTTGACGAGCTTGCGATTCGCGCCCGGCGACGACACTTCGAGATTATAGTCACCGGCTATCGGATCCTCGACATCGAGCAAGGCACTGACCTGGTGGCTGACGCGCTCGCAATCCTCCAGCCTGATACCTTCCGGCCGGTCGATAAACAAACGCAGCATCCCGTGCCCATGGCTCAAATTGACCTCGAGTTCGGCCAACTCATAGCCGAGCGTCTCGACCTCGGGTTCGAGCAGCCTGATCAATTGTTCACGTGTCGCACTCATTCAATCCTTCCCATCCGGGTCTTTGCACCACGACCCCCGTTCAGGATAAAAAAATGGGCCAACGGCCCACTCCATATCAACCAGCCCGAAAGGCCAACGATGCCTCCCGGCGTCCGGGCCTTTGCCCGCATCGCTGCAAGCAAATAAAAAGCCCCATCCGGGGCCTTCTTCTACCGACGGTCGGCTGCGGAACATCGTCTCTGCTAATGCAAAACACGATAAATACCGCATAACCTGTTGATTCTCAATAAGAAACGGCAGGCATTCCGGTCCCGTTCATTGCACGGAGAGGTATTCTACCAAAGGCAAGGGGGAAATGGCACACACCTGGCGAAAAATGTGCGGGACAGGCTCGTCCGCCGCAACCCGGCACCGGCCGGAAGCAAAACCGGAGATCGGAACAATCCCGGGAAAGCTGGTAGCGGGGGTTCGCAGCCAACGCTATCAAGCGTTGGTTACAGCCATTGATATTCTCTCGAGCGGGCCACTCTCAAAGACGGTCAGAGCGCGGCCGTCCGCGCCCTGACGACCTTCGGAGCAGGTTGCTGCATTGCCTGCCAGAGATCGTAGTCCGCCTGCATTCTTAGCCAGCTCTCGGCACTCGGACCGCGCTTTGGGCCTCCGAGCCATGCCTCCAGTCGCCTGGCCATGTCAGCAGAGATACCGGACTGCCCGTGGATCAGGCGCGACAAGGTCACACGCGCAACACCGAGCTGCTTTGCGGCTTCCGTCACCGACAGATCCAAAGCCGGCAGGATGTCCTCGCGGATCGACTCACCCGGGTGCGGCGGATTGTGCATTCGTCCCATGATTCCTGGCCTCTCAGTGGTAGTCCTGATAGTCAACGAGGACGACATCTTCGCCCTCGAACGTAAACGTCATTCTCCAGTTTCCGCTCACCCAAACCGACCAATGACCTTTCTGGTCGCCCTTCAATGGATGGAGCTTCCAGCCCGGCACATTCATGTCCTGGGGGCGCCGAGCGACATCCAATCGCTGCAATTGGCGCGCCAGCCGCGCGGCGTGTGCCGCCTGAATGCCCGACTTGGTCCCTTTCAGGAAGAAGCGTTCAACGCCTTTGTGGCGGAAACTCTTGATCACCACAATACTGTATCGCGTAACGATACACGAGTCAACCCAATCTTCAAGCGTTCATGGTAGCGGGCATCCTGGCTCACTTGCCAATGCGTCGATGAGCGATTCGAATAGCACAAGCTTATTAGAGAAGGCGCTGGTCCGAATGGCCGCAAACTAACCGGAGCAGCCATTGAGATGTCGCACTATCGGTCGCAGACAGGGGCGGAAATCGGCCAATTCCGGACGTTCACCACACAAAAAACCCGCCGTGAAGCGGGTTCCTGATGTTGATTTACTGAAAGCGGTTACCCTGCTTTACGCCGCACCCACCCCAGCAATCCCAGCGCCGAACCAAATAGCCATACCGCAGCCGGTATCGGTACGGCGCTGACATTGCCCGAGTGAACAGCCCACGCGAAGCCGTTGCTGCGCACGTCGAACGCGGTCTGGAAGCCGTCGTTGAAGCGGATGCCCAACGCGTTGTTTGGAAAGAACGCGGACTCCGTACCGGACCAGTAGAAGCCGGACGTGACGTTACTGAAAGGGCCAGGGCTGCTTGCAGTAATACCCGATCCAAACACTGTACCGGCACCGTAGCTGAATAAATGGTCGTACTCATTGTCCATGCAGGCCGCCTGATCCGCCGTGCAGCCGATGGTCGTGCCGTCACCATTGACATCCATACTGGGTAGCCGCCAGCCGGTCACACCGTCGATATCCAGACTCGCCGCCCAGGCGACTTGGTTGGCCCAGGTATCAAAACTATTGATGTTGGCATTGGCCGTCCAG